>OGUK01000059.1_pt1 | contig 101220 bp, 124 predicted proteins | sample 1553151 | NCBI WGS metagenome assembly OGUK01 (sample SAMEA2580208, study PRJEB22360) | human gut metagenome | biome: human gut; feature: human-associated habitat; material: faeces | place: Denmark | collected 2008/2010
TGGACTCCCTTGTGCTGCCGGTGTGACTGCCGCGGAGCCAGTCGACCAAGCCTGTTTCAAAGCATCTATATTCGAATTTATCTTTTCCAAAATGCCCTTCAACGTATCGCCTAAAGGGATCGGTTCACTACCTCCCTTAACTTTCATTTTTATTGAGGGATCAAGCGTTATATTCTCCTTATCGATAAAAATTTTTGACGTATCACCGCTTTCGGGATCAACGACTTCAATATTAATATCCATCGATGACGTGACATTCGTTGATGTGGGTGTTAACGACACGGTCGTCGTTTTCTCATTTTCAACATCAATCACGGTCGCCTCAATCTGCTTGAAAGATTTCACAGAAACATTCCCATTCACAACTTCCATCTTATCGCCGTTCGTGTTGAGTTCAATCCCGGACCCCTCGTCACCATTAACAACAACCTTTAATTTCCGGGGGCCTATCCCGTCAACATTCACAAGTAGAGTTTGGTCGTTGAGTGATGCTTGTATTAGAAATGATCCGTTATCATCCTGAAAGATTTTTCGATAATTACCCTCTTTGAATGTCACACCACTATTCGTACTTGGAATCGTCGCTATCACTAGTGGTTTTTCACCGAATTCAGGTTTAACCAAAATAATCGGAGTACCCAGCTCATTCTCTGACTCCGGGATTTTTAGGTATTGATAAACCTGTTCGGTAACTAGGCAATTATGTATAACCGCGTTATTTCGATCTATCATGACTGAAACCCTGAGGTTTTTATCACAGGTATCAATAAAATTATCTCTTTCAACACCAGCGGGTAATATCACGTACCCGATCTCAATCGAATAACCTCCGTTAAGAACGGGAATTCCTGTCACACCTTTATTAAATTTCATTGTCATGTTATAAATATCTTCTTTTTAGCATGTACTCAAAAACATCTTCGTTTATATTGAAATCAGATTTTATCATCGATGACGAATTAAACGCGTTTCCCGTTCTCCGATTCTCCAATATCGATTTACGTAGTTCTTCAGTGTTCACAATATTAAAATACGAGTATCGAACGGGAACTGTTTTGTTTTGATCGATTACTGTCGTCCTTGCCTTTTCAAATCCCAAACCAACCGTGTTTGTTCGCGGGTTCCGGGCCATCCTCACTTCACCAGTATCAACACCCTTAATCAAATCCCATCTCATCCCTCTTTCGACTTGAATTGTTGTTACTCTGTCAATATTTGAACCTATCGTAAGGCTATTATCGACGCCGGCAACGTAATACAATTCATCTGTTGCGTCGAGTCTGATAAATGTTCCAACCTTTATCCTTCTATCACCATTAATCTGAATGGTTCCCTTTCTTGTGAAGGGTAGATACACGAATGATTCGATCAAAAACAGAAGGTCATTTAATATCGCTTGTGATATGAAATCAATATCGCCTATCTGCTCCTGCCCCTTTAACGCACCCGTGTACAAATAGATGTCTGATATTTGAAGACGTTTATTCCCGAACACTTCCGCTATCTGTGGTAGGAAGACGACTGGGATGTTTGCGGCTGTTGTTTTACCCTCCTCCCCGGTCGATGTATCCGATGGTGTTACCTGATACCACGCGTATGATGTTGTATCATATCCAAGGGTTAGATTTAACAAATCCTTGTTTTCTATCGTGATATAGTTCGCCGAATCATTTATAACACTTCTAATCGACTCACCAGTAAAAGGTGGCTGTCTGACGGTAAAATTAAACATATCAATCCATGTATCACCGAATATTTCGACGAACGGTGGCTGACATATCCTGTTAAATAATTCGAGAAGCGTTCCGTCCGCGCCACCCAGATCCCCGGATAAAACCCGGTCGTTAATATGTTCATCAAAAAAGAACTTTATGATCGACCAAACTCCCTTTAAATTTCGATTTTCATCATCTATTCCCTCAACCTTGTTCAATTTACTCAATCGCTCCCCATAACTACTAAAAACATTACTTGATATTATCCCAAGATTTGATAATCTATTCACGACAAATCCCAGGTATTCCTTTATACTTTTCAGGCTGTAATTAAGAAAATATTGCTCAAATTGACCTGTTAGAATGTTTCTTTTAAACACACCCGAATTCTCATCACCCATCCACATGAAACGATTATCGCTCGCCGACATAAATCGATACGAATAAAAATAAGACCCATCCTCTGATAAAAGTTTCATAAAATCACGTCCTTTGATTGAAATTGATTTATCAGTGTATGAGAAATTCGTCGTTACATCGACGGAATCAACCAACCCCATCATATCCCAAACGCGGTACCATGATGGGTTCTCATTTGGATCGGTAATCGGGTTGGCGAGGGTGCTTAATTTCAGCACTTGACCACTTTCATATCCAACATCATCCTTCTCAACTTGTAGCCTTTCAAATCTTATAAAAACAAGATCATTATACTGTATATATTTCTCAAAATAATCAGCGATCAATTCATCTCGATTCCCCGTGAAATTAAACGTATTAACGGAACCTTTCTGGTTAACTGCGGTCGGATATTCAACATCAAACTCCAAACTTTTAGCAGGGTTGAGTGTTATCGAAAACGCTCCCATTGCCATGTTCTTCGATGTGTTACATGCCACAACGAGAGGTGATACATCTATCAACTCATCTAATACTTTACTATAAATCCACACACGAACATTTAAATTCACAATCTGTGCGTCAATAGATACTCGGTCGATGTGTGATATAAGTGATTCAAGTTTATAATAGCCGTCACTACTTTGTAGTATTTTCTGGTACTCATTGAAATACGCGTTGAAATTATCCTGTTTCAGATATTGATTCTTCCCATAAATCAATTGTTTTTCAACCATCGTTTTATTCAAAGGAACCCGCACAAAAATCCCTGCCTTTATCATGGTAGGATCAACACCGTTCATCCACTTCAGCTGTTCCTCTGGGGTGTAGGTTTTCACGATTTTCTGCCGATTTGTTAAATTCGATGACCCCGTGAAATCAAGAAAATCTTTCACGGTTAAGGGCGCTCCACCCGTTAAACCGTTATCATCATTGAATTTTGATACAAAAGCACTAACTTCTATATCCTCTCCTATCGTTACAACTATGCTTTTCATCTTCCAAATAAACTAAGGATTGAACCTATTAATGATGTGGGATCCAACATCGCCGAAGCACGAGCGGCTGCCGATAATCTTTCACCCACTCCTCTGTTTTCATCCTTCATCAGAGACATTAAATCGTTTATCTGTTTTGCCCTACGTTCCGGATCATCGTATAAAAAGTTAAGTAACTCATTCATTTTACCCACTATTGCATCTTTTAATGAGTCAATACCTCTTGTGATCTGTTCCTGTGTTGTTGTTAGTTCTCGTGCACGAGAATCTGAACTCGGACCTCCCCCGGTTTTTATTTTACTGATTGCTTCGTCTAAGTTACCCGATGTATATGCTCTGTAAAGCGCTTCAGTATCAGCATGAGATAATCCTGTTAATCCTTTAAGCAAATATTTCGTGCTCACTTCATTACCACCAGATAGACTAGACGCTTGTGATAGATATTGGTTTAAAAATTGTGTGTTATTTAATGGATTCTCAGCCATCATCGCAAGATCCCATGTATTTGCATTCGGGTTAACCATTGCCGCTGCCCTGTATGCAAGCCCTCTTGCCAACGGATTCTGATTACTTCCGATATTCTGCAATCCGCCAACAATCCTATTTAACTGAGCACCCTGAATACCGCTTTGAGTTAAACCGCCGATAACCCCTGCAATAGCATTTTGATTAAAATCACCCCTTGAACTTAATATACTCTGTGCCGCACTTTGATACGCACTTAAAATTTCAGGTAATAACGCCAAATTTCCAAAACCATTTCTTGTGATTCGTGCAAGTGCGTTGATAGCACCGGTCGCTGTTCCTCCTTGACCAAATCTACCCAAGGATAGCATTTGATCATATTGTCCATTATCAATCGCGAGCGCTCTTTGTTGCGCAAAATTAGAAAGTGCTTGCCGGGGTGAATAAAGTCTCCCGGTTGCTCTTTCATATGCGATCATGCGGGATGTTAATTCTCCCGATTTCAAACCCAATGCGATTGACTTTTCATCCCATTGAGTTACCATATCTCTTGCACGATCAAGCGATGTATCATGCATGACCGCCAAATCTCTTGCGCCAATCGCTTGATCGGAATATCTATTCCAACCCCACATGCTGGCCCCAATAATCGCCCCCGCAGTCAACCCTGCGGGTCCAAATCTTGAAATCATTCTGCCTATACCACCGCCAGCACCCGCGGCAGTAAGGGCCCCCGTTGTAAATAAATTGCCCCAAATACCACCTCCGCCTGACTCGCCAAGCGCAAATTGATCTTTTAATATATTGGCCGCCTCCTGTCTCCGTATTATATCCTGTGCGTCACCAGTTCTTTTTCCTTCAAGTCTCGCAATCCATTTAGCAGCATCATCTTTCGATGTAATTCCAAGCCGTCTTACAAGCTCTTCCGCCGAATTTTTAGCGTCATTCTTCGTGTTATCCGCTATCTCACGAAGAAGTTTAATAAGTAACGCATCGCCCTGCCTATCGGCCTGTATTGACTTTAATCCACTACGATATTGTTCCCTGCTCAAATACCCTTGATCATATCGTGATCTTAGTTGAAATGCACGCTGGGTTTGATCGATCCTACTTTGCCGCTCAAATTGCCTGATTTTTTCGTTGATATTCGAACTAATATCACCACCGGAACCCAGAGCACCTGATGCCATTTCCGAGTAAAGTTCCCGCGCCCTTTTACTGGGTGACATATCACTTTCAAGTATCTCGCGGAGACCTCTTACCTGTGCGGTATAGTAAACCCTGTTCGCCTCGAGCCCCTTAAGGTTCGATTTATATTCCCTCGCAGAAATTGCACCACCCTTAAATTCAGCCTCTAATTCTTGTCTCCTTAAAGCGTTCGCTTTTTGATTTCTTGTTTCAAGTAAACGAATCTGTTCCGATATATGTCGGTTAACATCACGTAAATCCTTCGCTTGTTCACGGGCGTTTTTAGCGAACTTATCGTATAATTCGGCAGCACTCTGTCTCAGTTCCTTTACCCTTGAATCATCGACCTGAATTTTAACCCTGGCATTATTGTCCATTTTGCGCCTCCTGCATCTTTTGTAAAAACTCTCGTGCTTCTGCTGCACGATCCTCGGGTGTTCGATCTATCTTCCTTGATTTCAGAAAATCGCATTCATTTGGTTTATACTCATCGGTATCCTGAATCTCATTAAACAATCGATCTTCCTCCCATTCTAACCGCATATTTAAAAAAGAAGATTCCCTATGTTGTTGCGACATGAAGGGAATCTTATGTTTTTCTCTATACCACCTGTCGATCGGAAATTTGAGATTCCATTTTACCATGAACTCTCTAAACTCATTCGACATGGCCGTTAAATTTTCATCAACTTCTCAATTTCATCTGCGAGGGGTTTCACATCCCGGTTAAAGGCCTCCTTGATCACCGCGAAATCTTTCAAACCCAAATCTCTGATTTCACACTTCAAATCTTCCATGAATTTAGGACATAACACCCTCAATGTCGCTTCGATATCAATGATATCTAACGCATTCATCGCACTGTTTGTTGCTGACGTAACCAAACTCGCGTACATCCCGTTGGATAACATCTGTTTGTAAACCTCAATATCCCGGTACTGTCCGACTGTGGGCAGATTGATCTCGTACTCGTTCTGAACAGTCGATGTCTTAACTTTGAATAAAATTTTCTCCTTCATATCTAATTTTTATTAACTCATTGTCATGGGGGTCTTGTATCGACCTGAAATATCCGTTGTTGCAATACCACCTGTTGCGACACTCCATGACATATTTTCCATGACGCAATCGCGTGCCCTCATGATGGTGTTTCCCGTTGTGTCCGTTTCTGTAACAAGACGGTTTGTCTCATCAACACCCGTTGCCTGTTTACGATACACAACAATAGAGAAAGTTAATGACATCAATGAGATGGTATTGATAACCTCATCAACGGACCCGTATCTGTTCAACATTTTCTTAAACCAAGGAGTATCAAATCCTATGAAGAAATAGTTGCTACTGAAACTACAATCAACAGCAGTCGGTACGAATTCATTGACTAATAAGTCACCGAGACCCCTAACCCCGGTTAGGGTGGTCTGTTCGGTGAACTGAACTTGCTGCATTTGACCAACAAGTTCGTTGTCTATATAAACTGCGGCTTGAGGTGCGCCGAAAGATTTAATCGAATCCATTTATTTAGTTTTTAAATACAAATCCGGTGAAGAATATCTTATTAATCTCATTATTAATAACAATACCGTACGTTACCCAGTAATAATCATCTTTCTTCGTCACGGTTACATTACGATAAGAGAGAATTAGATTATCGGTATTCGAATTCGCGGTTCTTGTTAAGAGATAGTTCTCCGTCCAATTTTTCAAAATACCCACACTTAATGTGTTCGCATTCACACCATTCTCAGCACCCAGCAAATCGATCTCACTGTTCACAATCAATTCCTTGTTGATCTGATCAACGATTCTCATGAATTGAATTGAGAATGATTCTCCGTTCCCTGTGAACAATACCTGATTATCCTGCAAGGTGTTTATACCCTGAAGTACGACGAATTTCTGAAGACTTTCATTATAAACAGTGACGAGTAACCCCGCATCAAGAGCCTTTTTCTTATCCGTTTCAGTTAACTGGTGTTTTAGCTTTGAAACACCTATACTCTTATTTGTAACGGGAATTTGGGGTGCCTTACCTGCCGTACGGCCGATAATACTACACAAATTATACATCACACCCCACCAGCGGTAACCAATCCCCAACGCCGTGGAAGGCATACCCACACCACCATGAACAGCGCAAACATGGGATGAATTAAATCCTTGTGCCGCCGCTAATGATGTCGAAAAATCCCCCTGCTCCTCTCCCACACCGATGAATACCTGTTTTTTAAATTTCGCCACGTTATTAACATGAGCGATTAGCGCCTTGTTCATCGCGTTGTTATAGTTTTGTGTACCATATTGATCGGTGAAAACAAAACTTTCATCCAAATTCACGATAGCAGAGAGAACATTGTCAAAATATTCACTATTATATGTCTCACTACCACCTGTTGCTGCACTGTATTTTGTAAGGCTCTCTATATCTTGTTCCTTATTGATTGCGCCAGTACCCGATGCAGCGGATGAACTATCCAACATAAACAATTGATTGAACGCTGAACTTGATCTGGCCCAACTGATCAATTCATTCATGTTATTAAATTCAGGTGATTCAATAATCAATCGAGGTGCCGCTGATGCCGCGGGAACTTCGTTAAATGGTACACCATCGGGTGCCAATCCCGTAAATGTTCCTCTCCAAATTTGAAAAACATACTTCGAAGGGTCAAGTGTTCCCGAAACAATTGAAAACGCGTACCCCGTCGTAAGTTCGTCGGTTGCAGCTTCTCCCGCGGAATTTAAACCATTTGCATTGAGACCCTCATCTAATGTGATTATCTTAAATACCCCACCATTAGATCCGCCCCCGGTCGCGGTAAATGTCATTGTTGCTGGTGTTGTTGAGGCTGCTCTCACGAACATAAGCTCGGAGATACCAACAGCCGCGGGGTTACTAGCATCCGGAAAAAAGAGTGCGTTTGCCAGTTGCCAGTACCATCCACCTTTAACAAAGGACCTAAAATCTTCAATATTATCGAACCTATAGATGGCATTTTTCCCGTTGGCATTTTTCCCGTTAATTCCCGCTCCGCCACCCCATTTTGCACCAAGCACACCGGTATCAATTATCAAGCACTTACCATAGTCAAGTGCACGGGGATCATTTTGCTCCCCTGCGGCGATCGTTGCATAAGCGCCCGGCAAAGTGATTTTTTTATTATTAAAATATACTGATATTGCCATTGTATACTATTTTAAATCTAATCTTCGTGTCATAAAGATAAAAACTTTTTAGCAGTTACGGAAATTAAAACCGTTTTTTAATAGAAAATTTTTCCACTCATCGATCGTTCTACCGGGTGATTCGGGTAACATACTGTATAATGTTATCCTCGTTATGCCTGAGATGTGAAAATGATTACACATCTGAGATAAAGTGTACAATCTTTGATTCTCTTGTTGGGGTGCCATGCCTTCATGAACTACATTTCCCGTTCTTTTCTTCGCCATACTGTTTTCTCAACTAATAAATTCTGATCTTCTTCGCTTAGCACCGGATCATCGTTCTCCTGTAATATTGCCTTGCGAGTTTTTTCTTCTTGTTTCTCCTCTCGTATCTGTGTGCGTGTTTCAATTTTCGCTTCAAAACGTATACTGTCAAGATACATCTTTCTCTCTATCGATGGAATGAAATTTGATCTCTGAAGATCTAATCCCACCGTTCTTATAAATGTAGGGTAAGGATTTAATTCCGAATTAACCAACATCTCCCTAAGTGAAAAACTCACTTTTTCATAGTCGCGTGCGAATGTGTTATACGCACCCACCAATAAGCCATACAAAGTATCAGAGATTGTCAATGTCTCTTTGTAGTTTAAACCCACGCACATCAAATCATAATTAAAACGCTTTGAATCTCTGAAAACTTGCATCTGAGCCCCGCCTGATAATAAAATTACCTCGCTATCAGTTGCTCCGATTATATTTGTATCACCATCCGCCCGGGACGGTTCACGAAGTACAATTACAGGTAAAAGGGCGGTATCTTTCGGAAATTCAAGTTCAACGGTTAGCATGTTTCTCGATGATTCCCTTCGAAGAAAAATCTCTTTTGCCATTAAATAAAATTCCTCGACATCACCATCTCTTTCACCTAAATGAATGAACTGATATAGCCACGAATCTTCCTCATTATCAAATTTATCAAAATCTTGCTTCACCCATTCTAAAAGTGCTTGCACTATACCCTTTAAATTGTATATTGGACTTATCATAACCCGAAAAAATTATCGATTGCCACCGCAACCGTCGTTTGTATATTCATATTCGAAAGAGCTTGACCCATAAAATCATGCTTCTCAAACCCTTTGTTCCACCATGATAGAGGGTCGCTCTTATCACTAACACGTCTGAAAACATAATACCCACCTCTTTTTTCTTTATTCGTTGATGATATATCTTTTCGAATTAAACCTGCATAAACCGATACTTTATGCTTATATTCATCGATACGCTTATTCATCCTCTCTATAACGGCCCTTTGATTCGTATCATTAAAAGGTGTCGGAAGATCTGCTTGACGTAAAGGTATCGTCGATTGTTTTGCCATCCTCTCTATCTGTTTGGGTAAAATTCCCGCGAACGCACCCGATTCCGCCAACGCCTCACTTGATGCATATCTGAATGGAATGGTCATATACCAACCACCACCCTTTTTCATTTTCTTTTTAGGAGATTGGCTGAATCCGATCTTCTCATCAAAAGGTTCATGACCAACCTCTAACATTAAGGGTACGGGGTTTCCTTTTGAATAATTTAATGTGAAAATAGCTTCAGTTGATGATATCCTATCGAATGACATTGCTCTTAAATAATCAACTCTTGTTGATCTGAGATTCTTATTCACAACATTCGTCCATTCTTCCGAATACCTTTGAACCAATCTATCAAGAACAAATGATGATAACGCGGACATTCTATCCGCTGTAAGAGCAAGTGATGCGCCCACCTCGCTTAAATCAATATACACCGGGAGTGGTATCATAACTCACCACCTTTTATAGTTTGATTCGATTCATTCACAACAAAATTCGCTCTTCTCGCGATTGCTTGCACGGGAAGGTCTATCTTTTGCAAATTCCCGTTTTCATCCGTTTTATTGCTCGCTCTGATTTCGTGAGGTAAATCAATGACGTTATACTGCACATAATGCTTATAATACACGGAAACAATATCACCCTCTTTTAATCCTGCATTAGCATTGAAGAATAGGGTGTATTCATTATTCTCAGGATCGGTATAATAAGAGTCAGGCGTTAGATTTTGAAGTTGGCCATTTCCATCTATCATACTTAATTGAAATAATTTAAAGGGCTGGAATGTTAACCATACAAATAACATCCCTTTAAAAGCACGAACAACACGGTTCTCGGAAAATATCCCAAACTTTTCCTTAAATGTTAATTTATCAAAAAAACTGAAGTTCAACCCTTCATCATACGTTGAAACCGCGATGGTACCCGCATTATCCATCGTCCATTCCCGGTATTTCGTGTTAACATTAACGCCCGTAATTAAGCATATCACCTCGGTGGGATCAATATAATAATAACCGGTTCCCCCGCAATAAGGACACGATGGGTTCGGGTGACCCGCATCCATTCCGCAAGGACACGCAACAGCTCGCTCCTGATATATCTTATACCCCTTTTGAGTGATTGCCGCATCAAATGCACCCTTATCAAATTCAGGTGACGGATATCCCGTTGTATTAGGTGATTGCTGTAACGTGTAATTTTTACTCATAATACCTCAAATTGTAACCCTCTGTAAATACCCTCGATCCGTTTCACTGTTTCGGTAATTTCTTTTCCATAATTGATCAACCTCGCATTATATCCCGCTGATGTTGCGGATGCGGTTGTTGAAATTGATTGACTTAAACCATCAATCGAAAGACTCTGACTCGCAATACCGGCGGTTCCGAGAATCAAATCCCCCGCTATATTTAGCGGCCCGAAAGTTGCAAGTTTACCGATTATTCCAATTAAATCCCACGGTAAATTATCAAGATCAAATCCCGTTATGTACTGATAGTTCCAGTAATCGGGTATGTTACGAAATCTTTGAATTCCAAGTTGAGTCACGATACCCGTTAAAATAATATCCTGATTCGCAGCCATTCCACCTGACCCCGTCGGAACTATACTTATACGTCTTCCGCCAATTTGGTCAGGATCCTTCGCATATGATAACCATTCAACGGGATATCTTACTTGTTCAATCGTTTTTAAAAGACCAATCAATGCAAGAGGTCTTTGAACTATATACTTCGTGTTGATTATTGGAAACTGTTGACTATAACTGTCCCAGTAATAAGAAGATGATTCAGTTATCAGCTGTTTGATAATTTTCACGGAGAACCAATTTTCAACCGTTTTCTGAGCCTCTCTCACATAATATGTATAAGCTTCATCAGAGAATTTAGTGCCATTCGTCGCGTTAATCTCAATACCATACAGATACAGGGTTATCACCTCCGCCGGTGAAAATAATAACCCTGTATTCTTCTTATATTTTATAGACAGTGTGAGTTTCATTACTTCACGGACATAAGTAATTCGATGATATCATCCTTCGTTCTGAATTTTCCGTCAACCATCAATTGATCCTCGCTAATTCCAAGTTGTTTGGCCATATCAATCAACTCATCTTTTTTCTTCTCTTTCAACCGTTTTAGAATTTCATCGTCTTCTGTCCCGGTATCAGGTTCAGTTTTCTCGGATTTAGTATTGAGCTCTTCTTTTTCAGCCTCGGGTGATTTATTAAGAATTTCACCCAGTAACGTTGGATCAATATGTTTTTTTAATTTCTCGCAAATTCCTTTCCACAAAACAAGCTCCTCGTTGAGTTTCTGGATCTTCAAATTCAGGCCCATAATTTCATTCTTCAAAAAACTCGTTTCCGCCTTATATCCCGCCACTCGTTTTGAGAGTTCATTTTCAAGCATCAGTTCCGATTTTGTTTTATTTAACGGAACACCCCCTTCAATATAAATAGGTAGGCCCGATGATATAGCTTTCTCGCCTAACTCGTCGGTTACGACGGCGATGCCATTAACAAACTTAATATCTTCATCAAAGATTCTAATCGTTTGATTTCTATACACTTGAGATTCTATCTTCATACTTTAAAAATTTATCGTTAACATAGATTCAGCTATAAAGGTAAAAAAAAACTTCCCATTATCAAAATAAAAGGGAGTGATTTTAATCCCTCCCCCTTATAACTACCAATATTTAGCAACGAGATTATGCTTTCGGTCTCCCGATGTTGCAAATTCTCACGAATTTACCGGGAGCGTATAATACCGGCGTACCGTAGTTCAAAATGGAGAAACGTCTACTTGGAGAAGTGATCGCGTATTCCATTTTCATCGTATCGGCCAATTGCAAGTATTGGATCAAAGAATCATCCATCTTGAACACCAATGCCGAATGAGTACCTGCGATAGAGCGGTTTCTATCGCGAACTGCACCAGCGGCGGCTCCATCATACCCAGAAGCTAACGCTGCTGCAGGGATTTGGAAAATCGGATAATAGTTCGCCGTGTTCGGATTTGCCGGGTTCGCCTCCGTACGATAAATCACAAATGCTTGTGTCGGGTACGTTGAATTGATCGCGGCGGTAAATTTCAAATCTACCGAATCAGTTGCAGTCACAGCTTGAGCCGCAACGTTCAATTTCGTTAACGCACTCTCACCGTAGCGGTTTTTAGCTGCAACGGCGTATAAATACGTGCCCGCATGATTCGTGAATTTCGTTTTTGAATCAGCTGCAACAATTGAAACAGCGGCTGCTACGTCTTTAACAGGTGCTGCCGGTGCCTTATCGTTTGTTGCCGGTGAATTAAATAAACGAGCCGGTTTGCTATCAAAGAACGGGTCCGCCATGAAATCAATGTCACCGAACTGGGTTGCAACACTGGTAACCTGCAAACCTGCTCTCGCGTTCATCATGCTGCCTGACACTCCATTAACATTCAGAACCTTGTTTGCAGTATGATCATTCACATAATCAGTGAATACAATCGGGTTTGCGATAATCTTATCCGCGAAACCGTAACGCAAGTTGACAATCGTGTTTGTTGCTTCCTGCATCAAGAAATCCGTTAAGATACTACCATCGGCATTAACAACTGCCGGGTCAGCGTAGTAAGTGTCAAGGATACCTTCAGATGTCTTTCCGGCCATTCCGCCATAAACATCGAGAATACCTTCAACGTGCTGTTGCCAGATTCCTGAGAATTCTTCCTCGATGCAGCTACTGTCGAAATTGGTCAATGCAACATCCAAGCTTTGTAACAATAACAAAGTTTTGTTACGAACTTCGAGTTCAAACATTGAATCACCCTCTGCTGCAATCCGCACCAACGTTGCGGGATGTGTAACCTGACCGCTCACACCTAAGAATTTCGTGATGATCGGTTTGCGTCTGTATTGTGAATCAGTGAATTGAGGAGTTTCTCCCTCAAGATTAGCAATACCGACATTGTTACCGTATTTCACCAACTGATTGTATTGATGTACGGTATTATAAATTTTTTTCTTTCCGATGTTTTTCCAGAATACCAACTGTTTTTCAGTATATTCCAACACCTTGATAACGCCATCCAAAGACTCCACTTTCAAGCCACCTCCGTTATTCAGAGTGTTGGCATATTGCATACCAGTCATAAGACCGGCTTCCATCGCCTTCAGAATATCCGCAGTTAAGAACTCTCCGCGATCGATCCCCGGAGCAACTTCATTTAAACCAATTTGTTCTAACATATTTTATTTATTTATTCTGATTCAATTTAATTACTCAACAACTTCAATACCTTGTTTACCCAGGTAATCGATGGTCGATTGAGATATCATCGCGCTACCTGTTGAATAAGACATGATATCGTTCGCAAGTGATTTTTTCAAATCACCGTCCTGTGCCTTCTCAAAGCATTCAGTCATGATCCGTTTCAAAGATTCACGGTGTATTGATTTTGAAAGAACTTTCTTTCCATCATCGGTTGTTTTAACACCAAATGATTTTTCCAGTACCGCACCCTTATCAACAGAGCGGAATGGCATTGGTTGGTCTCTTAAAACCGAAATCTCATCCTTTATTGATTTCATAATGGATTTCATTTCCCCAAGAGATTCCGAAAGATCAGAAAGGAATTCCTTTTGTGATTTATAGAAGTCCGCCTGTAATGCTTTCTCCATTTCATCGTCTTCGTCTTCTCTTTTTTTCTTTTTCTCCAACTTATCCTTTTCTTCCGCCTCTCCGGCTCTTTTTCCTTCTTCGTAATCGCGACGTTCATGTTCGCCCGATTTTTTCTCATCATAGGCGATTTCCTCTTTTTCAGTGTACTTTGATTTACTTAAAGTGGAAATCTCTCCGTTATCAATACTCTTCAAGATGTAGTCGTGTTCAAAATCCGCATCCATCAAAGCACTCACGACGGAGTCGCCACAATATTGATCCAAAGAAAGACCCCTCTTTTGCAATTCCTGCACTATCTCATTCGTAATCGGTTTCATTTCTTAAATATTTAGTTTCTAATTCTTACATTGTGCGATAAAAATAAATAATTAATTTGACAAACGAAAATTTTTCTCAATCTTTTTGACAAAATCACGGTAAACTTTCTCTGAAATTAGGCCAGATTTAAAACTTTTCGTTATTTTTTCGATTGTTTTCACCTTGTACTGGGGTTTTTTCTTGACCTTGATTCTAAACTTGGTATCCAACATTAATAGATTTCCCCGTTCATCTTCCCACTCCAAGATCACCTTGTCACCTTCGTCAAAATCTTTATCACTTTCAAATTCGTAATCGATGAAATCAGCAGATTGACGTCCCTTAATGATGTCAAAAAATGAATTCGTATTCACCGGCTGAAAAGTTAGCGCAACGTTTGTGATCAACGCCTTACTTACTTTTCGGGGATTTGTCTTATCTCTTTCGATGACCTTCCCTTCTATCGACATTCCGGGTTTGCGGGTTGACCCCGATTCAGCCATCTGAATGCACTTATCCCAGAACGCTCTCGCTTCCGGTGATTTTTTCCACAACTTCCCTTTAACAAAAAATTTATTATCTTTCACCCATGCGTCGAGAGGTTCCCCTATCCAGAAACGCGATTTATTCTCCTTCGATCGTGATGTTAGGTGATCTAAATTTAACAGCCCGCTTTTCAAAAACCTGTCCAATATAAACCCATTGGGATTCATGGATTCACCCTCATCATCCTCGCTACTATCACTTGCAACACCCTCGAAAACCATGTTGTCATACCGTGAATCATCATCAGTACCAGTCGATTTTTCTTTCGACCCCTTTGCTTTCTCTATATCTATAGGAACCCAGAAATTAAATTTATCTTCCATTATCGATTTCGATTTACTTATTATCACACGGTATGCTGACTAAATCTCGCGTATACCTGTGTATTCTTATCCATATTAAATCCGTACGTTTTGCTGTACGAAAGATTAGTTTCCTCATTCATCTCCGTGAAAGTATATGTTTAAATTTTCAAACGCTCTTTTTTTATATGTAAAAGTTTGCGTGTAGATAGAATTATACGACTAACCTTTCCGTTTTTCTTGTTTTTTAGCGTTTCTCTCATCGAGTTTTTCCTTCACCCTTCTCTTGAATTCATCGTCGAATTCATCACTCTCTAATAAACGATTTAACGCATCACTTATCTCATCAGCCTCTTCCTTCGCGGATACATTCCTACTCTCCAATTCTTGCCGGGCGATCTGTTTCACCTCATCGGATTGCCCCGGTTTCTTGATCGCAGATTCAAGTTGTCGATCAGTAGCGTTTGCAGCATATTCCTCAAGAATCGATCTCTTATCTTGAACCTTGTTTTCGGGTTGTGATGTTTGATTCCTTTCCGTCTCATCTTGTTTTGTTGAAGACGAACCCTTTCCTTTAGGCCTCCAACCCTTAGTCGTTTTAACGTATATCTTGCCACCCCAAGTTCTTTCCTCTCCAATCATCGCAGCCCTCGCTTTCTCCAAAGGTTCATCGGGGATAACGATATCAACACTGTAAAACTTGGATCCCGATAATCCCATATCTAACACGTTACCAACTGATTCATTCCATTCCTGATGGGTACCCTCCCTTTTTTCGGCTTTAACAAATTCAATTCTACCCCCTTTATCCTTCGCGAGAACCCTATACGGTGCTGAATTTTTATCTTTCCTTAAATACAATTCACATTGACCGTTCTTTAATATAAGTTCCCAGATTTTATCTTCAAGTGAAATATTTCCCTCAATCATAGGGATAACCCATGTTTGAGTATCGGAAGAAAATAACGAGATTAAATTTTTGGCATTAGTATTTTTTCCGCTATTTCTAAGACGAATCGCTGCGACTTCGCGAACACTGAAATTTCCTTTAGGTGATGTAAACGATGTATTACCTTCCCCATGATCTTTTTGATATATTAATTTGAATTCTGGGTCATTCTTCATCCTCGATTCAACTTGTGCATTTCTTTCCCTGAATTCTGTTTCAACAATACGATTCACGGATTCATCGGTAAGAATCCACCCCCGAGGAGTTTTCATATAGCTTCTACCTCCCCAAGTCCTGATTTCACCCATATAAGCCGCTCTTTTGGATTTTTCCATCATGCTTGAAATTTCAAATGAAGGGGTTCCCCGGGGAACCCCTTTTATCTTAATGTAACTGTAATCTATATTTACTTTGTTTCAACGTGGCGAGGAAATCATCGATCCAAGAAATCTCACCGTTATAATCAGGGTCGCCATCCAGTATCGCCCTTAACTCTTCCGTTCTTTCAAATAGAAGATCAACTAGTTCAATTGGATCATTCACATCAATCTGTTCACCAACAATCTCACCATCACCGAATCTCCCGAACTCTGATTGACCTGCCTCCGCGAATTTATCTTCGAAATCAGAAACTTCGTCGGCAAGTTCATCCAGATAAACATGTTTTGAATTATCCTCCTCGCTCCAATGAATGTTTTTGATCCTCGTTTTCACACCTTCGATAAAATTCAGGTAATCTCTGAATAATGATTTATCCTCGGAGTTTGATTTCTCTAATTCTGAAACACTGATTCCCGTCATTCGAAGTTTTCCTTCCGATCTAATCTCCTCAACCATCGATTTGAAAAGTTCTGCGTGCTCTGAATCATCAAAATTAACGGTGACGGAAAAATCTGACTTTTCAACACGATCATTTTTTGTTTCACCATCTAATGATTCTCTCGCTATCACCTCCACTTGCTCAACACCCATTCCTTTCTCAACATCTTTTTCACGCCAACTCTCAGGTAATTCGCTTTCAAGACCCAATTCTTTCGCTCTTTTCTTAATCCAAGACTTCACTTCACTTTTAGGGGTTGATGACGCACCGACCAATCTGATGGCATCTTTAAGGTCTTGACTGTTTCTTATAGGGTACTTTCCATCGGGCATCGCTTCGCCTTCTTTTGCAAGTTTACCCCTCTCCTTCTCGGAGAAATATGTTTTATTCTTCGCCTTCTCAACCGCTTCCTTGAAAAACGAAGGAGTGATCTTTCCTTCCTTCAACGCTTTCGCGAGTATCTCAATCGTTTCAGGTCCCTTTGATTCTTTCTCTTCCATGCCGGTAAGTTTTTTAATATTATCTTTCATATTGAAAATAAAATCATATTTATCTAAATCTTTAAGTTCAATCCACTCAACCCCGTCGTGTTCAGTGCTATCGACCATCACTGAAGGTTGCTTATCATCAGTGAACGCCCTGTAATAGTTTATTGAACTATCACGATCCTGATAAAAACCGATAGGCGAAGGCTGAAAATTCAATTTTAACCCCGTCTCTTCCTTCAATTCGCGTTCAGCTGCATCACGGTGACTCTCACCGTAATCAACATGACCTCCCGGGATACACCATTCACCCCCTTCATCGGACTTACCTTCCTGTATTCTATGTAAAATTAGAAGTCGGCCATCGCCATCAAAAACAAGAACATCCGAGTATTCAACAGGACCTTCCTTGCCTTTTTGAATCAACTTATTAAATGTGTCCATTGAAATACTTCCTGATTTGAAAAGTTTTTTCGATTCAAAATATCTGTCAACGTTCTCACATTCTCCCATAATCGATTCATCCTTTCTTAATTGATCCATCTCTTTCTCAATTTTCATTTTCGATTTGATCAGATCATGTACATTCTGTTTATGATAAATCATAAACTCGTTGAACTTTGATAGTCGCTTTTCCTGTTCAATAATATCGCCCGAGATACTCAAATCTTCAACAATTGACTTATTCAATCTGAATGAATCCGCGAGTTCTTCTCCTTGTATCGAAATAACGTCCAAGCTTTTTAGTAGTTCAATATAACGGGCTACCTTCGCCTCGTCACTTTCATTCCGTTGTCCCAGTATTTTTTTTAACCAACCCATACTATAAATTGTTATACGCTATGATTTCATTAAATAAATCTAGCTTCATATTATCATAAAATAATTCGATGTTTCTTTTAACTCTATCCTCGGAAAAACCGTCGGATGCGTATAATTCACTAAGCATTATGTCAGCTATATCTTCTTTCGATATGGAATTAAATTCGCTCAAGGGTTTCCCCTTCCAATTATAATTATACAGTTTACTTTTTCTATCGTTTATTCTTTGACGAACTATGGTCTTCACCTTCGCGTTCACGGCGTTCTCGTTATTTAGATGGTTCTCCTTTCTTATTCTGAGAACTTCTTCGAACATGGTGAATTTTGCAAGATCAAATAACGCGTTTGTTGTCGTTTTCACTTGTTCTATTGTACATTCTTTCGTTGCACCCTCCCGGATTTCTTTCAAGATCGAAAGCATATTATCGTTTATCTCCGTTTGCTTTTTCATGTAATCACTCGCCGTACCTTTCGCAAGAATCATATCTGTCAACTTATCATTCTTTTTTTCCAATCTCGCCCAATTCTGGGTAGTTTTCCTGAATACGTTGAGGAATATAATGATCATAATCGCACTCATGACCACCGTGATCCCATTATCCGCTATAAGTTTTACCAACGTACTCGTCTCTTCCATTATTGATTGCAATTATGACAAATTTTTATACGTAAAAATAAGATTTTAATTCCGTATATACAATTTTAAGTATAAAAAACTTTGTCACCAACAATAATTTTGACCTTTGCACCCGGTGCTGTTTTTCTTTTATAATCAATCGGTTGCTTGAATGACCTCGTTTCCTTGTCCCAAACATCACCTTTCATGTATCGTCTCGCCAAACAACGGCAGTTGCCGCTGACACATACATTATCGTTTCTTCTAACAACCAATGTATGGTTCTTCTCAAGTTCAACATCATAAATAAAACCTTTATAAGGTTTTATTTCTTTTTTCATAACTTTCTCGTACCTGTATTTTGAATTCAGTTCAGCGACATTCCATTGGTCATATCTGGCAAGATAATCTTTCTTCTGTTTTTTACAATGATAGATCGATTTCCCTCTATTTTTAAACGAAGGACATTTCCCCACTTTTAATAAAAGTTCACCCAAGTCATCCTTCAATTTCACCGATGATGTTGAGTATATCCTTTGAGGCTTGCACTGATACCCATCATACAAAACACCACGATGAACCGTACCATCACCTAGAAGAAACGCATCAAGAAATATTTTAATGTATTTAGGTGATAATTCTTTTATGAAATCGGGTACGTATTTTTCATGCGCGTGACCGAATGATCGAATTATATGTATCAAATCCTTGTCATTCTCCTTGTTTAAGTTAAATTCAATCCTTTCTTTTGTTACGATAACATTTTTGAATAATGCCCTGCAACATTTAATTATTTTCTCTTTCGCTTCGGATTTTTTTTGGCTTATATTAACTCTTCTCCTCGGTATCGTACGATTCTTATCACCCCACTCTGTGAAAGAGCCTTCCGACAAATAATAACCTAAAAATTCACAAAACAAATTGGTGTCATATTTTTTATTATCAATGACTATAAAGGGGGTATCAATGCCCTTCCATGAAGGAATATACGAGAGGAATGAAAAATTATCCTTGATATCACTTTCGTTCACCAATGAAATATGTTTTTGCCCATGTTTCCTACCTACATGAACATGGTTCGGCGTGTTGGCGAGATCGAAACATTTTGATTTCCGGTACACCATATCACCTTCATAATACTGATTAATCCACGCCACCGCCGGAACGTATTCTCCTTCTCCTGTTTCAGGATTAATTGATAAAAATAGTTCGGTTTTATCCAAATCCTTAAAAAATTTCCACCCCTTATTCGTTAACACCTCGACTTTATCATCGTAGCAGAACGGATGAACTGCCGTGATGATCGTCGGTTTCCAATCAGCCACCCTTCTACCGATATTCGTTCCGTTGCCAATTAACTCCTCGGCTGTGAATAATTTAGGCTCGCTTCCTATTCCGGCCGTCAAATATAATCTTATACAATGCCTGCAATTCCCACTCCAAATTGATTGACCATTTCTCCTTATATATAATGTCGAATTCTTTTTTAATTGTAAACAACCAACCTCACCTTTCCAATTATCAATCACATTAAAATGTCTATGTATTGAATTGAAATGCTTACTCATCAAAATGCCCACCTTATAAATTAACTGTTTGGTCGTAAATGACCTATTTCTTTTCTTTGAAAATGTTGTTACACCCCTCTTATCAATAATTTTCAATGAAGGACGATAACCACACTTTAAAATTATTTCCGATAAATCATCGGCCATTTGTTTTGATGACGTAACAATATGGCGATTTCCATCTATAAAAGTCTCACCCCCACCGAAACCATCTCCTTTCCAATAGGATAACAAAAATTCAAAAAGATATTTTTTCGATAATAATTTTATTTCTTTTGGAATTGTTTTCGTACACGCTCTATCACCCAATGATTTTAACCATTGAACAAATGGATCATATGATTTATCTAACAGTATTGTGAAACGACCCCCAAACTCTTTATATGCACTATAATAAACATTAGTCTGAAATGTTTTGGATAAACAATCTTCAATTTCACTAAAATTCTTATTTTTTGACTGGGAGATACATAATTGTGTTGAATTACAATGCCCGTTCTTATCTTTCTTTCTTAACGTTAATGAACCCTCGGATAAATACCAGCCCATCATTCGAACGAAAGAATTGGTATTAAATATTTTACCCGCGATCTCAATCTCCTCGCTCTCACTTCCTACCCAATTATCAACCGTATAATACATATATGCCCGCTTTGTTAAGGAAGGAACCTCCGAACTATCAATTAATTGATTTTTTGTATAAACACCTTCTTTTGGATGGTAATCTATCCCAATCAATTGTTTATGATTAGGGGTACAGAGCATATCAAGAGTATGATGTTTATATTCATTCATCTCACCCTCATACCAATATTGAATTTTACTTTCAATCTCGGTATACTCTAATGTATTCGTTTCAATGTTAAACGAAGCAACTTTTTCATCGCCCCGAATATCTTTTAATAATTTGAAACCTTCATCGGTTAAAAATTCAGTATCATTAGTTGGAAAACACGCGCCCGGATATACGTCGAAGTAAATCAATGTGTTAGACCCATCTCCTTCTCTCATATAAGATTGAACCCTACCCATATTAAACACACCCTGATATTCGGTCTCCACGATTCGATTCCAATCCCTCGACCAATCATTTAGTTGATTGCTTATCTTGGCAGCTATCAACTTGGTCGTATCCCTCTCAACAATTCCTCTTTTAACACCTTCTTTAATGGTGCGTTCCTGTTCCATCCTCATCCTAAGTTCAGAATCCGAGATATAACTGGAGATATCTTTTTTCATCTTATCACCCAACCCCTTTAAATAGCCGTAAGTTCGATTACAGGCCATCTCATATTCCTCGATTTCCCTCTTGGAAGGCGTTTCATATTGTCTTCTAGCGAGGTAATCAAGAAGATCCTTGTAAGATATTTGTTTGGTCTGATAATCGCTTAATTTACCGGATAAAAGACCAAACATCCAATTCGCCCAGTACGGCGGTATCTTTTTAACGAGTGAACCGGGATCTATACCGTGTTTTTTCAAATTCTCTTTATCCTGAGATGTTAGGTGACTTGGCCCGAATATTTTCCAGACCAAGTCAGCAAACCTGAAATCCACCAATGACAATATTTCCTGTATCTGCTCGTTATTGAAAATCATAATTCTTTTTAACGATTATTTTGGTTTAATAATATCAACCATTTTCTTAACAATATCAGCGAATAGAATGTTTAGCTCCTCGTTAAATATTTTCTTGGTTTCATTCTCGTATCCGTTTATAACATCAGGGAAACGAACGGGATCTTTAACCCCCATTCGTTCCTTTTTGACAACCGGCCTAACCGTTTTTATATCTATACCGGATACCTTCTTTTCCACGATCAGGTTTATTTTTTATTCAACAATATTCTTGCGAAATCTTCTGCCTCGGACTTGCTATCAAATACATGACGTTTCGAATCATCAGTGATATATTTATAGTTGTCATCCCAAACTTTCACCTCGAATTTACCATCACCTTCTGAAATTTGAGCACCACCCTTTCCTGGGATTTCCAATTCAAATTTACCACCACCCCTATCTTCAAATTTAGGATGTTTGTTATCCTTGCTTCCCCAAGAATCAGTTAGATTCTTATAATCATCACTACCAACTTTCACAGTATCCGTCCAATTCTTCTCGCCCTTTCTTCGATATTCAACAATCAAATCACCATTAGGTTTCGTATCAATGATCCGACCCTCGTTACCTCCGAATAACGGTACGAATTTATTTTCACGCGCGTTACTATCAATCGGGGCTGCGTACATCATGTTTCCCACTTTCGTTTTTGACCCGGTCGGCGTTGTCTCACCTTCCTTGGCGAATTTCATTTCAATACCGTTCTGGAACCGGCCGTCCTTACTGATACGAGTGAGGATCATTTCCTTCCCATTATACATAACATGATCTCCAACCTTAAGTTGATCAGTTACGTTTTTAGGGGTCACTTTCTCTGGTTTTATAACCGGGTTACCCTTCGGTGTTGTCTCTTTCTTTGATATCGTGTACCCATTTCTCACTAAAAAATTCCACGCTTCAGTCTTGTTATCGAAATCCTTCCGGACATTCAATCCCTCCACTTTCACACCACCATCCTTATAAACACGAATATTCAATTGATCACCATCCTTATTGAAAAGTTCTAATTCTTTTTCACCACCCTCCAATTTATTCTCTTCACCCTCTTTTTCCTTGTATCCTTTCGGTTTCGGTCTCCAACCTTTCGGAGTTTTGATGTACTCTTTTCCTCCCCAAACACGGATTTCGCCAATAGCCGCTCCCTTACCGGCTTTCTCGATCGTTTCAAGTGCCTTTATGTTAATATCTTCCATAACTATTTTTCTTTAACCATCTCAACCATCTTCTTCACAAGGTCTCCGAATAGAAGGTTGAGATTTTCATTAAACATTCGTTTCGTTTTCATAGCCGTTTATGACATCAGGAAAACGAACAGGGTCTTTAACACCTGTTCGTTCCTTCTTGACGATCGGTCTGACCGTCTTTATATCAATTCCAGCCACTTTCCTTTCCATCACTTGCCTGATTTTTGATGTTTCTTTTCATTCCACATTTTATCGGAAAGTAAATCATAAAACTTTTCAATGAATGCATTTGATTTATCTGTTGATGAATCAAATGTCATTTTATCTAAGCCATCCCAAATCCGTTTTGTCGCACCCTCACCCAAATATTTATCAACAAACGCGGTGATTTTCCCCGGTGTTGTTTTTCGATTAAAAAATATCTCCGAAAATTCATCGGTAATTGACTCGGCTGTCCTGCTACCGGTAGACGATCCACCCTCACTACCAACATGTTCCTTATCTTTATTCTCCACTTCACTTTTTGCACCCTCTTTATAGCCTTTCGGCTTCGGACGCCATCCTTTCGGCGTCTTTATGTATTCCTTTCCTCGCCATGTTCTCACCTCGCCCATAACAGCACGACGTCCCATGGCCTTTTCAATTTCTTCAAGATAATTTTCATCCGTGAATTCCTGACCCATGGATTTAGCTATAAACGCTTTTCTTTTTATTTCTTCTACAAGGGCTTCGTATAACATAACCTTCTTTATTTATTTTGTTCATCTAAAGGTACGAAATAGGTACCTATTCACCAACTATTTCGCGATAAAAAATCCTGTCAAAAAACTAACACCCACGCCAATCCAGAATAATCGTTTTCGGCGTTTTATCTTGTCTTCTAGCGTGGCTTTGTTTTTTTGATATTCTAGGTTTACTGCCATCTCGTTCTCAAGCCTAAAACGATAATCGACGTTTAATTTCAAGAGGCTATCGATCTGAATATTCTTAATCTGAATAAACTTCGTTAAATCCAAGTAGCGTACCCGCAACGTATCATTCTCCTCCATGAGGAACCTCCGGTGAAGTAGGCGATGGTTGATAACCTTGACTTGCGGCATCGTTATGATAACGCAGGTATCGCCACCCACTTCAATCTTCCTTGGATAGTTCTTCTGACAGAAGCCGCACGTGCTCGTCATCAGTAAGATTGCTAAGATTGCGAAGTTTTTCATCGTATTCTTTTTTTAACCGCTCGGTTTCCCGTTTAAACTTATCAAATGATTCCGCCTCTCTCCTCTTCTGCTCGTCTATCACGCGGACCAACTCGCCACCCACCTTGTTCAAAGAATCCAACAATTTCCTGTTCTGAAACTCCTTCTCCTTCAAAAGCCCGGTGTTATCATCCTTCTGATCCCGGTTCACGTAAATGAATAACGCTATCAGAATAAAGGTCAGTACAATGACCAACCCTTTATAACTTTTTCGCTTGGTCGTCATTCTTGAAAACTTTTATCTATGAATTCACATGCACGTTCAAAAATGGGGTTACCTTTCATGCTTTTCTCCACTTCCTCGAACGGATTCGGAACACCCGCTTCAGGTTCACCCGTTTCATCATCCACGATCTGATTCATACCCTCACCCCCGAACATGGAGGCCTGTTTCTGGGTTTGATAAACCTGATTAAGGATGATATCCTTGTTCTCATCAAACTCCCTGCCGGAATACTTACGGAACATATCCTGCATCGAAACCATACCGGCGGACAATTTTTCACTATCAAGTTTCACCTGTTTTTCTTCGTCTTCAACCTCGATACCCGTAAACGCGAACTCCATTTCTTCGTCTAACTCAGAAATCAAGAACTTATTTATGATATCCTGCAGGAAGATTAACAGGGGGTATAAACCTTTTTGCTTACTATGATCCAATCTCTCTCGCTGACCTTGTTGCCCGAATAAATTCGCCGCTTCCCTGAATTGGAATCCCAGCTCGCTCGGATCGATTCGGTACACGGAACATAGTAGCACGATCAAAAACTTGGTCCAGTTATCAAATTCCATGTCACGGTTTCCCTTCTGCAAATCCACCCACTCTAGATCAAGACCTGCGAAAATTGGGATTTTGTGCGAGTTATGAGTAAGCATTCCATTTACGATAAATTGATGCTTATTATCATATATTTCGACATCATACATTGGAATTTCCTCATCAAAGGACGACAGTTCAACTATAGGGGAGAACCAAAATTCACTAAACTCATCATGAAGTTTATATCCAATTCTCTCCGCGATACCGGTCAATCGCTGGTACGAACATTTATCTTTTCCAATCGATATCCTGTGTAAATCCGTCGTTAATCGCTGATCGCCAACACAACCACTTTCACCAAAAACCCATCTCCGATAAAGTTCAACTCTCATCTTTTTCGCTTCGAGTTTACCCATTTCGGGGTGTAATGAAAACATAGTTGAGTAATTTTTTTTATAATCATGCCCCAACTGTTTATGTGGTTGAAGGAATCCGATTCTCTCATAAAATTCTCGTCTATCTTTCACTAAAAGATGAATTCCCTTCTTATCGGACTTACGTAACCTCGTTTTTGAATGATATTCCTCGATTGAACATTGTATTCCTTCCGATATCAATAACATCCTTGTTTGATATCGTAATAGATCGGATGAAATTGTAATCCTAACTCCCAACCCTTCACTCACAACACTACCATCCGCGGAGAAAAATCCTCTTAAAAACGCGCACCTTGATTCCGAATCAATATCATGTATCATAGGTGGGATAACCTTTCCTACATGGCTACAGGTAAATCCAATACCAATTAGAAATTCATAAAAATCAGCATCAAATATACCTATTTTACAATATTTATCCGCCACAGATTTGAACCCATACACCTTTTTACAGGATTCTATCTGATCGAATGATCTACAATAATCCTGCGATTTTGCATTTATGCCATATCGATTTAATACACATAGATGCTGCTCCCTTATATGTAATTCCTTTTCACTGTGATAGAATAATTCCATTCTTTTACGACGACTCTCACCGTTATCAATATAGCCATCACCGGTCAACCAGCCAAGAATCTCAAAAAGATCGTTCTCGACCACCTTGCCCTTATAATAAAATTTTCGTGTACCTTCCACAGGTTTTTTATTACAAAGAACAAAATCTCCCACTTTAAGATCTTTTCTCTCCTTCCACTCTATAATTCCTGAATCCGACACAACCTTAAACTTATGATTATCCGATGAAGTAATGGATAATCCATTTGCCAGGGTTAATGTACATTTCTTTTTAAGACCTGTCCTATACACACGGCCATACTCAAAGTTTTTCCCAGTCCAAATGATCGCCTCTTTTTCTTGTGATCCATTTAAAAAATCTTCAATGGACGTTACCCCGATATTCTTTAATACCAATAACGAATCACCTGCTAAACAGTTATCCACTCCGGTAAGCATCTGACGCCACTTCTGTTTGAAATCATTTAACTGGGTTTGGTTCGTATTTGGTCCGTTCATTTTTATGAACCCCTTCGGATTCGAGCCATTCTTGAAGAAATTACCGTTATATTGAACACCATTAAGGATATACGTGATAATCTCAATTAACGATTCCAACTCACTTCTCCCGTATCCATTTTGCCAAATATCAGTTCCCACATTCCTTATCCCGAACCCAAGTTCCCATGGATAATACATGACATAAGTGTTCAACTGTTTGTTGAACACAATCTGCTGATCAAAAACTTGACAATATTTGGGTAGGTACCCTTTATACCTGTATTGATCGAATTGGTGTGCGTAATTGGGGTCGACCGTGTCGAGAAAACGAATCATACTTCCATCAATCGCTTTGAATTGATGAAGTTCTTGCCCCCGGGTTCTTGTTATTTCAAAAGCGAGTTGATCTATCGAAAGTGAATCCTGCATGATCTTTCTCACAAATGTCACGAATGAATCGGGCATTTCCCATTTATCCGTTTCACCCCCATCTTCTAGAAATCTAACGATCCTTTCAACCCTTTTCTGTTCACCCTTCGTCATCTCCTTCGTATCTTCCTTGCTACTAAACAAGGATCTTTTCCGTCGAATGGTGAACCCTTCTTTCTGCTCATCTGTTGAAAATTTCAAAAACCGCGTGATCTGTTCAATTCGAGTTGAGATAACATTCTTCACACAATACAGGTTACCCATTCTCTGCAGGGTCTGAAATGAGATTCTACTTAGAGTCTCCTTGTACCCCCTACCCGAATACGCTATACTATCAGGCAAGAAGAAAATGGATTTATTCTGCTCGGCGGATCGAATTCTCTGCTTTTCAACATACAAACCCGCTTCAATCGCCTTTTCAATATCATCCGATGCTAATGAAGCCTGTAATTTCGAATTCAAGATGGTGGGGATTGCTTCACCCAGAGAACCCAATTCGCTGAATGACATGTTAGCGATACTCTTTATAACGCGATCATAATCGTTCGCGCTCTGACGCGATGCCGCTATTTTTCTTCCCTTTCTACTCATCTTTCTATTTATTGAATAAAACGGGTCTAACCTGTCATCGAGAAAGTTAGACCCTGAATATGTTACGCAACTGTGAACTCACGAGAAGGTACGATCACCATGGATGAGTTACCGATATTTGCCATCACCATCCATTTATACTTAACCCCCGTTGCGAGAGCGATTGATAATTGGTTAGATGTTGTCTTGTTAAATTCATTCGGAATGAAATCTTTCGTTGCTTCTACGACGTACACGGAGTAATCAGTCGCACCATCAACGGCATCCCATTCAAGATTAACCGGTGATGCCACCCCCGTGGCTGCAGCAGCGGGTGTCGCATTAACAACGGGTGCTTTTGATTCGAATGATAATACTTGACTTTTCTTAGTTGAACCGTCCTCCATCGTTACAAGGAAGAAGAAGTTTAACTTACCCGGAAGGAATGTGTTTTTCATTGAAACGGGCATGTCAACAACCGTTAATGTCGGTGAAGTGTAATTAACAGGTTTCGTTTCTGGGTACACGAAGATCTCATAGAATGATGCATTCTCAACCGCTTCCCAATCAAATTCGATATCATCACCGTATTCAACAGGATCTGTGGGCGAGATAATTTCCATGTTTTCATCCTTAGGTACACTAACCAACGTACCCAGGAATGTGTTGTCCGACCATTTTTCCAAGGTTAGCTGAGCGATCTTAGCCATGTTGATGAAATCAACTTCATTGTACATACCAACTTCGATATTTACACCAGCCTGCACAATTTCAGGTGACACCTCTCTTAATTCTGTTACATAGAACTGCCGTAGTGATTTCAGTTCATTTACATCATAAAAAGCATCCGTTATGTATTTAGCTGATGCCGTTTTATCACCGTTCAAAAATTTATAAAGTATCATACTACCGTTTTTAATTCTAATTTCTCATTCTTATTGAGTGATATAAGCGTGATAAAGATACGGATTAATTTTAATAACTCAAAAATTTTGATTAGTATTAATCAATCGCCTATTCCTTCCTTCTTTTTACAAGGGTTATATTTGAATGTTTCCCTTTCCTATTACCCGGATACCAGAGGTGAAAGCCCGTTTACGGGCCAATATCTTTACAATATTAGATATGGATTTTAATTTATTAAAATCCTATATGTCTTTATAAATACCTATATTATCTTTATTCCCCCTCTTTTTTGGGTCAGTTGCCCCCTCTTTTTTGGGTCAGTTGCCCCCTCTTTTTTGGGTCAGTTTTACCATGTACAAAAGTTGCCCCCTCTTTTTTGGGTCATTTGCATATGCACAAAATCCTGCTGTCTCATTTTTGGGTCATTTGAATTTTACCCCTCTTTTGATCACCTAATAGTTTTTGGTATTAATATACTGCATTGTAGAAAATAAACTTTGTTTATTCGTTTGGAGTAAGAAAAATAAATTATATCTTTACGTATTGAAATAATGGATCAGGTTTTACGGGTGTTCATTGTGCCCCTCTAATTTGCCTGATTCATTGTTTCATTAAATTAGATTTAAATCAACACAATGAATAAAAATGTACTTATATACAATTATGATTACTCCATGTTGGGAGTTGATTTAGAGGGTGAATTTTTAATATCATCGATATTAACCCTATCAAGCCAGATCAAATCAAAAAGTAAAAGAAATTTTCTCATTACTTATCAAAACAAATATATATACTCTCATAATCAGATTGATAATCTGATAAAAAAATACTCCTCTATAATTTACTGGGATAATGATTTAAAAAAATTCCAAATGGAATCTGAGAAATACCTCCTAAGAAAATCTCTGATTGAGATGAACGGATCAAAATACACACTTATTCCATTTTGGTTATTTAACATCGTGAATATCCATGGATTAAATTTCACCCAACTATATATTATAGCGCTTGTTTTATCTTATTTTTATGATAAAAAGAAATTTAACTGGGCGAATGAAACCATCGCCCGTAAACTAGGGATGGTGAGCGATTATTCCATAACGAAAAATATTCATAAATTACAAAATCTAGGTTTGATTGAGATAACAAGAACAAATAAAACAAATATTTTAAGTGTAACTGATAAATTTTTATTTTATGAAAACAAATCTAACTGAAGAAGAAAGGCTTAAATTACAGGAGAAACTCGGTAAAAAAATCAAGCAATATGAAACCTTGGCCGAGATGGTCCATGACCTCGGTATTGAAACCGCTGAACTTGATAATAGCGAGGAAACAGTCGCTCTCAGAAACGCCTATAACGAAAGAAAAAAGCAAATAGGGGCGATGAGAGCGCAAATTGAAACACTCGCCCTTCAAGCGAAAGCGATCAAGAATGAGATCAATGAAATCCAAGAGATATTAATCGGGCCGCGTCGAAAAAATCGAAGAAAACCCGAGGAAAATTGATATACTTTGTGTATCTTTATTGTTGAAAGAAACTGAGTTATTAACTAAAATTTGAATGAACATGAAAACGCGAATTTTTCTATTATTATTAATCGTGATTACCCTTATTGGGTGTAATGATAAAATGAAAATCTTTCCGGGAACATATGAAGCAGTCGCCATAGGCGGTACTCACCCGGTTAAACAAGATAGCAGTTACAGCTACAAGGCGTCCTTCGCCAAGGGCACTATAAAACTCATGGATCTTCCTAACGGAAGACAACGTGCGCTTCTTTCCACGACGCTTGATATCTCTGACGGTAACTGGCTTGAGGAGGGTTATTTCGACGGACACGGTAATTTCGTGATTGGCATCTTCAACAAGGAAACTCTTGAACAGAAAAATGACACTTGTTTTTACAAGGTGAAGAAAGGTTATCTTCTACTCGAAGATAAAAAGAAAGTACTCCTACTTTCCGATTTTAGTAGGAGATTTAACGAAAAGTTCAAGCCGGGTGAGGCGGATTATATCACTGTCTATTTGTTTAAGATAAATCAGTAAATCATGACACTCGAAGAATTTATAAAAGAATTCCTGCCAAATTTTGATGAAAGATGGGGGTGTGCATCATCAGAATTGAAACAAATCAGCAGCATTGAATTGATAAAGATGGGTTTCAATGTTATTCATTTTGAGGAGGCTCTTCAAAACTTTACCTACAAGATTTGCGAGGCGCAAAAAGAGATATGCGCTAGTGGTTCATCTGTGTATTTGAATATTAATTCACGACCATATCCCAATGAATTAATCGCAATAATTATCGGTTCATTTCATCCTAATATAAAAGACCTATGAAAATAGCAGGATGTATCATACAGAACCGTAATATTATAGAGAGTAATCAACATACCTTTCACGCAATTTACAAGGGGAAGAATATCTATGTGTCCTCGATTCACAAGCTTGGAAAACCAAAATACGATCATCTTACCCGGTTTAACATTTACGTGATAGATAACAAGACCGAATTACTTGATGTTGATTGCTATGAAGATTTTCATAACATCAGAGATGCAATAATATTCGCTCTTAAAGGAGCTTGTTTGATTAAATGAAAGACTATGAGTTATAACAAAGGATTTAGATACGTGGCTTACGATGCCGCCAATGGAGAATACCAAGAGTTTAAAACTAAAGAAGACGCCGAGGAATGGTTGAAAGAGGATGACTATGAAGGCATATCGGAAGAAGCAGTTGAAGGTAGGAATTATATCGCCGAGATTCAGTACAAATCAGTGGTGGATAGGGTAGACGAAAAATCTAATTGGCACGTTCACACTGATAAATGCCCAGAAAATTGTGACGAGGAAGAATGGCCTTATTCTGATGATTTTGATTGGATAGGAAACCATCATTACGAGAGAATAAACTGGGAGGAATAGGTCATGAGTCAAGTAGTAACAACAGGGTATTATGGTGGTGGGTGGTACATATATTACCCCTTGCACTGTACAATCGTATCAGTAAATTATTCAGGAAATTCTATAGTGATAAATCGACATATATCGAATGTTTCGATGACGGGTAATGGAAGAGTTTTTATTTAGAAAAAAGAGGGTTAGGTATGAAAGCTAAAGATTTAAGTATATCAAGCAAGGTTTACAAGGTCGCCCCCGATGAGATAATATCAGTAAGTATTGAGGCAATCGAGAAAATAAATAATAGAATTAGAATAACAATTGACCGTTATTGTTATGACACAAATGAAGACGCGGAGATAATTAAAACAATGAATGATAATTTTTTCTTTAATTTTAATCAGGCACAAGAAGAACAATCAAGGTTACGGAAGAAAATAATCGAATCTAGATTTGAGGATATGTCCAAGGCTATCACTGATTACAACGCCGTTATATTGAAGTATTTTAACAAACCATTATCAACATTAAAAGAATCATGTACAGATTAGAAGACTTGAACCTCGGCGACAAGGTAACACTAGATGGTGGTGAAACAGGCATAGTGGCATGTATAATGACCGACGATTACAAGGATGAACTAGACGTGTTTGGTAACATTGTTATTCGAAAATGTGTGTGTCCACACGGGATGAATCCATATTTATCCATTGAAATTGATAGTATTGTAAAAGTAGAAAAGAGCATGGAAAACTTAATCAGAAATTTGATTTCGGCTCTAAATGGAGAAGCCTATGAAGAAGCAAAGGCCATTACGGATCAGATAATCGCCACCGGAGATGAAGAGTTAATTAAACAAGCAGAGTATATTAACTCTGTTTTGTAAGAAACTTAATTATAACATTATGAAACCATTTGACATTGAACTAGCGAAACAGGGTAAACCTGTGTGTAACGGATATGGGATGGATGTTCGAATCCTTTGTTACGACTTGAAAGATGATAAATACCCGATTGCCGGAGCGATCACTGATCCAGAAACTAACAGAGAAACGTTACAGAAATACACCCTCGATGGTTACGTTATCGGTGATGGAGCTAACAATAACGGTGATCTATTTATGAAGCCGGAGAAGAAAGAAGGGTGGATAAACGTGTTTATAAACGCTTCTTATTTCGGTTCTAAAACAGCCGGCACAATATACCCAACAAAAGAGGAGGCATTAAAAGATGTTGATACAAAAAGTCCACATTATATCGACACTGTTAAAATAGAATGGGAGGAATGATCATGACACAGAAAGAATTTCAAGAAAAACTGACTGAATTTTACTCTCAATGTACCATTACCTCAAATGGAAGGCTTTACAAAGTGCCAGAATCACTGAAAAACGAGTTTTATCGCGTTTTGGACGAAAGATTACGGGATATTGAATATAATTCTTCATGCCTGATTATTCGAGGTGGTAGAAGGCCGAAAAGACGCGTTCATATATTCGGCGCCGCAGGTCTTTCATTCACCGGGATATTCTTCGTGAGAGTCGAAGATGAGAGCGGTCTGGTAACCACATCCTCGACGTTTAACATCTGGGTGGATGATAAAACCCTTCTATCTGATCTCATGAAATGGAAAGGTCCGGGAAAGAAATGATCAATCCCGGACCCGAAACAAACAACTCACATAAAGACAAGAAGAGATCATTTAAGTTTCTTCCACCATCCGAATATCTCGTAATTGTTTAATAAATTATCGGGTTCCCACCAAGTTTCCTCGATATAATTGGCCTGACGTTCGAATCCAACACGAAGATACGCGTCATGACTTTTATACCCCTTGCACCTCCAATACAGGTACTCGACCCCGTAAATGATGTAATAAAGGATGAACGGGATGATGATAAGCGACAACATCCACCATGATGTGACATCATAAAGAAAGCATGGAAGGAAAATGAGCACAGAGATTGCGAAGCCTAGCTGAACGATATCCCAGTACTGTTTTATATGGGTACCTTCGTGAGATATCGTTCTCCCACTCAACTTCTCCCGTTCTGTTATAACGACACCGAAAAACATCATCGTGGTAAAACCATCAAGAAAAGTGAGGATTTTCGCCAATTTAGATTTGTAATAAATTTTCATAGATTCCGTTTTAAAAATTCATGTTCATGATGGATCGACCCATGTCGGCTTTCCACCCACTATTTTCAGTATTTGACCTTCAGTTCCATTATTAAAAGGTAACGTAGGGCCATATTGACCGTTATCTAACAAACATTTATCCCCGTCACCACTATGATCAAAAGATTGAGATGATGATTTCACGGTAACCGCGTGCACACCGTTCCCAGACCCAATGGAGATATCATACTCTATCGATGTGAGGGTTAACGCGGTGCCAGTATCAAAGGTGTGATCCGCACGGAGACTCAAAATATCTTCCGATACCTTTACATCATTAATGATTCGAAGATACGTGTTTGATCCTATCATAACGATGTTACGGGCGTTGATCGCGGCTAACAAACTATTGTATTGTTCGTCGGTAACACTCTCCGTTTTCTCGTTAATGAAATCACAAAAGAAAACTTCGTTTTTTGAAATGTGGTCACGGAGTGTTTCGATATCAACCTTGTAATTATAAAAACCTTCCTGAACCACGAAATTCTCCTTCCCCGTGAAACTCCGCAGGGAGGGAAATTGACTTATTTTTATACCGTTAATCTCTTCCATGTTTATTTTTAATTTTTCTAAGTATTTGGCCGCTCATCACCATCGCCCGGAGAAGATCTCTCTTCAATCATCCTTCTTTTTACTTCCACTTTACAATACTCGGCGTACTCGGCGTACTCGTTGTAAGCCTCGAACTCGTCCGGCTTTGAATCCCTTTGTCGGAGGATGGCTAACTCTTCAGAAAGAGAGTATCTTTCCCGGATCATGCTATTCACCTCTTCATTGTAATCAGTTCCCGTTTCTTCAGGTATTTCATCCACTTCCTCGAATTTACCTACTGTATCACCCGGTAACAAGGTAGATCGTTTGAAATAAGATTCCGTGCCAAGCCTGTGAATGAACTTGCCGGAATCGCTGTACACTTCTTTGCTCGTGATCCCCGTGAAAACAAAATTTCCACTTACCGCGACACGGGGAGAATTATGAATAACGTTATCATTTTCATCAAATAATACAAGAGTGGAAACATTACCACCCGTGAATAAAATATTTAATTCATACACTTTAGAGGGATCAACCGTTAATTTTTGATACGCGTATCCTCCACTTGTGCTTGGCACTAAATTTCCATTTACATCATAATACGATCCATCGGTAACCTGTTTCTCATCAACCCCAACCGCACCTTTACCGCCAGTTTCCCCAGCAACCCGCTCATGTCGTACATGTAATCATTCAACCGAGTGGTAATCAATTGATATTACTTCGAGACAACCGGTCTATCCGTGTAATTCCCGCTCGGAATAATAGAAAACTCCCTCGTGCCTCCAGCGTGAATGATCGTGATGTTCGTTTGGGAATATCTGAACGAAATTCCGATATCATATTGATTTACCGGGTTTGAACTGCCTGCCTGCGGGTATCTAAACATGACATTACCCGATCTTTTTAACCTTTCTAAAAGATCGCCGAAAGTCTCTGCCGGAAGCGTGCCCGTTAGTTCTTCGCCTTCTACTATGTTGGGCATTTCCACGACATAATTGAAAAAATCAACTGGTGGGTTAATTTCCCACTCCCCGTTAGCCTTTATCGTGAATATTACCCTACTCCAATCACCATTGTCAATGTCAAAAACCATCTCACCATCATCTTCTAAAAAATAAACAGTGGGCATTGACCAACCACCGAATCGAATTATTTTACCATCCTCGATGCTCTTTTTTATTTCAGCCAGTTGTTCGGGCGTGTATATATAATTGTCGTCAAGGGGCTCTGGGATATCATAAACGCTTATTCCCAGCAAAGCAAGCGTTTCCACCCCGTAATTCTGACCGTCCTTGGCCGCCGGGATAATCTCTGTCCCGGTTAGTTCTGTCAATTTAGTTAATTGACTTATTTTCTTTCCTGCCATAATTAATTCTGTTTTTCAAGTAAAATTACCTCGTCATCTTCCAATAACAAATCATCCCCGTCTTCCAACAGGAGGACTTGTTCATCTCCTGGATCGGGTGTTCCATCACCCTGATTCACCCGAAGACCGATTCCGAATCCAATTCCGATTGATGTCATAATCCAATTATTATATCGGATGTCGCGACAACTTTCCTTACCTGAATAGGGAGGAAAGAGCCGATGTTCGCCGAAATCAAAGCGGCCGGCAAAACAACATCCTCGTTTTGGTTCAGGCATCTCACCGTTAACGTACCCTCACTCAAAGGACAGATATAAAAATAAGGCAGGTCCACGTCTTTCGCCTCAACAGTTCCGTTTACCGTTTTCAGGTACGATACAGCAAATGAATGTACCCCCCCTACCACGCTGACATTTCCAGACCGTGGCACGCTTTTATCCAAGTTTTTCATCTCCAAAAATTTCCTTTATTAAAACACTAATCGTATCCGGGTTCACTTTCTCGTTCTCCCAGTATTCAATGACTTCCTCTTTAGTCCAGCCATTTCGCTCGAATTCCGCCTTCATGTAAGCGGCATCCATCTGTTCACCGTCTTTCGGTAATGTGAAAGGTTTCGCCATATCATCTAATCCAATGTTGGAAAATGGTTAGAACGAACCCTCCACCGAAACCGATGGTGTTATAGAGGTCAAACCGTTTCGCGTAAAGCATGTTGCAAACCCACATGATAACGGTCGCAACCAGTCCGGTGAAAGTTCCCAGGAAGGAACAGATCATGAAGGTGATCAGCATACAGAGAAAACCTTCACTTTTTAAGAAATCGATAATATACGTCATTTCACAAATCTTTTATAGTTAGCCTTATATTCCTCTTCAGTTCCCTTTCCGAGAACCGTGTTATAATACTTTTTCCAATACGCGGCTTGCCCGTCAAGGCTGGCGGGGATTGATGCCGGTTTTCTCAAGTAATGAACCCTCGCCATACAGATGGCAAGACGGTCGTTACTCTCAAGGTCCTTCGCGTTAAATTCTTTCACACCCGCTATCTCGAGAATCTTCTCTTTCAAAGGGATTCTGTTGTTGAGATAATTCGCGACGATATCGTTGAACGTAGCGGGTTCCATCTGGAAAATTCCCAGCGCGGGGCCACCACCTATCTGTTTCCTGTACTTACCGAGATGACTTTCTTGCGCGCAAGTACCCATCAACAACTCGATGGCCTCCTCTCGGTTCACGGTCGGATAGTTCGGTAAAGATGCAATCTTCCCTAACGTGTCAGTTATAATCTCTCTTAATTCATTCGAATTCATGTTCCATGTTTTTATTAATTCACGGGAAAGTTAAGTATAAACTTTCAATTATCAAATAAAAAGTGAACCTTTTGAGGGTTCACTTTGAAAGAACTGAAGTTAAAAGCCTTTTGGGTGGGGGATTGAAAAAGTGTTGAGGAAATGTGTGGAATACCCACCCGCAAATATATGAACGCAAATTTTAATACACCGTAAAGATATTGAAAATCCGGGTTAAATCAAAATAAAAAGGGAAGAAAAATCTTCCCTTTCACGCTATCTGATTCACATCAGGTCACACTTTTTATCATGAATAAAAACCAACTTTTGACGTCGTAAAGATAAGAGTTTTACATCAAATAAACAACGAGTTCTCGCGTTATAAGATGGATATACATTTCTCTTCCGTGTCGAAGTAAGCCATCAACTCTATTATCGATTTGAATTCGTGTCCAAACATAACTCTTTCTTTTTCTTATGTCTAAAGATACACTTTGTGTATGAGATAAACAATGTTTACTTGTTGAAATTTCCTGAAATAAATCTACTAAAATTGAAAATAATCTCAAAAATAGTTTTGGAATTATAGAAAATATCTATTAGTTTTGTAATAAATTAAAAACTGAGAAAGTTCGGAGCTTTCTCAGTAGACTTAGAATATAATTTTATCAAAATGGAAACAAACGAAAGAATTCCATTCGAACACCCTAAATTTAAAGCTTTTGAATCGAGATATCAACAAATTCTCGAAGAATTTTCGAGGTTGAAAGATAATTGCCAACCCGAAGTTCTTCAAAATGACTCATCTCTCGCATTCAAATTACATAGTAAGTTGTATTTGCAAGAACTTGCGAGAATGATGGCGGGAAAGGAATGGTTGGAGGGAAAAATCTAAAAGAGAGGCACCAAAACGCCTCTCTAATTTTTTATCGGTTTCCACGATATTGTATATTAATACCTAAAATAAACGGGCGAAAAGAAATAAATCCCACCCGTTTACGTTGTAATTTTCAATTATCAGAAAGATATCACTCTCACTCTTTGTATTCAAGAACCTCTCGGATAGGTGATTCTTTGACCATGATTATATCCCAGTCAAGAACGGATTCTTTCCACTCTCCCTGTATGATCGAAATGGCGCCATCAGGGTTCTGGCTCTCAACGAGATAGTAGCGTTTGTAATTCTTCCTCTTCCCGCTATCGATCTCCTCGGAATACGCGACAGTTACGTTGAAGAATTTCACCTCATCACTATCGGCATCACTTTTGATGACCTCGTTAACTTTCGAACGTGCGATAGAAATGACCCCGTAATCACTGGCATACACCTTCGCATGTTCAATTATCCGGGCTTCCGCCTCCGTGAAGGACATCGAGTCGATGAGAAAAGTGCGGGTAACACACTTTTCCTTACCGATCTCATCCACCTCCGACGTCTTGATTTTAACTTCGTAATACATAGTCCGGGTTATTTTTTAGGTTTCATACCCTCTCTTTTCTCTTCCTCCTTGACATCAATGCCGTACTTCTCAGCATCTTTTTTCGTTTCATCGATCTCCTCCTCGAGGGGTGTCTGTTTCAATTGTTGTTCCAATACCGTGTTAATGATCACATCCTTGAACTGGGCGAAATTGAACTGGGATTCAAGCACCGCCCTCTTCTCGGTTACAACTTGGTTGATGATCATGTTTTTAGCGAACTCGAATCCCAGGCCGATATAATTCTCGTTACCCTGCAATTCAGCTTTTAAGCGATCTAACTCTGCTTTTTTCATAATTCTCTTTGTTTTTATGTGTTAATTATTAAGTTCATCTTCGTGAACCTTTGAAATACTGTTCTCATCTTTTCCCATCGTTGAAGGTGGGCGGTTATTCTCATCGACGATACCCTGGCCTTCGCATAAAGGACATTCGTCATCGTTACCACCGCATCGCGGACATGTTTTATACATACCGTTCACTTCTCAGAAACGATTCCAGATCCCTGAGTGATTTCATAACCGCGTCAATCTTGGAAATGAATTTCTCAGTCAGTGCCATTCCTTCACTTTCTACCCCCGGTTGTGTTGAAATAAATCTTTCCTTGAACTCACTGAAAGAAAGGATCGTGTACCCAGGTTTAAGACAGTAGGCGGGATAAAGGTTGCCGTTTTGTAGGTTGAAGAAAGGAATTTCCTCGAGAAATCTCGAATTTCTTATTTTCTGGCCCGTTACAGTTTGAAAATAATCTATACACGTGTCAACGTCGGATTGACTCTCGCATTGAACGCAAACCGTGTCACCCACATCCGCTTTCACGGTGCTCGTTATCACATTGATCATAGATAAGAAATCTTTCACATCCATGTTTAGAGGTCTGTCTTTCACATCCTCGCTTGTGAGAACCTTGGCGTCCTTCACCGAGAAGAAAAACGGGTATTGACCGTTACACGTATACTGTTTCTTAACTGGGTAACCGACTTTTTTGGCACCCAGAACCACGTTCTGCAAATCTTTGGGCTCACGTAGGATTATCACCCCGCCCTGATCTACGAATTCTTTTAAACTCATCTTTTTATTTATTCTATGTTAAAAACTAAAATATCATCTATACCTTTCAGTATCGTCTCTGCTTCCGCCTTGTTCTTCACCGGGACGAGAAAAGAAGTTCGTGAAGTTACGATTTTTATTTTATATCTCTCGCTTTCGTTTGAGATATGTGAGTATTCCACCAAGCTGTAAGAATTAATGGTCGAGATTCGAACTCTTGTATCGCCGACCTTGATAAAATAAGAATTACCTTTCATTTCACTTTATTTTATGGATTAAATTTACCATGATCACAACGATGTTTTCCGGTTCACGAAAAACCCCACACCCAGGAAGAAAAATGTCAATGCTAACCACCAAAATTCATAACGAGGTTCCTCGTAAAACATGGGTCTCACACATTGAAAACAGGCGTAAAATGACGCCAAGCTGAGAAAAATTTTTGTCTTCATAATTTCAGTTCTTTATTTTGTTTATCTAAAGATACATAAACAAAGTGTATTCTCAAACTTTTTCATGAGAAATTATTCAAGAATTTCGTACCCGGCGAACTTCAATGAAGTCACTGAGATGTACCATTCATTCTCGGAAGGTACGCGGATAACACCGTTTGAATCCTGGGTGGCGAGAAGTATTTTACCGTCAAAATCTCTCCTAAGCTGGTAATATCTCGTCTTCGATTCATTTTCTTCTTGATGGTCTACCCGAAATTCAGCCCTTAATTCATCTTCATTCAATGACGAGATATAACGCGTCAGTTCATTAACCCTTGATTTAAGAACGGCATTCTCTGCCTCCAACTCCTCGCATCGATTTCGTAAACGGGAAAGTTCACCGTATTCCTTCAATGTCGCCATCTTTTCTCTCCTTTTCAATTATCCTGATGATCGCATCCTGCCTGTATTTCATGTACAATGACTCCCATATCAGAACGATTAACAGGGAGGCGGGGAACCAATCGATTATACCGATAATTACGTCGATGATAAACAAAATGATCAATACGATCATCCACGGTATCGTCTCGAAGAAACAGCTTCGAGATATATCATTTCTTTTCATGTTCATTTTTCAATATTGATCAATTAACTTAAACACAACATTCTTCCCATCCTTTCGAAGCATCGCTTCGCAGTGACCAATATGTCTCATAACACGAACACATTCCGAGTACGATTTATCTTTCAGGAAACATTCTTTACACCCATCTTTCTCAATGCAAACTAGGTGGAGTCTCTTCCGTCCGAAGAGGAATTTCTCACCGATCTTTTTCTCGTTTTCCATGACATTCTATTTTTGGATGAATGTTATTATATATAATAACATTCAAGGGTTTCATCCTAATAATCAAAATTCGACCAGAATCAGTCTCTTCTCGGATATCTTACCATCGATTTTCTCATGTACCCACATGTGGTGGGCGCCGAACCCCCACTTGAAGTAAGTTTTATACCAATCGACTTTCTTACCCGAAAATGCATCTCTTAATTCACTCTCGTTCTCGCAAGCGTTGATGCGGTTCAATATGCTGATTAACACTTCTAATTTCTCTAATTCCGTGTAACGGATTCTGCTTTCAACTTGTGCTTTCATATATCTTCCATTTTTGGTTTGTTATCTCATTATTTTCAACACCATAAAGATACACAATGTTTATCTATTCTCCAAATATTTTCACGGAAAAAGTTCATGTAACATGAGAAAATTATTTCACGTAATCTTCCGGCCGGTATTCCTTACCGTTATACACCATCTTCCATCCACTTTGTTTCATCGTACACCCGATAGAATAGGGTTGAACGCCATGAGTGTCGACACCCATTTCCCTGGCGAAGGAAAGAGTGAAAGGAAACGCTTTCAAGTTATTCTCAGCCAATATCTTGAATCCGTGTTCAAGGATAGCACGAACCTCGTCCCTGGTTTTCTCCTCACCCATAACCATACACAACCTACCGGAATGAATGAAATTATGACAATAATGGCATAGAGGGACGATATCCGTGACCGTTCCCACTCCGTTCTCATAATCGAATTCCCACATCTCATGGGCCTCCAACCGACCCGTTTCCGTCATGAAAGCAGGTCTCCCGCATGCGATACAGCAATTTCCACTCGATTGATACGCCGCCTGCCGTTTCATGTTCCACCACGATTCGCCGAAAACAACCCGGGGTGCCATCCCGTGTAAGGGAGTTGGAACGTTAGGCTGGCATAATATTTCAGGTTTCAGTTTCATAATTTACCAAGTTTATCATAGAATTTGCCGATAAAATCAAACGGATCCACCTCGCTCTCATCGCCCAGAATGATGTAGCTGAATGCGGGTATGATAAGACTGAGTACAAACACAACGGGTGAGAGAATAACTCCCAGGAACCTAAGAAAAATAACAAGATATCTCATATCATCTAAAATTAAAAAGGTAAATCTTCATTGTCGGGGACGATCTCTTTCCTCATTTTATAGTTTTCAAACGTTTTAGCGAGGAGTTTATGATCCCGGTTAAGAATGTTAAACAACTCAAACTCGGCGCATTCAACACAATCCCCGACAGGTAAAATACTGGGATTATCGTTGCCGAAATCTTTTCCCCTCTCATCCACGAAATAAGTCCTCGAGGGTCGGTGAAGGTAATAGTACATGTTTTTAGTCGAAGGTCGTGTACCTATATAGTGGAATGTATGACCGAAATCGAGGTACCTCTCACCTTCCTGCCATAACTCACACACCTCGTCAACCGAATCCTTTTTGCATTCACCCACGGAGATGTGATGCGTTTCCCTTTTCACCCGGTCCGCGTACACCTCGTCATTATCCATGTCATAGAAATAATACAATTTCAATTTCTTCTCTTCTTTGAGGGGGATATCCAACTCATACCCGTTCTGATTCTTGTAAGATGCGAGGTAATCAGCCACGTTATTACCGAGAACGATTTCGTTATCCAAGTTATCTTGGTGCCCTTTCACGTGAACGTACGCCTTCAACACCTTTTCCGTTCGGTTCAGTTCCGCTAGAACCCTTTCCCAGAGATCCCGGTTCTTCACCGGCCCGGCGTAACCCATCCAATTATTCTCCAACCATGAGGGCATGTATTCTAAGACGCTTTTCATGACGTACTCCGAATCCATGTAGAAGGTGGCGGAAATCGGTTCGTTCTCCAAGTGTTGGAGTGCTAGGAGAAAGGCGTGAATCTCAGCCCTGCCGGTTTTCGTGTTCTCCCACCCTTTCGATAACATCAATTCCCGGCCGTCATCCCACACCATGTACACCCCGCTACCACCCAGTTTATTATCCTTGAGGGTAGCCGAGCCATCCGTCCATATTTTAACGCTTTTCATCTCTCTCAAAATTTAGATTGCAATCTTCGCAATGATAATATTCCATGTATTTGATCCTCGACGTTCTATCACTCTTACATCTCGGACATCGAGGGTGACGTTTCCGAAAAACTTCGATCACGTAACAGTAAGCGATAATCAAGATTACCCACAATGCAAGCGCGATCGTTATCACGATGTGAACAACTTTCATACGGTGTACGGGTTTGGTTTTTCAACAATCAAATCGAAATTAAAAATATCAATCTTCGTGAGGCGAACCAATCTTCTGAATTCACCCATTGTCATCGTTTCACCTCGAGGGTCTCGTAACATGGAAACTTTCATGGAGGTTCGTTTCCACATACAATTTCCCGTCACATTCAAAATTCGAACCTCACCGTTCCACTTGAACAGGGCGTAGATGTTTTTAGGGTTATTCGCTATGGTGAACAACGAACCTATCCGGCAAAACACTTTCTCTTCCTCTTCTTTCACTTCCGGGAACAGTTCAAGTAAAATCTCGCTCACTTTCCCCGGATTCTTATCGATGACTTTTCTCACTCTTTCGAGATCGACGCTAACCATTTTACTCTCCATTATTTAAAATTTTTAGGATGAACGAAATAGAGGTCCTTGTCGTACGTGCAATCGGCGAGAAACCGCGCCTCATCACCTTTAACTTTTTCGAGAATCACAGTCGGACAGAGGGTGAGACCGGTTTCTCGACTTTCATGTGCCTCGTGAATGACGGCGATGACCCTGAAAAATTCAACCTCGCGAACGTAATCCCTGCCATCCTCCGTTTGTTCGTTACATCCCTCTTCGTCTTGGTAGAATTCGAGAGTATCCCGGGAGATAATCTCACCGACTCTCGGTGTGAAGTTCACATGTCTCTCATCCATCTCTTCACGCGAGATGATGTTACCTTTACTATCCCGTTCTATCAGAACCGGGTAAATCTCTTGAAGAAAGCTTCCTGCCATTTTCTTTGTTTTTAAGTTGTTATTCTTCATTGTTTCAACACCATAAAGATACACAATGTTTATTTATTCTCCAACAAAAATCAGGAAAAAGTTCATGTAACATGTCATTTTATCATGTCTTCATTTCTCATGATTCTGGTAAGTGTCATGTTTTCATGTTCATCCTCTTTTGGGTGAGACAAAACCCCGGTGGAAAATTTGACTCGCCCCTTCATAATCAACAAGTTAATTTTTCTCATGTTTTCGCGATAAATACGTTGTTCATCCCGAAATTTTAAACTTCGTTACCCATTACTGGTGTTACCCTGCGTGAAAGCCGATTTATATCAGTTCATGTACCGTGATTGAATTACCCGTTTTAACCAGGGATGATGTATTATATTATATATAATATAATACATCATTTTCATCCAAATAAAAATGAGAGGGCGGGGAAGCCCTCTCACTGTCAAAATTAGCGCTATGATAATCATACACGTCTCACGACGATACCAGTATGATAGACACTCTAAACATATCTATATAATAGAAAAGAAAATAATCAACTAACTATATTCTTTATATGACCGATAATATCGTCAATATCAATCATCTCACTGACGTGTTCATGGTTCAATTCCGCCTTCAATCCAATGAAGAATGCCTGACCCAGTTCATCGTCATCCCCGAACATGAACCTACACGGTTTCGGCAAATGTTTCATGTACACTAGAACCTCGCACTGGGTGTACCCGTTGAACCACCTTTTCTTCGTCGATGGGTTCATCTCGACCCCGTAAATATCTGATTTTCTGATCATTATCTTCTTCGTCATACCTTGTACCCGTTAAATTTCGTTAAAAAATGTAATCGTTCATCCATTTAGCCCACATTACGATCCCGGTTAAAAGGGCGATGATGATGATTACCGCTATCAAACCCACGGAGATCACCGCGATCTTTTTCAGAAAGTTACCCATCTCTTCCTTGAACCTCTTCATACACCCTCCTATTTCTCAATGGTTAATCCCACACTCTTCATCTTATCCACCATCACACCTTCCACGGTTTCCCTCATGTTGAACAGGGTTTCGAATTCCCATCCCTTACCCATCCGGGCGGCCCTGTCCATTCTCTCTTTCAGATAATCCATGATGGCTTTCAGATCACTGATTGATTTCGTTTGTAATTTCTCTTCCAGCTTCATAATTTTCTTCTTTTTCGTTCTTTCAATGTCTAAAGATACACAATGTTTATTTATTCTCCAAATTTTTCTCTGAGAAAATAACGTAAAATTTGATTTTTCTCGTTTTATCTTGTCTTGTCCTTCCTTTCACCGATATTCTGATAGAATTACTCGATCGTTGACTCTTCCCTTTTCAAAGACGAGATAAAACTACTTATCATCACCTCCATCGCCGTCCTTTTTCTTTCCCTTCATCTTGTGATACCGTTGCCTTCGATACTCCCTCATCTTCGCGGTCTTCTCATCTTCCGGACCCCTTTCCACCTTTCTCTGACGGTAAACCCTTTTCGTAATATCGTTCACGGAAGTTATCTCCTTTTTATCCGCGTCAATTTCTTCCTTCGAGGGGCCTTTTCTCAACAGTTCCAATAACTTGGATCGACCCTCTTCCACCCTTGCCACCTCTCTCTCTTCCACGACGATAGCGTCCTCGATGGGTGATATTTCGTTAGATTGTGTCATCACCCTTCCCGCCAGTTCATCCCACGATGTGTTCCGGATTATGTCACCCGGCAGTTGGATATCTTTACCGTCGAGGAAATTCGCGTTGTATCCGTTATGATCCTTGTAGTACGAGGATGCCAGTTGCCCTATGATCGTTGCCGGGTTGATTCCGGCCTTCGCCGCGACTAACCCTATCACCATCATGTTAATAGGGAGTTTCTGGAGGGCCTCCGCCACGTTATCCTGACCGTGAATCATGGCGTTTATATCGATCTTCCCATCGACCGTTAAAAACAGCTGTTCACCCTTACATTCTTTCCGTGCCTGTTCCAGAACTTTTCGTATCTCCGTTGAATACGAGATCTTCTCCTCTTGACTGAACTTCATCCTCCATGTGAGAAGTAACTCATTGAGGACCTGTAATCTACCAGTTTCCGTCGCTATGAAGAAATCCTTCTTCGAATCTATGAATTTCAGCTTTCTCCTCTCTATCGTTTCCCGGTTATCTTGGTAGAATACTTTCAACAAAGTCGGTGATACCGAGTATCCTTTCTTCACTTTCAGGACGTTAATGATATCATTAACGGTGTAGAACTGGGCGAACAAATCGATGATTTCATCCGCGTGTTCCACGATTGCCGGGCTGTATTTCGTTCCGAACAGACCTTTGATCTTACCTTTATGGGCGCTCATCCTTCGTATGATAGGAAGGGCGTAAGTGTTCCTATGTTGTACTGCTGCCTCCGCCTGCTCGTCAGTTCCACCCTGTTTCTTGACGGATAATCTCACATTCACTGTGTTAGTGTCGACCGAGCACTCCACACCCTGCCGGTTCGTGAAATGAAAGTACCGTTCCGGGAACGTTTCCCAGTACCGTTTCAGAAGCTCATATTCGATGTAATGTTCTTGGATTTCGTCCTTCTGACCTTTTATGTAATCAGGGAGGTTCTCCCTAATCGTCTCTCTTAATTCTTGTATCTCCATATGATGGTTATTCTGATTTAATAAGTAAAGATACACTTTTTACACTAACTCCCCCAATAATCCGTCGAATTTTCACGAATCCTCCTCGCTGTTATCGCACACTTCGCCCACCCTTTCAAAGAAGACTTGTTCATGATCATTTCTTTCCGCCGAATCACACGATCCCACAATTTCTGACGTGAACACCGTGCAGGAAGATCCTTTATCAAAAAAATAACATTTCGTACAATCACTTCCTTTTGTACACCTTAACAACACCCGACCTAGCTCGAATATCGTACCCACTTTGAATTCTTTAACCATTGTTCTCTTCTTTTGCTTCAATGAATATCACGTTCTTTTTATCACTTCTTTCATATGGAGCACACCCGCCAACAAACTCATTACATGGGGATGTCTGTGCTAAAATGCAACCGACACAATCGTCGTGTGACACCTCAACGCATTTCAGTTTAATTTTCCCGAACTGGAACACTTTGCCTACTTTATATTCTTTCATGATTCATATCGCTTTTACTGAGTTAAACTAAAATTTTTCCTTTATACTTATCAAAAGGTGATTCTACATAAAGTTCCCATTTACCAATAAATCTATTTTTAAAGACGATCTTTGCAAATTCAATTAATTCATCGATGGAATTAAACCGTTCTGTCAAATCTCCAACTTCTTGGTAATTGAAACGAACATCAGCTTCACAACGTGCTTTCTTATCCGTCTCCTTATCTTCTTTCGTGACAGGACGCATAAGTTTAAGAGTATAGGAATCACTAGATAGAGGAAAATCTCTTTCCCAAACATACGATGACATAGAATGTCCGGGCTCCCCGTCCACTTCCATGTAAACGCCCTGGATATCCAATGCCCCGTAATAATGTATGGCGTTGCAGCTTATTCCCCGGAATGTGCTTATGCGTAATGTAACCCTCCTTATCATGTTGGAAGGTCTCTGTCCCCAAGAGGGAATCGCATGAAGGGACTCTCCGGGGATGACGGAATCGAGTCCGCAATCATCAGTAAATACATCCGGATAAATATATTTTTCTGATACGCTCCTACTCACTATTTCTTGTAATTCCATGATTCAAATTATTTTAATTTAAGTGAACTCCAATCCCTGTTATCCTTGGATGGAAATATCAAACATTCTCCGTTGGTGTTGTACGCGCCATCCTTATTTAACACCATTCTATCATGGCTGTCACTGATGATTATTTTACCGTATACTTCATCAAGATAAACAATACATCCACCGAATATTGGAGACCAACCCTCGAATACTCCCAATTCTTTTATTCTATCATATACTGTCATAATTAGCATCCTTTAATATTCGATAAAACCTTTAGGAAAATGTTCTTTATTTTAACTTCTCTTTGAGTGGTGCTTCTAATTTCTTTGCCTTTTCTCTCATTGACATCCCGATCTCATCTATGTAATGTATGATCAATTGTGCGTCATCGGTAGAATACACGCTCCAATCGCAATTATTAACCATCTCGTCAACGAGACTGGCAAAATAATTGTAAGCTATTGATTTCGCCTTTCTCTTATTCATAAAGTCAGTTTTTATTTCTCTTGATTTTACGTTGTTTCCTACTTATTTTCTTCTTACCCATATAAGGTTTAACCATTTTCCCGGCCTTTATCTCACCACTTTGATTATCCTTATAATTAACGTTGACATCATTAAACACAGGTTTCGTGATGTCGAAAGGATTCCTTTGGGCTTCACAGGCTGTCATCAACATGAATACACCCAGCGATCTTAATAAATTAGCCATGATTATATTTCTTTTTAAGAACGGCCGATCTCCTTGATTTACCCAACTTGCCGAAATAGAAAGACTCTAGTTTCTGATATTCCAGCCACCTAGCTTTTCTTTCTTGTTTCCTCCTTTCACGACGTCTTTCACGACCGCTTCTGAAGTCACGGGGCACCAAACCCTCATCACCTTTATACCTCCTATTATTTTCCATCTTTCGTAAGATTTGTTTTTGAATACATTCCAGATATAACACTCTTTATCTCCCGGTATGATCTCTCCTTCAATCTCTCTTCTAATTCATGCCGACTACCATTTCGACGCAAGTTTAATATGCGGGCAGCTTCTTCCAATAAAGGCCGCGTGAACAACCACGTTCTGATTAAATAATCTTTCATACCACCCCTCGACTTCACTGGTGAACATTTATCAGAACTAACACTTAACACATGGATCTCTGTTGGATCTTTAACCAACGGGATCGTGAAATGTGAATAATCAATTTTCGGTAACTGCCTCATAACTTTTAAATTTTGAAATTATTTCGTTTTTTCTTTCGGCGTTCGTTTTCATATCTTCTTATTTTTAGTTTGTTAACTCATTATTTTCAACACCATAAAGATACACAATGTTTATCTATTCTCCAAATGTTTTCACGGAAAAGTTCATGTAAAAAGATAAAAAAGAGGAGGAAAATTCCTCCTCGGTATTAAATTAAAAAATACAAAATATATGAAAGTCAAAAAAAATCATTTCAATTCACAGGAACCCCCCGAACACGCTTGCGCGATGGTCGATCCCGCGTCAACCCATTCTTCGTCCCAGTCCGTTATCGAGGACCAATCGATATGTTTCATATCCTTCAACTTCTGCCAACGATGAAATAATGAAACATGTTTCAAGCAGAACTCGGTCTTGGTGAGATCCCCTCCCAGGTATTTCCCGGCGAATTTCTTGAACCTGCGGACCCAATCAATTTTCTTATCCACGAGGGATTGTAGGTGAGAGGATATCGCGTTAACATCACTAATCATCACTCCGTTCACTTCGACAAGTAACTTCCCATTCTTTAGATGGGAAAGAATGAAATCGGTTATATCCTGATCCGTGAGGGTTAGATGATGAGGGTTCCTGCCCATCGCGACATCACAGGCCAGCCAGAGATCATCGTTAAACACGGCCAACCCGTCAACGATCAAACCACCAGCAAGTATCGCACCCGCACCATATCTTTCAGCCAACTCTTTTTCATCCAAAACACTGGTATAAGGAGCTTGCGGGTATAAAAGGTCACCCCCTTTAGGAAGGAAACTTATACCTGAAAACACATTCCTGTTATTCCACACGTATTCCTTCACATCATCCCATTCATCATCCTTAACCATGCAAGTGTTGGATACGTTCATCCTCATCCTCGCGAATTTCGGGTACTCCTTGTAAAACGGATGGTCAAAATTCGTTCCGTTCTCAATCCAATGTGCTTTCGTCATCCTAACCATTTCGAGGAAATCGATCGCGGACGAATACTCAGACGTTAACACGTTATCATCGAGTTCAACGGGAAATGAAATGACACTTTCGACTTCCTTGTTATACACTGACGGCTTAACCATCATCGGATTGATCTCTTTGACATATCTCAACGCCTGCTCCGTATTAGCGGCTTGAATATTTCGGATGAATCTTTTAAACGGGAATTTATGTATTCCTGAACTTGTACAACCGAGTAGTTGGCTTGAATTTCCTGACGGTTTAACCACTGTGCATCGTGCGGCTGGGTTGATGCCGATTATACCGGCCATTTTGACATTCGTTTTTTGGACCAATCTCGCACCCTCGTCCTGAATTTCGGGGTTGAAAAGAATTTCGGGGTTCTCGCACATACCCGTTATACCGACCCCTATAAGGGCGTCCCTTTCCGCGATCAACCGAGATGCCTCCGTTAAAACTTTAAATGATGTGTATGACGCTTGGATCGTTCCCAGCACTGAAGCTCCCCGACATGCGTCAAAAAATTCCTCTTTATTTTTTATCTTTGACCCGTTAATCTCAGTTAAATTACAGAAAAACCACCCATATTGGATCTCACCGTCAATTTCTATTTGTGGGTAGCCGGATACTTCGACACATGGATTGTACACGATATCGGGGTGGAATGAAAAGATGATTCCCGGTTCACCGAATTGTTTAATCGATGAGAAAATATTCTCATAAACCTCTTTCGGTGTTGAAGGTAATATGATCGCGCTGTTATTCGCCCTTGCGAGTTCTGGATATTCACTGAACCAACTCCCCGTTTTACAGGTTAACATTTCCCTGTCGTCAGCGTCAAACTGGCAGAGCAGGGCGGAACGACGAATACCTCCCGAAATGACGGCGTCGGCGATCAAACAAGCCAATCGATGAACCTCGAACGGTGTTGCTTTCCTTCCCCTTATCTTTCCGAGAACCTTACTCATCTTACTTAGACATTTCATTAACGGTTCCGGACCGGGCGCTCTAAACCCACCGGTAATGAACGCACCCTTCGGCCTCACTCTCGATGAATCGAAAACTACCTCGGGCAATCCGAAGTAATGTGATTCGATTAACGCATTAACGGCATGGGACCACCCCTCGATCGAATCATCTATCACATAGGTGGTTTGTTTTGACATATCGACACCCTTCATTTTAGGGAGTTGATTGACGTGAACTTTTTGAACGGAATACCCCGTTCCGCTACCGCACAACAGAAGGTACATCAATTCTTGAAAAAATGAAATTCTGTTCGCGTATGAACCGGCACAGTTATAGTTTCGGGCAACATGTTTCAACAATGTTTCACCACCGTATTGAAGCGCCCGTTGCGCACCAAGAATAATCTGATTTCTGTAAAGTTTCTCAGCGAAATTCATCTCTTTTGATAAATCATCGAGCAATGAATCTGAAATGATCATATCATCGGCGAGATGCTTCCAATGCATTTCCATCACACGATCAACACTCTGATCCCATGTTTCTTTTTTACCGTGAACGGTTCTCGCGTATTTACTGACAAAGATGTAATCGCCAATTTCCTTTCTACTATTTACAATATTCTCCATATATTAAATATTAAAAACTATATCTCATCCTCGTTACGAGGTACGACACGGCAAATGGGGAGGTTACCTGATTGGACTATCAAATTGATGTAATCGAGTGATTCAATCTGCCCGCCCTTGCATGCCAGTTCTCGCAAAACAGAATTAAAGATACGATTTTCTAATACGATAACCAAAGGTTTTGGCTTCCTATTTTTATCCAATTCGCACGCCCTTCTCTCATAAATCATATGATTTTGAAGTTTCTTTAAATCAGGTAAATAAGGTTCCAAGACAGGTATTTTATTGGCACAAACCAATGTTATCGCGTGTTTAACACCCGTCTCAATGTACAATTTCGGTTTTTTCATTTTTCTCTTTATATGGTAAAAAAATTAATGTATTCTTCGCCCGTGTAACCGCTACAAATTGGAGACATCTTTCTCCGTAAAGTGCGAGTTCGGTTGTGGCGTATTTACTCGGGATCAATTCATGAAAGCCCAAAATAAATACCCTGTCAGCCTCTAACCCCTTGCTCTTATGAATCGTTGACAGGAGAATCTTATCCTTCGATTCATCACCGAAAATATCGGTTAAGACTTTTTTGACCTCCTGAAAAGACCCGTATCTTCTATTAAGAAGTAATAATATCTGAACCTTTTCAAGAAGGACAACATAAGATTCATTCACCGAAAAGTTTTTGATACCCCGTTCAATGAGTTCATCTTTCTTTTCCCGCAACAATTCCAAAAGACCTCTCTCTGATTCGACACGATTTAAAAGCAAAAGGATGCTCTCACCGTAATCTTTTCCGAGTATCACTGATTTCTTCCCCTCACCCAGTAATTTGATGAAAGTTTCAACCAAGGGAAGATTATTCCTGCATATTATATAATCGCCGTTACGAACTTCGTCCAACGACCCCTCTCTCACCTCACCTTCGTTAGCATCATCCTTCGCTTCTATATCCGGCGAATATTTCCGGGCAACATCGACTATACGTTTGGCACATCTATACGTTAAATTCAAGGGTAATGAGATTGTGTTCGGTCTCATTTCAAACGCTTTGAATGAATCAACTGAACAACCTTGAAACCCATAAATCGCCTGCATTTCGTCGCCTACAGTGATTAACCGCCCGTTTTCTTTGAGCATTCTCAATATCAACTCTCTCTGCAAGACATTCAGATCTTGCGCCTCGTCACAGAAAATAACATCGTATTTCGGGTATAATTCCGCGGGAACATACTTGTACGCTAGGTATAGTTGGTCCGTGAAGTCAATATCTAACTTATTAACCCTTAAATGATTCGTTTCCTCGTCAATCGCTTCAATGAATTTTCTCATATCCTTGTAATAGGAGGGGTCAAAGTCAACATCCCATCTCGCACAAACACTTTCCAACGTCTCGAAATCATCAATATCTATCAGATTCATTCTCATGAATTGGTAGATCCTCGATATGTTCATAATCCTAGAATTCTCATATTTTGGATCGATACTCCATGTGGGTGAAAGATATTTTTTGCAAATCGAATAATCCCTCCATTTTGAAAGTTTAAACGTACACTTTTTGTTTTTCAATAACGTCGAATACGCTTTACTGTGTATCGTTTTAACCTCGGCCCTTCCCAAGCATTTTCTCTCTAATTCTTCAACAATACTCCTATTGAATGCCAAAAACAAGCAATCCTTGTAGGAGGGCGTGATATTTAGGAGGTGAAGGAGTAATGAAGTCTTACCTGCACCCGCACTTGCATTAACAAAAATATTTTTATTCGATCGTAAGTACTCATCTGCGATCGCCTGTTTATATTTATCAAGTTTCATAATATTATTTAATGTATACTTTTTTAATACAGTATTCAGGTTCCCAGTTTACCTCGTCTAGCAACTTGGATATCTCTTCCTCCGCTGCCTCGTAGGTTTCATAATCACACCCAACTTTACGTGTTGCAATGCAATTAGTGTATCTATCTACTTCGATACTCTGATCGAAAGCTCTTATTATTTCATAAATTTGAAAAACTGTTTTCATATCTTCTTACCTTTAGTTCTTTTATTATTTCAACACTCTAAAGATACACAAAGTGTATCGAATTATCAACAAAAACAGAGATTATTTCCCCGAATCTTTCAATCTTTTCATCACCATGAAATTAATATCCATCTCACTGACATCAACGTCAACCCCCTTATTTATGGCATCCGTGACTTTTTTCTTACCTTCAACCAGTTCCGCCATGTACGTGTCGATGGTATCCGGGCAGAGAAGGTAAAACACATTTATGTTATTTTTCTGACCCATTCTCTCCAATCGGGAATTTGTCTGATCCAATGTTGTGAACTTATCCGGCAATTCTATATACACGAGGTTACTGCAGCAATCCTGCAATCCATCGACACCTGTTCCCACCGCGTCTATATTCGCGAATAAAAACTGTTCGCCGCTCGTTCTATAAGTTTGAACAGTGTTAAATTTATCTTTCGCGGTCATACCACCCTGAATAATCGGACTTCGATACTTCTCGGCAAGTTTTTTCAAAGGTTCTCTTCTAACACCGAATATTAATAGCTTTTCTTCTGAAATCTCCCTCCATTCATTAAGAAACACTTCTATATCCTTCATCTTTCCCTTCAAAGACAATTCTTTCAACGTGCTTAACTTTACAAGATGGGGTGCGTTCTCTGCCTTCTCGGCACGTTCAATATCAATCTTACTCAGATAATCGATCAGGCCACTCTCCGCCCTTTTATACTCTTTCATATTACTGATATGAACGGGAATGACGTTCTCAATCAACGGAGGTAACTCTGTGAGAACGTCCCTCTTCTCCTTTCTAAAATAACATGAATTCGATATGATTTTATTTAATTCCAACGTATTGCTCGCGCAAGAAATATCCCAGCCGTAGGATTGACCCCTCACGCACCTTTTCTTTCCATTACAATACCTGTAAACAAATGAAGTCCAATCGTTAAACAGTTCTTTGAACCACCCCGTTAATTCGAGTATATTGATCAATTCTGCGGGTCTGTTCATAACTAACGTACCCGTTAAGGGATAGATGAACTGTGATTTCTTTGCCACTTTCTTAACCCACTCGCTTCGGAGGCTCTTTTTGTTCTTACACATGTGCGCTTCATCCAAGAACATTGATTCCCATTCCATTTCCAATAATTCAGGGAATCTGATTTGAACACCACTTTCTTTATCTTTCTTATACAATATGTCATAGTTTAAAACGTAAACATCTTGATGAGGTTTCCATTCATCCTTGCTTTCAAGTACTTGAACTTTTCTCTTTCTCATATCAACCCATTTCTGCCACTCAGCTTTCCACCCATACTTCACCGACGCGGGAGTTACGACGAGACACGGAAATAATTGAAGTGCTTCAACTAAAACGATTGACACACCCGTTTTTCCCAATCCCGGTGAACATCCATTTATAGCGTTAGGGTGATTTGCAAGGTAATGAATACATTCAATCTGATAATCACGTAAATTTCTTTTCAGATGGAGATCATTTATCAATTCCTTTATATTTTCTAACGAAATAATCTCCTCGTATTCGGGGAGAGTGAGATTATCCAATGAAGGTTGAGGTCTCTTGTTTACAAAATCATTCTGTTCAAGGAATCGTTCTATCAGTTTACCCTTATCCAACGAGATCTCACGGTACCATTCCTTCGTTTGGGGATTGTAGAAGAAACCACCGATTTGCTTGAGCATGGATACAAGTGATGGATCATATTTGAAACCCACATAGATATATGTCTTCTCCAAATAAAAATACCGCATAACTACCCGTTAATTTTCGACAAAATACCCTCTTTATCGTCAATCGATAAAATATCAATACCGAGTTCCTTCGCTTTATTAATCTTTGAGGAATTCCCGTTCACATCCTTGACGATCAGAATATCCGTGTTTTTGCTAACCCCCGATACTATTTTATGACCCTTCCCTTCTAACTCACTTTCAAGCGATTTATCTCTCACACCGGAAAAACATATTGAATAAGATTTACCCTCGTACTCAGCTCTCTTTTTTCGAATATACGTTTTAAACTTATCCAAAGGTATCATATCCTTGTCTAATTCAATCATGCTTGATAGAAATTTTGACGCCACTACCGCACCGATCCCTTTAATTTCCCGTAGACGGTTTTCAAGGCCGGACCAGCGATGTTCCGGGGAAGGCCCCTTCTTCCATATCTCATCAAACTCAACATCGTCAATGTTATCGAAAATTAACTGGCATGTTTTCTCACCGAACGCACCGCCGAAAACGTTACACGCTGTTAAAAGTCTCGCGAGGGGTGTCTCAGTGAACAACCCAATCTTCTCTATCTGCAAAAAGATCTTGTCATAATTCGCCGCTCCGAGTCCGTCTATCCCCGTCCAAGCTTCCTTTGACATTGATAATATGTCCCTGATCGTTTTATAACCGTTTTCGTATAGTTTCTTAACAGTTGGTTCACCTATCTCCTCGATACCCATTGTGACAAAGAAAAACAGGTTTCTCGCAATGATCTTTTCTTTACAATCCCGGTTGATACAAACAAGTTCGACAAGGTTCTTATCCCAGCGTAATTGTCTCCCGCAACTCGGACATGTAATCATGTTATCTTGTATCCTCTCATAATCCGATTCATCGTACATTATCGTTTTATCATGCTTCGGTATGACATCGCCGGATCTCCTAACCTTGATGTTCGCCCTCTCACAGATACAATTATCCACGATATACGCCGCGTTATGTCCTGTAACATTTGTTACAGTCGCACCGGCCAGCTCAACGGGTTCTATGTTAATCACCGGTTTTGAGAGACCGTCCTTGCTGATCTTCCACGTGATACCTGTTACCTTCGTTAGCTTACTATCATTCCATTCAGGAAATTTCACCGCCACGGCATATCGTGGATTTCCATTCGGTAATCTTCCCAACTCCTTTCTAAGATCGACGGAACTGATCTCCATGACGATACCGTCAATGTTATAAACATCGCCCCACTCGTCGTATAGCTGCTGGAAGATATCGGGATTATCCAATATTTCATGAACAGTGGTGACCTCGTACTTGATATCACTGAGTTGTTTTAACTCAAACATTTGGATTGATTTATCAAGATCAAGATCACAACCGTAAATAACGTAGTCAATTTTTGTCATAATATCAGCTCGCCATTTATCACCGTTAAACTGACCGGCAACCATGTTTCGAGCCGTTTTGTACTCGCCACTTTCAAGATACGGTTTGAATTCATCCTTTCTCATGATAGCCTCTCCCCAACAGTAATGCGCGCCAATCTCTCTCAAATGGATCATACCACGGCGCCTGTACCATAAAAGTTTGAACCTTTCCGAACTCTCCTGACCTTCATCACCATCACCTCTTGTCCAAGCCTTCCCGTAAAGATCCGTCTCCGTGAGGAGGGAAATGCCGTCATATTTAGGTGTCAAAACCAATTTTGTTTCCCCGGGGAACGTTTTTAACCACTTTAACCACGAGATAACCTCATCCATCGTTTTAACTTTTTCCAAGCTAAACATCGGTAGAGGGAGTTTACTCACTCGATCCTTACCTTTTACCGACTCGATAACGCTTCTCCTCAACAGCATATGGTCGGGTTCTATCTCCCGTAAGTCATCGATCAATGAATCGTACTCCGCGTCCGTCATAATGGGAGATCCTTTTCTGTATAAATTATTCGCGTTCAGTATTTTTTCAACCAAAATCTCAACATCAGTTCTCATAATCAGTTTTTCTATATTGTTTCAACACTTCTTGGAATTCATTCGTTTTATCATACCCGCACCCCTCCATCTCCGGGCAAAAACCTCTGTATACACAGGACGGTACGCACTTATCCGCCATCACAGGATCTATCTCCCTCACCGCGTCTATAACTTGACGCCACGCCCTTCTCGTTTCTTTCGATGCCTTCATACAGAGACGAACCTTCGATATATTTATCAACGCTTGCGCGTTAGCGGTCATATCCATGTCATTCAGTGAACCCTGTTCGAGTTTATCCCGGGGTACGATCAAATCCCTCCGATCCTCTCTCTGAGAATGAACAAATTTCTCACATCCCTCATGATGTCTCACTAGATGAACGGTAATCCATTGTTTTATATCCTGCCACGTCCATTCGAATTCAACCAATCGAATCGGACTATGTTCCGCCAATAACATTTTCGCCTCCCATGATTTAGAAGGTTCTTTATCTAAAGGTCGTTTACCGACCGTTCTTCGCGCCGCATTAAGAGCCCTTCTCCATGAAGTAACTCTTTCCATTCTAATTATTTTACTCACAATCGTATTTATTGAATCCTATTCCTATCTTTCAACACCATAAAGATACACAATGTTTATCTATTCTCCAAATGTTTTCACGGAAAAGTTCATGTAAAAAGATAAAAAGAGGAGGAAAATTCCTCCTCGCATGGTTACTCAACATTTAAGACCCAGATATAATTATCGTGCCCAAACTTCATTGTTACCCGTTTCACCCCCTGCGCCTGCTCCAACAAGGATTTTCCACTCGGTGAATAAAACGCTTGATGAGATAAATACTGTGTGACATCTTTCCCGGTCAACTCATTGTAGCTTTGACCGATACCTTTTGTTGAAAAACTGTCAACGATCCAGAAACTCAACTCCCCGAAATTCTCAAGGACTATGAGCTGAACTCCTTGATGTTTGACAATACCCAAACAAATTTCCCAGACATTACTTGTTAATAACTCCGCCATATTAATCCAAATTTGTACCGAGAATCTTCTTTTCATAGAATCGCTTCATCTCGGCATCGTGTTTTCGAACCTTTTTATTTCTCTCCATTATCCATCTCTTTTTATCATCATTGGAGAGAGAATCGAACCGTGCGAGATTAAACCCCACACCTCCTTCATTTTTCACATTCACCATCTCAACTTCTTGGTTACAATGATCGCAAACAAGCCGCTCCTTTGGTGTGAGATGTCCATCCCGAATCACGTAACTGACCGAATTAAAATGAATTTCTTCATTGTACTTGTCGCATTTCTCATTTCGACAATAAAATTTCGTCGCCATATCAAAAATTTTTACGTTTTAAGTACATCGCGATGAGCAAACTATCGCATTTATTATCATCCATCTTCGTTGATCTTTCAGTTCTTCTAAGATCAACGGTGGGGAATAATTTCTTGCAGGCCTTGATAGAGGTTGCCTTCGTATCAGTTACCTCGGTCTTCCCGGACGATGATTTCTTCTTAATCAAACCCACGCCCTCCCACATAACCTTTTGCCATTCCTTCGGCTGTGGGTTAACAATGGTGATGCCTTTTGCCGCGACGAGACCGTTCAGCACCCCGGTTATATAACCGAAGTTAAACGTACTACCTGCCGACGCACCGAATAATGCATGAACCGATTCAATACCAACGATAATATCCATACCCTCAAACCGAGTGAATATACCCTCAATAACACCCCTAATGTGCCACAGATCGAATTCCGCTTTCGGATCTTTTTGAATCGGTATAAATTCAATCTCTTCATACGGTGGCAAGATACATATAAAACCCGCTTTTCCGGGATCAATTCCAATATAAACCTTCTCTTTCATTATTCTATCCTACTTATGTCGTTTTCCTTGATAACCTTCAAAACCTTACTTCCAACCGCTTGGTTCACAACGTGAGTCGTTATCAGCATGGGAAATGAAAATTGATTCAATGATTTCACGAGGGATTTTAAACCCAGCGTATCGATTCCTTCCGCTATCTCATCCGTGAACAAAAAATTCAAACCGTTATGTTTACTTGAATTATTGATCATTTTCTGTTGTGCGAGTACCATCGCGTATTCCAATCTACCCCTCTCACCCCCTGAAAAAGAATTGAACGGCATCGCTTCATCCCTTATGATTGTCGGTGTGATCTCCTCCTTGATTGTACCATCGGCCTTTCTTTTGAAACCGTCAATACTAACTCGCAAATCGGACCCCATATCTTTCAACATCTCATTACAATTATATTGTATCTCCTTGATACTGATATTCGCAAGGTACATTCTGAATTCTTTATATTGAATGAGCCAAACCCTCATATTTTCAATCTCCGACTCAACCTCTTTTAAAAGGTTATCGATATCTTTTAGAGTTACCTGGGCCTCGTATAAATCTGTCCTTCTTCTCGTTATTTCCTCGTTCCATGAATCACTCGGATCTTTCTCACTTATTTTTTTAATACATTCTTCCCATTTCGTTATCTCATCCCTGCTATCGAGTATACTTTTTTCCTCCAATTTAATACGTCTATTATTGTTTTCAATCATCGATTGATTTTTATCGATGTCTTCTTCAATTTGAAGAATATTTTTCCTTAAAGACGATAATTCACGGGAAAAAGATATCTCGATCTCCCTTTCCGATTTTAATGAGTTCGTTGATTCGCAGCTTTCGTCCTCCAATCGCGATAAATCGTTCCTTAACGATTGGATGGATTTTTCAATCTCTTTTTTCAACGAAAGAATTTCCACCTTCTTCGATTCCTCTTCGTCAACATTCGAATCCTCATCAACGAGGAATCTATGACCGCACTTGGGGCAGGTAATAACACCCGCGAGTTTCTTGTTTATCTCACCAAGTGCCATTTCAATTTCACGTTCAGTGTCAACCGCATCCTTTACTGCTGAATTCAATTCAATCTCTCTCTCTCGATAACCCTTCAAGCTCGCTTCGATATCACCGATTTTTCTATTTATCAATGAATGTTCATCAACTTTTCGTGAGAGCGAATCGGTGTATTCCTTTAATTTCTTATTAACGGATACCAACTCCCCTTTAATATCCTCGTTTTCAGTCGAAAGACGGTCAATCGTTTTTCTACTCAATTCGATTGAATTTTCATAATTATCTATCTCATCCCTGTACTTTGATATCGCCTCCTCTTTCGCTTTCTCAAACTTCTCAAGAGAACATTCATTAATCCGTTCCTCGAAAACCGAAATTTTTCCTTGAATAAATGATTTTTTTTCAAGAATGTCCGCCCTTTCATGTTCCTTCGTTGATATCCCGACTTTGATATCATTATCAATATCATCAAGAAAACCTACGTTACTAAATCGGGCCATCAACTGAAGTTTTTGCGAATTTGATGATGAGAAGAAAGATGCAAAACGCTCCTTGTTCACTATATAATAATTACTCAGATCCTCCTTTGTGATACCGATCCATTCGATGATTCGATTATTCCCATCGTTCACTGTGGCGAATTGAATTGGTTCATCATTGATATAGAGTTCAAGTTTGTTACCCTTTCTCGTTAAAACCCTTTTGATGTGAAGAACTTGATCTCTTACCGCGCAATAAATCCATGATTCGATAACCGATTCATTTTGGCCCCTTCTAATTAAATCGATGTCTCGGACATTCTTTCTAGAAGTATAATCGAGCCAACATTTCTCTATCGCGGATTGAATCGCAGTCTTCCCACTTCCATTACTCTCCTGACCCTCATCGGATCTATTCTCACCAACCAGAAGCACCGGTCCTTCCTCGAAATCATACTCAAGTTCCTTGAACGAAAGAAAATTCGTTAACTTTAATTTTATCGGTTGCATGTTAATCCAATTTTATCTGTTTACGTATTTCCTCCAATAATTCCGGGTTGTCGGATAGTACTGTTTTAACATTCACCTCTCCTTGACCCAGACTCGTTCCATTATAGGAGAACCAACTTCCGTTCTTCTTGATGATACCCTGCTCGATCGATAAATCTAATATTTCTTGCATGATATCGATCCCCTTACCGAAAGCGATTGAAATCTCCGCCTGCTTAAACGGGGGTGCTATTTTGTTTTTTTTAACGGTGACCTTGCTCCGAATAGCGGTGACATCGTCACCCTCTTTTTTATTACCCATCCTGCAAATCTCGATACGCTGGGATGCGTAAAATTTCATCGCGTTTCCTCCGGGTGTTGTGTTCGCCGCACCCATAAATCCGATATTACTTCGGTATTGATTTATGAATATAACCAACGTCTTATTCTTCTTTGCCTTCTGCGCTATAAGGGGTAACTCCGCGCTCATCAACCGAGCGACTAATGCGATCACGGCATCACCGACCTCACCATCTATCCTCGCCTTGGGTACTAACGCGGCGATGGAGTCAAGGATAATTATACCAATATCCGGGCAATCCAACATCCTCCTCATGATGGAAAGGGCCATCTCTGCCGAATCTGCCTGACTTAACACAAACTTTTCCGGGCTCAAATCAACCCCGAGTGCCCTCATATAATCAGGATCCATTGCTTGCTCGGTATCGATATAACCCGCCGAGCGACCCATATCCTGCACTTCCCTGCACGCGTGAATGGCCAAACTGGTCTTACCACTACTTTCATGTCCGAATATCTCAACCAGCCTACCCAGTCCGTAACCACCACCTAGCGCTCTATCTAGAATCAACGAACCCGATGGCACTCTCTCAACATCTATGTAACTACCACATATTGCTTCCTTGCCGAACTCTTTCTCAATTCCGGCAATCATACTTTTTAAATCCATCACTCAACGTATTTTTTCAGGAAATTATATCCCGCGTTAAAATCATATTTTTTCTCGTCACAGAATTTTTTAAACACATCTTTCATACTTGCCCTCGACACCGGATTATTTTCTTCCCCGTTAACGAGAGCAACATCACACTCTATATCCTTTCTCCGCTTCTTCACAACAATACCCTTCTCCGTGAAAATTTCATCAGCAAGTGATTTAAGTTTACTTTCAGATCCGATAAATTCAATTTTCACGTTTGAATTCGATGTGTCTTGCTCTTCAGCGAGCTTAACTAGCTCTGATTTCGATATGTTATCTAGGTCAACCTTGAATGAACGGTATTCCCTGAATCGTGCCTTCTCAAAAATCACCTCGCCGTCATCACATAGCAACCAAAAGCCTTTTTCCGGATCCTCGCCGAAATTATTCTGCCTTATCGAAGATAGGTGATATATTCCCTGTGATACTTCTTGAGCGTTGTGATAGTGGCCGAGATAAACTCTCGTGAAGGTTTCTTTCAATAACTTGGGTGTGATCTTGCTTATGACTTTTGAGCCGTCATTGTTGACACTCCCCGTTAACGCGGTATGACTCAACAATACCTTGGGTGCCGATGCCGCGATACCGTTCTCGGAGATCTTTCTCCTCAACTTCTCATACCTCTCCAACCATATTTCAGTGTCATAAAACGGTATAACACCCACCGCTAGATCTTGAATTGATATTAATTCCTCGGTTCTGTGAAGGTGAAATGCCGGGTGATGATAAAACGGATCCAAAAAACTACTATCACTTTTATAATCAGTCTTATCATGGTTTCCGGGAATACAACTCAGACCCATGTGATTCTCCCTGATCATGTCAAGTATCGCCGTGAACGCATTCAAAACTTCCTCTCTCTGTGAAATCCTACTATCGAACACATCTCCCAAACAGAGCAATGTCTTGCAATCATGTTGTTGTGCAAGTTTGATCTGCTGATCGATAAGATCTTTCACGATAGCTATATTAGATTGTTGTAGATGCCAATCCGTTGAGATGACACCTATGACTCTATCCTTATCCATATTTCATATTGATAAAAGAAAGGGTGTTACCCCTTTCTTATTTTTTTCGATTAAGAATGTTTCTTAAAGAAGCTTTCACATCTTTCGGATCGTGAACCTTAACACCTGTATCCTCCTGTTTTACCTCTCTTTTTTCGGTTACCGGTGATGCATTGGGCACTTCATCCATGACTCCGGGTTCATCCCCCTCTATTTCATCAAACGGTAATTCTTCCCCCTCCATCGCGAGTTGATACCACTTAACAAGATCCTCTTTCGATAAATTCGGTAAGGTATACCCTTCGTCGGAATAATTGGATGCTATATACTCACGAAGCATTTTTTTCATCTTCAGTGGTGTCACTTCATTCGATTCTTCTTTTTTAAATGCCTGCTCGACCTCATCCTCGGCAACTTGTTTCGGTTCCGGAACGATTTCATATAACTTACTTACAAGTTCTTCAAAATCTGGATCACGCAACACGTCGAACTCCGGGTGTTGCGCTTCGAGATTCTTCAACCCCTCTAACGCAAGATTCAAATCACGAGTTGTGTAGCAGTCAACGTATAATTCTTTCAAGGATGGCTGACCTACCAATCTTTCTAATTCCGAATCGGAGATCTTACATTTTTCAAAGAAATCTTCCCATGATTGTCCAACCGTGGGTTTTCCCGCCTCAACATCGTAATAAACTCTTTCCTTTCCGTTCTGCGTTTTAGTTCCCTTCACAATAATCAACGGGAAACCATCGTCAGGTGATGAGAACATATCCAAGGATACTTTATTGCACTCTTCCGCCAATTCGATTGATTTCTTGTGCAATAAATTGAACCAATTTGTTCTCAATTCGAGACGATACAAATCCCTTTTTGCATCCTGCACGTAGCAGACCCAGGTTGATTGAGGAATACACCCAGGTTTCCAATTCTTTCCCGATCCCCCACCCTGTATCGGAAATAAGAATTTCTTCTTATCATTCTCATCCTGAAAATCTTCCGCTTTTTCAAACACCTTTTGGATGTAGAACTCAACGGGATCCTGAAGACCTGATTCCTTAACCGCGTCACAGTGGGTTGTTGCGATGAAAATTTTCTTATTCTTCATCACTTTCCGCCCTGTTTTCTCACCGTTTTCCCATTCGTCATCTAAAACGGGTAACTGCGTTGTACGCATCGCGACGTACGCCGCCGTTTCCGGGTCTGATGATGGTAGCACGCGGAGCCAATTTCGTCCGTCGCTGATTGTGTAAAAGGGAGCTCGTCGTCCATCGGTTTGATAAAATGTTTTATTCGTTTCCTTCTGTTTCTGTTCCTCTTTCTGAATAGTCTCAAAACTTGATGCTTTAAATCTACTTCTGTCAAATGCCATAACTTTACGTTTTAAATTGTTTAATTAATCTTTTTACTTAACTCTGATAATCTACTTAAAAATTCGTCCTTCAATAAATGATATTTATTTAACAATGAACTTAAATCACTAGCCGTATCAAATGACACTCTCTCAACTGCGAGAGATATCGCCCTTTCTAAAGTGACACCGTATGCTAAATCTTTCGAATATGATTCCTTGATTTTCTCGCCGCTTCTTATTTCGAACACGTCATATCTACCAAGGGTACCCGGGCAGGGTTTGATCTCAATATTCTCAATTATTAATGAATCCATGCTATAATCCTTTCTTGATTAAAAATGTGTTTACTTTTGCTTCAACTAATTCGGATAAAAATTCCGCCGGTGATACGGATCGAACTATCGAACTTAACTTCTTACTTTTATCATTGATCGCCCAGAACCAAGAATCCAAAATATTCAACATTCTCTGATTCTCAATCATATCATCCTTCAACGCCTGAAATTCAGTGTCAGTATAGATAGCTTCATCAACTGATTTCTCCGTTAATTTGATATAATCATCACCGAATTTAAACTTTCCTTGATTTTTATTCGCTTCGATACGGATATCCTTGCGAAAATTCGCCTCGTAAATATCACATTTCAATTTACTCCTATTGTATAGCGCCTCTGCTTCCGCCTTCCAGATCCCCACCTTGTTCAACAATGCTGAAACGGTCACTATCTCGCCGTACAAATTTCCATGATCGATCCTGCACAAAGCGTCAATATCTATTTCATCTTCCGAATCCTCCGATATCAGCACAACAGGCCTATTTCCTATATGAACAACAGTATTCATCTCTTCTTGTTTTCGTTTACGTCGTTTAAAGATACCCATTCAAAAATCAAATCACAACAACCAAAATAACCGTTACGTTAGTATCAACACCTCCGTGTTTTCATTCGCGTAAATAGCCATTTGTTGATTTCTCTCGTCCCAGTTTGTTCGACCGTTCATAAACAGGATCGTATCCTTACAGTTTTTCAAAATATTTTCGAACGATTCATATTCATTGGACCAGAAAACAACCGTTCGAAACTGGTAATTCTGCTCAAGCGTGATGATGGCGTAATCACCCTTTCGTCCAGTTTTTATTGCGATTTCATACACATAACCCCCAGCCGTTAAATTATAACTTTTCGTTTCCAAGGGATCGTCCACTATTTCCGAAAAATCTTTGAAAGGATACTCCGAATCACCAACCATCTCCTTGAAATAATCCAAGTATAATTTTGAGTAATTGAAAAACGCCAAACCACACAATTTCTTCTGCCTCAAATTATGCCACCACTCTAGTTTCACCTTATCGGGATTCAACTCAAACACATCTTTTTCCTTATCGATTTTTACCTTATTAACGGTTCTGTATCGTTTTATAAGTTTTATCCTGTCTATAACGTTTGATATTGATTCTAGCTTATCGAAAGCACCACATGAAATCAAATTTTCTATAACACTTTTATTAACGGCACTTCCTTTCTGTGAATGACGGTCTAAAAATTCATCAAAACCAAAGTAGGGGCCGTTCTCGGATCTTTCCTTCATGATCTCCGCTTGTGCCTTCTCGCCGACCTGTTTCACTGATGAGATTGACCACACCAAACTTTTATCAGTGAAATCTGTCTTGATCTTATCCGTCGATTCATTAATATCAGGGGGGATCACCTTGATATTTCCTATTTCATTTATCTCGTGTAGATAAACGGGGAAATCATCATCATCAGCGTAGGAGAACGCAACGGACCAGAAAGCTAACGGATAATTTACTTTTAACCACTGACACGCGTATCCTGTGTTTGCATACGCGACCGCGTGGGATTTATTGAACTGATAATCAGCCATATTCTCAATTTCCTTCCATGTCTCTTCCGCGTATTTTTGATCAACACCGAAATTCTCGATATAATTTTTCAAAAATCTTTCCCTGAAGGGTTGAAGTTTCTCCACGTTCTTCTTACCAATCGCACGGCGTGCGCCATCCGCGTCAACAAGATTAAACCCTCCTAACACTTGGAACATTTTCATTGTCTGCTCCTCCCATATCATGATATACCGGCTACTTTGAAGTATTTCTCCCGCCCCTTTTCTAAATGATACTTCCCTCTCACCCTTTTTACGAAGGATATACTCGTTATGGAAATTTCCCTCCATAACCCCCGGTCGATATAACCCAATACAGTTTACAAGCTCTGTTATGTTATCGGGCTTTAACATCTTACAATATCCGGTTAACCCTTTCGCGCCAAAATGAAATACATCACCATTCCACCCCCTTTGAAAATACGAGTAAACTTTCGGATCATCAAGAGGTAATTCATAGAGGTTGATTTCTTCACCAGTATCATCTTTGATTAATTTCAATATATCACCGAACTTACTTAACTGCAAGATTCCCAGAATATCCTCTTTCAAAAAACCCGCGGTGTCAAGTTCACCACCCTCCCACTCACTGATCAACATATCACCCTGCCGGCGAATCGGATTCCAATGATACATATCCTTTTCATCCGGGTAAATCATCATGGCACATGCGTGAATCGATTTCGCCTTGGGTTGACCCTGTATCAAGCCGACCATCTCGATGATCTCCGGGTTTCTGTTAATGAAATTCGCGACATCTTTTTTCTGACAGGCGATTCTGAATAAATCATCAAAATCCTTCACACCATCTATTTTAGAAGTAAATGAGTTTACCTCTGCGACGGGGACACCTTTCAACCTACATAGATCCTTGACGGCGGCCTTGACTTGAAGAGTCGTGTAGGTTCCCACGGAGCAAACTTGATCGGCACCGTAACGCTCCTCCATGTATCTTTTAACTTCCGGTCTTCTCGCCATCTCGAAATCAGTATCGATGTCCCTTAGTCTGGCAGCGAACCGTGCTTGATTCGCTGCCGCTTTTCTAATTTAATTGATTTAACTATATATTCCATTTCAAATTTTGTTTTATCTGTTTTACAAATCTAGATTTTTCAATAAAAGACATCACCTTTCTCCTTATATCTGTTTCTCTTAAATACACCTCCGTATATAAAGGAACCCATTTCCTTTCGAATAGCTTGCCTTTCTGAAGAAAAGTAAGTAATGTATCATGATTACCACTCGGTGATAATGTTTTTTGTGCGTCATAAGCAGATAGAAATTTATGTACCTCTAAAGTATAAATATTTATCATCACAATCGGTTTCGCATTCGGATTAAGACTCCCTTTCGCAACACCCCGGTCTTTTCGGATTACTGAGATATGATCCTTCATTTCCTGGGACCATTTATTCCCATAATTACCATTTTTCCCACCCACTCGTCTCGGCGGCTTAATACCGCCAATTTTTAAATTTAGTGTTCGTCGATCTCTCACCCACTGATGATCAACTACACGTTTTTCCTGAATCAATGCATCATCTACGGTATTAAAATACAACAAATTCACTCTCTTAAACGCACCAACCCCGTACAATCTCACGCAATTACCTAATGGCATTGGTAAAGGGTCCTTGTAATCTTTTAAACCGGTGGAGTAATCCGTCCTGATTCCGCCACCAATATAAGAATCTTCCACTGTTTTTGATGAATGAACCCCAACATATACTTTTCCGTTTACCATACAGGTTGTTTTATACAAAATATTATAAAGGTTATTGTCACCCTTAAACGGATTCTTTTGTCCGTTCGAGCATTTTGCTAATATCTCCTGATCCGACACTAACGATTCTATCTCCATCTTTTAAATCTTGAGCTTTTATATCTAATTTTTCTCCCGATCTAAAAATACACACTTTATCATCAAAATCCAACTCTATATCTAAATTATTATCGAATGTGATTTTTACAACGTCCACTTCAACTTGTTGACCGATACGGCCTTTATTCAGGAAACGTTCAAACAGTAAATCATAATCAAACGGATTGATATGAGTCAGGCCCAATAAATAAGCAACGAGGGATCCACAGGCGGATCCACGTCCGAATCCCACAAGTATGCCCTGACGTTTACACCATTGGGTGATATCCCAAAGTATCAAGAAATAATCAACAACATCCCCGTATTTAATTACATCTATCTCAGTTTCAAGTCTATCAAGATACTTCTCTTGTTCATCAACATCACTTATCCCCATGCTATTAAACCCATCCGCGACCAAGGATATAAGCATATCAACTTTTGATCCATCATATTTCTTGAACTCCTCCTCGGTCATTTTATATTTAGGAAGATGACGTTGTGATAGATCGACCTTGAAATTACTACACCTTTCAGCGATATCATTTGTGTTCTCGATCGCGAATCCGATGATATCAAGCATAATATCTTGGTCATTATCAGAGAATAACTCCCTAATCTCCATCAAATATTCCTCGTTACACTTGAAATATTGATTTTTTGAAAAATCGTTACTTATACCCGCGGATGAATTCAACGCTTTTTTCAGATAGAAATATTCTTGGTCCAAATAATACGCGTCACAGATATTTGTGGGTAACATAGAACTTGAGAAATACTCCTGAAGATTCAAAAGATATACCCTATCTCTTTCATTTGAATCAAACTTAACTGAATCAAGTTGATAGTATGTGTTCATCAATTCTTTCGGCACATCTTTAAATTGCAGGCTCTTCGGGTCAATCACGATAATTAATCCCTCTCTCAATGACAGAAACTTTCCTTCATCGATCCTCACATTATTATCAACGTTAATTTCCTTGTTGATAGAAAGAAGGTTCGTCCACCCTGTTTCATCCACGACGTAAACTTTCACATCGTACAGAAGGTCTTTCTTTTGATTGAACACTGTAACCGTTTCACCGATCACTGGTTTCAAACCGTGCCTCTGACATTCTAATTGAAACTTGAGTGCGCCCGCAAGCGTGTTTTTCTCGCAGACACCCAAAATACCCACACCAAAAAAATTCGCTTTCCGACACCAATCGCCATAATCTCCGGTTCCGTTCAGTAACTCAAACGGACCCCTCACCCCTAGAAATGATTCGGTCGGTAAATCACTATCAACCTTACCGATATATTTCAAGAGTTTCAACTTCACTTTCGATTCATTACCCTTTCTCAAAGTGTAATACAGACGGCCGAACTTATAGATGTAATTATTCGCAGTGATGGGTGTTCCTATGTAATTAAACCCTCGATCAAACAGAAGTCCGTCGACATTGGGCCCTGATAATTCATATGTATCACCATCCATTGTGATAATACCCAAGTCGGAAATATCATATATAAATCCATTGCGATCGAGATACGATAACAGTTCTTTCATATTTTAAATATAATGGGAACCCTTTTACGGGGCCCCGTAAATTCAAATTTATATCTCGCCCTGGCTGGAATCACAACTCGATGCCTCAATTGCCTTAACACACTTGTAAATATACACGTTGCTTTTTCCAAGAATGGTTGCTATTTCAGCTTTTTTCTTTCCCTCGGAGAGAAGTTGTTTGATTTGAGGTAATAGTGGGTTACTGAGAGAAATCACACCGTTTCTCTTCCCGGTCACTGATTGTTTCTTCGCCTTCTTCTCAGCCGGTTTTTCATCCACACCTTTATCCGTTTCAACCGGGTGCTTCTCGAAATCATCCGGATTGAAATTTTCACGGAATGAAAGGATCGCATCCAACTCACTCTCTTCAAGATCCTTCATATCACGATCATCAACAATCGCGTCAACTCTGGCGTATAAATCGCATGCGCCAAACGCCGCCAGTTGATCGTAAAATTCGGTTGCCTGATCGCACTTGCTCTTTACATCCTGACCCAGTTGATCCGCAACCGAATTCTTTCGAGCCTCATATTCTTCCAATGTCTCAATTAATTTTAAATTAGACATTGTGATATAATTTTTAATTCCACGAATTGATGCTTCCTTACGAAGTTCCTCACGGGTCATTTCACTAAACTTTTTCATAATCTCTTGTTTTTAAGTTGTTACTGTTTCATTGTTTCAATGTCTAAAGATACACAATGTTTATCTATTTACCAACGAATCCAGCAAAAAATCGGTACTTTTCAATATTAAATTTTATGTCATTCCATTGAGATTGTTGTACATCGATACCCACCATCTTATGAAGCATCACGGGAATTTTTTCTTCAAGTCCGCTATCCGTATATCTTACACCGTGTAAACCATGAATAACTGGATTAGATGTATCGATACTTCTGATAAAATGATACTTATCCTCGTTATATTGGCAAACTTCTTGCGGTAATACTGTGCCCAGTAAATGCAACGGCTTTTCACAATCCATAACACCGTGTTGGATGAGTTGGTCAATGAACATTTTTCTTCCCCTGCAATATGCCTTCGATGTATTCTCATCAGCCGCGAGACTTAAATAAATGGGTAAGTTGAAAGGTAGCGCAACCATATCGCAACACTCGACCATGCATTTATAGCATTCGACAAGTTCATTCCAACTTATCCCCTGAACAACACCGATTGAATAGCTGCATGGTATTCTCGCCCACGTTCTCGCTATTCTCATCGTTTCTTTCGCATTTCTCAAAACATCGGGCAAAACGTAATAGGTTGGTTTCAATGCCTTAACCCATGAACGAAATCTATCTGCATCAAATGCTAGCCCCAATTCAAACACGGAATTATCAAGGATAACTTCGCGTCCCTTATTAACGAGCGCGTCAATGAAAAATTCGAAATAATCGCCACCTATATCGGGATCCTCAAACAAGTGAACAAGTGCGTAATCATAATCAGTCATCGATTGAACCTTATTCATAATCGATAACGGTGCTTCATGCGCTATCTTAATCATTGTGTTGATATTTTATAGGATCTGTCATCCCGTTTAATTCAAACGCCTCTTTTCTTTCCATGCAGGTACCACATTTTCCACATGATCTACCTTCAGAATCAGGATTGTAGCATGAATGCGTGTTATATAGTACTTTGTTAATCTCATAATCGTTAAATCCGATCATAACCATGGATTTCACACCCTCATTAAGAACACCGGCCTTATCCATATAATTAAACGGTGCTTCATAACTTACCCTTTCACTACCCCAATTTGAAATTTTAAACGCATGTTCACATGCCACCCGCGACGCTTCGGTGCAATCAGGGTAAATTGCATGATCGCCGCTGTGCAAACCCAAAAACACGTTTACGCTATCCTGTGTTTTATTTGCCCACGATAAAGCCTTTCCGTAGATGATTGAAGAAAAAATCACATTTCTATTTTCAATCACGGTCGATTTCATATTTTCATCCGCGTAATGACCTTCGGGAATTGCCTCACCACCAATATGGAGCGATGAATTACTCTCACTAAAGCAATCACTCAGGTCAATAATCTGGTGACTTACCTTAAAGCCCTTATCCTGTAACATTGAGATATTTAACCGAACTTTTTCTAATTCGATGAAATGTTTTTGTCCGTATTGGAAGGAATACGCTCTTATCTCGTAATCATGAGCAAGTAAATACATGAGCAAGCACGTACTATCCAATCCGCCCGATAAACTTAAAATCGCCTTTTTCATTTTATAATCTGTAATTAAATTCCATAATATCCAATACCTGGGAAACTCTTTCGTCAATACTTCCGCTCACATAGTGTATCCCTCGTGGTGCGAAGTCTTGTAACATACACGCGTTTTTCTCAAATAAACGATCGATTTCCTTTTGAAATACTTCATCGGTTGACCGAACTCCGTCGTCCACGATTTTAAACTCCGGCCTCAGTACAATGTGATGGCTGTAAAGGGGCTCTATATGAAATAGAAGTTGGGTGACCGTGTCAACCATTTCATCCCAGAGAGGCCTATCCTCGCTCGATGACCTGTCCCGGTTATACTCCGTGTAGCATAGAACATCTAATAAACATCTATCGGAAATAATATGATCATGCGCTGACATCGCTGACTCGATAATTTCTTTCACATACGAAGTTGCGATCCAAAGTTGATCATAAATACCCGCTTCCTTATTAATCTTTATGCCGCGATCATTACCTTTCCTTGAAGGAGATCCCATAAAGAGAGATCCCTTCAAACACTCCTCCTTTTTCAACGCCTCAATTAACGTTGTCTTACCTGTGCATTGAGCACCTGAAATTGATATAATCATTTTTAAACAATTAATTTATTTCTAACACCATAAAGATACACAAAGTGTATCGAATTATCAACAAAAACAGAGATTATTTTCTCTGTTTGTCGTTTTGATATTGGCCGTTATATAAATCTTCCTCGTTTACATCCGTGCAATCATAACAGTAGAACTGGGCCACGCGGGCGTTCTTCTCGATCGTGATTGTGTGAAACACTTCCATGAACGTACCCATCGAATCAGTGTGAAAACCCGCGTCGAAAATCGATGAATAAATCCAAGCACCGCACCGGGCAACTGAACTTCGCTGTACTATCCGACCCATTTTGTTTTTGGGTATGTTACAACCTTCAATGAAATCAACCATGTAATACCCCGGAGGTAGATGCCAAACTTCGTTTCCATTTATATCAGGAAAACATCGAACTTCTTCGTATGAGGGTAACATTGTTTTGCCCTCGCGGGGTATGAATCCATGACCTTTCACAACACTTACCTTTCTCAACCGAATATCACATCCGTGCTGGGTTAGATTCTCTTCTAAATGATTAACGATAACACCTTCTCCGTGTAATTCCTTTCCGTTTAACATAATCTCTAATTTATTAAAATTTAACTATTCAATTATTTCATCATTCTGTTTTTCATACAAGAACTCTCTCGCTCTTGCGTCAGCGAACGCGTACAAAACTATATCTCGACTCAGATAATGATACGGTATCCTGCCAGATAGATCGGGGCCGGCACTCCCATACGCATCTTGCCCCGGTACGAGGGTTCCCTCTGCCACTTTCTTCAAAAAATTATTACGTGCCTTCTCAATATTGATGGCGTACCTGAAAATAGAGAAATCGACCGAATCCGGCATGACAAACCGGGTTGTTTCAACGTTTGAACATCCCAGGAGATGAACGTATTTCCCTTTATCGCGAGCGTACTTCATCATCTTTCCCAGTTCATCCCTGTACACATGCCATTCCCTACCCTGAGCCAGACCTCCTATCGAAAGGATGGGGTAGAGGGGCGAGTCACAGAGATCCTTCCAGTATTGAAAACCCTGATGCATTTTAAATACCGGTGCGGGATAGTACCCTGTTATTTCCTTGATCTCGTCTCTCAGATAATTTTTAGGTGATAACAGGTTATCATCTTTTCTAAAATACTCGTTATCAAGTTCAAAACACATTTTAAACGGATACATTTTAAGAAACCGAAGAAACTTTTTCTTCATTTTCTCGCATTCATTCCAAAAATCAGGGTTGTTTTCACCCAGTTTCTTCTGTTTTTTGAATAATGTGAAACCACCGGAATCCAACCATATTCGATCGCCTCCAACAACGGTTTGAATAAATTTAATATACCCGGCGGTCATATCAACGGTTGAAATTAGATAGTCGTTATCATGTGCAAGCAAAAGTTTTTCCAAGACCTTATCGGACCTACAACTACACACCAGACCACCACCCAATCCCATCACAAGCCTTTTTTTAGGTTTTTCAAACATATCAATCAATACCAGCTATTAATTTATCAAGTTCATCTTTGTTATCTTGAAGGGTTGTGATACCAATTTCTTTCATCGCATCCTTGTTACTTGATTTTTCAACAAGACGCTGAAGCCCCGCATAATTCCACGAGGAATACTCACCAACTTTATTATCGGCGACCAAAAAACCAACTTTTTCCTCGTCCGTTAAACCACTAATGACCAAAACATCAAACTCTTCAACGCCAAGTAGCTGCAACGCTTTGAATCTCGTGTTTCCCGCAAGTATCGTTCCTTCCTCATCAACAATAATAGGATTGATATATCCGTATTCTTGAATGCTTTTTGCAACAATTTTCGCAGATTTCGAATTTTTTCGAGGATTCAATGGGTGACAGTGTATGTCACCCACACTCACCCATTTAATTTCCTTCTGTATTTTCTTTATCGCCGACATATTTTATTTTCTCCCGAGTTTATAAATCTGTATCGCCCTTAAAAACTCATCGCGACTATTCATCTCATTTGTTAAGAACGCCCCCGAACAATAGTGGGTTGTCATCGTGCTATTATCTTCCGCTCCCCGCATGCTCACACACATATGTTCCGCTTCAATATAAACTGCGATGCCCAGTACCGTATCGCCGAATACGTTAACCAAATAATCATGAATCTGCCGGGTTAATTGCTCCTGTAATTGAGGCCGTTTGGCGAACCAGTGAACTATTCTGTTTAGTTTCGAAAGACCGATAACTTGGCCACTTTCTTTGCTGATATACGCCAAACTACAGAACCCTGTGAACGGAAGTAAATGATGTGAACACAATGAATTTACCTCGATCCCATGTTCAATTACCATACCTGAGTATCCTGAACTTGGGAATACCGCTAATTTCGGGGGTGCAGAATACGCACCTGACGTGATTTCGTTGACAAACATTTTCGCAACCCTGTACGGTGTTTTTATCATGTTAGGGTCATTCTTCCAATCATACCCCAAGGCCTCCAAGAACTTACCGTACGCCTCGGTGGCCCTTGCCAACATCTCGTTTCTATCATCATCGGAAAGAACGACGTTCCCTCCTGCCATTATTTTTTTCATATTTCGTGTTTTATCTCGTTTTTAACTAAGCATCTCTCTTATCTCCGAAGATTATTATATGTAAGCGGTCAGAGTAGAAGTAGCCCAAATCTATACATCTCTGTGCCAACCATTTTCTTTTCTCTGCCAGTTTCTCCTCGGTATCCCCCTCCGGCATCAGATAGACTATTACAGGCCAGAAGGGGTCCAGTTTAGATACCTCCTTCTTAATTTTCTGAACCTGCCTTTCAACTTCCTTTATATCATCCTCCGAGGACACCACATATTTCAACTGGGAGAATTTCGATTCCATGATCCATGACACTATAGCGGGGATGTTCTCCCTCGTTTTCGCGTGTTTCTCCGCGAATTCGCCCGAACTCGGAACGGAACTCTTCAATTTAGGTGAGATTGATACGACGTCTACGTACGTATCCTCATCCAGTACATCACCTCTCGCGATGGTTCCGTTCGTTTCCATGCTCACACTCAACTTATGTCTCCGACCTATCTCGATCAACGATTTCAACAATTCGGGATGAAGGGTCGGTTCTCCCCCGGTAATAAGCATGCATTTTATCTGAGGGTTCATGATTATGATATCGACGACATCGTTCAATGAATATTTACCCTTTTCCGGGTTCCACGAGCTGTAGGCCGTGTCACATATACTCCCTTTAAAAGTACATCTCAGGTTACACCCAGATGTTCTTATAAGAATATGGGGGACCCCCACCTTCATACCCTCTCCCTGTATACAGGTGTGCAAATCAATAATCGGTTGAATTTCTGAATAATCCATTTTTAACATAAATAAGCGTTATACAATTCTATAAACTCAGCGAGATCCAGTTCTGAGAATCTCCGTTCTTTCGCAATCTCTTTAATAAGATCAAGTTGATTTTCATAAAGCTCATCCGCCATCTCACCATACCCGCTCACCCTTAAATCAATCACAGGTAATGAAAGTTCAAATGCCAGACTTTCATCAAACCCATAGCGATCAACAAGATCATTTAATTCCTTTTTCGTTATCATAACTTCACTTGTAGTTCAACCTTTGGGTTCACGAATTTAATCCCTCGAAAAAGTTTATGATAAATCTCAGTTTTTGCCAGTGAAGGGCTAACTTCTATTTCTTCGGGATACATTTCCAAGTATCTATCATAATCATTTCGATCCGATTCGGCATAACCAGTATCTGTTTCATGAACTCGCACTGATTGCACAACCACGTTACCCTCACCATTGTTAAATTCTGTTTTTTCCAATATCGATTCAAAACAAGCGAAAAACATGGATGAGAGTAATTCAGCGGAGGGATTGCAAGGTAAAATTATCCACCTATCATTCATCGCCTGTATAAAATTTTTGTAAACCTCGTTATCCTTCGCCCACAATAAATGAGTATGATCGAATAAATCAACGACTTCTTTAAAATTACCAAGAAGACCGAAATCGACGACCATCCCTGCGTTATCCAAACGATCCGAGGTCAAAAATAACTCAACTTTATAGCTGTGTCCGTGAATTGAATGTGAACACCTGTCCGATGTACAATTTCTCACAATATGGCTTCCCTCAAACTTAAACAATTTTCTAATTATCATACTATCAATATTTTTAAATCAACACCATAAAGATACACAATGTTTATCAGATAAACAAATCTTCAACCAACAATTCTACGTCTATATAGCGTAATGGTATACTTTCTCCTTTCGGTGTTGTGACGATTATTTTTTCCCAATTGGGATTATTCTCCTTCACAACACACACTTCACCCTGATACCTTACCTTTCTCCCTGATTTAAATGCGTAAAATCTATCATATATCACCGGACTGTTTTTTAAAGGATCATATTTCAAACTCGGCATCCCGTACGGCTGAAGAAACACATCCTTCAACATGCGATGGTATTCTTGACTATCCTTGAAAATACTACGCAGTTGATATTGATGCGAGATTTTCATTATCTTAACCTTTTTCTTCTCGCAAATATCATTACACATTTTAATAAAACAAGGTTCCTCGTACACCAAGGCCCTGAATAAATATGAGAAATATTCCAACTCCAATTGTTCAAAATATTCCCTTACCGTTAATTTTCCGTTCTGAGGTATCATATATCGTTTTATCTAGGTTATTTAAATAAAAATTCAAAGGATCCTGCATATCGATCAGAACTCGTTGTAAATATTGCATCGTCATATTTCCGGGATCAACATCTTTATCCTTTATCCGACAAACTTTCACATTGAAAAATTTACTCAAATGAAGTGCTGTTTCCTTGCTTTCCCTTAAAGCGTCCTCATCGTACATTAAGATCACCGTTTTGACGTTCGTTTTTCTTAATTGATTCAATTGACCCGGACTTATCTTCTTGCCAAATGTGAAGCAACATGCGATTTCTTGGTTAAATCCCAGGTTAATCAGATAATCAACGTTCACCTTATCAAACAAACCCTCGACCAATATCACCGTTTCTGTTTCCGGTCCGATAAAATTGTACCCACCCAGAATGTGAGAAAAACCATCCTGACTGTTCATGTATCGTAAAACCATTTTACCGAGACCTTCCTTGAACAACGTTCTATTATTATCATGCCACGTTTTATTGTATCGTGACCTTGCCAGCCACGCGACAACCCTATCTCCTTCCTTAATCTTGAAGATAATGTAATTATGCTTGGCTAACGTCTCCTCCAAAACTGATTTAGTGTATGATGGTTCAAATTCTTCATAGTGTTCCTTTAAAAAATGCCGGCTCTCCAGATACGGATCGTTGACCAAAGGTTTCAACCCAATGGGGAGTCTTGTATTTGATTGAACATTCTCTTCAATATCATCCTCTTCTTTGATTAAAGGTGTTAATTTAGTATTTTTTTTCGACATTTGGTAATCATTTCTTATCAAATCTTTTCGGTCCATTTTGATAAGATAATTACGAATACTTGTTTTCGTTCCGCATTTAAAACAATGGAATACTGCCGAATGTCCATCGTCCGTGAAAATTAATGCATTCTTCCCATCTTTCCCACAAAACGGGCACGGTTCTTTCGAACTTAACCAACCTTTTTGGCCGAAGGGCTTGAGGTTTAATTCGGCGATTATCTCATCCTTATCAATAATCATCACACAACCCTCCCTTTCTGTTCGTTTGAATTAGATCTTGTTCGTTTTCTCCCCCCACCATGTGTGTGTGTAATTTTTAAATCATAGAATTCCTCCAGGGTTCTCTTTCTATCATAGAACCGTCCGGCGTTATAATTCGTTGCCACTTTAAAAACAGGATCGATATTTTCATAATCACGGACCTTATCCTTGAAAATCCTACAAGTTTTATGTTTCACCTCCTCCAATGTTTGATTAATAGAAAATACCCAACTAAAAGGTTGAACAACAGTTCTATCACCTTCCGCGTAGCTTCGATCTATAACTTTTTCTTCGTCATTCCAAACTTCAAAAGGAACATCGCCCGTCTGAATCGCGGTTACACAAGACATACTGAATTCCTCACACATATTTTTCAATCTTTTTCCACACTCCTGAAACTTATATTTTGGTCGGGGGTCATTATCAAAACTCGGTATACCCGTTCTTATCAGGTTAAATGAATCTATGATTAAAATCCTAGGAAACTTACCCACTAATTTCTTATATTCGAGGCATATCGTCCTCACATCAAGAATGGTCGCATCACCAAATTTCTTGAAACTGTAAATTTTAATATCATTCGCATAGGATTCTATATCCTTCAATGTCTTATGTAAATCATCAAGCTCATCCTGGGTGAAATTATCCTCCTTCAAATCGGTATACGTCTTAAAGGTCCACATCTGGGAATATTTCATATGTATTTTCTCTTTCGCCTCCTCACATTGGATATGAAGAACGTCTGCCCCGGTAAGCGCGGATGTTAACCCCCTCCATCGTAACACTGTTGACTTTCCCACCCCGGATCTGGCCAACCATAACTCAGTGTCGCCCACATCAATTCCCCCGTATTTATCATCAAGTGCATCTATTCCGAATGCAACAGGAGGCTGCTGCTCTGTTTTTTCGGCCCAATCTTTCCGGCATTTATCAAAATCACTAAACACCCCTAAAAACATCTCCGACTGAGCCCTTAATGAAAATTCCAAAATCCTCGTACTTTCCTCCTTGCTTAACCTCATCGCCTCTTCTTTTTTTCCTTCACCATAAAGATCAACGATGGCCTTGTTAAGGAGAAGAAATTCACTGTCACGAATATAGCTTTCAAGTTGATTTAAAAGGACTTCGTCATCAACAATTTGAGATTCCTTTATCTGATCAACCGCGAGTTGAACAGACTCCATGTCACTATATTTTTGGGAGATAACCCCCAGTGAAGGTATTTTATCATATTGGTGAAACTGTTCTTTCGCATCCTTCAAAATAAATTTATACCCCACTTCCTCTTTAGGAATAAATTTAAAATCAAGGTGTCTGTCAACAATAAACATCATTTCCTTGCTTAGAAACATTTTCCGAAACAGTTCACCTAAAAAATTTGCGTTTATTTTTTCCATATCAATCCAAATCAACAAAATCAATCATTGCCTGTACGTTGTTTTCCCTCAAATCTTGTATTGCCATGAACGATGACATACATATATCATCATGTCCACAAACTGATTCAAGAGTCCCTTTCTTTGAGTTAAACGCGATTGAATTAAATTCACCAAACATCGTATCAACCAACTTTCGTGTGTTTTCATCTCCGTAAGGCACCCTCAAACGTGCACTTTCAAAAAACGCTGATAGTGAGGGTAGACCTGATTTCAGATCCTTTTTATTCCCTTCAGTTGTGATAAATTCCTCGACATTAACTAATCCCCTCTCTTTCGCCATACCCGCAAGAATTCTTTGAAATCCATTCGACTCACACACGGATTTGTTCGGTTTATATCTCGCGTTAAATTCAATAAGTTTATTCACTTGAAGATCATGGCTCGCACCCTGCTCTCTAAATATATTTATAAGATATATCAATCCGTGTGCATCCATACCCCATACAGTGTATACTGTATAATCGGCACCCACATTACCCGATATCGCAAAATCACATCCCACGACAACCCTGACTAACTTTATGGGGTAACTTTCTATATCATTTGCGAAACTGATATGTTCCATCCCACGTATCGATCTTTTCAGAAATTCATACGGGAAAATCGTTGACGTGTCCGCGATCGGCACAACTAGATATTCTCGGTTGAAAACTAACGTTCCAAGTGATTTCCGTTCCTCCGTTAACCTTTTAAACGTAAGACGATCAGGTGCTAACAGTTGACCATTTGGGAAAACCGCCGGGTATTCAAATACCTTGAATCGGCCATCTTTTTTTAAATCCCCGTAAATATCCGTTGCCGAATACGGTGTGTTGTGTGATATTATCCCATTCGAAATAAACCGATGAGAAATTGGGATTTTGAAATCAACGGTGTAAGACTCACTCTCAATTATCGATTTTATCGGTGCGAAATGATACTTCAAATTCATATTACTCAAAATAATCTGAACATCAGGATCATTTTGAGGTAAAGATAAAATCCATTTTTTTATCGGTCCGTTCATTCTTTTAAAAGAATGAACTTTCGTATAAAAATCCCCCGATCTCATACCGTAAAATTTCATCTTATCATTACCCAACGGATATTTTGATCGAATCTTTCTTAATATCACCGATTGAAACGGTATTCCTTTATCAATGCAAGAGGATTCTCTCCTAGTTTCTCGCGGAACCTTCCCTTTTCCTGAATAAGTGAACCCGATTTTCTCCATGAATAGTTTCACGCTCGAATTTTTGCTTATAACCAAATTGTATCCTGTTCGGTTTGATTTAACTAATTCGGTTGATTGGCATTTTTTCTTCTCAATACGTGAATCAATCCCCATGTTAAGAAGAAGTATTTGAATCTGCTGGATTAAACGAAAGCTCGTTGAAAAATAGCTTACATTTATTCCTTTATCTGAACGATGTCCGTGATAGCAGCATCCATCGCCATCAAAACACCCTCGAAGAAACCATATAACATCCTCCTCGGACGCACTCATGATTTTATCAGGAATTGTCTTGGTATGCGAATACATCCCTTTTCGATACCCTAAACTCAACCACGTGGAGATTTTCTCCTTGCTATTAAACGACATCCCTATGTGATTTTTCTTAGGGTGATACCCCCTCTCATTAATCAGAAAATTTCTTATACCGGGATTCTTTTTTGTTATCGTGACCCTATTTCCATAACCACTTAAATCCAACGTACCGTCCGCTATACAAAGCCCGATTTCATAAAGCTCCTCCCCTTCTATACCGAGAGAACGACCCCAAATATTTGACCCCATCTTAAACGCGACAAAATCTCCTTCATGCAAATCTTTCGCGATAACCCATTCGAATAAGCCCGTTTCCCGATTACATCTAAGTAAAGGATGAATGAAACTTGTTTCAATCTCCAATCCGTTTGAAAGGGTTATGATTTTTGTAGGAGTTTTTCCGTTTACGTAATAGTCTGTCGCGTTAACAAATCCCTCACCATCATGAATGTTTATATCAAGAGGGAAAAACCCTTTCTCTCTTGATATATCAACGGGAGATAATTTACCAATTTCAGTTAAACCGTTTTCGGTAAACACGTACGTATCCGGTCTCACACAACCGAGTACACATAAATAGCCGAACGGTTCCACGATCGGAGTGATTGACCCGTAAAAAACTTCGTGAAGCTTCTCCCTTTGCTCTTGTGAATACAACGAACTTTCATCAGGCAGGTCGTCGCATACGACGGCACCAACGTGAAGACCTCGAATCATGGAATCTTTCGATCTCAAATGGAGGATTGAATCTGTTTCAGTCGTGATTGATGTCGCGGCTAGTTTCGCCTTTCCATTTGGGTTTAATTTCTCCCTGATTATATCATTCTGATCTATTTCGGAGATGATCATCGCGATGTGCTTCTTACCGAGCGTTTCGTTGTTCGTGATCATACACGTTTCCTTACGATTCTTGTTATCAATACTATCCCTAAGAAACGTGGTTGGCCGGTCATAAGAATATAACCTCCATAAAATGAATGCAAAACACCCCTCGTAACTATTATGTACAACAGTCCCATCTTTCAAGAGAAAAAGGTGATCTCCGTCACAAGAAAAACCAACATAATCGCCATCACCGATACATTCAACCTTGAGAGAGGTTGATAAATTATCCTGCACCGTGATTTTTGAAGGTATCTTCTTTCTTTCTATTTTCACAGGAATTTCATCAACATCTCCCGAAATTGTTATCCTGTAATGAGTATAATCATGAAGGATGTTTTCACCCTTTAATGTTTTCACCTTTACATCTGCCGTCCGAGTTATAATCGAATTACATCTGAATCCCAATGATTGAGCAAGTCTTTGCGTTTGCTCTATTAAATTCCTGTCCTTAAATCCAATTTCAAAAGCATATTTACTTCGAGGATTTCCTTTTTTATACTGGGATGAACCGTCAGTATCAATTAACCCGGCTAAAAGTTTCAACCGTTGTTCCCTTGATCCAAGAAGATAAATTTCAGGTATATGCTTATTACCAAGAACCCCTAAATCTTTAAGAGCGGTTTTTAGGCGGTTTTTGAATAACCTTTCTTTTTCAATAATTCGATATGAATATTTATTTGAATTATGTTTTGACAAAATAAAACCGTTTTTCTCACAAAATTCATTTAAATATTCAATTATTTCATGATCAATAGTTGTCACTACGGGTTCCGTGTATAAACCATCACCCAACCACAACCCCAATAAATACGGATCAACAGGAAGGTCTTTTTCAGGAAGGTCCCACCCCTTCGTTCTATACCCCATTATTTTTCTCTGAGTGTACCCTGGCATAGAGGGGATCTCCTCAACGGGAATATTAAAGGTTTTCCAGCGCATATCTTTCCCAATACGTTTTTCATATCGAGATGGAACCTTCTTTTTGCAACAAACAATATGACCCTCGTTTACAACGTAATCAATACCCCATGTTTGTTTCACTTTCCACATTCTCGACCTACCTTTGTGTAAAGATAAAACGGTTCTTGGTTTTGAATCGGGTCCCATAACTTGATCTCCGATCGAAACATCCTTTATCTTGCGAATCGTTCCATCAGCCATCACTATTTCTGTCTCGGGAGATAAACACTTTCCCGATGAGCGGCTCGCTAAAATGCAGTTATACAAATATAACTGGAATAAGTTACCCCATTCAAGGTTTCTCCATCCCTGTCGAAACGTTGGAAGACAAACAGTTTTAAAATAATTATAACTCTGCTTACGTAGCGAGAGGTCCATGCTCTTCTCCACGTTGGCGAGATATTCCAGTTTTTCCATGTCAAGAGTTCTATCCATGTGGGTAACGATGCATGTTTGTTCTCTCATCACGGATAGAAGCCGATCCAAATCATTTTCATAACCTGAAAGTAACTCTTGGATCGCCTTCGGTGGTAAACTCGATATTATCTCCCTGACGTAGTTATCTATATAGCTTTCTTGTACGGGAGATAATAACATCATGATGGTATCTGAAATTTAAATTGTTCCCTGAAAGATCCCTCACCGTTTGATTGGGATGCTACACCTTCTCCTCTCAATTTTTTGATATACGTGATAAAAAGCTGTGCGTTCGATCTTGTATCATAAATCGCCCTGTGAGCTCCCACCAAGGCGATATCGTTATTACTACAACATGTCGCAAGCTTATAATCCTGTTGTTCAAGAGATGAATAATAAGCTAGTTTCTGCGTGTCCTCAACCCATTTCACATATTTCCATACATCATCACCGTAATATTTGAATAATTCGATCGTGAAAGGGTGGTCAAACCCTGTGAAATTATGTCCACATACAATCGCTCCCTGACGCGGATTCTTATATTTCACATATAGATCTTTTATCTCCTTGTAAATGATTTTCGGATCCTTTCCTTGTTCCTCCAACATATCCAGTGTGAGACCGTTCACCTCTAACGCTTTAGGTGTGTAGACGAGACCGTCTTTGTAATGAGGCTTAAATAACGATTGGTACTCTTCAATCACCTCCAACTTTTCCATATCAACGACAACGCATGCCACCTCGCATAACGCTATATCAATGAACGGTTGATGGTCTTTATCGGGTAATCCCCCGGTCTCATAATCTTGAACGATTACATATTTTACACTACTTTTCGCCATTTTCTTTCAATAAATTATACGTTTTTATTCTTGGATCTTTTTTTGAGATCACCTTTTCAATCTTATTTCCTCCCAAATACTTAGGTAGGCGACCCCTGTTGCAATACGCTTTCACATCGTGAATAGTGAATTCCTTCGCTACACCCGACCCTTCCGTGGAAACGGGGGTTTTCATTTTATTCTCATTTAACCAATCTCTCAATGTTGAAAGAGTAACCCCCTCCAAAACAAACTTATTATCCATTCTTTCTTCTTACTATTAAATCAAAATCATCATCACGGTCGTGTTCATCCGTATACGATAATACGGTGTTGTAAATTAACGGTCGACTCGTGACGTCTAAATCCCCTCCGTTCAACAATATGGCCGGATTCCCATTTTCATCCTCGGTTTTCTCCCACGAGAAAATCTCAGATACCTTGATACAGGTATAATTAAAATCTCTAAACAAAAGAGCGGTCCCTTTAGTTGACACTGAAACCCCACCCACTAATTTTTTAGTGGGTATGTTTAACGATAACCTCGTTAATTTCTCTTCAATATCCTTATCACTCACTGTCTTGTACTTCTTAAAAACATGGGAAACCTCTTCTTTTCCACATTTTTTAAGAATTTCCAACAATAACGTGATTATTCTGATATCGCCATTGGATATCGGATTGATATATCGATCACCGAACACTTCGCGGTGGAGATCCGTCATATTCTTGATAACTTCCTCATTCATGATGTAAAAATACGATTTTAAATTCAATAAACAAAGTTTATTCCTTTTTTCTTTTCAAAAAAGCCTCGCGTGATCTGAAATCATGGGTGTAATGACAATCAATGCACCATAACTTGATATTATCCTCGTTCAATCTTTCCTCCGTGTGAGCACCCTTACCCTTCACATGTGCAAAAAATTGTACTCGAGGTTCTTCTCCCAGATAACAACCACAATGTTCGCAATAATGAGGCCTCAATTTCCATATTTTAAGAAACAAATCCTTCTCACCCGTTGCCTTACGAGGTTTTCGTTTTATGGGGGTGGGTTTCAACCGTCCGGGTGTGAATGATGATGGCACGCTCACGCGGCCTAATCTCTCCCTGTTACAATAATCGCATAATCCGTACTTCTTATTCACTATATAGGTCTCCCTCCCGCATTTATGACAAACACCTCTACTCTTTAGCATATATTTCGTTCCAATTACAGGTTGTGATTGGTAATCCCTCACTAATCATTCCACCAAAAGTAATTTCAATCTGATTTAATATATACTCCTCCATGTTAACAACAATGTTTTTTATATTTACAATTCTTACAAAACGGGTTTGCCTCATCGTAAAGAACACCCCCGAAATCCAAACAATTCAAATACCCCCGTGATGTGTTCCAATACATTTTACGCTGTTTGTTTTTATAATCCTCCGACAGCTTCAACGAATAACTTTCTCTAAGAGGGTTTTTTATCGTTTTGGACTCCTTGTATTGCTGGAGGTAATATATTTGCTCCTCCGTCCTTTCATTATAGCGTAAATACATTTTTTCACTATAAATCCAATTCAATTCGATGTGGCGTCGTGTTAGGAGACCCTCATAGCACCAAAAAGCGTACACGGAATAATTCCATATAAAACTATCACCGCTGCTAATGGGTATCAACTTTGTGAACTTCGAGAGCATCCTTAGATTTCTCGAAGTTCTGGGTAAACGATATTCGGGTTGCAAGTACTTTCTTTGGTATAAATACTCAAAAACGCGAATTATCTTATATACAGGAACCATCACCTATTTTTTGAACCGACCTAATTCGGCTCTCAGAGATTCAATGTTCGTACAAGGATCGTTAGATTCAAGACCCCTCACTTTCAAATAGGCCTCGTATGCTTCAGGAAAATTATCCTTCAATGAATTTTCTGTTGTTATCCCTGATAGTGCGCAATCGATCTGATTTTTTAGACTAAAAATCTTGTGGGTTAATCGAGCCCATGCTAAAACAAGCTCGAACACTTTGTTTAAAACAGCCTCATCTTTCGCTATAAGACTGATGATATTTGCCTTTGATTTTCTCTCAAAATCATACCTATATGGTATATCAGAAAAGTCAATCGATTCGACATACATCCCCTCGATTTTTTTACGTTCAGGTAATCTCGACCAATCACCTTTAATATTGAAAAAATCACGAGGACCGTACCACTCAGAATCTTTCGAAATTAAACCGGGATATTTTTCATGAAACTTAATCACCTCGTCGGGAGCTTTACCTTGTATAAAAGACGAAATCTCATCTTTTATGTTTTTACGAATTTCATTCACTTCTTTCCGAGTCGGTTCAAGAAGTTTGTTCCTAATAGCCTCTCTCTCGGCCTTATTTAATCTTTTCACTGCCATAATTAATTGGTATTAATATTACTTTAACAGGATAAAGATACACAATGTTTATCTATTTGCCAACAATAAAAGGAGGAATTTTCCTCCTTTTATATCTTTTAATTCCACTCAACATTTAATTGCCAACTCTCATCGGTTTCTTTCTTCACACTCTCAAACCAATACAATTTATTCTCCATCGGTTTTGCCACATCCCTATAATCTTTCATCACATTATCGGTATCTATCTGCCTGCACACCCATATACCGATAGATCCATTGGGAGGTATCGCCCCTATATTAAGTTTATTCTCGGAATCAGTCGTTTGAAAATCTCCGACAAAAGGTTTTGAATAGATATCCGGGATTCTTTCCATGACGGGTCTCCCTTCCTTATCAACATTCATGGCAACGGGAGCGATCAGGAGAGTTCCTTGATTTAATTCACCCGCTGTTGTCATATATAATGTCACATCCGTCGCCTCCTGATCCGAATCATTAACGAGGACGAGGGCCCGGTATTCAGTTTTAGCTTTCGATGCCCCGTACACGGAGATTTCACCGAATAAATTATCAAACTCATCATTTCTCACGGTTAACTCTGATATATAACCGCCGATCGATCCACTCGGTCTATTAGGCCCTTGACCCGAATTCAAACTCGTTGTATAACACAATTTCATTTTTCTTCTCTTAAATGGTCCAATACTTACGTAACGTATCCTGATCACTAACCGTGATCACTCCGTTATTATTAACAACTTTTGCTAAAAGGAATTCGATATCCTGAACATACGCTGGAGGGCCGCCATTAACCGATTCAGTCAATAACTTCGACGCGTTATATCTATCATATGAATACAATCCCTCTTTCTGTTCGTCTGAGAAATTAGTACCGATGGGTAATGTACCGAGAACAACCATTTTTAGATTCTGCTCGGCAACCAAACTATTATATGAATTAATAATCGCGGAAGTTCCGTTCACGACATCAACAACTTCGTATATGCCGTTATTCAAAGGATCTGACCCGTCTTCTTTCTCAAACTTAATACTGATCGGTGCCTGACTTCCCTGCCCTCTTAGAACGTTTAAGAAATCAGTGTTTAGCCCGTTCAAATTTCCATTCACATCGACCGATACGTACCCATCCTCCCAGTGAACGATATCATACGCTAGAAAGACATAATAAGGTATCCCGTTGTTGGGAACTTCTAGATATCGTATTTCAGGTACTGTGATTAACTGTTTGTTCTTCGTAACGATATACCCCGGGGTTATTTTAATCGTGCCGGGATTCGAATCAGCTGTCACTCTTAGCTCTGTCGAACTCGATCCCCCCGCTGATGATACTATCCCCCATGATTTCGTTATCCCCATCAACAGGGTCTTGCAGAAACCCAGTTCGGAGAGAAACTCCTGACTTTTTTGTAGCTCCTCCTTTGAAAGAAACGTTCTTCTGTTATAATTTAATTTACTCATATATCCTTTTGTTTTAATCAACTAAAATCAAATTCCAACCTTTTGCTAGCACCAAATCACGAGAAGGCCCACCCTCTTTTAAATAAAGATCACTGTTTGAATAATAATACTTACCATCAGTTGTTGAATTTAAGTAACGTAAAAATCCGTTGTAATTACTCAAAAGTTCGGATGCGACACGAGCGTTCTCGGCATGAATTTCTTTATATGAAGGTGTCTCCGATGAGACTACCATGGTGTCGGCTGAACATCCTGCAAAATTCAGGTATGTTATCCTCGTTGAAGTGAAAACTTCTATCCGCTCCAACTGTTTACAATTCTCAACAGACATCCATCTTAAATTAGCACAGTATTTTACTGTACCACCGACAGATTTTTGAACCTCCGTTCGAACCGCAGTTGAACCGCTAATATCAATCACTTCAAGCCCCTCCATATGATAAAGAGGAACCCAACCTTCATACGCGTCTTGTGGTGAGAATTGCGTTAAATTTCTCAAATACAACTCTTTCAGTTTACTTGATTGCAATAACGCGTAATAAACTTGCGCACCCGGAAGATTCACAGAATCGGATAAATCAAGATACTCCAACGAAGTGGGAACCGCGATAAGCAGGGTTTTCAATGAGTTATTCTTACTCAGATCTAATTTGACAAGATTCCGTGTTACAATCCCGAACGCGGGTATTGATGTGTTCGATGATAGCCAAGTTTGAACGTTCATTATCGAATTCCACCAACCGAGTCCATCAATGGTCATATCGGGGTTATTATTTAGGTTGACATTCAATAAATTCGAATTATTCGTCAAATCTATAAGTTTCAACTGATTATTGCTCGCATTGAAATCCTCTAGCTTATTACCCGCTGCCAACGCTTTTCCAAATGTTATCGAAGGTTGACCTGATGATTGATTTTTTCCCAGTTGATTATACGAGCAATTGAATTTTCTCACATAATCGATTGTAGATAAATCCAACGTTGTTAATTCGTTGTATGAACAATTAACAAGTTCAAGTTTAGGAAAACGGAGCGCACCGACATTTTTATAGTAATTGATCAGCAATTGAACATCACTATCGGAAAAGTATCTATCAGTTATGATAACATCCTGCGCTCTTCCTTTAAATAACTTCCACCCTGATTGATATCCCCGGCCGAATGATATATGCTCGGTTCCGGTAAATCCAAGTAATCCATCATACGATAACGTGTCGCCTCCGGGTGTTGTTGATGTCGTGTATTTAACACCGTCAACATATATCTCGGTTAACCATGGGCCACCATTCCACTTAAATCTGAACATGACATGTTGCCATCGGTTAGGAGTTAGCTGGATCGCTTGACAGGTTTGACGCCCCGATCTCGTATAAAGGTCGACCGTTAATTTATTTTGGAACGTATTTTGCCCCCATCCAATCGCCCATCCAAATTGTCCTGTATTTAACCCGAAAAACACACCACCACATAACCCCTGATAAGAAGTGACATCAGTTGGATAAATCATGAAACTACCCGAAACTTCTGACGTTACATTCGAACTCATTGTTAAAGGTAACTCAGCGTAAGTGCTTCCCATTTGGAGAGCAGATCTACCTTCTTCGTAACCTTCGACATAGCGCGGTTGCCCGACAATTGATGAAAATTCGAGTAAACTCTTATTCATTTTATTCATGTTTCCGTTAAGCAGATACGCTATGTGGATCGGGGTGGTCATTGAATTAACCACATCCTCGACATTCTCCGCCGTTGAACCACCCTCCGGCGTGAATGTTAGATTGGTGAGATTGTTATTATCGCAATTCAATGTCGTTAAATTCACCGTGTTCGTTAGATTCAATGTAGTCAGTAGGTTTTCACTGATATTTAATACCTGCAATGACTCACCTATTGCGTTTGGATCAAACGAGGTCAATAAGTTCTGATTCAGGTTCAAATTCACGATATTTTTACATCCCGTATAATTAAATGTGTGAATTTGATTGCTATATAGATAAACGAATTTCAACGCGTTATCCGTCGATATATTAACCGTCTCCAAGGCATTATTATACCCGTTTAAGGTTTCAAGTACAGGGTTGTTCGAAACATCCAGTGTTTCCATCAACGCATTATTCGTCGCGGTTGCCGTTTTTAAAACAGGGCAATCATGTAACTCGACAAATTTAAGCTGAGGTTTATTACTGATGGTAAACTGGGTGAAGTTATTATAACTAGCATCAACATTGACAAGATTATTACTTGTCACAATACTTGCAGCCGAACTATCCGTCAGTAAATTGTGTGAACAGTTCAGTCCCCGTACGCCGGGATGAGAACTGAGGTTAAGTGATGTTAATTGATTATTATCAACATCAATATTCTTCAACTCAGTGTTATTCGTTAATGTTATCGATGTCAATTGATTGTTGGATAAACTCAAATTCGCAAGTTTCGTGCAATACGGGGCTGAGAACGTTGTTAACTTATTGTTATCCATCGACAGGGTAGCAAGGTTACCGTTTGTACTTAAATCGATCATAGTTGAAATCGATGTATTATCAGTTCTTAAACTCTGCAATTTACCATCATTCAGAACATTCACGCTCGTCAAAATCGAGTTATCACCACAATCAGCCGTCAATAAACTACCGCACCCGGATATATCAACTGAGGGTAATTTCGAGTTATTCGTCACATTTGCCACCGTCATCGCCGGACACTTACTCGCTGTCAACGTCGTTAGAAGGTCTATCCCCGTGACTGTTAACGAGGTCATCACGGGCATATCGGCTATTAATAGAGTGGTAAGTTTCGGGTAACCCGCCCCCGTGAAATTACCCGTGGAGAGGTTATTCTTTCCTATATTCAAATCGACTAAGATGTTCGATGATGGGATTGTGAACGTGGTTAATTTATTATTATATACCGTGATCAATTTCAGACTCGTTGCGTTACCCAAGTTCAAAGATGTCATTTGATTATTATCGGCATTCATGTTGATAAGCGCAACATTCGCGGCAACGTTAAGAGAAGTCAACTTGTTATCGTTCAAAAGTAAGTTTTTTAACGATACGAGGTTACTCAAATCAAGCGACGAAAAGTTATTTCTCCCCAAATCCAAGTAATTCACATTCGGATTCGCGGTTAGGGATAGATTGGATAATTTATTATTCTTCAATGAAATCGATGTTACCTTTGTTAACGATGATATATCTATCTGGGTTAACAAATTATTATCCATGTTAAGAACATCGATATTCGGCATATTAGTAAAACTGACCGATATAATTTCGTTATCGGGTACGTTCAATGTCGTTATATCCCCGTCATTGATCACGATAACGTGTTGGGCCTGATTATCAGTATACCGGTGTGTTAGAACGTCGGTTGTCGTCACACCATCCCCCCAATCAACAACCAACTTCCCATCATACTGAGTTCCCTCGAAAGAAAACGCACGTTTTGACGTGACAAAATTCATCAACGATTTTTTGAACACGACGTTTGCGACTATGTTTTTGCTCATCGAAACCAGATATTGATTCGAAACTGGCTTCATCTCCCCGTCTATCTCGACCGAATCTATCTGATACCCAACACTGGGTGTGATTCTGATAGTCGCGATATCCCCGGCTCTGTACGTCCCGGCACCCACAACAACACCTCCGGCTGTTGGAACCCAGTTAACTGTAAGAACGAAGAACATAATATCAACACCCGTTAAATAAGTTGGTAGCAGAACATTGTTCTTGTAACTTAAAAGGTATTGCTCCGTGAAGTTCTTAATATATGATTCCTCCCTCCCGGAATTATTATAAAAGTATGTTGCAATCGGTAGTATCGAACTCAAGTATCCCCGCTCGATCGATAATTGTAGCGGTTTTACCTTGATATCTCGTATTAGAAGTGCCTTATCGCCGCTCTGATATGTTTGTGTTATAACGGGCGTGAAATATCGCATATCCTTGTGCGATAACAAGGGTGTCCCGTTTAGGAAGTTAAGTCTCACATTCGGGTTCGGATATTCATCCGCTCTTAATATAACCGCACGGAACCAATATTCAACACCGATCTGATTTATCACCCGTGGTGTATCCTTGTCGTAAAATGAATTCTGAGGCTGCCCGGTCTGAGCGTTGGAAAAATCCAAGGGTGAGAGATTTTTATCGTAACCCTTCACACCGAAATTCAAATGATCGGGCGCGGTTACCTCACCGGAAATGGCGATGACCCTGAAATAAATCTCATAGGGTATGGAAGGCGAGATCTTCAACAATTTTTCTTTATCAACAGGTGCTTCAATACCGTTCGTCCCCGCGGATGTTGCCAACCTCAACCATTCATAGAGTCCGTGTTGAAAAACATCAACTGAACCAACGACAGGATACTTCGATATATCCTTAATCGATTCGGTGTACTCATATGCCTTCATCGCGTTAACGATCTGCTCCGTTCCGATCCACATGGGCGAGGAGAAATCACAACACCAGCCCAGATCCTGTCTCACTAAGTTAAAAAACATGAATTCCTCGTCCGGGTTATAATTAATCAGTCTCAAAAATTCCCCGTTCACCGTCCCGTCCATGTCTATGATGTTACGCGTTCCCCTTTTTCGAAATTCATCTATGTAATGCGAGAAGAGATAATTTCTCTGTAATTGAGTTTCCTCCCCGGAAAGGGCCAACCCCCTTCCCTCCAGAAATAAATTGAATAGAATGTTATTTCCCGGTATATCCTCAAACTGTCGTGCCATGTAAACGATCAGAGCGAAAAAATGCGTTATCGATAGCCAATAATCGATGAAATCCTTACTATTCTCCGTGTAATCTCTTTGTACATATTTAGGAAGTATTCCTAATTCATATAATTTTTCGAGCACGTTAAAAGCCCAGCCCAGAACATTGATATCATTAACATCGAAAAATTGCTTGAAATCCGTTTTCGAATATATCGTATCATCGCCTTGACGAACCTCGCCTTCAAGCTGAACCCAGTTAAAATAGAGCTCTCCGTTCTGTCCTTCGTGTTCATACGTGTATTCGAATAAAAACGATTCCTTTTCCTTGATTGGAACGTTTTGTAGGTTCGCGGCGGTCAGATTTTGCCAATCACTCCAATTTGTCCCTATATCTTTTGAATAGCGGAATTTCTTCTGATAATACATATCGACCGTTTCACCGGATGTGTTATCTATGAAACCGTATAACAAAACTAAGCCCAAAACGGGTACATCAGTACTGATATGGAGCACATCGCCATTCTCCGTTGTTTTATTCTCAATGATCATAAATACTTTCGTTTATTCCGTAAAGATAAAAAAAATAATCCTTTAAACAAAGGATTATTCATCTTGTGTATCTATCCCGTTAATAAACAGGATCAGGTTGTTTTCGTCACGATAAACTTTTGGGTGACTCCCTGAAATGTAAATTCAAAAACTATATCACCTAACGGGAAAACATTATTATTAACCGGTAAATACGCTCCACTGCCGTCAAGATTATTCTTGATCTCTTTCATCGACCCGGTTATATTATACGGGATTGTAATTCCACTGACGGTCACGGTCGCCTTGAGTGAGTACCCACCCAGCGACCCCTCAACGCCAACATCAGGAGACATCGACCGGTTAAAATACAAACCATTTATTGCACTCGTTATGATTTTATTCGTTTCCGACGCTGCGGTCATATTAGGCTTGATATTATCTTCCGTGGTACCCGTTCCACCCGTACAAACGAAAGGCTTCGTTGCTCCCCATGAATCGATAGAAGGTGATTTCGATGTACTCGGCAACATATTACCCTTATACACCCGGTATAAAAGATTCAGTTCCACGGGTGTGAGTGCCCGTGAAAAGTAGGCATATTCTTGGAGATAACCTTGCCACCAATCTAAAGGAGGTACTGTCGTGTGGAACGCCCGGCCCAACCAGATATTACCATCCCATGTATAATCCCGACCGTCATATCGAACCGGACCACCTAAAGGGTATTGATCCGGCGTCATCAGCCCGTATTTCTCCCCGTTCAGGTAAAATTCAATGGTGTTAGATGATACATCGAGGATCATTATCAAATGATTCCACCCGTTCACGATCCAATTATCAACATCCGCTTTACACACTTGATTTGATGAACCGTTATAAATTTGGAATCTCATCGGCGTGGATGACGGGTCTCCGTTCGCGACGTCCAAACCGAGAGCGTATCCCAGACCGGAAGTTCCCGGGCCGTTTAAAACACCACCCATGATCCCGTCATACGTTGTACTTGACGAACCCATACTGAACGCACAGATTGATATGGTAAACGCGTTCGTACCTTTCACTACCGTGGGCAATCGAATGGCCGCACCCCCGTCGATTAAATCAAGGCAAGTCGCCCCGTTAAAGCCGGCTGTGTAATATTCTATATTCCCTATCGTTGCACCGGGATCATTACCGTTCCCGGAATAGTCGGTTATATCCCCTCCCAGGGGTAAATAGATAGAAGGTTTCAGGTTAAGTATCGTGTTAATACCGGCAACCGGCCATAACTTCACACCCTCGAACCACGCTTCTTTCAAGTTCTTACCTTCAAAGGCCCCCGCCTTCAGATCACCCAGTGTTCCCAGTGTTATTCCCATAATCTTATCCGAAAACTAAATATAAAACCCCACTTGCCTGTGTAGCCGGTAACGCGTCAACCGGCTGAATATCTGTGACCTTCTTGGTTGAAGTCGATTTCACGAAATTCTGGGAATTAACCCACGCCTGAGTCGCGTAACCATTTAATGCAGAACTAGTAATAAATCCACTATCATTAGTCAAATGACTAGTATTTGTTGGTATATTAACTTTCTCTGCAGCACCATTAGGATCAAATGTTTTAGCAGAGAAAGTTCCAGCTTGGAATGTTAAATCATATATAGTTTGATGTGATGTTAAATATGTAGCTCCTTTAGTAACAGTTAATGTATGACCACTAGATGATATTGCAGTTACAGCATTACCAGAACCACTATTAGATATAGAAATACTTGGTATAGATGGTATTTGATCTGTAGTAGCTATTTGTTTACCAAATAATTTACCTATTCCTACTTTATTTGTAAAAGAAGTTACCTCTAATTCTAGAGCAACTGCTCCAGACATTCCCACTTTAAAAACAGTACCATTATCTAAGAGTGCCATATCAAGTAATCTCTCTGATAATGTTGTGGTATTTATAGTTGCACCAGATCTTCTGGCTAATAATAAAGGAGTTTGACCAGAATCACTAGGTACTTGAACACTTAATGCTCCAGCACCTTCATTCCAAGATTGACCAGCACCTCCAACTACATCAACTACAATATTATTTCTTCTACTACTCATAGTCAGAGCACCTGTTAATGTTCCTCCAGACAAAGGTAAATATCCAGAAACAGTAGGAATATCTGTAATTAAAGCTAATCTAGTACTGCCAGAAGTTGTACCAACTCTAGCATATCCATCATTATCTATAAATAAATATTTGTTAGAATTATAATTATATATATAAGCACCTAGACTATCCCTGAATCCTATTGCAGCTGAAGCAGTTCCCTTTCTAAGAACTCTCATAAAAGTTTCAGATCCATTAGTGTCATTATTATTAATTACAAGAGTTGTGCTTCCAACTGTATTTATAGTTAAATTGCCTGATAATGTTCCACCTGTTAATGGAAGATAATTACCTAGATCAGATGTAGTAGCTAATTTAATCCAATTTCCAAATGATACCCATTTAGTTCTATAATAAAGTTCAGTTTTACTAGAACTTGCCCATAATTGAATTCCTTCATTATTTCCTTGAACACTAAATAATAACCCATTAACTGTTGGAGTTCCAGCAACATTATTCATTTCAGAATAAAATATTTGATTAACTGGTAAAGTAGAAGGATTACTCTTAGATCGTGTTTGTATTATATTAACATCTTTATTTGTTAATAACCTATGCCACTCTCCATATGTTGTCTCATTATAAGCCATATGCCTATAATAAAGACCCTTTTTACTAGCTTCTGCACCACCTGGAAACCATAATTGATTAGCCCAATGAGCATTTCTTGAATTTACTTGTAATACAGTTCCATAATTAGTAGGACCTCCTGCACTAGATGCATCATAAGCATCTAATACTTGTAAATATCCACTATAATTTTTATTTGGAGTTAAATCATTTGTCCAAATACTATTTCTAAATCCTATTCCATTTTCAATATATATAATTCCTCTAGAATAAATTCCATTAGCAGGTACTAAATTTAAAGCATCACTGGCATAACTTGGTCCTACATATAATCCTCCAGTAGCTACTTTTTGAGCACCTCCATTTGCATTTAAGAACTGTGTAGCAGATGTACTACCAATTATATATGGACCAGTTCCTCCAAAAGTTACTTTATTTGTATGTAAGTTGTTTATATGTGCAGCATTAAAACTCTGATCTGAAGTCCCAAGGGAACCTGATCCTCCACTAACTAATGTAGCTTTAGAATGAGGCAGTAACCCATTAGTTCCTGCTTTAATATAAGTAAAATACTGTCCATCTTTATTTGTTAATGTTGCATGATTATATGTATTTGTAGTATATTCTACTGGATTAGTTAGGTTATATTTATCCCAGATTTCATAATAAGTCCCATTATGTCCAATAACCCACTTATCTCCTGCATATCCAAATACCCCTAGCTGAGAGGCTTGTGAATTTATAGCTTGTATAATACAATGATTATCAGCATCAGTAGACTGTAATCTCAATTTAATATCTGCTTCTTGTTTTATTGTAAGTTGTCCAGTTAAGGTACCTCCAATAAGTGGCAAGTAATTATTTAAATCAGTTGTGCTTGCTGGAGTTGGTAGGTTATAAGAGTCCCATAATAAATAAGATGATCCATTCCTGTCATGTATTAAATCAGAAGCTGTACTAGATATATATGTTGGAAAATTTACAGTACCAATATACATTCTTGTTGAACCATTATAATTCCATGTTCTTAACACACCATATGCAGCAGAACCAGAAACATCTTCACACACTATACCAAGTCCCACAGGAAATCTAATACTACCCTTCATTGTACCACCGGCAAGGGGGAGGTAATTGGTTAGTTTATTATTGAAATCATCACTTAACGTTTTTAACGCGTCCGTGACAGCTTTCTGAGACATGACTTTATCCGTCGCCGCACCCGATACTTGAAGAACTGATGCTTTGTCAAACTTCAAATTAAGGGCATCCGTCGTTGCCTTCTGAGACATCGGATCGATTGTTGATTCCCCGGTTCCTTGCTGACTCACCAACCGATTGATGATATCATTATAATTATGTTTATGCGCCGGTGTGAGCGGAGTGAGTGGTGAGGGATCTCCCGGAACGATTGATCCATTTGATAGAGCCTGTAACCATGAATATTGTCCCGGCAACATAACCCCGGCTAATTGATCTGTCGCACCTTGAATCGTTGTCTCCTTTCCGGCAGAGCTGTGAATCGTCACCTCCGTCTCCGAATATGACGTGGTTAAGTTAACCGTGATATTTATCTTTCCCAGGGATTCCCAGGACCGGGTGACCTCATCCCAGACAATCTTCTCCGAATCCTCGAATGTCTTCCCGCTATACGGATCTGTTACCGTCCCCCCGACGGGTGAAGTGATGATAACGTACATATCACCCGCTTCCAACGTTGATGGATTAGGAAAATCCGCGCTCACCCGGATCACCCCCTTGAAATCAAGAGGATTACCCACGGCACTTTTAACGAAATCCTTTACGGTTATCTTGTAATTGACGTTATTCGAATTAATCAACATGTAATCACCATCATCCGCTAGTTGCCGGGGTGGTAATGTAACCAGCCACCCGTCGACATACGCTCGAACCCATTTATGGGTTGCAAGTTCCGACCATGCCGACCCGTCGTAGGCACGAAACACAAACGGAACAACCGTGTTATCCAACCATATCAGGTTGGTATTGCGGGGAGCGGAACTCCCTATATATATGGCCGCGACCTGTCCTAAATTTCTAATCATTCACAGTTTGAATTAATTGTCCATCTAACCTATCTATCTTGTATTGATCGGGATTGTTCGATTCAACGATCAAATCACCGCTTCCATCAACATAAAATGTATCCTCGACCCCTCCCTTAACTCTCATCACCAAATCACCGATACCGATCTTCTCGCCCTCCATTGTCCTGTCAAACTGGGATATGAAAAAGAACAAAAATTCTCCCGCCCCATCCTTGTCATAATAGGTTAATATCTCAATATAAGGTCTGTATATATTGAAGACGGTCGATGTATTCAGTTTCTTAGTCTCCGGCATAATCACTGGGATAAAATATCGGTGACAGTACTCCGTTTGAATCAAATATTGGATCACCTTTTAAATCTCTCATCACAAACCCCCTAATACGAGGAAGCTCATTTATGGGAACAAGCTCGTCGGCAGAAGGATAAAATGTTGAATCTTGGACATACTTAACACCCTCCGTATCCTTCACTATACCTAATAAATCATCCCACTCTACCTTCGATCCCGGTACCCAGTATCTAAAATCGAGATACTTTGTCATCGCGATTTGAATATTCCGACGTACATCATCGGGATCATAGTTATCTGCTATCTCAACCCTGAAATCAACACCCCGGCTTCCACCCACACTATACCATTTCACATTCGTAAGAACTATCTCAACTGTATCGCCATATTTATTTCTATCACTTAGCGGGAAATATGGTGCAGCTTGTTCTAGTAAATTTGCCAACTCAGTATCGGTAAACTCAACGCCATTCTGAGTCGAAAGTGCTAATTGTAATTTCGCATTCTCATTTACACCGAAATTAAAAAACATCAGCACTCTATCGTCTATATTTTGGAAAACTTGTGTGAAATATTCCCTTGTACCAATTGATAATATATTCAAATTATTTCTAATCCGAATCCTGAATGTTTCATCATCTTCTGAATCTCTCCCTCCCACCGCGTAATATTCGTTTGAACACGCCTTATGACCGACAGGTTCGGGAACTACATTCGTAATCGTATTAGGGGCTACATTCGTCTGAGATCCTGTTCCAGCGCTCCTCACTTTCACATACGTATAGCCGTTATCACCCACTGTTGCATCAAACTCGGTCATAAAACGAACACCGTTTATATTCACGAATTCCGTTTTACCGGCTTCGTAAAAAGTTCCCTGTTCGGCGATAACCTTAACATAGGTTGAAGATCCCAGTGCACCCTTTCGCGGACTAACACCGAATAGCTGAGCCGCGACATCGAGATCACTCCCGGAAGCTGTATCTGGGAATATACGTGCCGCCACGATCGCGACGTCCTTTAAACACTTCTGCCCGACTTTCGCAACACCGAAAGCCGTGGCATTCACAACCGAGTTGTCGCTGATATCCGATACTTTATTGGTTTTATTCAAGAACAACTCGATGAATAAACTTTTCAGAAGGGATATTGTATGTTTAACGCCTATTATCATACGTTTATATTTGTAATAAAACTATCACTGTTAACCGTCCTTACCTTTATCTTCATGATTATATAATCATCTTCACGAGTTAAAGATAATAAATTTACTTCTATAAACCGATCGTCTTTCGCGAACATCGTCGATAAATTTCTGAATAATGTGGGGTACTGTATCGCCGAAACATTCGTTCCCACGAATTCATTAGATATGCCATCTTCCGGAAACTCAGGAATATCTCCCTTAAGGGTATTCATTATCGTGTCTATGGTTTGATTTATCGCGTCCTTGTATTCAACTATCGCTAAATCGTTATCCTTGAAATAAAAACGCTTATCAATATCTTTTCCGAGAATTCTTTCACCCACCAAGCTATCAACGACGGTCTGTATTCCGAAATTAGCGGTACTGCTTAGACTGATCTTAAATATCGGTCCACCGTTTCTGGGTGAATATTTCTCCTCTATAATGAAATTATCAATCGCTATATTTTCCCAATCATTCTGCGGATCATTACTACCCACACTTGATGCGACTTGTTCGAAATTTTCGAAATCCGCTAACGCTCTTTCAAGGTAAAATTTCCCGTCATATCTTCCCACTCTCGAACTTCTCATCCATTTACTGGTATTATTGATCGTGAGTAATTGACCCCAAGTATCTTCGAACGTATCTAAAAGATCCCACATATCAGTGGTCTTCATCTGCCCTGAAAAATTATAAAACGCGGCATCTATTTTTTCCGCTCTAAAAAGAAGATCATCAAGTACTTTGAAACTGTTCGCCGGTAGATCTCCACCTTCATAATACGATAGAATAGACGGGTATCCTTGATTGATAAAATCAACGACATCCTGAAAAAATTGAGCTATATCAATTCTCGTTATATTGTAATATTTTTCCGCACTCGTTGTTTCCATCACGGTAAAGTATCAGTTGCCCACTTTTGAATTAATGAACCTAATTGATTCGAAAGAACATTAACACCTTTTTGAATGATCCCTGTTTGTAACGAATTCTTCAATGAACCCTCATACGCTTTCTTTGATAGTACCAAACTCAAAGGCGCTATAGCTGTTAATGTCAAATTATAATTCCATAACGTATTTGAATTATCAGCATCAGTATTTAGCGTCAATCCGTTACTGGGAACCGTGACAAGGTAGCTCTCACCTAAAGCCATGTTATAGAAATACAGCCGGAAGGGTAATCCCTGATCATCTATCCCGTTTGATTTCGCTATAATCGCACGGAGTAAATTCATGGCACCGAAACCACTCTTCACACCAACATCAAAATTGGGATAATTAACTATCAAACTTTTCGATTTCGCCTGATATAGGTCATAAACACCCCTCGACGTAGAATATGCAACCGCACTTCCAGTAGGGCCTTTCGTTGAAAGTATCAATTTAAAAAACCTTCCAAAATTACCCTTTATAGTGATCTGTTGAGGCACGAACGCCGTGCTACTTAACACTGTAATTCCAGTATTCGATTGCTTTATATTCGTTCTTTTAGGTTCTGTTTTCTGAATTGATGCGGGTAAAACTGGGAATGAAAAGTAATCTATCGTCCTGCCCGATCCATCCGTTAATTCGAGTGCCACCATGTAATACTCAAAGTCATGGGGCGATAAACTACTCAAAGCCGCCTGCCCTATTGACCTAACAAGGTTCGTATACTGTCTATTAACTGAATCTATTGACATGATTTCACTCTATTTTACAGTTAAAATTACGCAAAATATTTCAATCCGTAAAGGATATCTCAGAATTTAATTTACTTAAATCGGGGGCTTGGATACCGGCGACCGCGTTAACACCTGC
>OGUK01000097.1_pt1 | contig 79533 bp, 66 predicted proteins | sample 1553151 | NCBI WGS metagenome assembly OGUK01 (sample SAMEA2580208, study PRJEB22360) | human gut metagenome | biome: human gut; feature: human-associated habitat; material: faeces | place: Denmark | collected 2008/2010
TAAGGGAGCAGCGCTCGTATGTATATACCTCATTAAAGATATAACAGAAATTCAGAAAGAGCCCTGTCGCAACCTGCGACAGGGCTCTTTTCTTTTATCCGGTTTTGAGATAAACAGTAAATCGTAAACAATTAAATAAAAAATAGGATTATGAGTTTTTTAGTAAATCAAGATGGTTATTACGGAGAATTCGGTGGAGCATATGTTCCCGAAATACTCCACAAGTGTGTGGAAGAGTTGCAGAACACCTATCTCAAAGTACTGCAAAGCGAAGATTTCAAGCAAGAGTTCGACCAATTGCTGCGTGACTACGTAGGACGTCCTTCCCCACTCTACTATGCCCGCCGGCTTTCCGAAAAGTATGGCTGCAAGCTCTACCTCAAACGTGAAGACCTGAACCATACAGGAGCTCACAAGATTAACAACACCATCGGACAGATTCTTCTGGCACGCCGCATGGGCAAGCATCGCATCATCGCCGAAACCGGTGCCGGACAACACGGCGTAGCTACTGCCACCGTATGTGCCCTGATGAACATGGAATGCATCGTCTACATGGGAAAAACGGATGTAGAACGCCAGCATGTCAATGTAGAAAAAATGAAGATGCTGGGTGCAACCGTCATCCCCGTCACTTCCGGAAATATGACGCTGAAAGATGCTACCAACGAGGCAATCCGCGACTGGTGTTGTCATCCTGCCGATACGTACTACATCATCGGTTCCACAGTCGGTCCCCATCCTTATCCCGACATGGTGGCGCGCCTGCAATCCGTCATCAGCGAGGAAATCAAAAAGCAACTCATTGAGAAAGAAGGCCGTGACTGCCCCGACTATCTTATCGCTTGTGTAGGTGGTGGTAGCAATGCCGCCGGAACCATTTACCATTACATCGACGATAGCCGCGTACAGATTGTCCTCGCTGAAGCCGGTGGTAAAGGAATAGATACAGGTATGACTGCCGCTACCATCGCCCTCGGACAGATGGGAATCATTCACGGTGCACGCACTTACGTCATTCAAAACGAAGACGGCCAGATCGAAGAGCCCTACTCTATCTCTGCCGGACTGGATTACCCGGGTATCGGCCCCATGCATGCCAATCTGGCTGCACAAAAACGTGCCATCGTACTTGCTGTTAATGATGATGAAGCCATCCGCGCCGCCTACGAACTGACGAAACTGGAAGGTATCATCCCCGCCCTGGAAAGTGCCCATGCCCTCGGTGCCCTCGAAAAGCTGAACTTCAAACCCGATGATGTTGTTGTACTGACTGTTTCGGGACGTGGAGACAAGGATATAGAGACGTATCTTAATAATTAAAAATTATAAATTAAAAATTAAAGGGTTATGAATACATATAACTATCAAACACATAGTCGTACTATTCTTGGGGACTTGCACACTCCTGTAAGTACCTATCTTAAAGTCCGCGACGTCTTTCCCCAAAGTGCACTTATGGAAAGCTCCGACTATCACGGCAGTGAAAACAACCGTTCATTCATCGGACTCTGTCCATTGGCAAGCGTCAGCATCGACCATGGAACAGCCATCTTCCGCCTGCCCGACGGTACTCGCGAAGAACGCCCCATCACACCGGAATATCCTGTAGAAAAAGCTTTAGAGGATTTCCTCGGCCGCTTCCATGTGGAAGGCGAATATGCCAATTACTGCGGTCTTTATGGCTACACCTCTTTCAATGCCGTACGCTATTTTGAAAATATTCCCGTAAAAGATAGCCGCGAAGCCACCAACGACGCACCGGATATGCTCTACATCTTGTATCAATACCTCATTGTCTTCAACGACTTTAAGAACGAAATGGTACTTCTTGAAATGCTTGCCCCCGGTGAAGAAAGTGAACTGGATACCGTGCAGAAAGCCATCAATAACCGTAATTACACCGCCTATGATTTCCGTGCCGTTGGTGAAACCACTTCCCCACTGACCGACGAACAGCATAAAGCAAATATCCGTCAGGGAATTGCCCACTGCCTGCGTGGGGATGTTTTCCAGATTGTTCTCTCCCGCCGTTTCGAACAACGTTTCGTAGGCGATGACTTCAAACTTTATCGTGCCTTGCGCAGCATCAACCCCTCTCCTTATCTGTTCTATTTCGATTTCGGAGGTTTCCGCATCTTCGGTTCATCACCCGAGACGCACTGCCGCATCGAAGGCCGCCACACCTACATCGACCCCATCGCCGGTACTACCAAGCGCACCGGAGATCCCGAACAGGATGCGCTGAACGCCCAATACCTGCATGATGATCCCAAAGAGAATGCAGAGCATGTCATGCTGGTCGATCTCGCCCGTAACGATCTTTCCCGCAACTGCCACGATGTAAAAGTGGATTTCTACAAGGAAATGCAATATTACAGTCATGTTATCCACCTGGTAAGCCGCGTCAGCGGTACGCTGAACGAAGATGCCCGCCCCATCAAAGCATTCATCGACACCTTCCCGGCAGGTACTCTGAGCGGTGCACCCAAGGTACGCGCCATGCAACTCATCAGCGAACTGGAACCGCACAATCGCGGCGCTTACGGCGGTTGCATCGGCTTCATCGGACTGAACGGCTCACTGAACCAGGCCATTACCATCCGTACTTTCGTTAGTCGCAACGGTGTACTTTGGTTTCAGGCAGGCGGCGGCATCGTAGCCAAGAGTAATGAAGAATACGAGTTGCAAGAGGTGAACAACAAACTGGGAGCACTGAAAAAGGCAATCGTAATGGCGGAGAAAATGTAAATTCATGTACAATGTACAATGTACAAAGTACAATTTGCCATGCGGCGTACATAGCGCAGCCAAATTGTACTTTGTAAATTGTACTAAAAAAATTGTACTTTGTAAATTGTAAATTGTAAATGAAATCATGAAAACAGTAATCATAGACAACTACGACTCTTTCACCTACAACCTTGCCCATCTGGTAAAAGAACTCGGCGCAGAAGTAGATGTGCTACGCAATGATAAATTTGAGCTTGAGGAATTGGAGAAATATGATAAGATCATCCTTTCACCCGGCCCCGGCATTCCCGAGGAGGCAGGCTTATTATTAGAGGTCATCCGCACTTACGCAGGACGGAAACCCATACTTGGCGTCTGCCTGGGTGAACAGGCCATCGGACAAGCATTCGGCGGGAAACTCACCAATCTGAGTGAAGTCTTTCACGGCATACAAACGAATGTAAAAATAAAGAATAAAGATTACATTTTCTCCGGTCTTCCTACTGAAATTCCAGTCGGCCGTTATCACTCCTGGGTAGTGGATACGGACGGATTTCCCGAAGAATTGGTTATCACCGCCATCAGCTCCGAAGGTCAAATCATGGCACTGAAACATCGGAAATACGATGTTCACGGCATCCAATTTCACCCGGAATCGGTATTGACTCCCGATGGAAAACAGATTGTAGGCAACTGGCTGAAAGGCGTCTGAAATGCCACATTTCAAACACTAAAGTGAGGCATTCCGAACACAACAGAATTTTCAATCGTAAATTGTAAATCGTCTAATCGTAAATAAGAAAATGAAAGATATATTAACCCGTCTCTTCAACCACGAAGAGCTTACTTCGGCAGAAACCAAGCAAATTCTCCTGAACATCACCCGGGAAGCTTACCCCGAAGCACAAATTTCCGCATTACTCACTGTATTTCAGATGCGTAGCATCACAGTAGATGAACTAATCGGCTTTCGCGAAGCCCTTATGGAGACTCGTATCCCTATCGACTTCGCGCCTTATCGACCTATCGATATCGTAGGTACGGGAGGTGATGGAAAGAACACGTTCAACATTTCCACTTGTGCCTGTTTTGTGGTGGCCGGAGCCGGTTACAAAGTTGCCAAACACGGCAATTATGGTGCCACTTCCGTCAGTGGGGCAAGCAATGTCATGGAGCAACACGGCATCCGCTTCACCAATGATCCCGACAAGTTGAAACGCAGCATGGACGAGTGTAACATCGCCTACCTGCACGCCCAACTTTTCAATCCGGCAATGAAGTTCGTCGGCCCTGTGCGCAAGGCATTGGGAGTACGTACACTGTTCAACCTTCTTGGCCCGCTTGTCAATCCTTGCAAGCCTACTTACCAGTTGCTCGGTGTGGCCGATCTTGCACAGATGCGACTCTACACAAATGTTTTTTACAAACTCGGTATCGATTTTGCGGTAGTCAACAGTCTCGATAGCTACGACGAAATCTCCCTCACGGACGAATTCAAAGTTATGACGCGCAATTACGAACGGATTTACCGTCCGCAAGCGCTGGGTTTCAATGCCGCGCAACCCGAAGAGCTCTTCGGCGGAGCCTGCAAAGAGGATGCCGCCCGCATCTTTGATAACATCCTTAATAACCGTGCCACACGTGCCCAAACGCAATGTGTCATTGTCAACGCTGCCTTCGCCATCCAGGTGATGGAACCTGAAAAGGAAATCGAAGAATGCATTGCCATCGCTCGCCAATCGCTGGAAAGTGGACGGGCGCTGGAGACGTTGAAGAAGTTTATAATGATTAATAGTTGACAAGGGAACTAGTTAACAAGGGGACAAGGCCTTTCGGCATGATGGCTGGGCGAATTCGCTCACAAGTACAGCGCAGCCCTTCCCCCCTCGTCAACTCGTCAACTTCTCCCCCCTCTCGTCAACTCAAAAAACAAAAACAATGAAAGATATTTTATCCGAAATCATCGCCCACAAGCGGATTGAGATAGAGCAGCAAAAGCAAGCAGTCTCCCTCAGTCAATTGCAAGAGCAAGCTGCTGCCATGATGCAGGAAGCTGTCGGAACCGGAGTTTCCGGTACAACGCCCGTCCGCAGTATGAAGCGTGCACTCGCAAACTCTTCATCCGGCATCATTGCCGAGTTCAAACGCCGTTCCCCTTCCAAAGGCTGGATCAAGGAAAGCGCACAGGCCGACCTCATTCCTCCTGCTTATGAAACTGCCGGAGCTTCCGCCCTCTCCATCCTCACGGATGAAAAGTTCTTCGGCGGAACTCTGCGTGACATCCGTACAGCACGCCCTCTGGTCAACATCCCGATCCTGCGTAAAGACTTCATCATCGACAAGTATCAGCTTCTGCAAGCCCGCATTGTAGGTGCCGATGCAGTGCTGCTCATTGCCGCCTGCCTCACACCTGATGAGTGCCACACACTCACCATGCAGGCACACGAACTTGGGCTTGAAGTTCTGCTCGAAGTACACAGTACCTCCGAACTCTCCTATATATATAAGGAGACGGATATGGTCGGCGTCAACAACCGTAATCTGGGCAGCTTCGTCACCAACATAGAAAACTCTTTCCGCATTGCAGAAGAGTTAAAAAATGCTGTTGCTGAAATTGATTTTCAGACGCCTCCGCTGCTCGTTTCCGAAAGTGGTATTTCGCACCCTGAAACCATCCGTGAACTACGCTCGGCAGGTTTCCGTGGTTTCCTTATGGGAGAGACATTCATGCGTACAGACGATCCCGGGAGCACATTGGAAGAACTCATTCACGGTATATAAATTTGGAAATTCACACATAATGTCATATATTCGTGATTTTTAAGGTACATAAGCCCATGAATACAATGATCAAAGTATGCGGAATGACCGATGCAGACAATATCCGCGATGTAGAAGTATTAGGTGTAGATATGATCGGTTTTATCTTCTACCCCAAATCCCCCAGATACCTGTACCAGATACCCAGGTACCTGCCTACGCTTGCCAAACGTGTCGGTGTTTTTGTCAACGAAACCAAAGAAAACATCCTTATGTATGTCGACCGTTTCGGTCTGAACTACGTCCAGCTGCACGGTGACGAATCACCCGAATATTGCCGCACCCTTCATTCACAGGGTATCCGGATCATCAAAGCGTTTTCCATCGCTTTGCCCAAGGATCTTCTTGCCGTATCTGATTATGAAGGTTTCTGCGACTACTATCTGTTCGATACACGTACCGTCCACTACGGTGGCTCCGGACAGCAATTCGACTGGAGCATTCTGCAACGTTACACTGGTAGTACCCCCTTCCTGCTTAGCGGCGGTATCAATTCTTACAGTGTCAAAGCTCTGAAAGAATTCCACCATCCCCGCCTTGCCGGTATCGATATCAACAGTCGCTTCGAGACATCTCCGGGCATCAAGGATGTGGAACGAATCGAACGTTTTCTCAAAGAATTAAGAACGAATTAAATTTAGAATAACATCATGAATCGTATAAATCAACTTTTTCAGGACAGCCCTAAAAACTTGCTGTCCATCTACTTCTGTGCCGGTTGTCCAACTCTGGAAGGTACTGCCGACGTCATCCGCACCCTCGAACGCAATGGGGTCCATTCGATTGAAATCGGTATTCCCTTCAGTGACCCGATGGCTGACGGCATTGTTATCCAGGAAGCTGCTACCCGTGCTCTTCGCAACGGTATGTCGCTGCGTATTTTGTTTGAACAGCTCCGCGATATCCGTAGCGATGTCCGTATTCCTCTCATTCTGATGGGCTATCTCAACCCTATCATGAAATTCGGGTTCGAGGCTTTCTGTCAGAAATGCGTAGAATGTGGCATCGACGGCGTTATTATTCCCGATCTTCCCTTCAAAGATTACGAAGAAACGTATAAACCTATTGCCGACCGTTACGACATCCGTGTCATCATGCTCATCACCCCCGAAACCAGCGAAGCCCGTGTCCGTGAAATCGACGAACATACCGACGGCTTCATCTATATGGTATCCAGCGCTGCTACTACCGGCGCCCAGAAAGATTTCGATAGCCAGAAGCAAGCTTATTTCAAAAAGATACAGGATATGCACCTGCGCAATCCCCGCATGGTTGGCTTCGGCATCAGTAACAAACAGACATTTGACGCCGCTTGTGCCAACTCTTCCGGTGCTATCATCGGTAGCCGATTCGTCACCCTGCTGAATGAAGCTGAAGGAGATGCGGAAAAGGCGATCACACAGTTGAAAGAAGGGCTGAAGAAGTGATTAGTAGGGAGCGATTAGTGATAAGCGGATGGTGCAATAACAACAAAATGACACTTATCACTAATCATTTACCGCTAATCACTGTTTTTTTTCTTATCTTTGCACTAGTAAAACCGAAATGTGATGAAAACTGTTACCGAATATATTTCATTATTGCGTGATTATATGCAAAAAAATGCCGGTAAATATGGTATTTCCCGGATGGGCATATTCGGTTCTGTTGCTCGGAACGAACAAACAGAAACAAGCGACGTCGATATATATATTGAAGGGCAACTACATGGCTTCTTTGCTTTATCCGGCATAAAAAAAGAATTGGAAGAATTATTAGGCTGTCCGGTTGATATTGTGCGTCTACGTGATAAGATGGATGCACTCCTACGTGAAAAGATATTAAAGGAGGGTATTTATGTTTGATAAATTAATAGCTTTTCATACCCTGGAATTAATTCGTGATTCTCTTGAACTAATAGAGAAAAGATGTTCTGATATTTACTCTGTAGATGATTTCCTGTTAAGTGATAGTGGAATGATGAAACTTGACAGTGTCTGCATTTGTAAAGAAGATATTCCACAATTATATAAGGTGATTATTAAAATAATAAATGACTTGAAGTAACTCGGTTATGTTTATGAAGACTGACTACCCATCCGTGTTGCTAATTTATACCGGTGGAACCATCGGCATGATAGAGAACCCAGAGACAGGTGCGCTTGAAAATTTCAACTTCGATCATCTTCTCAAACATGTTCCCGAACTGAAACGTTTCAATTACCGCATCTCTTCCTATCAGTTTGATCCCCCTATTGACTCTTCTGACATGGAGCCTTCGCTTTGGGCAAAAATAGTAAAGATTATCAACTACAATTATGATTACTTCGACGGCTTTGTCATTCTTCATGGAACCGATACCATGTCTTATACGGCTTCTGCTCTCAGTTTCATGCTTGAGAATCTGGCTAAACCCGTCATTCTCACCGGCTCTCAGCTCCCTATCGGCACTCTGCGTACAGATGGAAAAGAAAATCTTATTACCTCTATAGAAATAGCTGCGGCAAAGAACCCCGATGGTACCCCCATCGTTCCCGAAGTGTGTATCTTTTTTGAAAATGAATTGATGCGCGGTAATCGCACCACAAAGATCAATGCCGAAAACTTCAACGCATTCCGTTCATTCAACTATCCCTCATTGGCCCATGCAGGCATCCACATCAAATATGACGCCCACATCATCCGCCGTCCTGATCCGACGCGTCCCATGAAGCCTCATTACCTGTTCGATACCAATGTGGTTATGCTCACTCTTTTTCCCGGTATCCAGGAAAGCATCATCAATTCTGTTCTCCATGTCCCAGGGCTGAAAGCGGTTGTACTCAAAACATTCGGTTCCGGAAATGCTCCTCAGAAGGAATGGTTCATCCGCCAACTGAAGGACGCCACAGAACGTGGCATCATTATTGTTAACATCACTCAATGCCAACGTGGCGTAGTCGAAATGGGACGTTACGAAACCGGACTGAAATTGCTGCAAGCAGGCGTCATCAGCGGATACGACAGTACTCCCGAATGTGCAGTAACCAAACTTATGTTCCTCCTTGGCCATGGTCTCAATCAAGCCGAAATCCGTTACCGGATGAACTCTGACCTTGCGGGAGAAATCACTAAATAGCAGCCTTCGAGATTTAAAAAACAGGAAAAATAGCGTAAAAATGTATTTTTATCCCAAAAAAGGATAAAACAGACAGTTATTGGATATGATTTACAACTAAAAAGTTGAACATATTGTTATCTTTGTTGCAAGATTAGACTGATCAATATACATTATTAATAGAGTAATAAAATGAAGACTCGAAACCGCTATCTCGTAATCACTGCATTAGCAGCGCCTTTACTCCTAACGGCTTGCGCAGACAATGACGTGTACGACCCTAATAAGGTTCGTCCCGTTCCCCCAGTTGAAAACCCCTTAGGTGATGATTTTATCGCCCCTGATGGCTTTGATTGGTCTATGATCGCAACTGTCAAGTTAAACATCGAAGTTAAAGATGAGCAGAACGGACAGTACAACTATCTGGCAGAAGTATTCACTACAAATCCGTTGTCTGACAAGACAGCAACTCCTATAGCCGCTGGCTATGCCAAAGAAGGAAACAATTTTGTAGCAGAAATCAGCATTCCTAAGTCCACTGAACGTATTTTTATTCGCCAAACCGACCCGAAGCAACGTAAAGAAGTCTACGAATTCACCACTCCGGAGAATGGAGCAACATTAAACTGTAAGCTGTATTACACAGGAGGAACCACAACAAGAAGTACTACAGGTAGTACTTCAGCTTTTAATGCAGCAAGGGCTGCGGGTGTTACAGAATTGGAAGATAAGACCTATACTGAGGAGACTCCGGTAATTCCGGCTGTTCCGGATAAGTCAGACGATCCTATTAATCAATATAACCCTAATGCATTTAATGATGGTGCTAGAATTGTCATCCCTGCGGGTCAAGAAGACAATACAGTCTATCGGATGCAAAGTGGAAAAGGAACAATTTTTGTGAAAGGAACATTAATAGTAAAGAATCTGACATCGCAGTTCGATATTTATGTTTTAAACGGAGGTAAGATAGAGTTTATTGAAGGCCGTACATTTACTTCTTTTCCTAAAGTTGTTGTTGAAAAGGGAGGAACTATTGAAACCAAAGAAAAATTCGGCATGAAAAATGGCGAATGGTTCATAGGTGGAACATTCATTGCAAATGCAGACGTGATATTTGAGCCATCAGTCACGTCAACCACAATAGCCTCTGATGCCACAATAACCGTCAACAATGGTATATTTAGACCTAACAGCCAGGTATTCAAAAATTTCGGTACTATTATAGCTGCCAATCTTACTACCACGCAAGGCAATACCACCGAAATTTATAACGCCGGAACAATTGAGGTTGCTGAGGAATTATATATTAATAATACGCATTTTTATAATAAAAGTGAAGTCAATGCCGGAACATTCAAAATGAATAATAACAGTAATGTCCTGAACCAGGGTAAGATTTCAGCCCATGACTTTGATTTTATAACCAGTACGTTCAGTAACTACGGAATGCTTTTGGTGGATGAGCAGACAGGAACTTTCGGTACCAATAATACCAAAGCTGCTTCCATGATCAACCATTATGAAGGAATCGTCAAAGGCTATCGATTGAGTGGAGGTATGTCCTTCTATAATGATGGTTTTGGTGAGTTCACTTTCTTCGAAAACAAATCTGTTGACATGCTTTACAACAGCTGTACACTAATTGTAAAAGAGAAGTTCCTGTGGACAAATGTAACACTCGACAATGGTTCTATCACTGGTGGAAAACCGGATAACCTCAGCGCAACTGAGAACAACGCCAGCCTGTGGAAACCGGTTCCCGAAATGTCAAATAGCAGCCCTGCAAATTATACATTGAAAAATGGCTCTATGATAAAAGCATCGTTGTATAGTGTAACGAATGCCCCTAACTACTTTAAAGGAGAGGGAAACAACCCTTCTCTGTTACAGCTTGGAGCTATCCACATATCCAATCGCAGCGATACACATCTGAGCGATTTGGTTCTGGAAATTCCTGAGAATGCATTCACTTACAGCAATGGAGCTACCGGCATAAATAATGGTAAATGGATCACTACAGGAGTATCCACTACCGGATGGGAAGAATCTAAGTATACCTTCTCTACTTGCGGGGGGTATTACAATCCTGGCAATCCCGGTAACCCCGATCCCGAAAATCCTCCCAAGCCAGATATCGAAGACAACACCGTATATACTTATGCATTCGAAGACCAATGGCCGGCCTATGGAGACTTTGACATGAATGACATCGTTGTTAGCATTGATAAGATGACTGCCACTGATGAAAATAAAAAGATAACAATTAAGGGACATGTACGCGCAGTTGGTTCAAGCCGTAAAACTGGTGTAGGAATTCAGTTCCTGAATGTAAGTAGCAGCGGAGTAAATCTTTCCGGGAAGGCCCAAAGTGGTACTCCAGTCTTCGAAAGCGGCCAAAACAATCCGGTCGTAATTCTTAGCACCAATGCACATAAGTATTGTAATCCTGCCATTGCAGATGATGACTTTACATTCTACTGTACTGATCCAACCGCCAGTAACGAATATAATTCCGGAGACGGAGCTGAGTTTGAAATCATAATGACCTTCCCAACCGCCGAAGAAGCGATGAAGGCTATGAACGTCAAAAATTTAGATGTATTCATTATTAGTAAAGAGACTCAAGGAAATGTAAAACGTACAGAAGTACATATGGCCAACTACGCTCCTACTAATTTAGGCACTACAGCATTCTTCGGAATGAGTAATGACGCTTCCGCAGATAACAATATGCTCAATGTATCAAGGAAAGGTTATTATATCAGTACCGAAGGTCTAGCATGGGGTATCTGTATTCCCAACAAAGAATTATGGAAATGGCCTAAAGAACGCAAGATTATTACAAATGTTTATCCCGGTTTCAAAAATTGGGTAATCAATGGAGGACAAGCAGAAGATTTAAGTTGGATAACTAACCACAATAATGATGTCTTTGTCAAACCCTAATAAGCAAACATCAGATAATCTTTATACTAAAGCCGGAAGCTTCTCTTCCGGCTTTAGTGTTTTTTTAACAAAAAACATTCTATGTACTAAGATATATCAATTCAATATAAAAAAAAGCTCAAATTAACAACTATCGATTGTCTATTTTGACTATCTTTGTAAACGTTAACAACAAGAAACCAAAAAGAGAAAACTACTTAAATAATTTAAAATATGAGAAATGTTTTACTCAAAACAATGATGTGTGCAGGCCTTACTGGTGTTTTGCTTGCAGGATGTGTAAACGACGATATGTACGACCCTAATGCGGCAGCTAAAAAGTATCAGGAGAGCTGGGAGAAAAACTTCGGCAACATTGATCCTCAACAAACATGGAATACCTCTGCAATTCACACAGCTGATATCACCATAGGATATTCTGGTAATTACACCCTAAAAATCTATACGGCAGATCCCCGAAATAAACAAACTCAAGCATATTTACTTGGACAATATGATGTAGTAGGCGACCAATCCCATTCACTTCAATTCGATATGCCATCCAGCCTTACCAATGTATATGTAGTGCTCACAGATCAGGACGGAGGACAAATCGTCAAACCAACCTCAATCATTAACAAAAAAGTAAACGTAGTATTCGGAACCGATGATTCTACCACACGTACCATCCACAACTCTGGAGGTGTTGTTTATATTTCAACTGGCTATGGAGTAAGATATGGAGAAGAAGATTATCAAGCACCTCTTCATATCCTACCTGAGAGCGTTAACAACACAAAAAAAGTAACTGAAAACTTTCTTTATAAATCAATTGGAAAACTCTTTTATATACGTCCTATTTATTATAAATCCAATGACTGGGTTACATTAGGCATTTATTATTATGATGAAAATAATAAAATAACAGAAAAGGCTATTTGGACACGCGATGAGTGGTCTAACGGTTGTTGGTGGAGTTCTGATACGGACCAATTAGACCGTACAGCAGTAGATACAGATCAACTTATTGCCCAAGGAGCCGCAATTTTGTGGTGTCAAAGCATTAAAGTAGAGATTCCTTATGGAATGTCTTTTGGTTTCTATATTCAAAATGGTAATGATAAGTTTTATTCCGAAAAAAAACTTAATGAAACTTATCAAGGAGAAAAGCAATGCCATGTAGCAACATTCGATTATCAAGGCAAACGTTACCTGACCTTCGAAGACCAGACTAACGTAAATGGAAATAGCGATATGGATCTCAATGATTTAGTCTGCCTCATAGGTGAAGATATGTATAATTCTGGTACCCCCGACATCATAGAAAAAGACGATATAGAAGATACCGACATGAAGTATCTCATCGCTTGTGAAGATTTAGGTGGAAGTGATGATTTTGATTTCAATGACATTGTATTAGCTATTAATCACGTTTCCGGAAGAAAGACAGCATCCGTAGAACTATTGGCAGCAGGCAGTACCCTTGCAACAAAAGTAATGTACAATAATACCACTATTTTTGAAGAAGTACACGAAGCCTTTGGAGTACCCATCAATACCATGGTAAATACCGATGGTAAAAACATTCCACCTGTTAAAGGTAAGAATATAGAAGTTTCTGATGATTTCTCTATTACTACGCATGCTTCCAAGTTTAAGATAATTGTAACTAAAGCCGGAAATAATAGCGTTGAAATTTCCGTGCCTAATAAAAACGGAGCCACTCCCCAAGCTTTTGTCATAGCTGATCCTAACTGGAAATGGCCCGACGAACGTCAAAATATTACAGAGAAATATCCGAATTTCACAGAATGGGTAAACAATCACACTAAAGACAATTGGTATAATGCACAATGGAAGTGAGAATCTGAATAGAAACTAACATCACACAACTACAAAAAAGATGAAAGCACTAAAACGCTGTTACCTAATTATTGTCCTCGCAGCGCCGCTGTTTTTAGCATCCTGCGCAGACAAAGACGTGTATGATCCGGACAAAGTACGCCCCGTGGCTCCAGCCGAAAATCCTTTAGGCGAAGATTTTATTGCCCCTGACGGTTTTGAGTGGTCAATGATCTCAACTTTAAAACTGAACATTGAAGTTAAAGACGAATTTAATGGACAGTATAAGTATTTGATAGAAATATTCACAATAAATCCCTTAACAAATACAACCACAGTACCACTTACTGCGGGTTATGCAAAAGGTAATAATAATTATGTAACAGAAATCAGCATTCCCAAAGCAACCGAACGTATTTTTATTCGCCAGACAGATCCGAAACAAAGGAAAGAAATCTACGAATATATTGTTCCTAAAAACGGAGGAGAATTAAATTGCAAGTTATTTTTCACAGAGGCCAGCAGCAGAGCGGCTTCAAATCCTAACCATGGTACATCCGGTTGGGACCAAATTACCCCGATGGATATTGAAGAAAGCCCTGTAAACAACTTGCAGGACAACCATAGTTTTATTCACGAACCCGATGGATACCTAACGAATGGAAGCACCTTTATCATTGACGGTCAGTATGACAAGCCCCTCACTGCTGATAAAGGACAAGCCAATATTATAGTAAAAGGTACATGGAAAATGAGTGGACGTCTGCAAGGTCTTACCATTTATGTTATTGATGGAGGAAAAATCAGCGGTGACGCTATTCTTATGGGCACAGGAAGCACTATTGAAATTCAAAAAGGAGGTAATGCGGAATTTACCGGATTCAGAACCGACACAAAAAATACAATCAGAAACTTTGGTATATTCAAAGCCGAAAATATCAGCAGAATCAATAGTGAATGTGTGATTTACAATGCCAAAGAAGCAACATTTGGAGTGACAAGAAACATAGATGATTTTACAAGTAGTGCGTTACACAATCACGGTAACTTTATAGTAGGTGGCAAAATTTACACAAACAACAATGAAAACACCTGTATCATTGCCAACTACGAAACCGGCTACATACAAGCTACTGAGTTTATTGGTGGAGCGAAGGCCTTTATCAACAATAATATCGTTGAACTCGAAAAATATGATGCAAATAATATAACCAACGGCTGGTTATATAACAACTGCGCTTTCATCGCTAAACAATCTTTCAAATTTACCCAATTAGTCATTGATAATGGTTCTATTACCGGAGCCCAAAATGGCGATTCATGGGAAAGTACCGCAGTTAGCTCCTGGAATAGTGGTTCACTCACATTAAAGAACGGCTCTATCATAAAAGCAACCACTTTTATATGTGGATCTACGCTAACGATAGATGCCGGGAATGTGCAACCTTCAATGGTACAAGCAGAAACTATTACATATGAATGGACTACATACTTAAGAGGTAACCTGATATTGGCAGTGAACCGTGAAGTAAACGCAGGTGTTCAAGAAAGTTGGGGAGTCAGTGGTAGACGATATGAAAAAGAACCCTCTGTTAAAATAACCCCAAAAGACGAAGCTAAAGAAGAAATCGAAACCTGTACTGGCATCATCTATGGAGGCAACCCAGGCAATCCTGATCCGGAAGACCCCGCACAACCGGATGTAGAAGATAATACCGTTTATACCTATGCATTCGAAGACCAATGGCCTGCTTATGGTGATTTCGATATGAATGATGCAATAATCACCATTGATAAAATAAGCACTACTAATGGTGGAAAGCAAGTATCCATTCAAGGACACGTAAGAGCTGTGGGAGCTAGCCGTAAAAACGGTATAGGAATACAATTTTTGAATATTAGTAGTAGCGAAGTAGCCCTAAGTGGAAAAGTACAGAGCGGCATTCCAACTTTTGAATCTGGGCAAAGTAACCCAGTTGTGATTCTGTGTACTAATGCACATAAATATTGTAAGCCCAATATTACAGATGATGACTATACATTCTACTGTACTGATCCCGTTGTCAGCAGCGAATATAATTCTGGAGATGGAGCTAATTTCGAAATCAAAATGATATTCCCTACGGCCGAAGAAGCCGCAAAAGCTACAAACTCCAAAAACATAGATGTATTCATCATTACCAAAGACGCACATGGAGTTATTGGACGTACAGAAATACACACCGCAAATTATGCTCCCACCAATTCAGGAGCTACAGAACTATTTGGAATGGGTAACGATGCTTCCACACATAATCACATGCTCAATAAGCCCCCAAAAGGCTATTACCTAAGTACCGAAGGTTTAGCATGGGGTGTCTGTATCCCATATACCGAAGTATGGAAATGGCCCAAAGAACGTCAAATGATTACAAATGTCTATCCCGGATTCAAACCATGGGTATTAAATGGAGGAAAAGTGGAAGACTTGACTTGGGTATCTGAACATAACGATAATATCTTCGTAAAACCTTGATAATAATTCAAACAAGTTTTATAAAAAGCCGAGAATTAATCCCGGCTTTTTCCATTATCTAAACCCCAACTGTTCTCAGCATATCTTTTTTTTATTTCATAGTAAAGCTCAAAATTGCAAAAGCATTATTTGATGATTTTACATGGAAACTTGATTCATCTATTCGATCTTATTTGTTAAATAGAGTTAACTCAGAAGTTATTATTCCCTTATACAAGCAATATTAGCGCAAATAAGCGTATTTTTGCTTAATATCAAACCATAATCAATATAATTTATGGCAAAAAAGAGAAGTCAGATGCTTTTGTTACTTATGGAATCTACTGGAAGCACCGCTTTTCCAAAAAGCAAATATTTTTTACAATAATATAATAAATAACAGGTATATAATAATATAATTTACGATAATGAAACAGATATTATTAGTGGATGACAAGGCCTCTATAGGCAAAGTACTCTCTATGTATTTAGGGAAAGAGTATGATCTCGTATATTGTGAAGACCCTCTGAAAGCTATTGACTGGTTGCATGAAGGGAATGAACCGGACTTGATTATATCTGATATCCGTATGCCCAAAATGACAGGTTCGGAGTTTTTAAGTTATCTTAAAAGCAATGAATTATTTAAGCATATTCCAGTTATGATGCTTTCCAGCGAAGAGAGCACTACGGAACGTATTCGTTTGCTAAAAGAAGGAGCAGTCGATTATATCTTAAAGCCTTTCAATCCTATGGAATTGAAAGTACGCTTACAGAAAATTCTCTAATTGACAATCTAAAAAAGTGTAAAAGGGTATGTTATATTACATATATATCGGAAATAACCGGGTTGTCATCGACCATCTGAGCAAAGTCACTGGTGGTATGTTCGTTGCCGTTTCCTCTTCCCAGAAAGCTGCAAAAGTCATTGATGGTATCCGCGAGCGTTATAACATATCTATTCTTTACGAACAAACAGATGTACGAGAAGCAGACTGTATTGAGATTACTTATTTGCGTAAACGTTATCCCCGGGTCTATATCACTCTTATTACCGAGGTATTGAAATCCGAAAACAGAAAATCTTACTTGCAGGCAGGCGTCAACAATACGCTTCCTCCACACGCTGAAGAGGACAGCATTCAACGTATGAATGCATACCTCAAAGCGCGTAAGGAAAGTAAAATGAAAGAATTTAGCGAAACACATCGTAAAATACTGAACACATACCACCTTCCAATGTGGAAACGTACGTTTGACGTACTTTTTGCTAGTGTCGCCGTTATTATCCTTTCTCCGATATTGATAGGAACAGCTATTGCCATTCGCATAGAAAGCAAGGGAAAAATTATCTATAAATCGCAGCGCGTTGGTTCCAACTATCAGATTTTTAACTTTCTGAAGTTCCGTTCCATGTATACTAATGCAGACAAGCGATTAAAGGAACTGAATGCCCTTAATCAATATCATATTGAAGAAGTTGAAAGTTCTGACGAAGGTCCCGAAATACGTTTTGACGATCTCTCTGGAACACCGGATGAAGAAGAAAATTTATTAATTTCGGATGATTTTGTAATTTCTGAAGAGGATTTCATTAAAAAGAAAGAGAAAGCAAAAGAAAACACATTCATTAAACTTGAAAATGATCCACGTGTAACAAGTGTGGGGCGTGTCATTCGTAAATACAGTATTGATGAATTGCCACAACTATTCAATATCCTAAAAGGAGACATGAGTATTGTGGGCAACCGTCCTCTTCCACTCTACGAAGCCGAATTATTGACCAGTGATGCTTATATAGATCGTTTCATGGCTCCGGCAGGTTTGACAGGATTATGGCAAGTTGAGAAACGTGGTGGTGCCGGTAAGATGTCGGCTGAAGAAAGAAAACAACTGGATATCAAGTATGCAAGGGATTTCTCCTTTTGGTTGGATATGAAGATTATCTTTAAGACAGTGACTGCGTTCATACAGAAAGAGAATGTATAGCAAGATAATAAAGATTATAAGTTTTATAGTTTTAAACAGCGATTAGATGATAAAATTTTTAAAAAATACAATTTATTTCACAGCTCTTATTGGGTTGTTCATGCTTCCCTCATCTGTATCTGCCCAGCAAGAAATGACACGGGAAGAACGTATAAAAGCATTGGAAAAACTAAAATTAGAAGATGAGAAGTTTGAAGTCAACACATTGGGGACAATAAGTAAAAATGTACCTCTCGATATAGAAAATTTCGAACTTCCACCATTGTCTATTTTTTTAGATGCAGTAGTTGAAAATGCCACCGTAAAAAGAGCACAATCACAGGTCGAGCAAACGAAAAATGAATATCGTCTTCAAAGACGGGACTGGTTGAATTACGTAAAACTAAGCGGTATGTACTCGTATGGACGGTATAATGTAATAGGCAATGCCAGCGATGAATTTACACCAATGTATCAGACTACGATGTCGAGTGCACAACACAATTTTAATGTAGGTGCAAATGTCACTGTTAGTCTTGGTGATATATTTAACAGGCCCTTAAAGTTAAAAAGATATAAGTATGACATTGAACAATTGCAATATACCCAAGAAGAAGTAATGGAGGATCGTCGTTTAAAAGTGCTTGAGGCATACAATGCCGTAACTGAGCAGCTCGCAACAATTAGATCCAAAGCTGAAACAGCAGCACTGTATAATGCACAAATGAAAATTTCAGAGTTTAATTTCATACAAGGTAAGATTGATATTATTACCCTTTCACTGGAACGTGGACGCCGTTCGGGAGCCGTAACTAATTACGAACAGAGTCGCGTAGCTTTGCACAATTCTATCATCTTGCTAGAAATGTTAACAAACGTAAAGATTATTAAGGAGAAATAAGCAGAAACCTATGGATATTGCTAAATTCATATCACAATTCCTCTACCGTATTCGTTACTGGTTGCTATGGGGAACTTTTATTGTCACCGCATTAGTGGTTTATTTTACCCAGTTTCTACCCTTTAGTTACACAGTGGAGAGTAGTATCTATGCAGGTGTCACCAATGCTACCACCATAGATGGCAGCAGCGTTAACTATGTAGCTGTCAACAGTACTTTTGACAATCTGATCAGTATCGCACAGTCACGTGGTACACATAAAAAAGTATCTCTCCGTCTGTTAGCTAATGCGTATACTTATGGTGAAGAATGGAATGATAATCGTTATATCCAAGCAAAGCATTATCGCCAACTTATACAAATAACCCCTAAAGAAGTATTGGCTTTAGTAGACCGTAAAGATGTAAGTAAAACTCTTGATAATCTGACCAGCTACCAGAAAGAAGAAGGCAATAACTTTTTATATTCCATATTTAACCGTCCCGTAGCATTTTATAGTGCCAAGGCTTTAGAAGGCATTCTTGTAAAACGTGCAGGTAACAGTGACATCCTTGACATCAGTTATACTTCTGCTGATCCCGGTATCACCCAGCAAACAGTAGAAATTTTGATAGATGAATTATTGAAAGCTTATGAGATTTTACGTTTCAAAGCCACCAATGATGTAATTGCATATTTTGAAGAGCAAGTGCGCTTGGCAAAGAAGAAATTAAACGAAGAAGAAGATGACTTGATGCGCTATTGTGTACAAGAACGCGTGATCAATTATGGCGAAGAGACAGAATCACTAGCAGCCACTCGCTATCAAGTAGATGACCGATTAGAAAAAGCCATGCGCGAATATGAAGGCTCCGTAGCATTACGAAATATGCTTGATGAAAGGATGGACATACGTGCTCAGATAATTCGAAACAATACAAATTTGCTGCAAGAATTGGACAAGGTTAGCAAACTTAACCAGAATATCATGGAGCAGGAGATTTTCACTTCAGATGATGTTAAAGAGAGTAGTATTGATTTGAAAAAGAAAAAAGATGCTCTACGTCAAGCTGAAGATAAAATTAGTCATATTTCTGATAATTTGAATGAATTCTCTTTCTCTAAAGAAGGTGTCGGAATTCAAGAAATGGTACTCGAGTGGCTAAATGCCCTAATAGGCGAAGCAAGAGCCGGTGCCGAATTGAAAGTTCTCAAAGCCCGTCAACAAGAAATTTTCGACCAGTACAGCCATATGTCACCCGTAGGTACACAAGTGACCCGTAAACAACGTGCCATAGGCATTGCTGAAGATAATTATCGTAACCAAATCCGAGGTCTTGCCGAAGCTAATCTGCGATTAAAGAATATAGAGATGAGTACCAGTAACTTACAGACTGTAAGTCCTCCTGAATATCCTTTAACAGATAATGGACGTAAACGTCTGATCTATATTATCATGGCGTTTTTTGGAAGTATTTTCTTTATTATCACATACTTCTTACTGATAGAGTTACTGGACAGAACCCTGCGAGATGCAGTCCGAAGCAAACGTCTTACAGGTTTACCAGTTATTGCAGCCTTCAATGGTGTTAGCAACTTGAAATTCCGTGGTTTCTTGAAAGCATGTAATCGTATGGCAGCTGCCTACTGTTGTCGCCAATTAAACAGTCATATACAACCGGATCGTCCTACTGTTATCAATTTATTAAGTATGGAACGAGGAGAAGGAAAAAGCTATCTTGCAAAATATTTTGCCGATTATTGGGAAACAGAAGGCTTACGTGTACGCATAGTCGAAGCTGATCTTGATTTTGAATCTACTGACAAACAATATGTCCAAGCCCAACAATTGTCTGACTTTTGGAGACGTAATGATGCAGAACAAGAACCAGATATCATTCTTGTAGAGTATCCTGCTATCAATACAGCTTCTGTTCCCTTACCCGTACTGCGTAAAGGAGACGCCAATTTGTTAGTAGCCAATGCCTGTCGTTTATGGCGTACGAGCGACAACAACACGCTGGCATCAATGAAAGAAGTTATCGGTGATACTGCTCCTTTGTATCTTTATCTGAATAACGCAGACCGCGAAGTCGTGGAGTCTTTCACAGGCGAATTACCACCACAGACTCCGGTACATTCATTTATCAGTCGTTTAGCCCAGTTAGGCCTAACCTCTAAAAAAGCAGCAGTGAGATAATAACTGATATTTCAGAATTACAATATGATATACAATAGGCAGAATCAATATCGTAGCATTTCACTAAAAGGACTAGTTTACCTCTTATTCGTTTTGGGGTTAGCTGCGATGGTGTATGGGCTGTTAAATCAAAATTGGTTGTATTTCTTTGCTGCCGCTCTTTTACCGGCAGGTACCATTATTATCTATTTAGCGCTGCAAAAACCCATATGGAGCTTTATTCTATTTGGTATAGTGACTTGCTATTTTTCGGCAATATACAGGTATGCCGCCATAGAAAATCTCAGCGCCATCATGGATCTAATCCTAGGAGTCTCATTTTTATCTTTGGCGCTCAATATTATTATTAATAAAAGCAGTTATCCCTGGAGCAATGCCATCAATATACTGACTGTAACTTACCTCATTTGGCTAACATATTGTTTTTTGATATTATTCAGTCCAGATGTTTCTTTCAATGATTTAATAGGAAATCGTAGTGTTTATCTATCGCTTCCGTTGACTTATTTGTTATCTGCAATCCTCATGTGTACTCCCAAAAGACTAAAAGTAACATTATTCTTATTAGGGATATTCATAGCCACAGCTGCATTTAAAGCTTACTGGCAAAAAGCAAAAGGATTTGACACTGTTGAATCAGCTTGGTTATTCTCAGGAGCTTGGCATACACACATTCTACGAACTGGCATCCGTTACTTTTCGTTTTATACAGATGCTGGCAATTTCGGTGCAAGTATGGGTATGTTCACGGTTGTTTTTGGTATCATAACTATTATTGCCAAACAAAACATTACGCGTATTTTTTGTTTAGGAGCCTGTATATTAGCAGGTATAGGATTGATGATGTCCGGTACTCGTGGAGCCATGATTGTTCCATTCGGAGGGCTATTACTATATGTATTGCTCAGTAAAAGTATGAAGGCAATCATTTCCTGCAGCATTTTCGGTTTTCTCATATTTTGCTTCTTTTATTTCACGGATATAGGAGATGGCAATGTATTTATTCGACGTATGCGCACTGCTTTTCGTCCTGGTGAGGATGCCTCCTTCAATGTCCGTTTAGAAAATCAGAAACGATTTGCCTACTACTTGGCAGACAAACCTTTTGGAGTAGGAATAGGTGGCAGAATAGTAGATACTAAAGGACTTATGGAATTAAATGAGGATTTCATCCCTACAGACTCATATTACGTAGGCGTATGGGTAGAAGGTGGCATTGTAGGCCTCTGCCTCTATATTACCCTACAAGCCCTCATTCTTTTACGCTGCTGCTATCTGCTGATGTTCAGAATAAAAAATGACCAACTACGGAAAATTCTGGCAGCACTGCTGTGTGGTGTTTTCGGAATATGGCTTAATGGTTATGTGGGACGTAGTATGGGATTTCAACCCAGTAGTTTTATTATTGCCGTATTCCTTTCTTTCGTGCTGAACGGAGTTTATATGGACAAGCGATTGAAAAAAGATGAAATAATTGCATGATAAAGAATATTAATTAGTAAATAATATAGATCAATATGAACGATTTTTTTTCCATATTCAATCCCGATTGGTGGATGGATGAAAACAACAATGCCTTGCAAATGACGGATGCTATTCTTTTTCTATTGCTCGCCATCCCTGTAGTATATCTATTCATCTATGCACTTGCATCATTAGGTAAATACAAAAACCCCTATCCTCCTGCTGCTAAACAGCATCGTTTTTTAGTACTGTTTGCCGTGCTACGCAATGGAAAGGAAGTTATAGAATCCATCAATTATTTCCTTGACACCCAACTTTATCCACGAGATAAATATGACATCGCCGTAGCTGCGACACAGCTGCCGGAAGAAGACCTTGTCACATTGTTGCAGATGCCCGTTAATATCGTCGTTCCGGACAAAGAGAATTGTAGTAAGATATACGCCATACAACAAGTTATGGAACGTTACTCCCCCCGTGAATACGATGCTATCGTTATTTTCAATTCTGACAATAAAGTCGTTCCAAGTGCATTAGAATTACTTAATAATGCTTACTATTCAGGTTGCGATGCTATACAAGCGCACCGTATGACAGAAAATTTGACAAGTAATGTAGCAATATTAAGTGCCACTACAGAAGAAATAAACAATCGCCTATTTCGTAAAGCTCATACGATGTTAGGTTTTTCATCTGCGCTTATAGGCTCAGGTATGATGTTTGATTTTGAAATGTTTCACCGCATTGCTCCCCGCCTCGAAGGTACAGATTTAACAAAATCTATGGAAGTAGAACTCCTGCGGGAAAACATTTATACAGAATACATGGAAGAGATAATCTGCTACTGTAAGAAGCAAGAAGATACAATGGGATACAGCAGTACTCGTCGACGTTGGTTAAGCGCCCAATTCAGAAGTACTTGGCTAGCAATAATACAACTTCCAGTAGCATTTTTACAAGGGAAATGGGATTTGTGTGAAAAGCTATTCCAATGGCTGCTCCCTTCTCGTTTTTTATTAATTACCTATATTGCTCTATGTACAGCCATTATGTCGTTGCTTGATTGGCCTCTCTCACTTAAATGGTACGGTCTGTTTGCCTTGCTTATCATCACTCTACTAATGGCTTTGCCAGATGGAGAAATAAATAAAAAATTCCGTAAAGCTTTCTGGGCACTTCCGATTATGGTATTTACCACTATATTTAGTTTTGGTTCCAGAAAAAAAGGCAAAAAGAAGGACTCAAAGAAAAGGAAATAGCATGAAAATTGGTATCGAGGCACAGCGGATTTTCCGTCCGGACAAGCATGGAATGGATTTTGTCATCTTGGAAGTGTTGCGCCAACTGCAACTCAATGATGATAAAAATGAATATTTTGTGTTTGTGTCCCCCGGTCAGGACCATTGTATAAACGATACAGAACGGATGCATATTGTCGAAGTAACTTGTCCTACCTACCCACTGTGGGAACAATGGGCTTTGCCGAAAGCTGTCCGAAAAACGAAAGTCGACATGCTGCACTGTACCTCTAATACCGCTCCCCTAAATTGTCCGGTACCACTGGTATTGACTTTACACGATATCATTTACTTAAATTCAGAAAAAAGTAAAGGAATGTCACGCTACCAACAAATGGGCTGGTATTATCGCCGTTGGAATGTTCCCCGTATCGTCAATAAATGCCGGCATATCATTACTGTATCTCAAACGGAACGTGCTAATATAGTGCGACGATTTCCGCAAATAGAAGACCGCCTAAGCGTAGTACACAATGGTTACAGCGAGTGCTATTACCCTTTGCCTAACGACCAAGTACAGAGTGTTACACATAAGTACCTGCCCGACGACAAGTATTTTCTTTTTTTGGGAAATACAGATCCACGTAAAAATACCGAAGGAGTATTGCAAGCCTATAACGAGTATAAAAGCCATTCCCAGAATCCATTAAAGCTCATTGTCACAGGCTTGAAACAGGGCCATTTGGAGAGTATGCTGGCAAATATGGGCATTGAATCCTGCACTTCAAGTATTATTTGCACCGGTTATGTACCCGGTAGTGACCTGCCTGCATTGTACAATGGTGCATTGGCTTTTCTCTGTCCTTCTCTATTCGAAGGTTTTGGCATACCGATACTAGAAGCAATGGCATGTGGCACTCCTGTCATTACCAGTAATTGCTCCTCCCTCCCCGAAGTTGCGGGTGAAGGCGGGTTGCTTGTGAATCCTTTTTCCCCGCAAGAAATAACAGACGCAATGATATTGCTAGAAACTGATATGGAGTTCTACCAAAATCAAATAAATTATGGTTTAGAGCGAGTAAAACAATTCTCATGGAAACATACGGCTGAGTCCTATCTTAAATTGTACGAAGCAATGGAATATTTATAACCTATAATTAATAACCACATGGATTTTATCATCACCAGTCTCCAATCGTGGGATATAGAGATAGGCAGTACTATCAAAAATACAGCACTGGAAATCTCGAAACAGAATCGGGTGTTTTACATAAACACTCCTTCTAGTATTATGCATTGGCTTCGTACTTCAAAGAGAAAAGCCCCAATGCAAGTAAATGATAATCTATGGATTATATATTCTAATTTTCCTGCATTACCAGCTAATAATATGCCTTTCAGATGGTTGTTTAGTTCTGTCAATTTTTGCAATAACTACATGATAGCCCGTATAATAAAAAAAGTAATTAAACATTATAACATTAAAGATTTTGTCCACCTCATCGACACTGATATATACCGTAGCCGTTATCTCAAACAAATGCTGCACCCTGACATATCCATCTATTATCGACGCGACTATGTAATAGGAGTTGACTATTGGCGTAAATACGGTCCTGCCTGTGAGCAAGCACTTGTCCGGCAATCAGATATTGTTATGACCAACTCCAGTTATTTCACAGAAGAATTAGAACCTCTCAACCCCAATATCCACACAACGAATACAGGGGTCAATCTTGAATTATACGACGGAAGTGTGTCACATGATATCCCTGCCGACCTGAAAGCAATACCTTCTCCACGGATAGGATATACAGGAGCAATTATTGAACGACGGTTGGATGCCGACCTATTGTTTACTATTGCGCAGAAACTGCCTCACTATAATTTTGTTTTTGTAGGCCCAGAGGATGAGTTCTTCGCACAGCATCCATTGCATACGCTGAAAAACACGTATTTTACCGGACATAAAGAAGTAGCCGACCTTCCTGCCTACATACAGCATTTTGATGTATGTCTTAATCCGCAGAAGGTTAATCCTATTACCGAAGGCAACTACCCACTGAAAATAGACGAATATCTAGCCATGGGAAAGCCGGTAGTTGCTACAAGTACCCATACGATGAGAGACATATTCGCCCGGCATACTCATCTGGCAACTGATGTAGATAGCTATCTGAGTGCCATACAAAAGGCATTTAGTGAAACCGAAGACATAAAGTTGAAAAATGCACGCATTGCTTTCGCTCATACCCACAGCTGGGCCCATAGTGTAGAAAAGATTTATAAAGCCATCGAAATTTATAAAACAACTGCCAAGAAGCAACCACAATGAACCTGTCGAAAGTAAAAGATAAGATCAAGCATTCTCCAAGCTGGAAACGCCGTATACACAGCCTGATGTTCAGCAATGCCCGCCCCCGCCTATGGGTAAAATGGTTGGTCAATCCTTTCGTGTTCCGTCATGGCAAAAAAGCCGTCATCCGTCGGCAGACAGTGATGAATGTCTCCCCAATCAATCGATTCCACCTGGGGATGCATAGTACCATTGAAGAATATACAATAGTGGACAATGGCGTAGGAGACGTCATTATCGGAGATTACACGCGCATCGGACTACGTTGTACCATCATTGGTCCTGTACAAATAGGCAATCATGTGATACTGGCACAAAATATTGCAATATCCGGATTAAACCATCGCTATGATGATATTCAACTCCCCATACACCAGCAGGGAGTAACAACCGCTTCTATAAAAATAGGAAATGATTCTTGGATCGGTGCCAATGCTACAATAACAGCAGGTGTAAATATAGGAAAACATGTGGTTATAGGTGCAGGCAGCGTAGTTACTAAGGATATACCCGACTATAGTATAGCTGTAGGAAATCCTGCAAAAGTGGTAAAAATCTTCGATTTTAATCTTAAGAAATGGATACTCGTGAAATAATCCCTTTCCTCTTCCACTTTTTGTTACCTTTGCCACTTTTTTAATCCATTTATATCAAAACTAATGAAAAAATCGCTTTAAATTATCCGTCACCAACAAGGATAAGGTGGAAATCTTCAAAGTACAGACCGATACTGAACATGTGAAAATGGAATACATCGTACTGGAACTTTTCGCCTTAGGCATAGAAGAACTGCTGCAGGACAAAGGCAACATCAGCACACGCCTGGAACGAATGTTAGGAACCCTCCGCCAGGTAACCCACCAGTTCAGGCACACGCCGGGCAAAACTGACGGACAAGACTGACTGACAGAAGCTTATGTATAACCATCGCAACGCACCCTTCGGTGCCAGGGCTCCTCCGATTCTTAAGGATGGTTAAATCTCACTTTTCTCCCGGATGTGCGGTGCGGGCGGCAAAGCCGTCGCTCACGAGCATTCTGAGAAGAGAAAAAGTGGACAGACCGCACATCCGCCGAAATTCGCTTATGCGTATCTTCGGGCTCGCTAAGAGAAAAAGCTACGAAAAGATACTGTCGCCCCCCAACAAGCAACTCCGCTTTACGCAACCTTTTCCCACGAACAATAATAAACCAATAAAGCAACCGAAAAATGAAAAGAAACTTTTATCTCCAACATCCGCTCATGGCCATGCACGACCCCCGAATGCAACTCCTCTTCGAACAGGAAGGACCGAGAGGAACCGGAACCTACTGGCTCATCATCGAAAAACTGTCCATGCTGCCCGACCTCAAAGCAAAACCGGAATATCTGCGCCCTTGCTGCAAAGGCAGAAAACTAACGATGCCTTACCTGATGAAAATCATCCGCGAATTCCAACTCTTCAAACTTGGAGAGGATGATTCCTTCACCCCCGAAGAACTGAATCCGGCTCCCCAAAAGGAAGAGAATACACCGAAAAAGAAGGAGGAATACATGACGAAAAACGACAAGGAAACTCTCGATTCCGATGCAAAAAACGCCGGTTCTGATGCAGAAAATGACGGAATATTGCAAAAAATGACAAGGAATAAACCGAAAAAAACAGCAAATAAACAAGATAACGCATTAACTATCAGCGATATTAAAGAAATGATCAATGCAACAATTAAAGAGAATATAAAAGATATAATAACAGCAGCAACAGCAGAAAAAGAAAAAGAAAACACCGCTGCTACTGATGATGATGTCGTTGCCGATGATGATGTCGTTGCTGTTGATGATGCCACCGATATTGCCATTGTCGGAAATCCTCCGATCCGCCCGGATTCACCCGCCGCCCACGACGGCTTCGGCTGGTCGCAACCATCGCTACGCCCCATACGTCCCTGGCAGGAATTGGTGGACGGACTGGTCGAAAAAACGCCCTGGCTCGAAGTAACCTGCATGCATAGTGGCTACGGTGCACTGCTGATGCGTCACATCAAGGTGGCTGTGGACTGCTTCAAGGAGCATATCGAGATCTACGACAAATGGCACGACCTACTGACCGAAAGCGATGCGCGACGCTATTTCGCAAACTATACTAATCCCGGACAGCGCACCGCGCAAGCCCTGCACGCAACCCTACTGGCACTCGACGCCAAGCAGAAGTCCGCCGCCCCGCCCGACCCCTACCGCTACGAACAGCGCATTGACGGCCGACGCACCTATCTGGGCTGCACTATTCCCGATAATGCCCCTCCCCGACCGGACGCCACCGCTTTCTGGAATGAAGCCACACGCTCATGGAGCTCGCAAATGCCACACTTCGTGGGGGCAAACGCCACAGCTGAACAAGGCAAATGCCACAGCTGAACAAAGCAAATGCCACAGATCACGCTCATCCAAGTGTGGCATTTGCCCCCACGAAGTGTGGCATTCGAGACACTGAAGTGTGGCATTTCCAAACGACTTCACAAATGACTTTCCAAAAACAATTTTCAACAATTCAACAAACAATGAGAAATTTTCATAAGTACGGAATCAACACCCTCGGTCGTACCAGCGGCAAAATCAAAACCATCTGTCCGGAGTGCAACGCCACCCGCGGACACAAAGGCAACAAATCGTTCTCCATCGATCTGGACAAGGGCTTATGCTACTGCCATCACTGCGGTCACAAGTTCTACGTGCCCGATGATGCCGAAGAGCGGGAACGGCAACAGTTAAAAGAAAAATACAACCGTACCTGCAAGCTCCCCTCCCACTTCCGCCGCCCCGTCTTCAATACCGCCAAGGCAAAGCTCAGCGAGAACCTGGAACGATACTGGACACAGGAACGCTGCTTGGCGCAACATCTGCTGGCCGAACTGCGCATCACTGAAGAATGCATCATGCTGCCCGAAAGCCACGAACTGGAAAACTGCCTCTGCTTCAACTATTTCGAAAACGGCACGCTCATCAACACCAAGTACCGCAGCGGCCGCAAGCACTTCATGATGGTGAAGGGCGCCGAGCTGATCCCCTACAACATCGACGCCATACTGGACACTCCGGAATGCATCATCACCGAGGGCGAATTCGACGCCGCCGCCTTCATGAGCGCCGGACGAAAGGACGTGATCTCCGTGCCCGCCGGCGCGCAGAACAACCTCACCTGGATGGACCGCTTTGTGGATACACACTTCGAGCCGAAACAACTCATCTACATCGCCACAGACGAGGACAACTCCGGCCGGCTGCTGCAACGGGAACTCGTGCGGCGCCTCGGAGCCGAACGCTGCCGCCTGGTACACTTCGGGCCGGAATGCAAGGATGCCAACGAGCATCTCATCCGCTACGGAGCCGAAAGTCTGCTCATCACCTTGGCGCAGGCCGAAGAAATCCCGCTGGAAGGCGTCTTCACCGCCGAAGACCGCCAAGATGCCTTCCGCACGCTCTTCGAAAACGGCCTTCAACGGGGCGCTGAAACGGGCTGGGACAATCTGGACGAGAACTGCACTTTCGAAACCGGACGTTTCGTGGTAACGAGCGGCTTTCCCGGAGATGGAAAGTCAGAATTCATCGACGAACTCGTCCTGCGCCTCTGCTTGAGGCACGGGTGGAAAATCGGCTACTTCAGTCCCGAAAACATGCCCATGGAATACCATCTGGCCAAGCTCTCCGAAAAGCTGACCGGGCATCCCTTCCGCCCCGGAGCGGGTATGACGGAAAATCTCTACAACCGGGTGGTGCGCTGGCTGACGGACAACGTGACGCACATCTTACCGGACACGGGAAGCTACACCGTGGACTGCATCCTTGAGAAAGCCCGCCAACTGGTACGTCGCCGCGGGATGCGCATCTTTGTCATAGATCCGCTAAACCGCATCGACCAGCAACTGGAACCGGGACAAACGGAACTGCAATACATCACCTCGCTGCTGAACAAGCTGAGCCGATTCGCCCAGCAACACAAGTGCCTCATTATCCTCGTGGCGCATCCGCGTAAGGTGAACCGTAACACCACCAACGGCGAACGGCGGCGTGCAGAGATGAACGACATCAACGGTTCCGCCAACTTCGGTAACATGGCCGACTACTGTCTTATCGTAGATCGCAACGACGATAAGGAAATCGTTACCATCCACATCGACAAAGTCCGGTTCAAGCATTTGGGCAGTGCCCACACCAACGCCAAATTCGTCTACAACCGCATCAACGGACGCTACTGGCCCTGCGAAGAAGCCATTGTGCACGGACCGGACGGTGACAAACCGGGACCGATAAACACGGTATTCGACAATGAAAATTGGTTGAAAAACATTACAGAAGAGCGTTGTATATTTGATTAATATTCAGTATATTTGTAGAGATAATAGACTCACGAAAAATAACAATTTATTCAAATTAAAGTATGATGAAAACTGATGATTCTATCTTAGAAGTCTGCTTCCTGATACGCAGCTACGGGAAAGGCGAACTGGCCATGTGCTACATTCACGGAGTGACCCAACAGGCAGCAGTCAACCGCTTCAACACCTGGATACGCAAAGCGCCCGGACTGGAACAACGCCTGCTGGAAATGGGAATGAGCCGCACGGGCAGGAACTACACTCCCGCCCAGGTGCAAGCCATAGTCAATGTTTTCGGGGAGCCTTAGCATGTGCACAGGATGGAAAGGAACAAAAGTGATTAGTGTTTAGTGATAAGTGATTAGCGCCATTCGGTATATTATTTTTTAGACGCGGATGACGCGGGATAACACGGATTTAAAAGGCTGCGCTATAAAAGTGGATTAAAAAAAGATCCGTGTCATCCGCGTCTAAAAGATTATTTATCATTTAACTCATAATCCGTAAGAAAGAAATTAATTCCGCCAACGGGTTATAATAATCACAAAGTTGTTGCCGACCCAAGAAATTTCCCTAACTTTGTCACAAAACAAAGCTGAGTCGTATGAAATATCCTATCGGAATACAAAGTTTTGAGAAAATCCGTCTTGGCGGATACGTCTATGTGGACAAGACCGAATTGATCTATCAACTGGCTAACACAGGCAGCTATTACTTCCTGGGCCGCCCACGCCGGTTCGGAAAAAGTCTGCTGATTTCTACGCTCGAAGCCTACTTCAGCGGGCAGCGGGAACTCTTCGAAGGGCTTGCCATAGAGAAACAGGAAAAGGACTGGACGAAATACCCCATCCTGCATCTGGACTTGAACACGGGTAAATATGACAAAAAGCACAGCCTTGCCAATGTACTGAACGACACCCTGCACTTTTGGGAGAATTTGTATGGAAGCTCTCCAAGCGAAGTAACCCCGGAACTACGCTTCAAGGGCATTATCAGACGTGCCGCCGAAAAGACCGGCCAACGCGTGGTCATCCTTGTGGACGAATATGACAAGCCCATGCTCCAGGCACTTGGCAACGAGGAGCTGCAGGATGAATACCGCGACACACTCAAGGCATTCTATTCAGTGATGAAAACGCAGGACAGGTACATACGCTTCGGACTGCTGACAGGCGTGACTAAATTCGGGAAGATAAGTGTGTTCAGCGACCTGAACAACCTGAAGGATATCAGTATGGACGACAGATACCAAACGATATGCGGCATCACCCAGGAAGAAATTCACGCCAATTTTGAAGAACCGCTGCAACTGCTTGCAACGGCAAACCACACCACCTATGAAGATGTATGCCTGCGCCTGAAAAACAGCTACGACGGCTATCACTTCGTGGAAAACGGAACAGGAATATACAATCCGTTCAGCCTGCTCTGCACACTCGACACCCTGAAGTTCAAGAGCTATTGGTTTGAGACAGGCACGCCATCTTACCTCGTGAAACTACTGAAAGATAACGAATTTTGCCTGCCAAACCTTACAAATGAGGGGGTCACGGCAAAAACACTTACGGATGTGGAGTCGTTCAAGGACAATCCCATTGCAGTAATTTATCAAAGTGGTTATCTGACAATAAAAGGATATGAGGAACGATTTGATACATATCACTTAGACTTTCCAAACATGGAAGTAGCCGAAGGGTTCATCAATTATTTAGTGCCTTATTATACCCCCGTCAAAGATACCGAGTCTACTTATTATGTAAAAAATTTCATCAACGATATTGAGAGAGGAAACCCCGAGCAATTCATGAAACGCCTTGCCACCATGTTTTCCGACACGGACTATAAGATTGTGGGCGATGCCGAACTCTACTTCCAGAATGTCTTCTTCATCGTGATGCGTATGCTGGGATTCTACACCAAAGTAGAACGCCCCACAAGCGAAAGCCGCATGGATATGGTGATAGAAACGAAAGACTACGTCTATATCGTGGAATTCAAGCTGGACGGAACACCCGAGGAGGCTCTGCGGCAGATAGAGGAAAAAGGATATGCCAAGCCGTTCGCCATGGATAGGCGGAAGCTATATCGCATCGGGGTAAACTTCTCGCTGGAGAAAAGAAGCATTGACGAGTGGAAGATTAAATAATCCTACAATTATTATTCGCGAACCTCACATAACCTCCGTTAACCTCATTTATCCTCACGGAACCTCACGAAACCTCACGGAACCTCTCGCCGCGTCATCCGCCTGCCGTATCTTTGTTTCACCGGAGCTGAAGGAGAAAGTATCTCCTACCCCCGCTCCGGAGATTTTATTATTCATTTAATTTAAAAAAATTACAAAGTTATGTCAAAAGCTTTAGTAGTGCGCACACAACGCCACAAGAAAATCGGCGACGCGAAATCACCGATGGTTTACACTCTGAAACGCAAACCGAAAGACGCCAAGATCTTCGACCTTGAACGCATCGCCCAAGACATTGAAGCCTTGGGCGGAATGTCGGCCGAAGATGTGGTGCACGTCGGCAGAGCGATCGTCCGCCAAATGCGCCAGACGATGACCGACGGTAACAGTGTCCGTCTGGACGGTTTCGGGATTTTCCACACCACCTTTAAATGTCGTGCCACCGAAGTGGCAAAGGACTGTACGGTGAAGAATATCGAACGTGTCAATATCCGTTTCAAGGTAGCAAACACCTTGCGACTGGCAAACGACAGCATTGCCACCACCAAAGGAGGACCGAACAATATCGTCTTCGAACTGGTGACGGAAGACAGCAGTTCGTCCACCGGTGGCGGCTCTTCTTCCGGCGGCGGAGAAGGCGGCGGAGGTCTGGATGAGAATCCGCTGGGATAGTCACTGAACATTAATCATTAATCACTAATCTCGTAATCTTTATGAAAAAAACGACTTGGGACAAGATTTTGAAAGTAATCATCGCAGTGGCTTCGGCCGTAATCGGCGCTTTCAGCGCAAATGCGATGAACCTGTGAGAAGGATCGATTTAATCGTGATCCATTGCAGCGCCACGCGCGAGGACCGCCCCTTTACCGAACAAGACTTGGAAACCGCTCACCGCCTTCGCGGTTTTGATGGCACAGGCTATCATTTCTACGTTCGCCGTAACGGTGATATCAAGTCCACCCGATTGGTCGAGAGGGTCGGTGCCCACGCGCGTGGACACAATGCAAATTCAATCGGAATTTGTTATGAGGGTGGTCTGGATTGCCACGGGCTAGCGAAGGATACGCGGACAGAATGGCAACGGCATTCATTGCAAGTGTTGGTACGAGCCCTGAAGATGGATTATCCGGAGGCGAGAATTGTAGGGCACCGGGACTTGAGCCCGGATGTGAACGGAAATGGAGAGGTGGAGCCAATGGAATGGACAAAAGAGTGTCCGTGCTTCGATGTTTCTGAATTATCGAAAGTACAATCCTAAAAATCTAAAACGGTTTTGTGAAATGTCCGGAAACAACCAATTAAGGGCATTTCATAAAACCGTTTTTGTATTATAGCTGTTTAGGTAGCATATCTTAAAAGGAATAAAACGTCATGTGCATTAAGCTCTGAAGAGACATTATCAACAAACAACTGATTTTCAACGCAAAACCATTTTCTGCTTCATAAACAAAATTAAATCAAATTGTTGCACCAAGCCACTATTGCACACCGCCAAGAGCAGGAATGGACTAAATAGCGACAAGAATACGCAAATATCATGAATGTTAAAAGGGAAGTTGAGGATACCGTTGGGGACACTTAGTTGGAGATACAAAACTGTCTCGATTGGTTACCAACGCTGAAGTTGGAGATACTTTTTCACCATTAAAAATGCAATGTTTTTGGAGTCATATTTCTTTCAACACGCCATGTCTGAACGTTTTAAATGAGCTTTCACGGGGGGATAGTATAACATTTACAAGAAAGAACAGAACTGCAAAACTAATGTAATTGGCTGAATAATAGTTACTATTTACGTTTTATACGGCATTATCATGATAAAAATAAGCGCGCGGCTGCATACTTAGTAATCATCGCTACGTACTTGTTAGTTATCATATGACTTCGCAGTCTGTTTAAAAGGACAGCGACAGAATCGGCAAACTCGGAGTCGGCTGCAAAATGTTATTTTATAATAACAGGTCTCACAGTCTCCGACGGAGCTAAAACCGAATGGCGCTCCTTAGACTTTTCAGGTTGAAGCTCATATTGCGATAGTTCGGATTCAAGACGCCGAACACGTTCTTTCAGACCACCAAGTTCTTCGATAAGAGATTTGTTTTCATCATCCTTCTCTTTATACATCTTATATAGGAGAGAATCACTTTCTGACGAAACCAAAGATACCGTCTGAAAAGAACCCGATACATCTCCTCCCGCTTCACTGCTACGAAGCATGCAACCACGACCAGTGAGAAGCCAATCTGAATCAATAGGAAACACCAATACAGTATTTTGGATAGCAGTCAACCCAACATTGCTCCTTCCTTTCGAAATTTCCGTAATCAGAGAAGCGCTGACTGATATTTTAGACGCAAAATCCTTGTTATCAGACACATATTTTTCCTCAATAAGGTATTCCAAAACCTTTAGAAAACGTACAGAGAGTTTATTCAGCATATAAATAATACAGATTACTGTAAAAATAAATATCAAACCCTTTTGTTTGGTACAGAATACTGTATACCTTTGCATTAGGTTAAATGTTTACAGCGCACAAAGAAACGAAAAAAGGCGCACAAAAACAATAATCAAAGACTATAATATGAAAAGGGCGATTGAATGATAGAAAACATTAAACTATTTATAGTATGAAAAAAATAGAATGGGAAAATCCGAAAAAAAAGAGTGAGGCTTATACTTACCTTATGAAGGTGTTCAAAGTGAGTAAACCTACCGTCAGCTTGGCGATGAGCTTCAAGCGGAACAGTCTGGAAGCAGCACGCATGAGGCATGTGGCATTGACACAACTCGGCGCGAAACTGCTGACTGATGAGGAAAAGTCTCCACGAACAGTCAAAATTCTGAATGCGAAGGGAGAAACCGTAAAGGCTATTATAGTCGAAAACTAAACTATATTAACTTACCAGATATGAAAAACTTCAAAAACCAAAGATATGGACAGAAAACTGACAGGTAAAGAGCGAGCATTTCTCATAGATCTGGCGGTATTGTTACGGCAATATGACTGCTTGATGCATATAGAAGACAATAAAATCTGCTTTGATATGGAAAATGAGACGGAAGACGAGCGCAGAGCAATACACTTGTCGGGAGTGTATGCCTGGTTTGATATTGAATATTTCATGAATAAGAACTCTTAAGTAGAACTAAAAAGATGAAATTTCTGATTATGGAAATATTTGGAAAAACACCGTGTGTAACGTTTGACGAGCTTGTAGGGAGCGGAATAATGAGCCAAGCTAACTACAAAAAACATGTTCGCGACGGAAAGTTCCGCGTACTCAGGAAAGGCGGAAATGGACGCAAAGCGCAAATTGCTTACGAAAGTCTGCCGGAAGCCATTCGTACTGCTTATGACGCGAAGAATCCTCGTGCAAAAGAACAACTCAGACAACCATGCCTCCCTATGAACGAACGTCTGAAGAGCGACAGCAAAGCCGTAGAATTCTTCAAAAGGCATACTCCGAAAATCACACTGGAACGGCAGACAGAGTATACACTGAATGCCAAAGTATTGAACGCCATGATGACCAAAGAAACGGATATGACCAGCCGGCACAGTACCTGCGGATTCCGAAACAAGAAGTTAGTGCGCAACACTCTCCTCGCCCTTTGCGAACATTTACGCCAGCAATACGGGCATACACTGCCCAAAAGTACATCGCGCCTGCTGGAAAAGTACAATGTATACAAAAAATATGGTTACCAAGTGCTCGTCAACGGCAATTCGGGTAACCAGTCCGCCCGCAAAGTTGGCGCACGCGAAGGACGCCTGTTGCTAAAACTGAAACGCAGCAGATTTCCGGTATATACCGATATGCAGATATTTGAAGAGTACAACCGACAGGCAGGAGCAAGAGGGCTGAGCCGGATAGAATCTCCGCAGACGGTAAATAATTACCTTTACAAAACCAGCATCAAGCTGTGGTGGTATGCCGCAGTCTACGGTGAAGTCGCTTTCAAAAATGAGTTCATGCCACAGTTCGACACCAAGTTGCCGGAAATGCCGAACACGCTATGGTATGGTGACGGCACAAAACTCAACCTCTACTACAAGGTTTACGACAAAAAGCAGAAGCGTATGGTGGCGCGTACCATCGACGTGTACGAGGTGATGGATGCCTGCACGGAAGTATTCCTGGGATATGCTTTCGGCACAGAGAACTTCCTCACCCAATATGAAGCCTACCGCATGGCACTGGAAACCTGGAAGATAAAGCCCCACGAGATAGTGACCGACAATCAGGGCGGACACAAGAAGCCTGAAGCACAAGCCTTCTTCAGAAAAATCTGCCATTTACACAAGACGACCATGCCCCACAACGGACAGTCCAAAAGCATAGAGAGCGCCTTCGGACGTTTCCAGCAACAGGTGATTCACAAGCTATACAACTTCACCGGACAGAACATCACCGCCGTGAAGCCGAGCAGTCATGCCAACATTGACCTCCTGATGGCCAATATTACCCAACTACCCACGCTGGAGGAGATGAAAGAGCAGTATATCCATTGCCGCCGGGAGTGGAACAACATGGAGCATCCCACCTCGGAAACCGGGATGACCCGTATGGAAATGTACACCACCTTCAGCAGTCCGAACGCTGAACTGCTGGACGACTACGAGGTGCAAGAACTCTTTAAACTCGTCAGCCGGGATAGCGTGAAATATAACAAGCAGGGATTCATTTTCGAACAGAACCGCCAGCAATACCGCTATATGGTATATGCCGAAGACGGACTGGTGGACATGAACTTCCACATTCAGAACGTGGGCAATAGTTTCCACTACCGCTACGACCCGCAGGACATGACATTCATCGAACTCTGGCAGCCCACTCCTTCCGGGCTGGTTTATGCAGCCACTGCCACACCGAAAGTCATCATCCACCGTGCCACTGCCGACCGTACTCCGGAAGAGAACACTCTCTTATTCGCCCAGATACGCGAAAACGAACGCGCCCGCGCCGCCCACCACATCGCCTGCGAAGAACTGATGCTGGAAGAGCGCATAAGCGAAGCCTATATCCGGCTGAGGATGCCGCGTCCCGTAGGCATCTCACAGAAAGGTATGGACCACTACCGCGAAGAGTATGCCGACGAAAAATTAATTCCTCCGGTACAATTCCCCGAGGGCACAGGCCCCGGAACCTCTGTAGACATCGCCTCCGTGGGCGAGTATACCAAAACAACGTCTCAACTGACTGAAGTGGATTTTTACCAAAGTTTTTTCAGTAATTAATCTGTATTCAATAATCATTTAAACATTCTTCAAACTATGAAAGAACTCGCCAAACAGGATAAAGACTCTATCCGTGACGCCTTGACAGAATATTGCAGCAACTCCCCCTCGCAGAATCGTGCCGGTGAGAATTTGAGCGGAGAACGCTGGACGCTGACCGAAAGTAGCGCCTTTTCACGCATCACCTTTGCCATGGCCGATGCGCAGACCTACAAAAACACTACCTGGATAGTGGGCGACGCAGGCTGTGGTAAAACCACCGCTGCCATCGAGTACTGCTGCGCACACCGCAACGTCTTCTACCTCCTTTGCAGCGAGGACATGAAGAAAAGCGACTTCGTCAGGGAAATAGCCCGCCAAGTGGGCGCCCCCACCGACGGAACCAACCTGAGGGACACGCTGGACTATGCCATCTCTCTTGTCACCTTCCTCAACAACCCGCTCATCATCTTCGACGAGGGTGACAAGCTAACCGACTCCGTTTTCAGCTACTTCATCAGCATCTACAACCGGCTGGAGAACAAAAGCGGTATCATCTTCCTCTCCACCAACTACATCAAGCGCCGCATAGAGAACGGCCTGCGCTATAACAAAAAAGGATATAAGGAGATACACAGCCGCATCGGCCGCAAGTTCTTCGACATAAATGTAGCCACTGAACAGGACATTTACGCCATCTGCCAGGCAAATGGCCTGACGGATATCGCAGAAATCAAGCGGGTACAGCGCGAGGCGGCACAAGGCGAGTACGACTTGCGCCGGGTGAAGCGCGTGGTGCATGCCTGCAAACGTATTCTCGAAGCCAAACGTATGGAAGGAGGACAGGAAACATGAGCAAAGAAGCAAACAGCACCAAAACCTTCACACGCAATGCCAAAGGCGTACGCGAGGTGCTGAGCATGAAGTTCAACACACTCGCATTCGAGGGTGCTTGGCATGATGCTTTCGGCACTCCGGAACGCCGGGGCGTGTGGCTTGTATGGGGTAACACCGGAAACGGAAAGACTTCTTTCGTGATGCAGCTTTGCAAGGAACTGTGCCGCTTCGGTCGCGTGGCCTACGACAGTCTGGAAGAAGGTGCCTGCCTGACAATGCAGAATACCCTGCGGCGCTACAACATGCAGGACGTCAACCGCCGCTTCTTGTTACTGGATGCCGAACCGCTGGACGAACTCAGCCTGCGCCTGAAACGTCAGAAAGCTCCCGATTTCGTAGTGATAGACAGCTTTCAATATACGCAGATGACCTATGCCCAGTACATCAAATTCCGCGAGCAACACCGCAACAAACTGCTTATCTTCATCAGCCACGCCAGCGGACGGAACCCGGAGGGACGCAGTGCCAGGAAGGTAGCATTCGATGCTGCGTTGAAGATATATGTGGAAGGATACCGAGCACATTCTAAGGGACGTTTCATTGGTCCGAAAGGACACTTTGACATCTGGCCTGAGGCAGCGGCCAAATATTATGGAGAAGATTTGAACGATTAACTATAAGAAAAGGAGGTTTATCATGGGATTTGTGAAACGCTACGGCAATGATGCCGATTATCGCCGTCGGCTGGAAGTGAAGTTGCAGAAGAGCACCGACCACATCGAGGAGTTAGCCGACTGGCTGTATGCACACACGTCGGATATAGAGAGCACAGAATATGAACGACGATACGCCGAGTACAACTCGGAACTCCGCCGTCACGATATCTTTTCCGACGAACTGGAATGTTGCGACAATCCCGCCCAAGCCTGGCGGGATAATCCGGAACGATGGCAAGGGTTGAACTGGGATTGCAGAAATAAAATCAGGTACTAAAATTACCCGGTAGTAGTTCTTGACTACTACCGGGTAATTTTTTATGCCCCCCTCTTGCAGGCGTACATCATTTTCGGTACCTTTGTAATAGAAAGATAATTAACAGACCAACATCAACTTTCAGAGTATGAAAAAGAAACGTAACATCATCGGAATGAGCTATGCGCATAGAGTGACGGAAGTGCTGCGCATATATGAAGAACACGCACGCAGCGGATTATCCAACCGCGAGATCCTGCGGCGCTACATCTGGCCAGTGTACCCCATCTGCGAAAAGACGTTCTACAATATCATCAATGCCAGTGCCGACTCGCGCATCATAGCCCGGCAAAACGAACTTGACGCTCAACTCACACTATTCTGATTCCTCTCGATGACCGTAACGGCATATTGCAACTCATATACCTTGATATTGCCTTGCTCAGCCGTCTGCACACTCTTGGTGCGTACCGCCGCCGACTGGCATCCCTCAAAACACCATCCCTGCACCGCCTCGTTCAATCGGCTCACCAATTGATAGCGCTGTGCCACCCGCTCGGAAACCGTGTCTCCGGCAACAGATAGCTGTGCTCCGCAGTCGAAAGCCAGACGCACGCTAAGTATCAGCCATCCGCGCTGCGTGCCGGCACTAAGGCTGTCCCACGTTGTTTCGGGAACGCCCACCAATACACACGGAAAAGTAACCGGATAGGCCGGCTCTCCATTTTTCATGGCATCAAGTTGCCCGTAATCTTCGTCCACCACTTCTACGAGGTTTCCCATCTTTTCGGCAATCTGCCGCAGTAAATCATTCATTAATTGTTCCATATCAGGAGATTTTTAATTGAAAAAGTAAGTATTTCACTTTTGACATCCACGAAGTACGGCAATACTCGCCTGATACGGAAAAAAATGTGTAATCCTTACACACAACACTGCAATCACTACACAATGTTTAGAAAGCGTTACACACTATTTTGCACCCCTCCTTCCTACATCGTATGTTTGCACCAACAAAATCGCAACCGATATGATACAGATAAAGATTCATCATAACTCCCCCACCCGGGAAACAGAGAAAGGAGGCCGGTCATGATCCGCGGACTAAGAAACAACAACCCAGGCAATATCCGCCTCTCCGCCACTCTGTGGCAGGGTGAAATACGTCCCTCGCAGGATCGTTCGTTCTGCCAGTTCAGCAGTATGGCCTATGGTTACCGCGCCCTCATGAAACTACTGCGCAACTACCACCGGCTGCATGGCTGCCGCACAGTAGCTGACTTCATCAGTCGTTGGGCTCCCTCTCACGAAAACAATACTTCGGGCTACATCAGCCGCGTATGCTCCACCATGCACGTACCCGCCACCTACGAGCCCGACGTAAACGACCACGACACACTGTGCACCCTGGCCGCCGCCATCTCGCTGGTAGAAAACGGTACGCCCGCCCTCATGACCGACATAGAAGCCGGATGGGCACTATTATAAAAATAAGAAAAAACGAAAAGTGACAACAACGATATGAATGCACTGGAATATACGAAACTTGCCTGCGGGTTACTCACCGCCATCATTGGCGTAGGAGGATTCAAGGTGTACACCGACAAGCAGCGCTACTTGCAGGAAGTGGAGAAACTCAAGGCCGACGTCAGGGCTGCCGACACCAACGTGCGTAGCAACGAGTTGGACAATGTGAAGAAAGCCATGCAGATAGTCATGGACGAAATAGTAGAACCATTAAAACAAGAGATCAATGCCATCAGGGAAGAACTTGACAAACTGCGCCGGGCAGTGGAGAAAGCAGGCGATTGCCGCCTGGTTACTGACTGCCCTGTGCGCAGCGAGCTGCAAGGCGCCACTGAAAGTGGAGCAGAGCTACCTCGGCGACACACTGCACCGAATGGACGGGTACGCGCTAATACAGCAGCCCGTGCCGCCAAGCATCGCCTCCACAACGTTTCCGGCCGGAACGTTGAAGACGATACCAGTGGGGACGGAGTTTAGCATCCGGAGCGGGCAGGCTACGGTCAGTGTGAAGCGTCTTCCGGGCGACTCCATACAAGTCACCGCCACCTGCGACAGCCTGGCAAGGCAGGTCATCGTGCTGCAACGGGAGCTTTCCCGCGTCAGCCGGCAGACCTCCGAATCAGTCACCCGGGTGCAGCCAAAGGTAGTAAACCAACCCTCTGCATGGCAATGGTTTTGGATAAGGACAGGGCAGATAGCCGTTGCCGCCCTCGTCCTGATATTGATAAAACGGCGATTTTTCTAAATATCTAATTTAATAAACAAAGATTATGGCAGTAAAAGAAAACAATGGACTTATCTATGGTGTAGGTAAAGTAACGTTCGGTGGTAAAGAAATCGGTTGGCTCAGTCAGGAAGGCTTGCAGCCCAAAGGTGAAGCCAAGCAGACCACTCCGGTATATGCAGCGCAAGTACACGACGGTCCGGTAGACGAATTGGTGAGCACACCGAGCACAGTGGCATTCGGCTTCAAGCTGATCCAGCTGAACCCGGAGATGTGTAAAGACCTGTTCGGCGGCACTATCAGCTCTGTAGACGGTGCCTACGAAGCTCCCGACGGTTTCGAAGACCTGGAAGGCGCTTTCACCGTAGAGTGTGTAAGCGGTCACACTATCGAGATTCCGCGTGCCCGCCTCAGCGGTGAACTGGCAGACTCCATCAGCATGAGTGGCGTATTGAGCTACGACTGCACCGTGACGTGTCTGAAACCCACCGAAGCCGGCAAAGCCCGCTATCGCATCGTGCCTCCTCAAACTGAAAAAACAGAAGGATAATGATGAAAGGCCGGCAGACAGAACAACTGAAGGCGTCGGCTCTGATACTTGACATGGGCGTGGCAATTCCCGTCCGCCCATTCAAGTACCTCACCCGGAAGCGAAAGCCCATGCAGGTAGTGATGCGTACCCCCGGACTGGGCGGACTGATGCGCATTGCCAATCTATACCTCAGCATGGGTGTCAGTTATGAAGAACTGAAGGACTACACATACGAGCAGAGCATGCGCTTCGTTGAGCAGCATGGCGTCACCATCAGCCGCATAGTGGCCTGTACCCTTGTGAGGGGGAGGCTGACGGGCCGATGGCTGAACCGTCTCGTAGCCTGGTGGCTTCGTTGGCGCGTGCATCCCCTGTTTTTGCAGGAAGCCATGTATCAGCTGCTCATCATGCTCAACCCGCAGTCTTTTCAGACTATTATCAACTCGGTGGAACTGATCAACCCGATGAAACCGAGTTTGAGCCAATCAGAAAGCGGGAGTTAAAGGGTTACACAGAAGGCCCTCATAGCCCGTTCGGTTTAGTATGGCAGGTGGCCACGGCAACCGGTTGGACCCTGCGCTACATCCTGTGGCGAGTGCCCTACCCCTTGCTGCTGCTGATGGCACAAGATGCTCCTCGCTATGTATCGCCCGAGCAACAGCAACGGCGCAATATGATGAAAATGATTAAAAACCAGAAGAAGGTCCCCGAGGCTACTGACCCGGTGGCGTTTTTCCAAACCCACATCTCAAAATACTAATGAGCTCTATATCAAACTTAAATCCAAGCCAGCTACAGGCTGTTACGGATAAAATGGCGCTTGATGCAGCCCAGAAAGCACTGGAAAAGCTGGCGGACAGCAGCAGGCATATCAAGGGTACAGAGGAAGCTCTGACCGCACTGTCGTCGGGCATTCAGACAGCCAACGGTGCTATATCTCTTCTGGGACTCGAATCGAACCGTCTGAGTCACGTGCAGGACAAACTGAAAGCGGCTATCGAAGTGACTTCGGCCGCACAGAAGGTATCGGACATCGTGAACAAGGAGAGTTACTTCAACCTTGTCATCGTGACCAATGCCAAAAACATGCTAACGGCAGCAACCGCCCGTCTGTCCACCGCACTGAATATATCTACCGCATCTGCCACCGCATTAATGGGAACCCTCACTCTGGGACTATCAGTTGCTATTGCCGCTGCCATAGCCCTATGGGACGAACATATAGAAAAGCAGGAACAAGCCGCCACAGCAGCTCGCGAACAGGCGGAAACAGAGCGTCAGGCCAACGCCGTGAGGCTCCAAACACGTATTGAGCTGGAAAGGGTGACCGAATCTCTGGAGAACTTCACCGGAACCAAAGAGCAGGAGCAAGCCAAGATTGACGAACTGAACAACAAATATGGCGAAAGCTTCGGGCAATATGATACGCTGGCAGAGTGGTATCAGGTACTCCAACAAAAGGGGGAGGCTTACATACAAATGCTCTATCTGCAAGCGAAAGCGCAAAGCCTTGTCAATAAGGCCATAGACGCCGACGCCAAGATGAACGAAATAGAGCTTATGCCTGCGGATAATTTCAGTAATTTTTGGGGTAACAACGGCGAAGCGAATAAGAAGAAAGAACTGGAAAAAGCGAAAGCCATACGCGATGCCTATCTGAAGCAGGCAACAAGTGTCATTAGCGAATCTGTGGATATTGGCAAGGGAGCCGGACTTGAAGACTACAGCCCGAAAAAGAAAAAGAAGACCGATGGAGGCAATGGTGGCAATAACAAGAAGAAGGAAGCCGAAAAAGCAGCGGAGAAGCGGCTTGAATGGCTGAAGAAGATAGCTGAGGACGAACTGAAAGCTCGGCAAGAGATTGACAGCAAGCTCCTGGAGGCTATGGAAGAAGGCGACGATAAGAAGAAAAAGTATGCCGAGCAAGCCTTCGATGATGAGTTGGATCGCATAGAAAAGGAACGCTTGCAACGGTTGGAAAAGCTGCAAGAAGCGGAGAAAGCCGGAGTGGAAGTGACGCCCGAACAAAGAACCGAGGTGGACAACAATGCTGCCAAGCTAAGGAACCTCGCTGCCGAGAAATACAATAAAGAGCTTGCAGACATCGAGAAGCAAGCGCAGGATGCGGAGTTGCAGGCCCAAAACAACTATCTGAAAGAATACGGCAATTACGAAGAGAAGCGCCTCGCCATCATGCAAGACTATGCAAGGCAGATAGAGAATGCCAAGACGCAGGGCGAGAAGGACTCCTTGAAGAAGAAGGAAGAAGCCGCCGTGGCGGAACTGGACAAGGCCATGATCCAGAAGTCCGAACTCTGGAAGCGGCTCTTTGAAGATGCCGACAAACATACCAGTGCCTATATACAGAAGACCATCAACCAAAGCAAACAACTGCTGGACTATCATAATGGTAAGGCAGACCTTCCCACGGGCATTGATAAGGAAGTAGCTGACAAGTTGAAACCCGAAGATATAAAAGCGATAACGGACAACCTTGTGAAGCAGCGTGAGACATTGGGCAAGAAGAACCCTTTCATCGGACTGATAAATGGCTTCAAGGACTTGAAAGATGCAGGCAGCGATACCGAAAAACAGTTTGCCGCCACACTGAACATCATCGAGGGTTTCAAGGGAGTATCTGCCATTGTGAACGAAGTGGGCGGTGCAGTCGGCAAGATGGGCGGCTCTACGGGCGAAACCATGCAGAAGGTGAGCGGCATAGCCAACTCCACCCTATCCATGGCATCTACCGGAGCCTCGATTGGCGGACCGTGGGGCGCAGCCATCGGCGGCGCGCTGGGGCTTGCATCCGGACTGGTAGGCGCGTTGGGTGCCGACTATTCGGGCTACAACGCCATGGTGCAGAAGTATGACGTCCTGATGGATGTCTGGGATCAGCTTCTCAACAAGAAGAAAGCCTACATCAAGGAATCCTACGGAGCCGAAGCCACCAAGGCGGGCTCGGAAGCCCTGCGACTGCTGGACTCGGAGAAAGACGTCACAAGGCAACTTGCCAGCTCCCGCCTGAATGCGGGCAAAAGTGCAGGTAGCCACTCCATCAACTATCGTATGTGGAAAGGCTCCTACAAATGGGAAGGGCAGAACTGGCGCGACGTGGCTGGAGACGTATCCAGCCAACTGAGCGGCGTAGCCTTCAATGACATGTACGACATGCTCAACATGAGCAGCGAGCAACTGGAATGGATCAAAACCAACTACAGCGGACTGTGGGCGGTGATGGACGGTGACTTCCGCGGCTATCTGGACAAGATCATCGAATATGGCGATGCGGAGAAAGAGATCATAGCCTCGGTAAAGGAACAATTGACGGGCGTGTCGCTCGACAGCTTCCAGGATAGTTTCCTCAGTCTGCTCGACGACCTGGACAGCAGTAGTGAAGACTTTGCCAACAACTTCGAGAAGTACCTGCGCAAGTCCATCCTGCAATCCATCCTCGCCCAGAACTACAGTTCGAAGATAAAGTCACTCTACGACACCTGGGCAAGCTACAGCAGCGACGGAAACCTTACGGAAGACGAAGTGAAGCGCCTGCGCGAAATGCAGCAGCAGATGGCGGATGCCATGATTGCCGAACGCGACCGCCTGGCGGAAACCTTCGGATGGAACTCGGACACTGCCGAGACATCTTCACAGTCCGGACGTTCCGGATCGGTGAGCACCGTCACCGAGGAGACGGCAGGCAAGCTCGAAGGCATCGGACTCTCCATACAGACCCATGTAATCAGCATGGACGAGAAGATGGCAGACCTTTCGCGCTACTCGTATGAGGCCATCGGACTGCTGGGCAGCATTGCCGAGAACACCGGTTACTGCCGTTGCCTGAAAGACATTGCTGAGATAGTGAACAGATTGGAAAGAGACGGAATGAAAATAAAAGGATAATTATGGAAATACTCAAGTCATTACTAACCATCAACGATACGGATATCTATGATGTGTACCGTGCATTCCTGTCCGAAGACAAGCCGGGCGGGCACGAGAACTACAACGCACTGTTGCAAGTGCCTGCCGTGAAGCCCTACACCACTGTGGCGTTTCGCGAGCAGAACGGCGAAAGCCTGCCCGACACCTTGCCCCACCCTCACTACGAGGCGCGCGACGTGACCCTACAGTTCGGCATCCTGGCGGATAGCCCGGCCGAATGGTACGAGAAGTATATCGCCTTCATCGACTTCCTGAAGAACGGATGGCTGGTGTTCGCCCTGCCCGAACTGGGCACGCACTATCGGATGTACTTCAAAAGCTCCGCTTCGCACGAGATGTATTCGCCCCTCACAGCCGGGGGCAAGGTGTACGGCAAGATGAAGCTGAAGTTCAGAGAACCGAACCCGTATCAGGCTATTGACCTATAAAACTGCATTAAAGAATCAAAGTATGGAACTGAAAATATACAATCAGAACGGGACGTTCAAACTTACCGTGAACACCGCCGACTCCTCAACCTGGAACCTGGAACTGATGGCGGAGAATGCCGTGTCGGCAAACTTCACCCATCCCTTCTTCGTGACGCTGGAAGTGAACGACTACGTGATGCTGGAAGAAGTGAAGTTCAGCATGAACAAGGAGTACAAGCCGAAGCAGGTATCGACGCAAGAGTATAGCTACTCCGTCAAGTTCTACGGCCCCGAACACGATGCGGCACGGGTGATGTACCTCAACCTGACGGATGGGCAGTACAGCTCGGAGTTCGTCCTCGACGGCAGCCCGCGCCAGCATCTGCAAAGGTGGGTGGAGAACATGAACCGCATCTACGGCAAGACCGTCTGGAGCATAGGCGACGTGGTGGTAGTTCCAAATCAAACCATAGAGTACAACAACAGCACCTGTTGGGATGCCCTCTCTGCCATGGCAGATGCATTTGAAACGGAGTGGTGGGCGGACGGATACGTCATCAACCTTTGCCGCTGCGAACGTGGCGAGCGTGTGTCATTAGGCTACCGGCAGGGCATGACCTCGCTGAACCAGTCGGAGAACAGCAACGATGTGAAGTTCTTCACACGCCTCATCCCCTTAGGAAGTACCCGCAACATCGACCGCAAACGCTACGGCTTTTCGCGCCTGCAACTGCCGGACCGTGCCACCTATGTGGACCGCAACACGCAGTACGGACTCTATGAAGCGGTAGAAGCCGACGCCTTCGCCGATATCTATCCGCACTACAAGGGAACCGTATCATCCGTGCGCACCGAAGAGCAGATAGGGAACGATGAGAAACCCTTCACCGTCTACTACTTCAAGGATGCCGGCATGGACTTTGATCCCTGCCAGTACGAAATAGCCGAGCAGGTGAAGCACATCACTTTCCAGACGGGCGACCTTGCCGGACGTGACTTTGAAGCGAACTATAACTCCACCACCAAAGAGTGGGAGATCATCAACACCTATCCCGACGAACAGCAGCAAGTGCCGGGCGGCAACCTCATCCCCGGAAAGGGCAACGAGTACATCCCCTGGAACTTCAGTATGCCCGTAGAGTACGAACATGCCGCCGAGCAGGAATACAAAGCAGCCGTGGACGACTATCTGGCGAAGTACAGTGAAGACATTGCCAAGTATGGCGGCGAAACGGACTACATCTACATAGAACGCCACAACGTGCCCTTGCAGTTAGGGCAAAGCGTGCATCTGCTCAGTACGGAATACTTTGGTGAAGAAGGCGGACGGGACAGCCGCATGACCAAAGTGGTGAGGAAACTGGACAACCTCTCGGCAGCCACCATCGAGTGTGCCAACCAGGTGGGCAAGGGCTGGAAGAAGTCCGTAGACTCCACCCTGGAGCAACTGAGGTATGTAGTGGCACAGCAGCAGGAAGAGTCCGTGCTGGATATCCTGAAGAGCTGGGACGGCAGGGAAATCACCGACTACCGCGTGCTTTCCGGCCTGCGGACACTGAAGGAAATCGAACTGCGTACGTTGAGCAGACTGAAGAGTGACGAAGCGGCAGGACTCATCACCTTCCTCAAGGGATTGATGATTGGCGACAAGGGCCGTGGCATCACCATCGAGAATAATGATTCTGTGACGGCCGTCATCGACCAGATCAAGCGGGTACTGAGCATCGTCTCTCCCGGCTTCGTCTCCGGCGACCTGGGTGCAGGCTTCATCCTGAAGGAAGATGCTGAAACCGGCGAGTCCTATTTCGAGGTAGACCGTATGTTAGTGCGCAAGCTGGCGTACTTCGTGGAGCTGGTCATCAAACGCCTGTCTCACGTTGGCGGTGAAATCCTCCTTACCCCCGCATCTATGGAGTGCACCAAGGTGGAAGAACTGGAAGCTGTCTATCGCTGCTACTTCGAGCAGAGCGAAGACAACAGGGCAATTATCCAGGAGTTCGAGCCGGACGACCTGGCACGGGCACAGACCTTCAATATTAAGGAAGGTGCCACGCAGGGCGCAGCCAACAGTTTCTATTGGCGCTACGTAGTTGGCACAGGCGACAACTATATCGACCTGTCCAAGACGGATTGCGCCACAGGCAGCAGCATCCCGGCAGCCGGTGACCACATTGTACAGTTGGGCAACCGCAACAATCCCCAACGCCAGAACGCCATCATCTTGTCCACCGTTGGCGATGACGCACCTTCTATCAAGCAGTATAAGGGCATCGACGGTTATGAACTAGGCGGCAAAGAAGTGACCATCATTTCCCCGCTTCTGAACAAGTTTATCGGTAACTTCATTTCCATCTCCACCGGAAAGAGTGTGGACGAGATGCTCAACGAGTTTCAAGCCAATCTCGACATCATCCGGGAGCAGACGGACAAGGAGTACACCATCTGGTTCTTTGATTACGATCCAGCCCCGGACAATATTCCCGCCTCGGAATGGGCGACTGATGCCCAGAAGGTGATGCACGAGCAGGATATGTTCTATAATCGCTTGACGGGCCACGGCTACCGCTTCGAAAAGAGTGGTGACACCTGGGTATGGAACGACATCACCGACCACCTGACACTGATGGCACTGGAAAACGCCGCCAAGGCGCAGGACACAGCCGACGGCAAGCGCCGTGTGTTCGTAGAGAAACCCGCCGACGGGCAAGCGTATGATATCGGAGATTTATGGACGAATGCGGTGTACGCGGAAGGTGGCGTGAAGTATGATAACGACACACTGGTCTGCAAGGTTGCTAAAGCTGCCGGAGAGGCATTCAACATTGAACACTGGCAGGCTTCGTCAACTGTTACCACTACATACGTTAAGAATATGGAGGGGCAGTTTATAGCGGGTGTCACTGAATCTAATGAAAAGATAGAGGCGCTGGATAAACTCGCGAGAGAGGGTATAGAGAAAGCTACTAATATGGCTGACGATGCGTTAAAGAATCTACAGGGTCTGTCGAGTGATTTCACTAATATGAACAACACTCTCGCTGAGCAAACTACGGTGATTGAAGCAACGAAAGAGTCAGTTGCTTTGTTGGTGCAGGGCAAAGAAAAGGATGAGGACGGTAATATAGTGAACATCAACACGAGCGGTCTGGTGACTACCGCTTACTTTAACAGTCTGTTTTCTGAGCGTGTAGAGTTCGATGAGAACGGGCATGTCGCCAACACAGCCACTTCCGGTTTCATAACCGGTGCCGACTTCTCTACTCAATATTCGCAAATGGAAAATGAGGACGGAGAAATCAAACGGTCGGAGATAAGTACATTCATCACAAGAAACGGTGACGGAACTTTCACAAGCGATGCATTTATAAGTGCCGACAGAATCCGGTTCAATGGCCATATTGTGGCGAATGACACATTTGAAGTAGACACGGACGGTAACATGACGCTGAATAATATAACGGCCAACAATGCGAAAGTAAGCGGAAAAATAGAGGCTTATGAAGGCACAATAGGTGGATTTAGTATAGAGAGTGGGCGAATAGGGACTGAGGTTGTAAATGGAGATGAAGATCATGATATAATGGTGAGGGGAACTGGCTTATTCTTGTACAATGACATGATAGGGTTTAATGGGAGTGGCAAGAGACAAGTTATTGTGGGTGCCATAAATTCATTGGGCACTAATATGCTGGGAATCTTTAGGGATACGGAAGAGACATTCTTACCTAAATATGGGATTACTCTAGACATAAGTGGTTCCAGAACCTCCAACAATGCTATTACAGGTAGGGGAAATGCCGTGTTAAACGGTATGATGTGCGGATTCTCACTTGAACCTATCAGCATAGACCGTCCCAATACGATTTATACAGGTTTCAGTCTCAAAAATGGAAACACTTTCTTTGTGACAAATACCAGTGGTGGTGATATGGTGCTTCCAAGGCTGGATGATTTGCTGAGTTCCATCGGTTTAAGTCCACAAAACACCACTACTTCGTTCGCCGTGCCTTTGGATATTGTGTGCGGATATTCGACCAGAACTACTTATGTGTATGGAAGATGCAATAAAAGTGTTACGACAAACGGTGTATCTGGAACTCCCTTTAATAACGGAAACTATCCTCAAATATGCAATAATAATTATGGATATGAGGATTATGTGGCAATCAACAAGGGAGACGTGCTTTCGTTGATGCTCCTTCGTGAGACAGGTACTGAGATGTACAAGGCGTTTATAAGGTATCGGAGCAGTTAACAGGACTATTTGAAAGATGTTTAAACCATATTTATACTTATGATTATGAAGATAAATTTTAAGAGATTCGAGGTTCAAACCTCATTTGAAGGCAATAAACAGATCTTCAATATAACCCATGACTTGGGCAACATGATGATGTACAATGGTAGTGTTCTGCTTGACATTGGCTTTGAAGACCTAGCAAAAACCATCTATTACTCCGATGGTGAAGTCGAAGTTCCAGAATGTTATTGTAAAGCCATTATTGAAGTGGTGAAGCAATCTTCCTTTATTGCCGCTGTCAAGCGTGAAGTCATAAATATACTAAGTAATAATCAAGCGTAACATGGGATATATCAAGTTTGTAATGAGTGTACGAAAGAGCGATGAGAAAGGCAGCACCACTCACGCTGTAATCAGCCGTATGGAGAGTGATATGGCCGACACCTCTATGCTTGAAACAAACCTTATCATGCACGCATTATCCGCACCGGGCGGGAAGGTAGAACAGGAAAACAAAGGGTTCCCTTATATTTTTCCTTTTGAACTATACTAATAACAAAACGATATGGGAAAACTGAATATACCTGTAAAACAGGTCGGCGACAAGCTGGAACACGAAGAATTCAATCTGGTGGTGGACTCCATAGAAAAGTACAGCACTCTGGGAGGACTGGATACCGTGGATGCCTCTGTGGATGAAGAAGCCACGGAAGACGTTGCTCTTGTGAAGTTTAAAGGCACCAACACATGGGTAGAAAAGAACCTGTCCGAGTTGGGCGGTAGCGGCACTTCAGTGCAAATGCGCCTGAACTTTGTCAGTGAGGGTGTACAAATCGTCAGCCAAGGAAGCAGAGTCGTTCTGAAGTATAACTTCTCGTCCATGCTCGACGGAGTAAGTACCGGCGACGGAACCGTGATTTATACGGTCAATGGTAAGCGTGTGTCGGCAGGTACGATCCAGCAGGGAGAGAACTCGTTTGATGCGACTGCTTATATGCTGCTTGGGAACAATACGATAGTGGTGGAAGCTACCGACAGCTACGGCACCAATCGGAAACTGACGTTCAGCGTTGAGACTGTAAATATCAGTATATCGTCTACATTCGACGATTCGCAGATATTCAGCGGTGCGATCAGCTATAAGTACACCCCGGTGGGTAATGTAGAGAAGGTGGTTCACTTCCGGATAGATGGAGAAGAAGTGGATACTTACACGACTTCCGTAACTAATCGCCAGCAGACGCAGGTGCTTCCGACACAACCGCACGGGGCACACAGGTTGGAAGTGTACATGACCGCGGAATTGTCGGGCAATGTAGTAGAGAGCAACCACCTTTACTACACCATTGTCTGTATCGAAACGGGTAACAGCACACCGGTGGTAGCCATTTCGTATTATGAGACTGAGGCGGAGCAGTACAGCACTGTCATTGTGCCGTATGTGGTTTATGATCCGGCATCCAGCACGGCGAAAGTTACGCTGGCGGTGAATGGAACCGCAGTGTCTACCCTCCAGGTGGGGCGTACGCGCCAAAGCTGGAACTACCGCGTAAACAACCAGGGCGAACTGCTGATGTCCGTAACTTGTGGTTCCACAACGGCAACTCATATCCTGCAAGTCAATAAGTCCGCCATTGATGTGGAAGCTGAAACGGCAGACCTGGAACTTTATCTCACGTCGATGGGGCGCTCCAATGCTGAGACGAACAGGAACGAGTGGAAGTTTGGTACTGTTTCTGCTGCCATGAACAGCTTCAACTGGGCCACGAATGGTTGGGTAGCGGATGGCAATGGTAACGTTGCCCTGCATGTGCAGGGAGATGCCCGCGTAGAGATACCTCTCAAAGTCTTTGCACAGGATATCCGCCAGAACGGTAAGACGATAGAGTTTGAGTTCTCCACTTCTAATGTAGTGGACTATGATACACCTATCATCAGTTGCTGGAACAATGGCAAGGGCTTCAGGATCACTGCGCAAGAGGCATTGTTCGTTTCCACACAGACGCAGGTGGATGCCAGGTTCAAGGAAGAAGAACGTATCCGTGTCTCTTTTGTAGTGTCGGAGTTGGCGGAGAACAGGTTGATACATACCTATATTAATGGTGTGGCATCCGGAAGCATTCAGTATCCTACCACCGACAGCTTTGCGCAGGTCACTCCGGCAGATATCTCTATCGGCAGTAATGATGCGACGGTGGATGTCTACAACATCCGCGTCTACAATAACAATCTGAACCGGTATCAGCTACTCGATAACTACATTGCCGACATGGACGATGTGGATAAAAAGCTGGCATTGTATGAGCGCAACCAGATATACGATGCTTACGGCAACATTGACCTTGACAAACTCAATAAGCAACTGGCCGTTATGTACATCATCGGCGACCTGCCACAGTACAAGAAGGATAAGAAGACGGTCAAGGTGGTCTATACGGACTTGCAGAATCCTGAGAAGAGCTTCACTGCGACGGGCGTTCAGATTGACGTACAGGGTACATCGTCTCAATACTATCCGCGCAAGAACTACAAGCTGGTGTTCAAGTCCGGCTTCACCATGGCGATGGACGGGAAGCATGCAAGTACGTATCAGTTGAACGATGAAGTGCTGCCGGCTACCAATTTCTGTATGAAGGCGGACTTTGCAGAGTCTTCGGGTACTCACAACACCGGACTGGCAAATTACATCGACTGGTTGCTGAAACAGATGAATCTCCTGACCATTCCGCAAAAGGCTGACAGCAAGATCCGGACTACCGTATGCGGTTTCCCGATGATTATTGCGCACCGGGCTACGGAAGATGCTCCGGCAGAATTCATCGGCAAGTACAACTTCAACACGGACAAGAGTGCGGAAGATACGTTCGGCTTCTCCAATGGCGATGAGTCAGTGGAGTTCTCCAATAATACTTCCGACCGCACCAACCTGCGTGTATCGGAGTATGATAAAATAACGGATGGCAAGGCGGACTGGACGAATGACTTTGAATTCCGCTACCCGGACGATGACGACGCCAACGACGCATACGAGAACGGTACGAAGAAGCCGGAGAACCTGAAAGCCATTACAGACTGGATTGTGTCGTGCATAGGAGATGCGGACAAGTTCAAGGCGGAGATTGGCACGCATATGGATAAGGATCAGCTTATTTTCTACTGGGTCATTACGCTCGTCTTCGGAATGGTGGACCAGCGGGCGAAGAATATGTTTCTGACTTATTATCACGGTGGCCTTTGGCTGTTCATCTTCTACGATAACGATACGTGTTTCGGTGTAAACAATGAAGGTGCGATAGAATTCCTTTACAATGTGGAAATACACGATGTCATCGGCTCGCAGAATGTGTGGAACGGCGCCGAGAATGCTCTGTGGAACTTGGTTGAAGCGGCTTATCCGGAAGAAATCAAGGCTATGTACACAAGCATGCGCCAACAAGGTATGCTGACCTACGACAAGGTGATGGAGTACGTCAATACCCGCCAATCGGACAAATGGCCCGAAGCCATATACAACGAGGACGGTTACTTTAAGTATGAGATGCCACTTGTAGAGGGGTATCTCGACTACTCTACGTCTCACGAGAATCCTACGTTGGTGAAAACGGGTGCTTTCCTATATGCCATGCAAGGAAGTAGGGAGATGCACCGGAAATGGTGGCTCTATTACCGGCTGTTGTACTTGGACAGCAAGTGGCTGGCAGGCTCCATCTTGTCGGATACGGCCGTGTTCCGTACTTATACTCCAGCACAGTGGACGGGCGTGGAACCTTGTGCCGATCTTCACCTGACGGCATTCAATGCAATGTATATGAACGTGAAGTGGGGGTCTGTAAGTAAGTCGGCACGTGCGGGTGAGAAAGAGACGGTCACTCTGCCCGCTCCCGAAGGTATGAAGTTCAATGATACGGAGACGATCATTTACGGTGCGTCGCTGATTAGTTCTCTCGGTGACTTGTCTCCATTGTATGTAGGTACGGTGGATGTGTCGAAGATGAAGCGCCTTCGCGAGTTGATTATCGGAAGTGATGTGCCGGGATATAGCAATACAAACCTCCGTTCGTTGTCGGTGGGCAATAATCAGATGTTACGTCTGATTGATATCCGTAACTGTCCGGGATATACGCAGACACTGGATGTATCTCAATGCGATAATATAGAGGAAGTACTGGCAAAGGGTAGTGGTATCGTAGGTGTGTCCCTTCCTGCCGGCGGTAATCTGAAGGTACTGAAGCTTCCGGCTGGCATCCGAAGCCTGACCATCAGGAACCAGCCGAGCCTGACAAATGAGGGCTTCAGCATGGAAGGTGTGGCAAACCTCACCACCTTGGTACTGGAGAACACGAACATCGATACCTTCGCCCTGCTGGCAAGGTGCTTCCAGGAGTCGGTATATGCTATCGAACGGGTCCGGTTGATTGATGTGAGGGGGACGACAGATTCCACTGAATTACTTGCGAAATTAGTGCGTATGGGAGGCGTCGATGAAAACGGCAACGACATTAGTAAGGCTGTGGTGACGGGCGAATGCAGTGTTGTGGGAGTTTATGAGGATGACTTGACCGATTTGAATGAAATGTTTCCTGAGTTGACCATAAACTATAAGGCTGTATGGATACGATTGATTGATCCCGTAATGAAGGGGATAATATTGCAGGCATGGGATGCCAACAATGACGGTGGTATAACTAAAGAAGAGGCTGAAGTGGAAAGACGATTCCCTAATTCAACATTTAGTGGTCGTGAGGATATTGTTTCATTGGATGATTTAGCTCATATCTCATATTATCATGTAAGTGGTTTTAGGGATATGCCAAACTTGAAAACCGCAAGCATTGGTATCAACGGTTATACGGACGCTGGCAAGGGCACAACCTATCAGATGTTTATGAACTGTACAGCTTTAGAACGGGTTGTAAACGGTCCTAATATCGAATACATGGAGCGTATGACATTCTTTGGCTGTAAGTCACTGAAAACTTTTGTGTGGTCTAATAAAGAAAAGCATATAGACATGTCTGCTTTTAACGGTACAGGGTTTGAAGTGTTGGAGCTTCCTGATAGTGTTGAATTGTTAGGAGGAGATTACGGTGGAAACACCTTTGCCAACTGTTCTAAACTAAGGAAAATGACGCTTGGAACGAATATTAAAGAAATAAGGCAAAGAGCATTTGCTGATTGTCCTGTCATGGAAGAATTTCGCATAAAGGCAAAGACACCGCCAATCTTAGGAAATAAAGTATTCGAGAATACCCCTTGCTACATATATGTTCCTAAAGGTTATGGTGAAATATATAAGGCTGCGTCCGGATGGGCGGCACTTGCTACACGTATTGAAGAAATGGAGGAATAATTATGGATGTTTTTAGAAACAGATTGACGGCGGCAGAAGGTAAAGTGCTCCGTCGTAAATCGGATGGCTTTATTGCCGGACCGGAGTTGTGGATAGGATACACCTATTACTTGTATGGTAAGAAACTGGATGAGCCTCTTTTGGAACTTCCGGAGCATTACGAAGAGATCGATATTCCGGAAGAGTTTCTGGAAGCGGAAGAGCTTTAAAGAACTTCTTAAGGTTTGTATTAAGATAAGTATCATCATTTAAGGAACATTGATTTCCCTTTAATTTATGGAGAATAGTTTATGGCACTGAATATAGATAAGAAAGTGGAAAATGAAGGCAAGAATGAACAAGGTCGCTTGTCTGCTAATGAATTCAACCAGCTTATTGACGTGGTTAAGTCATTGGAGAATAATAATGTAGACGGCTTACAAACAAAGCTGAACATCATTAACAGCACTTTGGAAGAACTGCTGAATGGCAGTAGTGGTGGAGTGCAGCGCAATGTACTTGTACAAAACAATCTTGACAGCCGTAATCTGTCCGCCAGTAAAGGAGAGTCTTGTTACCTGAAGTTCACATTTGTATCTCAGGAACGCTATGGCATTGGTAGTGAGTACGAAGATACGGGTGAACGGGGACTGTGCCAGATCAGCATTAAAAACGCCGCTAATGCGGAGTTTACTGTTGTGAAACAGATGTCTATCCAGTCAGGTTATATCAATACGGTTGATGTGGCTGAGTTCTTGTCTTCCGGTTCCAACCAAGTTATGATTAAGGTGACCGGTGAAATTACTGAAGTGGTTACCCCGTCATTTGTCTATACCGTTCAACTGACTTCACTCTCCATCGCGGCTGATAACTTCCGTTGGTGGACGGCTTTCACCGATACCATCAGTATTCCGCTGAATATTGGTGGAAACATTTCCAAAACGTTGTATGTGGCAATTTCCGGTGATGGGTATGATAAAAACTACGATGTGGCTCTGGGTACGGCAGTATATACGGAAACGGCATACAACTATCAACTGGAACATCCGGGCAAGTCCGGTGTATTCACTGTTGCCATATACGTTGCAAACACGGATGGCAGCATTCGTACCCGTACTGTTTCCTACAATATCATTTGTGCCGTTGCGGGAGATGGCGTTAAACTGATTGCGATAAACAATGTACTGGACAAAGCCACAAACTGGACTGAGAGCGCATTGTTTGATTATGCCATGTATGATGGCAGTAACGCTATCACTTCTGCACAGTTTGTTGTGAAGAAAGAGGGCAGCCAGATATTCTCTTCTGATGAGGATAGTATATCCACATCGGCCCGGCATACCTTCTCTTTTCCGCTGGAAATAGAGACTATTGACAACGCCGATTTCAATATAGTGATCCATGTGAAAGAGGGGACTAAAGAGCTGACTTCCGCATTGACAATTCCGGTCGACAACTCGCTGGGCTTCTCGTCTGTGGCAGGTGCAGTGTTTTATATGAATCCGCGTACCCGCTCTAACAACCAGGGCAACTATCTCTCTGTGGTGAATGAAATGACGGGTGAAGTAGTTCCTGCCGCCTGGAAAGGAATGAACTGGGGAAATGACGGATGGACTACCGATGCAAATGGCAATAAAGTGCTACGTGTGATGGCGAGCTCGCAAGTCAGCGTTGGTTATAAGGTGTTTGCTAAAGAGTCTGCACGATTAGGCAAGACTATCGAGATAGACTATAGGGTTGACAATGTGACAGACTTCAATGATCCTGTTGTCCGTATGTCGAGTGATGGAGATGCTTTCGTGGGCTTGCGTGTATTTCCGGATAGCGTAATGATGTTTTCGAATTCGTTAAAGACCATTGATAATCAGGGAATCAATCTCTTTGAGGGTAAACGCTTGCGCCTGACACTTGTTGTCATGCCGGGTGCTTATGGAAATCCGGACTTTAACTTGTGTATCATCTATGTGAACGGTGTAAAGAACCGCGAGTTCACCTATAAGAATAATGATTACTTTGCCCAGAATAGTGACATCATCATAGGTTCCGATTATGCGGACGTTGATATCTATGGAGTGCGCGTATATGACTCTGCTTTGACTTCCGAGGCTGTACTGCGGAATTATATCAACTGGCTTGTCGATAACACGGAGAAGTCTCGCGTACAGGATGAGAACGATGTTATGGACGGTAATGGTTCGGAAGTTGATTTTGAAAACACGAAGGATCAATTCAATGTATTTGTATTCGACAATACATTCCCGTCGTTGATCAATCCTAATAAGATGATGGGCACATTAGAGGTATTCTATGCCGATCACCCTGAATGGAATGTATCTATAAGTAATGTGGAGGCTAAAGGACAGGGTACATCCTCAATGCGCTACTGGAAGTGGAATGCCCGGTTCACACTGGACAAGAACTCATCGACCGTTACAGCGGCAGATGGTTCGACGAGTACCGGCGGATGGGCGATGAATTCGGATTTGGCCAAAGCCACCAAGATTACGGCAAAGAAGAACTTTGCTTCTTCCATGCAGTCGCATAAGATCGGTTCTGTAAATTCGGTGGACGATTTGTATCGTGCTATGGGATATCTGAATGAAGCAATGCAGTCCACTAAGTATGCTAATGCCCGTGTATCGGTCTATCAGCTTCCATTCGTGGCTTTTGAAAAGTCGATCAATGATGAAGGGAAAGTGGTGTATACGTTCATGGGCTTGTACACAATGGGACCGGACAAAGGTGATAAGAATACCTTCGGGCATGATACAGGGATATTTCCTGGATTGATCTCCATTGAGGGGGCGGATAACTCACCGTTGTGCGCTTTGTTCCGTGTGCCTTGGAGTAGCCGGATGCAGTATAACGAAGATGAAGAAGCCTTCCAGTATAACGGTGCGAACTCGTGGGACTTTGGTGCCGGGGACATTGCCAATATCAGTAAGTGGATACCGGCATACAATATTGCTTATGTGTGTTCCAACCGTCTGAAGCCTTTCAACGGGACACTGGCAGAATTGAATGCACAGGTTGCAACCTATCGAAATGAACCTTGCGAGTTTTGGATTGCAAAGAGTGGTGATGCCGATTTATATAATGTGTACTATTTCGAAGCATCGGAAGGCCGATTTATAGCATCCGATATAGGTGATGGTACAATCAATCTACGAACCCAGCTTGTAGATAAAGGTTATGGTCTGGCTACGGCTGACCTTACAGGGAAAACTGCTGATCAGCTGAATATGCTCTTTATCAATGCCCGCATTCAGAAGTTTCGTAAGGAAGCTTCCGCATATTGGGATATCGATGATGCGATCCTGCACCGGAATTGGGTAGAATTCCATGCCGGCACTGACAACCGTGCCAAGAATACTTATCCTTATACCTTCGGAACATCCGCGAGTAAGTGGAAATGGCGTTATGATGACTTGGATACTATCTTTGATACAGATAATCAGGGTCAGGCAAAGAAAGGATACTATGTAGAGCTGCATGATACGTATGATAATGGTGGATCTGTATGGAATGGTGAGACTTCTAACTTCTGGAATCTTCTGGACCTTGCTTTCCCGGATGAAATCATTGCAGGGATGAAGAAGATGATGATGAAAATGGAAGAGTTGAGTGGGGAGAAATCTGGTACCGACTTTGATAAACTCTATGCCTACTTCCAGAAATATTACTTCAAAGAGGCACAAGAGTATTTCTCTCAGAGCCTTTACAATGCGGATGCCAAATTCGCATACGAAAATGCGGAACTGGCCTATAGTAAAGGGCACTATACCAGTGATACCAGGCCTATAACTCAATCATTGGGTGATCATTATGCAGCCGAACAGCGATGGATCACTAAACGTATCCTGTATATGATGTCTAAGTACAGCTTTGGGCTGTTCAGTGCCGATGGTACGGACAATATCATTGTACGTGCGGCTGGTAATACCATTAAGTACGAACTCACTCCGGCAATGGACTTATATCCGGCCATAGCCAATGGAACGTCTATCATCCGGGGAGATCGCACTAAATCCGGTGAGGTTTGCGAAATGCTGATCGAGTTGTCAGGCTCCGGAGATCAACAGAACACTATCCAAGGCGCATCTTACCTACAAGATATTGGCGACTGGCACGATAAGAACGTTGCAGGTTCTATGACTATTCAGGGACGGATGCTTCGGGACATCCGGTTAGGTAGCAAAACTGAAGATATTGCTATCTCAATCACTTCATTGATCATCTCTAATTGTGTGAGTTTGCAAAGCCTTATTCTGTCTCGTATCGCTACACTCCAAGGTGCACTGAACTTATCTGCTTGTACTCACCTAAAGAAAGTATATACCGGTGGAACATCGCTAACTCAACTTATATTGCCAAAGGGTGGAGGGTTAGAAGTAATAGAGTATAGTGAGCCTAACCAATATATAACTTTACAGAATTATCCGCTTATAAAGAATGAGGGTGTCCTTTTGGACTATTGTAAAGAGAATGTGACGGATTTCTGGGTAGAGAACTGTCCGTCATTGAAGCCCATACAGTTACTCTCTACCATCATTGAAGCGCAGCAATCGCAAGGCACCAACCATACATTAAAACATATCCGTGCAGTGGGGTTTGAAGAAGAGTATTATACAGCCGATGCATTGGATATGCTTGCTAATTTGTCAGATGGTACCTACAAAGGTCTGTCTGCCGAAGGTCTCGCTGGTGAAAACCCAATACCAGTGTTGGAAGGCAGCATCACTGTTCATTCTAAGTACTATCAGGACTCTGTGGATAAGTTGAGGAATATCTTTGACAGATTGGAGCTTATTATGGATGGAGAAGCTGCCATACGATTTGCTGACGCAGAAGTGTTACGAGTATTACTTAATGCAACGGTCGGAGCATACAATGCAATTAGTAAAGTAGATAAGGATGGTGACGGTATGCTTACGGAAGAAGAATTATCGTCACTAACTACACTGTCAAATAGAAATGATAATGTCTATTCAATGTTCAAAGACAATACTGTAATAGAGACTTTTAATGAATTCCAATATTTTACAGGGTTAGAGTTTATAAACAGTAGCTCATTTGAAGGTTGCAGTTCATTAAAGGAGATTACTCTTCCTGTATTAACCAAGATGGGTAATGGGGTATTTGCAGGTAGTGGAATAGAAAAATTAATTATTCCCGAAGGTTACCAAAACATAGGTCCTTTAGTATTACAAAGATGCTATAATCTCAGGCTTGTTGATTTTCCAAGTACGGTCACTTCAATTTCAGAAGGAGGTAGTTTATTTTGGGCTATGAAGAATCAAGTTACTGTCATATGTCGTGCCTTTACTCCACCAACATTCGGGACATGGGGATACGATGGCGATCCAAAAGTTATATATGTCCCTGATGTGAGTGTAGATGCCTATAAGTTAGCTGCAGGATGGAGTTTACAGGCTACAAAAATATATCCTCTATCAACCTATATGGAGCTTTGATAAACATGTTTTCCGGAGTACTATGAAAAGATAGATGCTCCGGAAGATATTTAGAAGTCATATTCGTAAATCCGATCTGCGTATGTACTCCAGTTTGTAGCAGTCTTGTATGCATCACCACTTCCACGAGGTACATAAATATTGCACGGATTGTTGGTAAAGCAATTATCTCCCATTGCAGGCGGTGTTATAGCTTTTATGTAAAAGTTTTCCATTGAAGTACAATCTCTAAAGGTTGAGCCACCTATTTTTACAACACCTGCACCAACTACCAACTTTTTAAGGGAACTGCAATTTCTAAATGACTCTACATTGTAGTCTCCATAAATTCCAGTACAAGTGTCTGGAATATCTGAAACTTCTTCAAGAGAAATACAACCTTTAAATGCTCGTCCATCTATTCTTATGAGTTTTTTACTCAAGACAACTTTTCTGAGATTAGTAGCCCCTTCACATACCATCCTTTCTGTTTGAACCAGATAATCTCCCATATCCAACAGTTCAATGGAAGTGTTATTCATAAAGCATTGGTAGGGCATTCTATCCGAATTGATTGATTTGCCAAAATATACTTCTTTCACCCCAGTGAGAAGATTGCAGCCCCTAATATCATAAACCAGATTTGACAAGTCTAAGATTTTAATTTTGTTACCATTGGAATATTGGCTAAAATCAATCCTTCTACCTATATTAGCTTCATTTTCTATAATATACCCATCTTTATCTACATCCCAAACAGAAACGGCGATTTCACGCCATACTGGATCAGCCATATATATTGCTGGTTCACCATCCATTATCAGAGTCAGTTTATTGAAAGTATTTCTCAGCTTATCCATAGAGTCCTGATAGAACCTGAAATCTGCCTCAGAAGCACGTACAGATATGATTTATTTTCTGTAGTAAAAAGCTGGGTATCGAGATTATTGTTCTTCATACGTTGATAAAGCCTGTATTAAATTGGCGCTTTCGCTCCATCCGGTAGCTGATTTATATGCTAACATGCTTGCATCAGGTACATATATTGCAATAGGTCTACCTGCTTCTACATAGGACCATGCACCTTCAAAAACAGGTGGTACTAAAGCACGGCAGATGACTACTAACTTATCACCGCCATTATTGGTGGGACGTAATCCAATTGATATGATTGTACTCGGAAAATCTATTAACTTACATTTTTTATTAAGACTGATAAAACCATCTCCGCAAATTTTACATCCTTCATTAATCACCAATTTTTCAATAGCAGTTGCGCCAAAAGCAGATGATTTAATTTCTACAATGTTTGGTGGTAAAGAAATTCTTCGCAAAGATTTACACCATGTAAAAGCACTTCCATTTATTGAGGTAAGCCCAGTGAAATAACGAAATTCATCAAAAGTTTCAATGAGTTCATTTCCCAGATTGTATCCTTCTACGAACATAGAATACACATCATCTCTACGGTGAGATAACGTAGTAACTGCGGCTAACTCTTCTTCAGTTAGCATTCCATCATTATCATAATCTACCATACGAGAGCTCTTATCAATCCCTACTGTAGCTTCAAGTAATACTCGGAATACTTCAGGGTCTGCAAAACGCAAGGCGGGACCTCCAATTAGAATTAGATTCAGTTTGGTGAAGATTTTACGCAGTTCTTCCACAGAGTCCTGATAGTACTTAACTTCAGTAGAATCCCCTCTATAAATAACGCCCCCAATTTATTAAGAACAAAGAATATATAATGACTTTTAAAGCATTGAAAATTTCCAAAGAAAAGATTAAACGAAAATATAAATCAACAAAATACCACAATTCATTTTATGATAAGTAATGTAAAATTCCTACAATTCATTTTATCCAAAATGTACAAAGTCTTTTATGTTTTTTAAAATATACGAACTAATGTTTTATATTGTCTCATTATCACATGCTTCTCAATAATAGTAATACTTCCTGAGATTTATACATGGAATAAATGGGGACTACTTCTGATAAAAAGAATAAAATAGTTGTCTAACTTTACCCAAAGGATATTCCACATAACAAGAGATAATCGCCACAGCATCATTGTAGCCTAACAAATAGTCCCATAAAGGCTCCTTTCCAAACAGAAGGAATCATATGCCAATTGCCCTCTCTTGCATAACGTTGAGTTTTATTGGGAGCAGAAATAAATACCAAATATAAAATAGACAAAAAACGAATAAGACCTTTATTATTACGGCGAGTAAATATCATACGACTGCGCGTCAAATAATATTCACGAAAAGCCGTTAATGGTTTTATAGTTGCACTCTCTTTATGATATACTACTGATGCTGGCTCATACCATAGCTTATACCCAGCTTCACGAAAACGTCGACTCCAATCAAATTCCTCATAAAAAAGGAAATAAACTTCAGTCATTTCCCCTACTTTTTCAATAGCATCACGACGTATCATCATAGCACCGCCATGCAATACCTCGGTTTCTTGAGCACAAAGATATTGGCTCATACAAGATGCATCAAAATATTCAGTACGACGCATAACAGATATTGCAGATAAGTCTTTGTAACCATAATATTGTATCTTATCAGGTTCATACAAGAAACGGATCATAGGAGAAACACCCGCAATAGGATTATCCATAGAGAAAGAATTGACTAATGCAGATAATACTGGTGCTTTGATTTGCATATCATTATTGAGAAAAAACAAATAGTTTCCTTCAGCATATCGCAATCCTAAATTATTTCCCCCAGCAAATCCCAAATTACTCTTACTACGAATCACTTTTACAAATGAATATGCTCTCTGTTCCAATTCAACCGCATCATTTCCACAGGAAGCATTATCAACAACTATTATTTCATACGAAGGATATGATTCATAACGCTGAAAAGATTCAATCAAATCACAGGTATCCTTGAGACCATTGTAATTTATTGTAATTATGGAGACTTTACTATTGTTCATTTTCTTTTATTACATTCGCTATATCAAAACATACCCTATCCCAATTATAATAATTTTCATACTCTTTTCGCTTACTGATTACCCTCTGCTTCATTGCTTCATTGCCTAAGACGTCAGCCATTTTCTGTGCCAAAATAGCTGCATCATCATCGTCAATAAGATCTCCCGTCACCCCACGTTCTATAAAATAAGGCATTTCAAATGCATTACGCCCAATGCAAGGTAAGCCATTAATCAAAGCTTCAGCAAACACAAGACCATAAGCCTCAAAACGAGAAGGCATACAAAAAACGTCACAACTTTGCATTAAAATCCCGACTTCTTCAAAAGACACCGGACCTTTAAAAATAATACCTTCACCTTGGCAACATTCAGGTTTATCAGATGGTCCAACAATAATCAACTCTGCATCCTGTCTGTATTTCTTACGCAAGAGATGAAAGGCCTCTACTACCAGATCTCCCCCTTTTCGTTGAAAAGCCTTACCTACAAATAAGATTTTATTTCCAGTACGTCCCGTAGTTCCTTTTGCCGAATAGGCATTACATCCACCACCTATAGCATAAATCTTATTGCTAAACTCCGGATATACTTCTTTCATATACTCAGCCAACCAATTTCCCATAAGAAAAATAGCTTTACTGTGCACAAACACTTGATATTGCCGTTTTATCTGATAGGAAATCTCAGCATTAGAATAACTAAAGAAATGATTAAAATATTTTCTTTCCTTTGCTTCTGATGATTTTAAGAAAGAAGCTACTTTCCAAATATTATCCATATAAAGATAGGAAGGGTTGTCCACCTCAAAAACCCCTGTAATCATGAACACCGGAATATTCTTATGTAAATGAACTTCTTTTTGAAGCATGGAGGTTTGAATATTTTCCAATGGTTTTGATAGAAAAGACAACCCCAAGCGTCGTGCTATTTGCATAGTACAATACCACCAGGTATTAACTAAAGAGACTTTCTGCACACAAAACATCTTAGATAACCCTTCCAATAAGGCATATCCCGTGCCTGACCATGTTTTGCGAATATCATTTTTATCCCATCGGGCCGTTACAAATAGTTCTTTTTCCATATTCTTTAAAATAGTCTCCACCTTCTGATTTTATCTTTCAGATGTAAACACCCACAAATATTGATTATTGTTCGTTTAAATGCAATAGGTAAAGCAAAAAAGGCTCGAAGCAAAATATACTTTATTGTTTTCCTTCCACTCATACGACCAGTCGGAGAAACAAAGATACTCGTTAGCAATGTACACTGCAAGTTCTTTTTCAGTATAGAGGATAATTGAGGGGACACTCCTATACGATACGCATGATATATACTCATAATCATAATGTCCACCAATAGGTTCCGATAAAATGCCTCTTCCAAAAATGGGTGGATATAATTACTTTTCAATTGCTGTATCTCTACATATTGACGAGCTATCTTTTCTGAATATCCCTTGGCAGCAGCAACACCGGACACTGATCGTGGATTATAAATGTAATACAACGTACAATTAGGCAATAGCCGGCAAGAACGCGCATTCATGATAACCTGATAAGTAAACCAAGGATCTTCATTAAAATGTCCAACCTGGCAACGAATATTATATTTCTTTAGAAAATCAAGCAGATAAAGTTTGTTCCATGCCGCAACAAACAGTTGCTTGCCACAACCATAACGGTATTGCGCAACAGGATATCCTTCTCCTTCAATTAATGTATCTTCATACTGACAACCGGGATATTCATTTCCATCCAAATCGCAACGAACAAAAGAAGAAGCAACAAAATCCACCGGATGTTCTTGCATCCGATTATATAAGACTTCAATACAATCCGGCGTTATCACATCGTCACAATCCATGGTGAACAAATATTTACCTGTAGCATGATCTAATATAGCATTACGCGCTGCTGCGATACCTTGATTGATTTTTTGGTCAATGATGCGCACCTCACTTCCTCTAGGATGGTTGGCCAATATCTGATTAACAATATCCATGCTATCACCTTTATCATCAATAAAGAGATACTCTATATTCGGATAAGTCTGATTTAAAACGGACAATAACGTACGTTTTATAAGGTCGGCTGCATTATATATAGGAATACCTAAAGTTATTTTATCTTTCATCCTATTTCTTTATCACATTATGATCCCTATCTTCATATTCACTCTGTGTCGTAAACAATAGCCTCATACTCTTAATCCCCCCTTTGAATCGAGACCAAATATTCTTCATCAAATTTCCTCCCCCATCTAGAGTCCCAGTACAAGTAACAGCTCTCGCTCTCCGCTTTTTTATAAATCGCAACTTACCATACTGCTTTAACCCTAAGGCCATCATGCCATCCTCTCCTCGAATAATATTTGTCTTATATCCTACTTTCCTTCCTAAATCTGTATGAAAAGCTAACACCATACCACGAACACAAAGTTCGGGACGATTTATATTCTGTAGCGACAAATAACAATCGCGTAATAATTCATAAAAAAAGAATCCAGATTTTGAATGTCGAGAATCAGGTAAGAAACTCCACAAACCATAAGTACATACGATATTCGACCTTTCCAAATAGTTTACATGGGTAGCTACATAATAAGGAGGATATAGTGTATCTGAATCAATACATATATGATACTTTCCACGTGCATGGTTCAAACCACACTGACGGGCAAAACCTGGTCCTTTTTTCTCTTCACTGTACCATAAAACTCCTATTTCATCTAATAATTGCTCTGTGGCATCTGTCGAATTATTACTTACCACAATTATCTCAACAGGAAAATCACATATATTATCAACCAATGACCATAAACATCCCAATATACGCTTTTCTTCATTATGAGCAATTGCAACCACAGAACAAAGCGGTGTAATATTTTGCCGGAAGGAACACATTTTACCCGCTATCTCTTGCTTTATTTCCCTTGGAACTTCTTGATAAGGACGTTCAAAAGCATTTAAATACTTACTATACCATGCCATATATTACTTTCTCCCTGATTTCAATAGTGATTCAAACAATGCGATCCACTGAACTCCAACATTTTCTATTTTATAGTTTTCTGCTTTCAACCGGGCCTTTTTACCCATCTTTCTACGAACATCGTCTTTTTCTATCAATAAATTTATCTTCTCTGCCAATTCGTCAATATCACCTTCGGAGACCAAAAAACCATCCCCCCCTTCAGTAATAATATCTCGTGGACCACAATGGCAAGCAAATGCCACAATTGGCAAACCACATGACATAGCTTCAACTATCACCAACCCAAAACCTTCATATCGAGAACTCAGTACAAATATAGAACTTTCTTGAAATTTCTCAGCAATATCAGAAACAGAATGCTCTAAAAAACAATTATCATTTAATTTCAACTTTGTAATTTGTTGTTGCAATTGCTCACGAAGCCCCCCGTCTCCATATATTTTCAGCACCCAATCCGGATGCCTGTTTACAACCTTTTGCCATGCTAAAATCAATCTGTCAAAGCCCTTTTGAGCAACATAACGCCCGGCAGCAACAACCTGTTTCGTACTACAATCCGACATTACATCCGGAAAAAAAGAGGTCGGATTCGGAATCACCATTACATTATTCAGCTCTGGCCAAAAGGCTGCATCTTCATGCGTCAGCACCACAAAACGGGATAGCTTTTTCAACTCATGTATCAAGCTATTCATCCACCACTTCTGTATATATGAATAGATAAATAAAGGCATCCAAGAAGCGGTAAACTGTCGATAATGCAACCTGTCAAAGTGTATTTCACCCACTTTCAGACTACCGTCGGTCATTTTATTGATGATATTTATGTCACGACGCAGCAAAGAAACTGTAATATCCGGTTTTATCTCATGCAAACATACATCCATCTTTTTTCTTAGTGTACGCATCTTCGTACGATAAAGCCATACACGATACAAAAAGAAGTGACGGTATGGTTCCTCAAAATCAATGTCAAGTTGATGTACTTGTATTGATTCCTCCAATGGAAAATAAGGTGGCTTATTACCCCCATCTGTGATAACGATATGTACCTCATGTCCATGAAGGGCTAGATAATTAGCCTTCATGGTCAAAACTCTTTCCATTCCGCTGGGATAATAAAGAGCTGGTATGCAATATACAATTTTCATAATGCTACACTTTTATACAGATATATGACAGAATTTATCTCTTTTTCTAAAAAAAGAAAAAATCATCTTCAATTCTTGAAACTTAAGCAAATAGGCTAATATACAGTAAAATGTCAAACCGGAAATTCCTCCGACAATCAATTTAACAATAGGAGAACCTATATAATAAGTCACTAACCATACAATCCCCCCCATACAAAAAGCCAGGAAAAAAGAAGGAGTAAATATCCGTAACTGAGCTTTATATCCTACAGAAGTCAACCTACGTGAATAGGCTATAACAACAAGAAGATCGGTTATAGAGTAAATAATCATCCCTACACACACGCTCCTGATGCCAAAGGGCAAAGTAGATAATAGAATAAACACAGCTACAATCTTCTTTATAAACTCCGCTTGTAGATGATAATCACTCCGACCCTTCGCATCCAAAACAGACACATTGGCTTGCATCATAGGCAACCACATCATGGACATGCAAATTATCTGTAGCAAAGGAACAATTGGCAACCACCTTTCAGTCAATAACAGGGTAATAACCGGATTTGCCAAAACAGCAAATCCCATCATTAACGGAAACAGCACAAAACCTGATATCCGAAGATAACTAATAAATATCTGATCAAACTTCTCATTATCATCTTGATAACTACACTGTATAGGATAAATGACTTTCTGAACTATATTGGAAAAGTTTTGTGCAGGAAACAAACCTAAAGTATACGCCCTGTTGAAATAGCCTAATGTAGAGGCATTGAAAAATTTACCAACTACCAAAGAGTACATATTAGTATATAATGTATGAAGTAGGCTGGAAAATAATATCTTAGATCCAAAAGAGAAAAGTGTCCGAAAGGATGTTATTGAAAAACGCCATTTGGGTATCCAACAAGCCAAAAGCCACAAACCTCCCACCCAAGCCAAACTACCAAATAGTGCCTGAAAAACAAGAGCCCAAACTCCATATCCTTGATAGGCCATAAAAATTCCTATACTTCCTCCAACTGACACAGAAAGCAAAGAAGCAAAAGCTAACTTTCTAAAGTCCAACACTATCATGAGTCGCGTCATCTGCACTGAAGCCAAAGAATTGAGAACTATAAGAATGCCATATACACGAGCAATCATAGTCAACTTGGGTTGATTATAGAAATCAGCAATCCACGGTGCTAAAATAAAAAGTAAAAGATAAATAAGTATAGAGACTATAATGTTAAAATAAAACGTTGTACTATAATCTACCTCTGTCCTATTTTTCTTTTGTATAAGTGCATTACCAAAGCCACTATCGACCAAAGTCTGCGCTATTGCCATAAAGATACTAAGCATTGCCACCAATCCATAATCATCAGGGGAAAGAATACGTGCAATCACAATCGTTAGCACAAATTGAATCCCTTGAGTGGAAAAACGTTCAATGAAATTCCACATCATACCTTTAGCGGCTTGATTCTTTATTGACATATATAATTCCCCTCAACTTTTCACTATAGTAAACAAAGATAAAACAAATATTTCTATAATTCAATAGAAATCATTTTGATTGTTAGAACTGTACCTTATGTCCTTCAACAAATTCTTCCCACCAAACAACAAGTGTCAGCAAGTTAAAATATTGTAATGCCCGATTTTGTCGATGCCAAAACCAAATATCTGTCCGCACCACTTCGCAATCATAGTCTCTAAGAAACCTCTCTACTGCCTCCCGTGAAAGATAATCATCAAAGATACGAGAAGAAAGAATAAACTCTTTGAAGCGTGTACGTTGAGATGAATCAAGGAAAAACAAAGGCATGGGAACAAAGCCGCCTTGTTTCTTTTTAGAGGTAATTTCTTTCGGAAGCAAAGGTTTATAATGGTATTTCAATAAATATTTTGAAACAGAACGTCCACGAGCTATAGTCAATGCGCTATCACCTTTACATTTTAAACCAACAGGAAGATTTTGCAAAAAACGATACAACTCCAAATCCATAAACGGAAATGTCAGATTATTACCAAACATCTGAGCCATACGGGATGCCTTGAAAAGAATGATACGATCAATAACAATTTCCAAATCTGAAATAAGAGCGTGTTGGGTATAAAGATGGTTGAAAGTACGGATATCCGCTTTCGGAGACTCTGAAAGTTTAAAATCCCTCTTCGGGTTTTGTAAAAGCGCACACAACGCTGCATTGGAAAAACCAAAACGTTCACCTTCCAAAATATGGAGTACTTTATCTAAATGAAAGTTTACACGGGAAAGCTTACTACCAGTATTGAAGGTTTCACGACTCAATAAATTGCTGATTCCACGTAATAATGGACGGATGCCTGTACGAGCTGCTAAATAATGAAGTGCCACTTCACGTCCGCTAGTCCCAAAATACTGATCACTTCCGTCACCACCAAGAATTACTTCAGGTTTATCATCCCCTATCATACGCATAGCGCAATAATTTACCATGAGTCCGCCTTCAACAAAAGGCTCTCCAAGAAAACGCACTATATCAGGTAAAGCATTGATTTCACTACCATCTATTTCATATTCATGATGTCGTGTATCAAAAGTATCAGACATCAGCCGAGCCATAGGAAGTTCAGTCCACATATCTCCCTTAAAACCGACAGAATAAGAATCAATTTCCCCATCATAGATACTGCGCAAAGCAGCAAGATTGGAACCGGAGTCATAACCGCCACTTAATAGAATACCTACCCGACGACTATTGCCAATACGACGGCGTATAGCTTGCGAATGAAGCTCACCATAATGATGGGAATAAGTGTCCACATCAGGATTTTTTTCTTCAATTACTTTAGGAATATGCTTGATAACCTTATTAATAACCAGGATGTTATGCAAATCAGCTTTCACATGTTCACCCGCATTCAGTCTATTAATTCCAGACACAACAAAACGTTTCTCATTCATTATTCCCCGTTGCAGAAAACAACTTAATGAGACTAGATCGAATTTTAATTTAGTCTCTATTCTTTCTCTTAAATACAACCAGGAAGTAGCAAACATTCCATCAGATGTATAATAAACCGGGTAGTGGGTACCATGATGGTCACGTACTATTCCACACCGTTCATTCGAATAATAGACAATAGTGAACGAACCATCTAAACGTGAAAAGCTAAAATCATTCAAATATGTTTCGGCTGCTAACTTTGCATTAGAATCATCAAGCCTCGCTTGCAAGGTATCACGATTATAAATTGTGCCATAAAAAAAAAGTCGCAAATTGGAACCTTCATAAAAAGATTCAGGAACCTCTCCCTGAACACGTATATTATGCCAGTTTTCTAATGTAAGTTTACCGTATATCATGCCATGACTATTTTTGATTAGAATCAGCCACCCCGTGCGCTGTATGAATAAACTTCTTATTTGCTCCACGCAGCTTAAAAATATTGGCTGCCATCAACAAAAATGTATATGGTAATGCCTGAAGAGCTGCTGCTAAACGGCTGGTACAAAAACGTCGCGGAACAGCAACAAGTAATGCTACAATCAGCAATAGGAAAATCCCCCACCACTTCAGACTCCAAATAAAGTTATAGAATGTACAAACTAAGGCTAGAAGAAATGTAAAACCTAACAATAACAATCTAGGTATGGATAATTGCTGAAACATTTTATCACAAAAATCCCAGTTACGCTCTGCTATCGCCTTAAACAAATAACGGGCAAAAACCGTACAATAATGCCACTGTGCCGAAAGCCAACGACGGCGCTGACGTGAAAAGTCATTTGTATTTTGTACTTTTTCATCAAAAACAAAAGTTTCGGGTAAATAGTGAAAACGCTTACCCTGATAAAGCAACGTAAGTTCCAATTCCCGGTCAAAACCACCTACAGCTTTGATATTCGCCATTGTATCGCGAAATAATTCATAACGGAATGCCATACCTGAACCGATAAGAGCAGCTGACAAACCCAATTTGATATGCCCTAAACGAAAAATTGTATTATTGATTTCCTCACTCATCGCATCAAGAAGTGCCATATCGCTATTCAAATTCTTAGCAACCCGATGAGTTTGTACAATCTCCACACCTGAACAAGCATAAAGGTCATTAACGTCCTTCAAATAATTGTATGGAATAACATTGTCAGCATCAAGTATCAAAGCTACATCATAATTATCTCCAATAGCCGCCATAGCTGCATTTAAAGCTTTAGACTTTGTGCTGTGTTCAAAATGAACTTCAACCAAACGAATAGAAAGTGCAGAAAGCGATACATTAGTCTCAGGCTGCATATGATCTGAAATAACCACAACATCAAAACAATCAGCAGGATAATCTTGATCCAAACAGGAGCGTACACATTCGTGTATTACAGCATCTTCCCGATAGGCAGGAATTAGTATTGCAAAACGTTTATACATTGTCGTAGATGGGGGTACCGGCAAATCGCGTTTAAGTGATGCCAGACTATAAACTAATAAATACAATACGTTTATCACAAACAATACGTATAAAATCCAATCGAAGATAAGCAGTACCTGTTCCAAAATTAAAATTTTATGTAGATAATGCCACAAATATACAAAAAATGACTGGAATAATCATCATTTCTTAAAAAAATAAAATGTCCCATTTTTCGTAATGGAACATAAAAAACAAGCAAGCTCTCATGCGACATACATATCGTCTGATTCCATTTTCATGGCACTGAATAAATGCAAACTCCAATTCTATCAATATACTCTTTCAATACCAAATTTTTGATATGTCCATAAACCACTATATCTACAAAATAAGGCAGAACTGCTTCATCGAAAGCGACAAGCAATGCCGACAGCACATCTTTTGAAATGGTTCCTTTTACAGCAATGTCAATATCTGATCCCCGATTACAATTGCCCTTGGAGCGAGAATCGAACAAAACAGCTTCTTGCACCTCTGAAAAACGAGAAAGAACATCAATGATTCGCTTCCCGTTTATTTCACTCAATCCATATTGTTGCCACAGAATCTTATTCATCTGCTTTTTCTTTAAAAGAAACATAGAAGTCTTGAAGCAGAAAAAAATAACGCTCAAAGATATCATTCAGTACCTGAATAATAATTTCATCATCATAAATATGAGTGGTCAGATTACGGTTGGCCAATGCCTGCAACCAATCTTCGCCATTCATGATATATCCGCTCTGGAAGCCTTGACGAATCGTTTCACGGGGGGGAACGCACCTCAAAACCTTCTAACGTGAGATAATCCTTCAATGTTTTCCATGCCAGTTCAAATGTGTACTCATAGGTCTGAACGAGCCCGGATTGCAACAAATCATCATCAGGAGCGGATTTTACAACTTCTATGGCACGAGATAAACGTCTGAACGCCTTCTCGTAATTCTGAAAACGCTGTTTCCAACGTATATCTTGACTGCTTATTTCTTCCATACTTGTCTATCTTTGCTTTAAAGTATTCGTTTGAATACAATTGTAACAAAGATACAAAAAAGAAATAAAAATCGAACAAAAGTTATAGAAAGAGAAGTATATAACAAAAAAAACGAGCAAGTTCTCACGAACCTCTCGCCTCTGTAAGAAAAGCCATAAAGGCTTTTCTTGTAAACTGCATCATTGTTACCTAAAAATCAATCTTCTTTTTACCCAAAAATAAAACTTCTAATTACCTATAAAAACAAACTTTCTTTTACCTTTATATACCTAATTACCTAATTTCTAAATCCAAATTTTAGCCTATGAAAAAAACTATTAACGAATCTTTTTACCTAACTAATTCCTTTATTGAAAACTACAAAACTAATTTATTTAAAAGTCAAAATCATGAGCAGTTTCCCAACTGCGATACAAAGATAAGGAGATTTTCCGTGCTCGCAAACAGTAGCATGGGAAATCATATGTTTTATAACATTATTTCAACTTTATCCGGCTTTATTCACAAAAGCAACTACTTCTGAGCAGGCTTTAGGCCCGCTATTGGTAATTTCAGAAAAAGCATATTTTTGTCTTGCTGCTTATCGCAAGACAAAAATATGCTTTTTTCTGTTGCAATCAATACAATTGTTTTCTATTTTTTATACCAGTTAGTGTTCTTTGTGCCTCCTGATGTCACCCAACCAATAAAACCAGGATAAGTATCATAAACTTTCACTTTCTCATCAGGAGCTCCCCAATTAAGTATAGGAAGATTTATACCAAACGGCATCAGATTTAAGACCTCATCATAAGGTGCTAAATAATAGATATTTGCAGCTACATTTGACACATCATCCTTAGTATTGAACAAGTCCATATCAGCTTTGCCGGTAGGAGGATAATTCACCAAATGCACTTCCGTACTTCTGCTATTTACAAAAATAAACGGATTATACGGAGGCAACACATCATTTTGATCTACATCCGCTAATTCGGTTGTGACAGTAAATGTTTTCTTCAGCACACTTTTTACATCATCAAACAATAGAATAGTAGGATGTGCCTGCCCTTCTTCTACACTCCAACCGCCAGGACCTTCAACTGTTATTTTCCGAACTCTGTCCGGTGCCAGTTTATATAATTGATACCCAAAACCACATTTATAGTTAGCTCCGTTATTTACAGGAGTAAATTCATCTACTATTTTATATACCTTATTAGTTATTACATTCCGATAGAGAGTTGACTGGTATTCTACAATCACATCATTCATATCATAGTCTCCTAAGGAAGGCCACATATCCTCAAAGGCCAATGTACCTTTGTAAGAAACTGAGTTATCGCTGGGAGGATCTACAGGAGGCAATTCCGGTCCATCCGTATCTATAGCTCCCGATTCAGCAACTTTCAGATAGAACACAGCATCACAATAGTCATAGTCCTTATTATCCTCAAAACCAATAGCCACAATCTGGTCAGAACCTTTCTCACGCAATGCTACCACACGCTGGGCATTATCCGAATTCATTGAACTATAAGAGTAACGAATTCCCATACCATTCACAATATTCCCCTTATTAAAGCCCATCGCCTGCAAACACCATCCAACAGTAACACCTGCCGGAAATTTATCTTCAAATTTTTGCTCTGACTCATTCCAGTATTTAAGTTTCACTTCGTGACCACAAAGCAATGAACCATTACCATTATCATGAGTTTTGGTAATAGGAGATGCATTAGGAAACGCCAAGATTTTTTGAGTGGTCGCCTCCGTAGGAACAGTACCGGTAGGATAAGTAAAAAAACCCACTGTATTATTAAAATTAGCTCCACTCGTAATGAATACAAGGCTTAATTCCGTAGCTTTAGTGATTTTGATTTCAGAAGTGGTATTATTATTTAGCCATTCCGGATGCAAGTCCGTGATTTTATAGCCATTAACCTTACTGTATACATCCTTTATACTATATAATATATCAGCAGACGGCATACTCAAATTATCTTCCATATTATTAGGATAACCACGGCCATCCCAATCAACTCCGGGCATTAACTTCCAGCTATCCAAATAAGTATATCCTCCGGATGTTGTTCCTCTTGTCTTAGTGCTTAATGAGGCAACATATTCTGCCTGATTGAAGTTTATTTCACCACCGGCAGAAACTGTCAACTTAACCGGAGAAACCGTTCCTAAATAGTCCGTATAAAGCCATACCTCCGTAATAGCCGTAGGAATCTGTATAGTACCCGAATATTTACCTTTTTTATCGGTAGAAGCAGAATAGACAGGAGCCAGTGTCTCATCTTTCACCCATGAATCTCCAACTTCCTTCAGAGGATTCTGATCATAGAGTCCGAAAATGACATAATAGTCATTCGTAAATCCATAATCTACATTTACCTTTACCTGTTTAACCATACTGAAGTCGAAAACTTCTGTCGGATTAAGAGGCGTGTTCTTGTGTTCTCCCTGATACACATCTTTGTCAGCACAACTACTCAATGAGAATGCGCAAATGAGAGCCCCAAGAGCCACTCGTTTCATTTTTTTCCTATCCATAGTTCTTATTTGTTTGTTTTGCAATTCTATGAAAACTGAATCGGTTACAAAGATAGGGATAAATATCAATATTTACAACTTTATATCAATTAAAATAATAGAATACACAAGTTGTTAGGAAATTCATAGATCAAAATATACAAGTTTATAAGAAACCGGAGAAGATTAACTCAGAATTCATCAAAAAAGAAATCGAAAACTAACAAATCCCAAGATTATTACCTCAAAAAATAATTCGCATAAAAAAACAAACCACTGGAGTGGCACGATCTGCCAACTCCAATGGTTGTCCCCTTTAAACACCTTTAAACAAAATGAAATATCTTATTTTCTAGCTTCTGCGATATAAGCCAGAGCTTCTTTACATTTTTCTGTTACATAAGTCCAGTCTTCCGCAGCAACTTTATCATTCGGGAAGAGTTTAGATCCCATACCCACACAGAACACACCGGCTTTGATCCAGGAAGTCAGGTTTTCCTGAGTAGGTTCTACCCCACCGGTCACCATCAGCTTAGACCATGGCATCGGAGCCAACAAGCCTTTTACCAGTTTTGCACCGAGCACATCACCCGGGAAGATCTTGCAAAGATCGCATCCTGCCTCTTGTGCGAAGCCCACTTCTGAAACGCTTCCACATCCCGGAGTATAAGCAACCAGGCGACGGTTACAAATCTTAGCGATTTCAGGGTTGAACAACGGACCTACAACGAAGTTAGCACCCAATTGCAAGTAAAGGGCAGCCGTAGCTGGATCAACGATAGAACCTACGCCCATAGCCATCTCCGGACATTCTTTCGCTGCAAATTTCACAACTTCTGCAAACACTTCGTGAGCAAAGTCACCACGGTTAGTAAATTCGAAGGCACGAACACCACCTTCATAACACGCTTTCACTACTTTTTTTGCAACTTCTGCATCTTTATGATAGAAGACGGGCACCATTCCGGTAGAGCCGATCTTATTCAATACTGCTATTTTATCAAACTTAGCCATCTTATGATTTACAATTTACAATGTACAATGTACAATTTAACCATGCGGACATTATACAGAGACATCTGTTATTATTACTTTATTACTTTATTTCTATATTCTGCTTATTGCGCATAGTGATTATAGACTTTACAATTATGCTAACCAGTTCCTTATTTTCATGATGCAAATCTTGCAGCAATTCGGGTTTCACAAGTTCAAGTTCCATTATCAACTCCAACCAATATGCAGTTTCATCAAGTTCTTCTTCTACCATTTTCAATTTATTCAGAAAATCCTTATCAGACTTTCCAATGCAAGCGGCTCTATAGTTTGCTCCGGGAGAAGTTCCTGAACGAACTACTTAGTTTCCGATAGCTCTTCCTGCCGGAGTATTAGGAAGTTTATCTACTAACTTTATAACTCGTACCGCAAATACCTTTAAGCGGTTTTTCATCTCCTCTCTCGTCATTTGCCGCTATTTGTACATTGTAAATGGTAAATTGTACATGAATTTATCTCTGTACACGTCCGCTTGCATCTCCACCTGCCAATGCTTCAACTTCTTCTACCGATACCAGATTGAAGTCTCCATTGATAGTATGCTTCAAAGCAGAAGCAGCTACGGCAAATTCAAGAGCCGCATCCTGGTTAGGCTTCGTCAGCAGACCGTGGATGATACCACCGGAAAAAGAGTCACCACCACCTACACGGTCGACGATCGGATTGATATCGTAACGTTTAGATTCGTAGAATTCTTCACCGTTATAAATCATTGCCTTCCAGCCATTATGACTTGCAGAGAATGATTCACGCAAAGTAGAAATAACATATTTGAATCCGAATTCTTTAGCCATTGCCTTGAAGATGCCCTTGTAGCCTTCAGCATCAGTCTTTCCACCTTCTACATCAGCGTCGGGTTTGAAGCCCAGACAAAGCTCTGCATCTTCTTCGTTACCGATACAAACATCAACAAACTGCATCAACGGCTTCATGATGGATTGTGCTTTTTCTTTCGTCCAGAGTTTCTTACGGAAGTTGAGGTCAACCGATACCGTAACGCCATGACGTTTTGCAGCTTCGCAAGCCAATTTTGTCAGCTCGGCAGCCTTATCGGAGATAGCGGGAGTGATACCGGACCAGTGGAACCAATCGGCACCTTCCATGATTGCATCAAAATCGAAGTCAGCTGCATCTGCTTCAGCAATGGCAGAATGTGCACGGTCATAGATTACTTTGCTGGGACGCATAGAAGCACCTGTTTCAAGATAGTAGATACCTACGCGGTCGCCACCACGGGCAATGAAATCTGTTTTTACACCATATTTGCGCAGTGCGTTCACAGCTGATTGACCGATTTCGTGTTTCGGCAATTTAGTCACAAAGTAAGCGTCATGTCCATAGTTGGCACAGCTGACAGCTACATTTGCTTCACCACCACCATATACTACGTCAAATGAATCAGACTGAACAAAACGGGTATTTCCCGGAGTGGACAATCTCAACATGATCTCGCCTAATGTAACGACTTTCTTTCCCATAATCTTATTATTTTTTTAATATGTGATTAATTTATAACTTTCAATTTGTCATTTTAAGGCCAAAAACCACCTTAACAACTTGATACTATGGAGAGTAAACTAAAATAAGGTTCGTTCTTCATAGCCTTCGTGTGCGGGCACAAAGATACAACAATTTTCGTAATTACAAAAATTGTCATATATTTGTGTCGAAAATATTAAGATTATTATTGTGTGCGGACACAAGAGGAAGTACAAT
>OGUK01000128.1_pt1 | contig 71795 bp, 90 predicted proteins | sample 1553151 | NCBI WGS metagenome assembly OGUK01 (sample SAMEA2580208, study PRJEB22360) | human gut metagenome | biome: human gut; feature: human-associated habitat; material: faeces | place: Denmark | collected 2008/2010
TAAGTCAGTTTTCTTAGCATAATCAGATAAATCAGCAGTTGGGGCTAAATCAGCAATGCTTTGTAATGTAACACTCTGAGTAGCTGATACCTGTATTTTTTCATTACCTACTGGTTTTACTACTGAGAATTGGCTTATGTCTTTAAATTCAGGCATGGTATTAAAACTTTTTAAAGTATTATTAAAAAAATATTATCTATCATAGGCTATACCGAAACCTACCCCAGCTGATGATCTTACTAAAAGTGTTCTCCATAACTCTGATTTTTCATCTTGAGTAAGGGTCCATTTAGTACCACTAAATTGTGGCAAACTACTACTACTACTTCTTATAACCGCATAATTACCGTAAGACCTTAATACATCTTTAAGTAAATTTATCAAATTTGATTTATGATCAGAATTTTTCAATAGAAACTCTAAACCCGTTTGCTGTACACTTGGCCAGGTAGTATTTCCTGTTAATGTGGTACCATCAACTTGACCAGAGGAATCAGTTATAGTAAAAGTAAATTTTCTACTAGTACTTGTTATACCATTTGGTGTTATTAGGTTAATACTACCTTCAGTTCTACCAATGCTACCAACCACTATGGCTTTCCTACTCTTAATAACTCTAAATTCAGCCAAAGCATTATTAGAGCCATATTCTCCACCTACACCAAACTGTAGATAAACTTGTTCACTAGAAGTCTTATCATTTAACCTCACCACATGTATTGATATCCTAGTTACTGAATTGCCATTACTTACATCTCCCTGCTGACTAAGTATCTCTGGGTTTTCTAAAGCATCTATTGGATACAAAATACTAGCAACATTATCTGATGGTAATTTAGAAGATAGGGTGGGTATTACAGCTTTACCTTTTACTACAGTACTACCAGAAGTATATACTTCACTCCCTTTTACTGTCACATCATATATAAAATACCCTCCATAATCTAACCCATCTGGGTAGTTAGTTTTATCAGTAAATATACTTCCACTGCTAGTCTTTTTATAACCTACATAACTAACAGTATTAGTACTTAAATCATAGGATTCTACCTTATTACCACTTAGTAGTAAAGTATATTTATTAAAGTTTACAAAATTTGTTTTATTGGTATTATACCTATTAGCAGCTTCCGTTGCACTTACTATGGATACACCCAATATCACATTTGCCTTATACTGATCTATGTTGGTTGTACCATAAGAATTGTAGGTAATATTGATACCATCATTAAATAAGTTATTAGTATGACTATTAGTAACAATTTCTGTTCTACTAACTCTACCATTAGAACTTTCTACCAGACCAATCTTTATATAAATAATCTTTCCTGGGTAAGCTTCTGATGCTGGTACTAAAGATTCTTCCTTATATCCACTACTATAAGTAACCGTTTTTTGTACTACAGCTGGATTATCAGCCCTAATCTTTATAGGGTTAGAAGTAGTTACTGCCGATGCTGGTAATACATATTGACTATTTATTTGTTGATTGTTATATAGAGCAACTGATACACCACTAAATCTACCATCACCTCCAAAACCAACAATATCATTAGAATATGTAGTACTAATAATACTATCGGCTGATTGGGTAGTGGTAGCTGTTACTTCTGCCGAGGTTTTACCATTTAAAGTAACTTTTATTGCTATAGTACCACTCCTAGAAGAATCATTACCTGTATTACTAGCCCAAGTTACATTAGCCATATTATCTACTGATAAACCAGTAACTGGGCTTACTATCCTTACACTAGAAAAATCACTAGCTACTAAATCATCGGTTTCCCAACTAACAGTATATTCAGTACCAGTATTATTATATTTATATTTTTGAGTTACATATATCGTTGGTTTAATTTTACCACCAGTTACTCCAGCCTCATTAACATATTCAAATATACTTATTACTGGATTACTATATATCTTCTGACCAGCTGATTGGGTAGTGGTAGCTGTTACTTCTGCCGAGGTTTTACCATTTAAAGTAACTTTTATTGCTATAGTACCACTCCTAGAAGAATCATTACCTGTATTACTAGCCCAAGTTACATTAGCCATATTATCTACTGATAAACCAGTAACTGGGCTTACTATCCTTACACTAGAAAAATCACTAGCTACTAAATCATCGGTTTCCCAACTAACAGTATATTCAGTACCAGTATTATTATATTTATATTTTTGAGTTACATATATCGTTGGTTTAATTTTACCACCAGTTACTCCAGCCTCATTAACATATTCAAATATACTTATTACTGGATTACTATATATCTTCTGACCAGCTGATTGGGTGAATGTAATAGTTTTAGTATTAGTTTTACTACCTTCTCCTGTAGCTATTACATTTACTTGGTAACTCCTACTAGAAGTAGTGTTATTATTAGTATAAGTTACTTTATTACCACTTAAACTAAACCCACTAGAACTACTTACTTGAGTATATGATAAAGAGATACCACCATTAGCTGCAGTATTATTTTTAGTAGAACCAGAAGTATAAGATACTGTCTGACTAGCAGTGGGATTTATGGTATAAGTTCCCCCAGTAGCATCTAAGTTTACAGGAGAAGTTACAGTTAAACTTACATTACCATAACTAGCACTGTTAGCTTCTAAATATATGGCTAAACTATCAGTTACATTTATAAGTCCAGAAGTATAAGTAGCTTTAACTATAATACTCCTTTTATTACCTACAGTTGTACCTCTATTTACCCCAGTAACTAACCCTTTACTACTAACTGTAAAGTAACTACCTTCTCCACTAGAAGTATTAACATAGGTTGAATTTACAAGTGCTGAATTTTCTAACCTATCACCTATATAAGTTTCTAATATGGTTTGCAATTGTATACTACCACCACTAGCTGGAATGGTATTAGATGCTCCCCCTTGTACACTAATTATAAGTCTATAAGTATAAACTGCTTTTTCTTGTATTACATTTAATGTAGCTTTGGATTGAGTACCAGTATTTACCCCAGATTTGATAGTAGAAAAAGTTAAACTTTTACTCCTCTCTTTACCTTTGTTCTCATCAGAACCAATATACACTTTTTGACTATGTTCATCTGGTTTCATATAAACATATAGCTTATCATTACCAGAACTATCCCATGGTATACTTATCTTAGTATAATCAGATAAATCAGGTACATCTCTTGTAACCCTATTTGATTTAAGCTTTATATCCATACAGTATAAAATTATTGTATATACCCCGCTTTATTATCATCATATATAGAAGTCTGACTCTCAAAAGTAGCTACTACTAAATTATCTATCTGTTGTAATACCCTTAAGTAAGCTACAGCTTGGAATCCTTCTTGATTAGCAGGGATTACCCCCTGGAAACCAAAAATCTTAGTTCTTTCCATACCAGAATTATTACTATCGGATGATACTGATATAATCCCAGTGGATTCTACTTTAGAAAAATTCAAATATATATAATCAGTAGTACCATCTGCCCATGGTATAGCTACAAAAGTATTTTGGTCTGCCATAATATTAGATATTATACAAAATTAGAGGTATGGGGAAGAACATTCAACCTCCCCATACCTAAATATTCTAAATTTACTAAGCCACCGTAAAGGTAGTATTTGTGGTAACCTGCACGGATACTTCGGAACCATTCTGAGGAACATCTATTGTAGTAGGTGTTACTTCCAGGGTAGGATCACCAGCTGTCTGATTAAGGGTTATAGTTGCAGTAATCTCTGCACCTCCACCACCAACAACTGTGATTTGCTGGGACCTAGCTTCTACTGTATCATTCTCTATACCTTGTAGTGTTAAAGTAAAAGCATACTTAGCTGTTGCTCCTGGGTCTCCTTCTATAGCTACCCCATTGACTGTATTCTCTCCAGCTGCTTGGTAAGTAATAGAAGAGATATCAGCAGTAACTATATCTCCACTGCCTTTAGTAAAAGTTAATTTTGTAGAGTTAGAAGTACCAGTAATAGTAATGGTTCCCCCACTTTTACTAACTGACATGGAAGAACCATTATCAAAATTGACAAACTCATTTGCAGGGACGTGGTTTGCTACAAACTGTTTATTTTCTGCTCCAGGGGCACTAACAGTAAAAGTAGCTTTTTGCACTACTCGGTTACCCCTATTTGCAACTTGAGCTTTTACTTTTAATGTGGTATCCCCTGAACCACTACTAGGATTTACTATAATCCCATTTTTTGTTACATCTGCCATTTTTTTTTATTTTACAGAAAATTCTGTATTAGTAAATACTTGATTTGTGTCTTGAAAATCATTTTCTTTGTTAAGAAAAATAATCTCCTTTTCCAATGAAAGCTTAGATATATCTCCTTTTTCATATATACAAATCTTATTCATATATATTCTAGAAACATATCTTTTATTTAAAATAAATAATGCTACTTTCCTCTTACCTACTACTATGTGGTTTAAAGGGTTTGCCATATTATTAAGATTTAACTCACATCTACATCCATAATCTTTTCACTTATAGGTTTACCTGTATCTATTTCTATCAATTTAAAATATAATGAATATTTACCTGGTTTGCTAAAATTCATAACAAATGGAGTAGTTTCATTATACTCTACTGGGATATTAAAACCATTGGGAGGACCCCAATAACCTTGGTCTATAAAATCATATTTTGTACCAGTAGAATCATAAGCATACCCGGTAACCTGAGAATCATCTGGTTTGTTAGTAGTACCAAACAAAACTCTTACTCTATTTACACCCTCTTTACCTATCAAAATGGTATATAAAGTTACATTACCATTTATGGGTTTATTATTAACTGGTACACTTTCAAACTCTACATAAAAATTATAGGTAGCTTTATCTGGTAACGGTTCATATTGACAATACATTATGTTATCCTCTACTAATGGGATTTCTGTAACTACCTCTATACCTCTTATAGTGGAAGATGATATAAATACTTGGTTATCTCCTGGAGGATTTAATTTTTTAATGTAGGATTCAAGCCTATCATCTTCTTTTACCCTCTCAGCTTTTTCTTCATCTAACTTACCTTGAAAGGTAGTTGAAGTATCTTGAATTAGTTGTGTTAAGTATATCCTAAGACCACTATCTCCATTAATCCTATCCTGAATTTCCTTGTTCAAAGCTTGATTTAAAGCTTCTACACTTATATTAGGATTATCAATTATAGAATTTATTTGAGATTGTAGAGCATTATCTGCATTTACTCTATTGGTTGATTCATCACCTAACCCTTTTTCTAATAAAGTTAATCTACTATAGATATCATCATAAGTAGAAGAAGTTGGAATACTTATCCAACTACCAATATCAAGCCAATTAACTGCAGATTTACCCCCAAATATCCATAACTCAGGTTTATCACTTTTATTTAAAAAAGTAATCAATCTACCTGGAGTACGTTCTTTTTCTGGTACTAATACTATAGCATCACTTAAAGTTAATTTCAATAAATTGTTATCACAACATGGGTTTAGATATCGTATGGAACAATTTATTAAACCATCAGCTAATATTTTATTTAACTCATCTACTGTATAATTAAGTGATGGTTCTGTACAATTACATTCAGCCATATCTCTTATATAAATTAATATATTATTACACCATCTTTAGTACATACACATGGTATATTGGGCTCCCCAATAACTTTTATTGGTAAGTTACATATATCTTTTATCTTATTACCTTCTGAATCTATTAACCAAATACCATCATTATTTACTACCCTTATTTGATTAGCATAGGTTTCTAATATCCTTCTAGACTCTTCCTCATCTTCTCTGGATAGTATTATAAAAAATAATAAGGCTTCATTACTAGCTTGAGCTACTTGAGTATCTCCATCTGGTTTATAAACTTTACCATTTAATATAAATCTATCCTCTGACCAATTAAAGTCCCAATATCCATAAATATCTAGAAACCTATTCTTTCTTAAGAGATTAGCCGAAATATATAGTATAGTATTGGAATTATCAGTTTCACCTGAAATTGTGGGTTTATTTGTAGGCCAGGTCCTTATATAATTGTATTGGAACAAACCATCCAATTGAGTGGGTATATATTTTGCACCACTATCTTCACCATAAGCAAGAGGTTGAGCAATCTTATTGAGCCATAGAAATGGTTGTTTACCAGCATCAACATCTATAAAATCAGTAATGATTTTTTTATACCTTTCCCATTGTTTTTCAGAAACTCTTTTTATACCTCTTGCCATACTACTTACTTATTTACAACTATAAAGGGGTCTGGTCCTTTTAACCCATTAGAATCTCTCCTATTAACAACTCTTGGTACAACTACTTTACTCATAGGATTGTTACATATAGGGAGTAATATATCTAACCTATCAGCTAACATACATAAATTTTGCCTAATCAAATCTACTACTCCACCTGGTTGCATTGCTTTAATTAGGTTAGATGTATATTCAGAATCCATTTCTGAAGCATTAAAATACTCTACTTCAGTAGGACCAGTTTTTATGGCTTTTATATTGCCATTACTATCACCATCTTCTACATCTGAAATATTATCTTGACTGGAATTATTTGATAATACAATATTGTATGTAGCTTTTAACATATTGGATATTCCTACTACCATATAATCATAGGCAGCTAATTCCATTATTAGTTGATTTTCTAGAGCTTCATAATATAATTCATTATTATATTCTTCTATTGGGATTTTATGATTTACTAGTGGTTGTATATACAACTGCCATTTTTCAATGAATTGTTTCTTAACATTTATAGGAATGTACCCAAATATGTTAGTTGGAATGTAGGTATCTATAAGTTTATAGATAGTATCTGATAAGGTAGTTTTTACTACATTTGATACAGCTACTTTTTGGGTACATTGTCCAACTACTTGTAGGTCATTATTCAATACTGATAATATAACTTTGTAGAATTTGGATTTACCATATACATGTATTGGATTTTCCTCTTCTGAGTTACTATTATCTCCAAAGTCCCAGCGGTATAAATAACCAACTGGGACTCCTTCAGATAAATTATCAAAACTTACTTCTAAACCTACAGTAGTAAAATTATAATCTACTACCATATCAAATTACTGATTAATATTCTAGGATTCAGAAGTAAATTCTTCAACAATAGCTTGTACTAAGGTATCTTTAGTATCACCACTCTCTACTTCAATATCCATAGAAGAAGCAATATCAGATAATTCTTGCATAGTAAAAGCTTTCTTAATCTTTTTTACATCAATACCATTTTTTACCATATCTTTTATGGTATTGGTACGTTCTTCAACACTATATTTAGGCTCAGTATTAGTAATACCATCTACTGCAATAACCAGATGACCTCCATTTAAAGCAGCCTTTACTCTCCTGGATTGATACTGAGCATTAGTTAAAGTTACTACTTCTCCTTTTTTTACAGTTATGCCAGTAGATTGGTCATGAAATATACCAGCATTCTTTCCTGTTGTTACTTTATATGACATAGTTGAGTTTTCTTTTGATTATTAAACTGAAAAAAGTGGTGGAGTATTTATTTCTCCACCACCAAACCTGTTTTTACTGAATATTAATGGATAAGTAGGGGTCTACATCCATGTAATCGGGAAACCCACTATCAGTGAACTCTTTGCTACCATCAAGCAATACACTAGCATCCTGATACATCTTGGAGAAGCCAGTAGTAATAGTAGCATAGATTGCTTCAGTTTGATTAGATACAATTCGTTCAGACTCAAGCATTAACTGCCTTGCAGTAAGTTTAATAAGAGCAGCACGAGGGTCAATAAGCATCAACTCATTATCAGGTACTCCAGGATGGATATAGAAATCTGCATCCGTAGGTACAGGTGTCTTAAGATTAAGTGTAGTCATAGGAGTACCAGACTGCCTATTCTTAAACTCAGAAAGGTCTAATACTTGGAGAGCTACATCCTCCCCACCAATCATAGTACGGAAATTCCTACCCAACCTAGATGCACGAATCCATACCCTTAAGATATCTTTGTACTGAATACCGTTAGTAGTGTTATCTACACCAATTACAGGAGCAGATTCAGAACCATCAGGTTGGTTACCATTGATAAGAATATCCATTGCTAAGGTATCAAGAGCATAACCGAGTTGTACTCCAAAATCCCTTATAAAGATACCCATTACATCAAGAGATACATAATTCCTTACCTCATCAGTAATCTTAAAACCTTTACCTACTTTGAAAAGTTTTACAGTCTTCTGCCCAAAGCTAACATCCCCCAAGGGAATAGTTTCGGCCTCATTAACCTTATTGGGAGCAGCATCGGAAGGATTAACAAAGGGCATAATAGCTGATAACCCATTGATTGCCTGGTCAGAAGAAATGATATTGGGGTAGAAAGGTGCTTCTTTCATCCCCAGATAGATAGCATTACGTATAATTTCAGGTACTATCCACCTAATAGAGGGGTCGGGCATTGTAAAGATATTATACATGGTATCAACTTTGGGATTAATACCAAGCTTTTCCATATAATCATCCATGGAAATAGCATACCTACTCTTTACAAAATCCTCTAAGGATATATCTACAGGCCTACTGTTATTGGAACCAGAACGAAAAGCGTCCAATTGCTGAATCGTGTTAGGTAATTCCCTAACAAAATCCTCGGATTTGTACTTACTAATATCTACCATGATTTAAGATATAAAAAATTTATTTTCAATGATTGTTTTTTAACGTACTAAAATTTGGATAAGCTCATTAGCTTCAGTTGCGGGGTTTATGGAAATAAATGTGGGATGTCCCTCTGCTTCATCCCTTTTATAGGTTACATAAATAGAATCTTCACTAAGACTTACAGGAACAACAGGACCAGCATCCAAAGCAGCTTGGGCCAAACCATATACAATAGCATAAGCTTGTACCATTACAGTTACTTCTACACCTAAAGCTGTTGCAGGATATGCAGGATATTCACTATTAGTTACCGCAATACCAAGAAATACTCCAGTACCATAATAAGGTTGGATAGTACCATCGGTATTAAGAGCAACAGGCTGCCCTTGAATAATGGTTTGTCCAGATTTTACTGGGAAAGCTTGATGAAGCTTATAAGATTCACTTTTATGAATCACAGCTTTGGGGGTAGGAGTACCCACCTTAGCCATAGTCTGAAGATTGTTAAATTTCATTTTGATTAAAATATTAAAGTTATTAAATTATTGGATTTTAATTACTTCCTGAGTTTAGAATCAGCAATGCTTCTTAAAGTCTGGTAGGGATTACTATCTTCATACTCTTCTTTATTGCTATCAACACTTATACTAGAACCCCTACTTACATTATGTGAACCACAATCATCACAATGTAAAGGGAATTTCTCATTAAGGGACCTATCATATGAATCCTTTAAAGCTAAGAGAGTTTCTAAATTATTGGTACTTTCAATCAGGTTTAAAATATTTTCATCTACTTTTTCACCTTCTAATTTCTTGTAAGAAACTACTACAGACTCCTTTACTTCCTTTAAATGAGCAGTACCAATTTCTACTAAATCTTTATTTGTATTAGTAGCTTTAACTACTTGTTCCTTTAATTCATTTACATTTTTTTCAGCATTAGCTAAATTCTCTTTTAAAGAAGTAGTTTCAGATACCAACTCTTTTACTTTGTTAAGTACTAAGTCCAAGTTAGGATTCTCACCATCAATTAAACTTAATGTACCTTCCTTGAATACCTCATCAAGAAATTTACTTAATTCTTCATTCATATTTTCATTTTTGTTTTGGTTAAAAATATTCCCTTTATTATTTATTTTACTGGTATTGTACATTATATCTACCTCTTTGCATCCCTTAAAGTCGAAGAATGATAGCTTACTTTTCAATTCATCGATACTCATTGGTTGCATATCCGAGAAAGAATAATACTCAGCCCCTGCATATTGAGGATTATTTATCTTGCCATCCTTTATTAATTGGGCAAATGGGTCTGCACCATGGGATACCAAGGAAGTTTCTTTATAGGATATAATTTTAGTAACTATCCTACGTACCATAGTACCATCATCCATGTACTTACCCAAATTATCATAGAATTCCCACTCTTTCTCAAAATTATGAGAGGGTTTCCATTCAAATTTTACAGTTACTGAATTAGAGTGTATAGAAGGAGGGTCCATGTATATACCTCTAACTATACGAGGATTAGAAATTCCATCTATTTTTAATACAGCATTTATACCACCAGGAATCTCTATACCATTATCAGTATATTTATTTTGCCATACTACTGATTTTATGGAACCTATAGCATTAGCTACATCTGTCTCATGGTCACAATTAACAGTTTGACCAACCAATAAACTCATGGACTCTTTAAGAACCTTTTCAGTAAATTCAGTTGGCATGTAATTTTTAGCTACTATACATGCCGATAACATCCTGAACATAGGTTCTATGAACTCCTCTTCCCTGGGATTAAACTGTTCTGGTTTAACATCGGGATAGTAAGTATTATAATTTGAATTACTACCAAATAACCCAAACTTATCTACACTCTCTTGGTCCTTTTTAGATACCTCATAAAACTTATCTGATATAATACCTGGTTCTAATTTTATACCAGGTACATGAGATACTAACATACTATGACCTGAACCAAGTATCATAGTATCACTATAAATTTTTTCTTTCATATTTTTGGATATTTGAAATTTAATATTGACTGTTATCTAGTACGAGTATCTTGGTCACCTCTTTTGGGATTAGGATTCTTTTTATCTCTAACCCTCCTATCCGATGTATCTTTATCTGCTTCTCTTTTTTGTTTTTTAGCATTTTCTTCAGGGGTACTTATAGTATCACTACCTTCTTTATTTACTCTGGGTTCTAACATATCAGGTTTATCATAACCCATCTCCCAAGCAAATTGTTCCTGACTTATAATACCCCTATCATATAAGGCTGATAAATTCCTTATCTTGTACTCAAGTCCCTGTTGTACTTTTAATTCATCTGAGATAGTTGAAGTACCAAAGGTAACTTTTACTCCTTTGTTGTTAAATCCCGCTAACCTTAATTCTAGAGAGTAGATAAATTCTAGTACATATTTTACTAGCATTTGTATATTTCTCAACTGGGATATCATCTTAGATAAGGAAATACCAGCCCCACCTTCAGTATTATTAGTTTGTACTCCTATCAAACTACTGTTTACTCCTAAACCATTGGCTACAGATTGTTGATTCATCCTCCATGGTTGTTCTATATTTTGAAGTGATTGTGTAGTTGAATTTAATTTGAATTCATGGTCTTCTTTAAAACCTGTTACTACACCATCACTTAAACCACCCATTAAGTTAGTTTTCAACTTCCTTAGTAAACCAGACAGCCTAGCACTATATTCAGTTTCTGATTCCGAGGGTTTTCTAGCAGGTTTTTCCATTTTTGCCTCTAGAAAACCTACCATACCCATCAACTCCATGATATGTTTAAAATTCAACCTCATATCATGTTGACCTTTTAGGGAATCTAAGGCTGCTATAAAAGGAGGTACTCCATATGGTTCATCTATATCATTATACATACTAACATACAAATAAGTCTCAGTATTTAACTTTATATACTGAGGCTTACCGTTAGTAATCATATTTTGATTTATTTGGTATGGTTGATATACTCCATTATTCAAACGTCTAAAAATGATATTTTCTGGGTTAAGGAAAACAATTGTAGATAAACCATCTAAATTTTCATTGGGTATAGCTTCTATGGATATTGCTCCACTAATCAAACATTGTACAATAAATTTATTTACTAAACCATCTACCCCAGCAGTATATCTACTCCATTTTTTAGAAACTTCTTGTAGATGATTTAACATACGTTCAGAGTTCTCTGAGGTATCTTTTGGAAATGATATAGTATGGCCAGTATTAGCCAATTTAAACATATCCTGTAAAGATATACTTACATCTGGATTTACCTTATAAAGGTCTCTTATTAATGGTATTAACTCTTTCCTAAAGGATGGTTCTACCAGATTGGTAAGATTTTTTAAAGTAGAGATTATACCACTATTATCAGGAACTGATACTCTACCGGGGGAAATAGTACCATCACTTTTCTCATCTTCTTTCTGACTGATTTTAGTAGGGATATCCTTCTCAACTGGTTTCCTACTAAAAATTTTCCAATTTAATTTAGGCATATGATTTTGAAATTTGATTTACAGAGGTAAAACAATGGTATCATTTCTGGGGGATTTTCTTATATGGTTACATATAGCTTTGCCAAATATATCATCATCAGAATAAGCCTGAGCTTCTAAATCTATATCAATTGAAGAATTTAATGACTTATGTTTACCCCTAGCAACTGGTCTACCTAAACCATCATATATGAATGTATAGGCTTCTTGTACAAAAAATGGGTCTTTGATTATTAACAAATCTTCTCTTATGTCTTTCTCTAAGCTTTCAATAATTAGGCTCCTATTTTTCTGAGTAGTTAACCATCCAGGTACTTTTTCTTCTTCTGGTCTACCTCCTTTTTTATTTTTCAGAAGTTTTGTAGAGAAGTATAAGTTAGGATAACCTTCATCTTGAAGTTGTAAAGTTACTGCCATACCAATATCATTGGTTTCTGGAGCAATTTTGGCAAAATTAAACTTTTCTCCAGTATCTCCTAGAAGTTTAGCATACTGGTTTAGTGGTATCTTACCTTTGTATATTACTTGTTCTTCTCCTTTGGAATCCATACAAGTAAAAGAGGAGTAGTCTGTACCTCTACCAGTTGCACAGTCTGCTCCTATATAGTAATCTGTACCATCTATTGGTTCGTTAAATTCTCGGTATTGTCCTCCTAACCTAGTTTTAATTGGAGTATATTCACTAAGAGTATCTTCTATGGCTTTTATATCAACTAAATCAAATACTGTATTACCTGAAGATAAAAAGTCACCATCTATTTCTTGTGCAGTTCTTTTAGGACCAAGAGCACTTGACATTTCTAGATACCATTTTTCATCTCTTTCTGGGTGCATTTGCCAATATAACCTTATTGGGTTAAATGGGTTACCACCAGATAAAGCATCTACCCAAGTACCATGAAAGAAATTACCTATACCGTAAGGCGTGTTATGAGACACATAGTCTTCATTTATGAGGTAAGATTCATCATTTTCAACACAAATATCATAAATGGTATCATAATACTCCCTAACTACTTTTAGCTTAGAAAGGTATATACTAGTACCACGTTTACCAGATACAACACATTGAATATAAGGTTTACTCAGCTTAACTCCGAACTTATTCTCAACCTCCTGGGATATCTTCTCTAATACTCCATAATAGTAACCAAGTTCCTGATAACGATATCTTATGTAAGCTACCACTCTTAAATCGTAGTTGAATCCACCTTTCAATTTAGACCCAAGCCTCATTCCATAAGAATGTTTTGCAGCTTTTTTACCATTCTCAGCTACTGTAACTATCTGTAAGTTGGTTACATAGTTATCAGAAGGATTGTTGTTAATGTGGTCAACTACATACCCTTCTGGAATTTCTCCTAAGAATACTTTAGCCACCAAATTGTGGACACATATCTTTTTCTTTTGACCTTGATTCCAAAGCTGAATATTAAGATATCGTTCCCTACCTGAACATGGTCTTGGTAGCTTCTCTATCCTTGTCCCATTTTTTATAATGAATATTCTCCCCCAGTTGGATACTTCATAGTTTGGATAGCCTGGTATAGGTTTACATATTTCTTTCTTGGGTTTTATAGTTACTGGATTCTGCTCCAGGTCACCTATACCAGTATGATAAAATATAGCTGGTATATCTCGTTTGATTATTTCTGAAACAGGTAACCAACCCTCTATGGTATATAGCTTATGTTTTGGAGTACACTTAATAACTTTACCTTGTTCATTATGAACTTCCCAAGTTTTCAGTACACCTTTATTTACGGAACCAAGTACTCTCTGCCACTTACCTGTATGTGATAATACTTTTAGCCCAAGATGAGATATGTCCATCTTACCAAAAGTCTTTGGACATATAGAATCAACCCTAAAGGAACCATCTTTGCCGATTATCTGAGTATCTCCAGTGATACAAGAATTTACAATAGCTGAACCACCAGTTGAAAGGGTTGGGAATGCAGAAGCCCATATAGTAGAAGCCCACCTAACTATAGCTGCTTCATCAATAACCAATAAAGAAAGAGATTCAGAACGACCAGCTTGGTCAGAGGTAGGTATGGATTCTATTATTGACCCATTTGAAAATTCAATTGTAGATGCTGAACCATATTCTCCAAATCTACCATTGGTAATTGGTGTTTGTAAATACCAAGGTAGATTTTTATACATGAACTTGATTTTTTTAAGAACTTTCTTTGCTACTGTATCCTTGATTGAAATAATGTTAACCTTTTTATTTGGGTGATACATGGTTAACCATAAACAATACATAGCAATCAATTCAGTTATACCAGCTTGTCTGAACTTAAGGATTATATTGAACCTCTCTTTCAAAAACTGATACAATACTGATTTTTGATATGGGTATAAATCAAATTTAACCATACCAGTTACAGGATTTACAACATAACAAAAGGTAGAAAAGAAAAATACATCTTTACTTACCTTTGCTAAAGTCTTTAGTTGTTCCTGATTAAGATATTTCTGTTCTTTTATCTTATCCTTTCTTGGCATGGCTTACTAAAAGTTGTAACTAATTCTCAAATATACATCAAGTCCTAATTCTGATTTAAATTTTGGGTAATAGAAGGAATTCAAACCTACTTCATAATTAATTTTTCTAGTATTGTATTTTAAGCCTAAACTTAAATCATACATACTGTTGATAGGTCTATAGGTTATTCCCAATGTTGGAGAAAATCTTTTAATGAATGGTTTTCTTTTCCAACTTAATTGATTGTTAACATAGTTGTATGAATATAGTTCAGTGTTTATATCATAAGTTTTAGAGAATACATTACCTTTGACATCTAACAAGCTTAATTGTAGATTATCATCAGTAAATAGTAATTGTATTAACCTATCGGTATTTGGGTATCTAGTTAAGAATTCTGAAGATATATCAAATGAAGTAAACTTATCAGTATACACTCTAACAGTATCATGTATGATTTGAATTTCTTTTATTTCTTTTGGTTCTGATTCTAGGTATTTGGTTATATATTTCGGTTTTTCAATATACACATATTCAGGTTCTACCTTTAAAGGTTTTTCAATATACACAGTATCGGTAGTATTTGAAAGGTATTTGTTTTTGGTTTTTAAATCCTCAATTTTTTTGGATTGAGTTATTAACAAAAAAACTAGGATACCTAAGATTGCTAAGGTACCGATTATTAAAAAATTTTTAATTTGGTTTTTCATAGTTTTTTTCTTTCTTTATTTGTTATTATTTTCCTCCCATAAAAGGAAATTACTTATTTTTCCTTTATGGGGAAATAAGTAATTTGGCGCGCGTATACGCGGGGAACTTTTTATATATACATAGTATATATACTTGATTAGGATTTGGTGAATTTTTTTTATATATATTATAATATATATAACTATGTATTTTTATTGATTCTAGGCCCTAGTTTTGGTTGCCATCCTAAGGCATTTTTTAAACCAAACCCCTACCTCATATACCGAACCTTTTGCCAAAGTATTTCTTCCTTTATTTAACCAATAGGTCCTATTATTTGGGTCAAAATACACTTTAAATTTTTTAGGGAAACCCATTATAATTCTAGTGTCCTCTAAACCTATGATTGAACCATCTGGATTAAATTGCCTATTAGCAGGTCTTATGGTTAAAGGGTAACTATTAAGTTGATTTCTATATACTCCTGGTAAGGTTACCATCTTATGATTTTTCATTGGCCACCTATACTCATTTTTAAATTCTGTATTCCATAAATTTTGAACTTGTTCAACTGATAAGTTAGTCTTACTTTTATCAGCATAATGATACATACTAAGAACTTTATTTGGTTCTTCTCTAAAATTATAATCATTTCTAACCTTTTCTAGAATTTCAGAAACTAATCGTGGAGTAGTTACTTGGAATATATTTAAAAAATTCTCTATTGATATTCTAGAATTAATTCTGGCCCCTATTAAAATTAATCTTTTTCTTGATTTTTGGGAGTTACCAAAATCTATTACCGAATGGCAATGTGTAATTATATTATAACCAGGTAAGGTTTTTTCCCAATCTTTTTGAGGTATAACATCCATTAATTTGGGTAAATTCTCTAATAAAAACACTTTGGGCTTAAATTTTAGGATGGATTCCACAAACAAATTCAGGGTTTTATCTTCTTTTGGGTTTCCTAACCTCTTTTTCCTTGAATAACTGAATACACTACTATGTCCACAGGAGGGAGAACCCAAAATTATGTCAGGATTAGGACCATTATACTGTTCTAAACTCCTTAAAAATGGAATATCTTTAAAATTAAGCTTCCATTGTTCTTCATTTTTAGTATGAAAAATGGGTCTTGGCTCAATATTAGCCAACAATTGTTTCCTAAAGGGGAATAATAAAGCTCCTTGAGCTCCACATACTCCTAATACACTCAATTTTGTCTTCATAGAATAAGAATTTATATATTAATATACAAACTGGTATTGCAAAGTTCTATATTCTTATGATAATTTTAATATAAATCAACAGAAATATGGCTAAATTAAACGTAGGTGATGAATTTATTGTAACAGGTTATGCCCATTTTGAAAGGTGTAAGATAACTAAGGTAGAAAATAAAGTATATTATTTGGATAACCAAATCAAAATGAACAGAGATTTGAAACCAATTAACAGTAATTCAGTAACCATAACCCCATTTTCACAGGAATTATATGATTTTTTATTAGCCAAGTCCAATATACCCAAACTTTTAAATAAAATCCAGAACATGTATAAGATTTGTTCTAAAGAAAGTACCTTACTTATTTACCATAAATTAGATAAACTAATCAAAAAGATATCATGATATGTGGGGTAAATTGGGATTTTTAATAAATACAGCCTTTTGGACTAAAATAATAAATTGTGTTGGTGATTTATTTTGCCTTCATAACTTATTAAAAGAAGAAGATAAAGAGCAATATAAAAAGGAGTCTAGTAAATTTCTAGTAAAATTATTAATATTAACCTTCATAATAACTTTATTATGTATTTAACATTACTAATAATATATTCTTTGGGTTTTTTATTTACTCTATGGGTAAGTAGTGTAGTTAGGAAAGATTCAGCCCTAAATAAAACCAGATATGCTATGACTATGTTTGGTGTATGGGTAATATCTCCAATAGGTATATTGGGATTAATAATAACTGCCATCCTAGCTTTAGTAAATAGAAAAAAATAATATTCAACTATTTTACTTTGGATATGTAACAACAATCCTTTGTTCCATAGCATTAGTGATTTAAAATTTATGAGTTTGGATAGGTACCTGATTGAGAAATTCGGTACCTATTTTTTTGTGTATACCCATACCCACCCCAAACACAAAAAAAAACCAAATAAAATAAATATATAAAAAGAGGTATTTATTCAATAATAAAAGTACAATATAAATTACCTTATAAAAAAAGGATAAGGATTATTATAATATACTCTTCAATAGGTTAATCCTATAAATTAAAAAAAAATCACTACCCAATGATAAGAAGAAGGATTTTTAATAAGGGAACTAAAAAAGATAAGGATAGGATTAATAGGAATTATAAAAAAAGGATATATAAGGAAAAAAAGGGGGCTCCCTTAGGGATAAAAAAGGCTACGTATTTAAAGGGGGGAACGGTATCCCCTTTTATTTAACCTTTCAAAATAAAAATAGGGGACAAATCTAAAACCTAGACCTATCCCCTATTATTTAACTTTTACTTACCTATTTACTCATTGCCTTCAAAAACCTTTTGCAAAGTTCTGCATTATCATTGCTTGTATTACCATCCATAATAATTTCTACATTATTATATACCTGTTTGGCATAGTTTTGCCATTCCTTTTTGATTTCGGATATTTTTTCAGGATTCTTTTCATTTTGAAGGAATGCACCCAAAAAGTTTTTCAATTTACGTCTAAGTTTGATACGTAAACTTTTCTTTTCTTTATCATCCTTGCAATCCAAGAATAATTCCCTTTTATATATACCTTGTTTGGAATTCTTTTCGGATGTTAAAATGGTATTCCCTATTTTAAGGATATCCGATACTGAAGGTTTGGCATTGGTTTTTTTGGTAGTTGTCCTTGCCTTTTTGGCATTTGCATTGGTTTTTACCTCTTCATTGGTTTTTACCATTTCCTTAACTATTTCTTCCATAGCATATACCATAAAAATCCTTTATTATTTATTAGGAGGGGATATAGGAAGGAGATTTTTATGGATTTCTTTAATCCTTTCTATTTCCTTTTTGTTTGTTATGCAAATATAAGGGAGATTTGAGTTATTTGCAAATAAATGGGGAGATTTTTTTGAATCTCCCCCATAGTTTTTTTACCGAATAAAATCATTTTCGGCATCAAATATCCAATTATTTTTCCATGCCCTTTTTAAATGAAAAATATTTGGTATCCAATAAATAAAGAATTTCTTTGTGTAATGTTTTATACAAAGACCAATCCAATATATATAGCGACATATTTTTTTAAAAATATTGTCCTTTCCCATATATATGTAATCAAAAAGTTTTTTAAAAATGTTTTTGTTTTCCATAGTGATAATTTTTAGTGATTAATTAAATTCCCTTTTGTTATATGCAAATATATAAATAATATTGCTCCCCTGCAAATTTTTTTGAGATTTTCGATATTGCATTTTTTTATAAACCATAGAAGTTCAGATAAATTAAATTTATAGAGTTTTTATTACATACCCCTTTATAATATATTCCATATGGGCCTACATAAGGCTCAAAAAACCAACTCATATTGTAGCCAGGTTTTTAGAGTTTAGAATTTTTTTAGTCCTTATTATATATAATAAATATAAAGTAAAAAGGTAAGGTAGGAATATCCTAATAGGCCTTGGAGATATTAAGCCTAATCGGTCTTTAGGACTTTAGGCCTTTATAATAATTGATATAGAGTACTAATGTACTAAGGCTTAGGTATTTACTAAAAACAAAAAATAACCAAGGAACATGAAACCTAAAATAATAAAGGTACCTAATATACCAACCCCAAAAGCCAACCTACCCTATTATATATAATATATAGGGAATACTAAAATCTATAAAAAGCCAACTCTTAAAAATATACTTAAAGTCACTCAAGTTTCAAAAATTCTCCCAATTCTTATATAATATATACTAAAACAAAAATACCCAAAATGTAAAACATACTCAAAACTACTAATAAAACCATACCTTCAAAAATTTCATTTATATTATATATAATATATACTATAAGAAAAATACTCCTATTTTGAAAAACCACCCAACAAATGAGTATATTTGAATACCTAAATTTTTTCAATATATTACTTATATATATAATAAATATAAAGTAAGGTTTAGGTACCGAGGATTTTTTCCTATCTTTTTTCTTTAGGTTTATTTTTAGGTTTTTTGATTAAAATAGGCCTAAAAATTGGGTTATTTAAATATGCCTTCTAGAGATTATTTTTAAGTTTTAGTATAATTAAGAGGGGCGATAACTTAGTAATCTCTAGGAAATGAGAAAAGTATAAGTTAGATATATGTTATATATGGTTTGTTGATACTTTTTAAAATTTGATAAGTATAATCCTAGAAGATTTTATTGAGCCAGGATGGCCAAAAAGGCTGTCGGATGGAGGGCCTTAAAAAGTCAACAGATGAGCTTTCTAGCTATGTGGCTATAGTGTACGAACATAGTTACCCCCCTATTAATCCGAAACCTCCCCGGTGTTTTTCCGGAGGCTCTGACATCTAACTTCAATATAAAAACAATATAAAAACCTTGTAAAAAACAAGAATTTATCAAAATTGCAACCCCTAATTTTTAGGTATCAAGGTCTTAAAAATGAATGAAATATAAAAAACTGATTTTTTTACCTTACCTTATATTTATTATATTAATCCTATTATATATTCCCTTTATAATAATCTTTATATTTATTATCACAAATTTAAGGTACCTATTTAGTATATTAGGTACCTTTATTATTTTTTATTTGGTTTTTTTATGTTTGGTGGTTCTTTAAGATTATAAGGGATTGGGTTCTTGGTCAATATAACCATCAGCCCAAGTTAGGATATTTTCACCCAGGTATGGGTTGATTTCAAAGTATCCCTGATATCCAGTATTTATTTCTATCCTTAGGTTTTGTGATAAATACTTTTCTAGGAGTTGTCGGTTTAGTTTTAACCATTGGGTGTAGAAGGTATTTTGGATTTCATTCTGGATAATTTGGTTTAGGGATTCTTTTTGATTTTTAAGGTTCTCTATTTCCCTATAGAGTTCCTTTATCTTCTGTTCTGATTCTAACTTAGTTATGGTTTAAATTTTAAGGATAAGAAGAGGGTGTATCCTCTTATTGGTTACTTACTTGGTGTGAAGGTAGAGTTACCCTCTTCATCAAACTCTAGAGTACCTACTCTTTGATATTTGTCGAGGTTTTCAAAGGTTCTTTGGATAGACCTGATTTCCTCTATCAAAGTGGTATCAGTAATAATCATACCATTGAATATGAATGGTCCATCCTTTACTGGGTCCCACTTAGGAGGTCTTTCATCAAAACTTGCTGGTGGAGTTCTAATGGGTTTCTTATCTGGCATAGTGATTAATATACCAAGGGTAATTGTTCCCACTATTATTAGGATACATTTAAGTACCCACTTTTGAAATTCCCTTTTGTTTTCTTGATTTTGTTCCATAGTACTGAATTTTTTTAATGTTTGTTTGTTGTTAGATACACCCTCTTATTTAATCCCAATTCTCCCATTTCTTTTTGTTTATGCAAATATAATTATTAATGATTATATTTACTCTAATGATTAATATTGGTTTTTATGGTGCTCTATATGGTTATGTTACATGTTACAATAAATTGGTTTATATTTGGGGAATAGAATTTAACCATTTTAATGGTATGTTCTGATAGTTCATCCAATTCTTGTTCAATGAAACTAGATATCTTATTTAGAGGGATATCAGATTCTAATCTTTTTTGGTAAGCATTAAAATCTAACATAGCAAATACTAATTCGAATTGTGAAGTACCTATTACTCTTATTTGAGTAATAGGTACACATATTCTGTTAGATATTTGATTGAACCATGGTTTAAAGTCAGTTATAAGGTTCTTTAAACTTTTGTAGGTAGTAGGGGGTATTTCCCCTTTGTTATATATTCTCATCTTTTACATATCAAATTCTATATCTTCTACTATCTCTTTTAATTTTGAGATTTCTACCTGGGGTATGGGGTCTTTTCCGAGCAATATGCTAACTAGAAATTCATCTACTAATCCATAGTATTCATTTTCAAATGTCTCATAATAGAATCTCTGTATATCCAAATTATCCCTACCTCTTTCTATGAACATGTTTGATGAAAAGAATTTCCCTGCCCATAGAAATCTCATATAGGTAGTGAGTATCTTATTGGTATCTTTCAGTATATCCTCTCTATTTGGAAACAGAGGTAATACTTTAGATACAACATAATCCCATACTTGAGATTCAACATACTGGTGGTATGATGTATAATCTTCAAATTCTAGAGTATCAAGTGGTTCACATAATGGAGATATATATTCATGATATACATCCCATATATTGTATACACGTCCTGGGATTTCCAAAATGGAACCCTCGTTGATTTCCACCCTACTATTGGTGTTGGGTGCCATTTCTAATGCTTCATATATTGTTTTAGCATACAATATATAATACCCTGTTTTATTGTCATACAACCAAGGTTCTTTTATGTATATACTATGAACTTTGCTAAATAATTTGTAATTTGGTATATAAAAATCTGAAGAGAGTTTACTTATCAGATTATATAATCCTCTTTCTGCAATGTAGGTATTACCATCATATTGGATGAGAGAATGTGTTTGAGTGAATACAGTTTCCATAATTTTAAAGAGGTTTAGTGATTAATTAAATTCCCTTTTGTTTATGCAAATATATAAATAATTTTTCTTTCTTTTTATGAGATAACACAAAAAAAATAAGAGGTCTGTAACTATGTTAGACCTCTGTTATTATTGAATTAGGGGAAAGATTTAAGAAGGATAGATGGATAATTCTGGGTCTTCTTCCTCCATATCTATCCCCAATTCTATTTCTCTTCTTATATTGTGATGTTCTTTTTCAAATTCATTTTTAGTGAAAGTATAATTATCTACTATACTGTTTAATTCACCCTTACTTATAGTAAGACCCTCTTTAGATGTATCTATTCCAGTTTGTTTAGTTGCTACTACTTCAGGGAATTCTTCAGTAGGATAATTGGCTTCTATATACATTACCTCTTTAGTAGTATCTATAAGTTTAGAGTTCTCTTGTTGGATTATTTGTATGGCTTCTTCTACATTTACCCCCTGATTGATTTGGTTATTTTGTTGGTTGTATTGATTAAATATATTTATTGAGCCACTACCACTTAGTTTAGATACTATGGATTGTAAACTAGAAGAGGATTTTAGTTTTAAGTCTAAGGCTTTATTTAATTCTGCACTTATATATGGTCTATAGCTATTACCTTGTGAGTTCCTTAGAACATTTACTTGTTGATTAACTTCCATCCTATCTTCTAAGGCCCAGACTACCATTTGACCCACCATTGAATTAACTAACTCTTCTTGATTTTCCTTATCCCAAATCTTAGTGGATAAAACCTGTTCTTTCATATGGGTCCTTATAAGTTCTGGGTCACAGCCTATAAAAGAACTCAACTCTAATATAGAATAACTTTTACCACAAATAGTTCCATTAGATATTAACCACTGTTGTATTATGTATGTTTTTACCTTATCTAATAATGATATATCGTTATTACCATGATATTCTACCATTAATTGAGTTATACCGAGTGGTCTTGGAAACCTAATTTTATTATCCATAGAATTATTCATTTAATCATACTTTGAAGTTATATAGTTAGATGAATTCATTTAACTTTAAAAAAGGGGAAGATGTCTCCTCCCCTTTTTCTTTTTTAGTCCTAAATTATAATGAGTTATAAGTTTATTACCCTAAAGGTATACTACAATATAAACATACCCATTATTTTCTAGAACTTTATAATTATCTATATCCTCATTTTCTACTTGTTCTTTAAGGCCTTCTATAAGAGAATCAATATCTTCTTTAATTGAAGATATTTGGTCTGGTTCTTCAAAATCCCACCTAATTTCAATCTTCTTAGTATTATATGTAATGGATAGTTTACCACTACTTTTATCATATGACCTTAGAAAATCAATTAATTCTAACATACCTTTATTAATTTATAGGTACCTTAAAAGAGTCTCGTTTTTTAAGGTACTTTAGTTTAACCCCTGAATTTTTTTAAGCAGATTAAAATTCTTCCTCATATGGGAACCTTCCCATAAATGGATGGGAATGGCCAGTACATTCCATAATTTCCTTTTTCTTTGCTTTTATCATCTGTTTTTTTATTCTATTCTGAGTAATTCTTTCCTGTTCTTCAGGGAAATACTTTTCTCTGGCCTTAACTATAACTATAGCATACATTGCTGAGAAAAAGTCATCAGAAAAAGGTTTACCTTTTTTCTTATTAGAAATAGCCCAGAATTTATCCTGCAATTCCTTTACCAAAATTTGAAAGTCATGGTACCTAAAATTATAGGCAGTAGATTCTCTAGCAATTTTGGTAATTTGGATTCTCTCTAGAAATTCTTTTTCTAAATCTTTAAGGAATTCTTCTTTATTGAAATTCCCATTCTCTTGGTCCAAATTAAATTTCTTAATGTAATCAGAAGTTTTCATAACCTTTAATTTTTTTTTGAAATTACTTGAAATAAATACCCTACTTTATTATCTTCCCAATATGATACCCATTTTAGGATATTTTCGGAAAACCTAAATTTCTTATCTACATTTGATGTCAAATCCTTTTTTACTGTTCTTTTTGGTACCCCAGTGATATATAATATACTATCCCCACCCTGGTCTATATAAAATGACCTTTCCATATACCTATTCTCATGTTTAAAATATCCTAAAACAGCATAATCTGGTAAATATGGTGCATGAGTATTAGATAATGGTTCAAATATATCTTCTACTAAAACATCCTCTTCCTCTAATGAACGTGTATTTACTATATCAAAGGTTTCATCAACTTGATATAGGTTCATACTTAGGATATCTTTTTTAATGGGTAGATTTTTAACTAATTCTGGATACATATATTATTTATTTTTTTTTGTAACATAATAAGTTATCTCTTTTAACCTATCAGTAATTAAAGCATATACAAACAATTTTATAGGTCTATGAAAGTAATTATCTATGTTTTTATAAGAAACATATACATCATATACCTTAAAGAATTGTTTTTGTTTACTATGCTTTAAACCTCTTGAGGTTAAATAACTTACTATACATCTTTTGTGTAACTCTAATAACTCTTTCTTGGTTTTTATAATTACACTCTTTGGTAAGCCATACATAATCCATTTGGTTATTAAATAAATGATTAATTGAGGAAAAAGGGAGTGGTATAAAGATTTACCATATTATCCCTTTTTCCTCTTCTACCTATAATTATGCAACGGCCCCCTCCTTAAGATTCTTGGCTCTAAAGGCCTTATATTCTTTTTCTTTTGCTTTAAACTCCTTAGAAGACTTATCTTCTATTCTGTGCATTTCCAACTCCAATCGGTGGAGGGTATTTCTTACTGACTGCCTATGTTTTTTCCTATCCAAGGTGTTATCACATCCTTCAGGATATATGTATTTAACTTCCCTTTTGGTTATTACTTCCTGGATAAGATTTACTTCGGCCTGTTTTTTTACCTTGGCAACTACTTTTTCTTTATTAGGAATTACCTTTTTAGATTCATTACCCTTGGTAATGGGTTTACTCTGTTTTTTTACCTTGGCAACCTTAACTACCTTAGTTTCATTTGCCTTTACATTTGCATTTTCCATAATTTTAAAGAGGTTTAGTGATTAATTAAATTCCCTTTTGTTTATGCAAATATATTAATAATTTTTCTTACAAAAAGGAAGTTTTATAATTTGTTTCTAGTGTAACTATTAGGGAGAAGTATGGTGAATGATATCTCATTACTGTTGTGGTAATGAATATTAGGGTTAAGAGGTATACTAAGTGGCACCTTGAGCGATAATACTTCATTTATACCCTCTTCATATTCAGATAATGAAGCAAGAATTACGTCTTCCATGGAATGTACCAAATTATCATCTATACCACCACTTCTAGAAAATCTAAACTTATAGTCAGACCATTGCAAAAATACTTCTCTATCTGAAGTATCTGTAAATATCTGGGTAACAGATAGTTTACCTCTTAACTCCTCCAATTTCATTTCTCCATAATCCAGTAAATCTTCTATTAAACAGAAGGCAAAGGATTGTCCCGTGAAAAGAGCATTCATTGCCATATCCATGTATTTAACTTTGGGTAAGGATACATTTAACTTGGTTGCATTCGTTTCCATAATAAAAAGATTTTTAAAGAGGTTTAGTGATTAATATTAAATTTCCTTTTTGGTTTACATTGCAAATATATTAATAATTTTTCTTACAAAAAGGAAGTTTTATAATTTGTTTCTAGTGTAATCACTGAGGTAAGGTTATTTTTATTTGGCCACCTTCCTTAAAGCTTCTTTAAAAGCCTTCATATAATAACATTCTTCTTCATCCTTGGGGCATTTTCCATCTTGTATTCTTATACCTTTACCACAAGTAGTCATTGGAGTAGATTTATAAGGGCAAAGTTCTCTATGGATTTTACAAGCATCCTTAAATTCTATAATACTCATACCTATTTCATAAATGAAAGTATCCTATTCTTATACCAATCCCCAGCTTTTGGGTTATGTAATTTTATAGCCATATATATATCCTTATCTGGATTGTAATGGTTTTGGATGATAGAGAACATTTCTAAAGATTTTTCTACAGAATACCTATCATCCAAAGTGAAATTTTTTCCAGATAGTCTGTTGGCTTCTTTTACATATATGGGGGTTATTTGTAATATACCCACATCATTTGTTTTACCTATAGCTTTTGGGTTACCATTTGATTCTACTAATATTAAGGCTTTAAGGAACCTTTCCCAATTTTCATTTTGTAGCTGGGTTTTGTAATCCTCTAGGTATTTATTAAAATCTTGATACCTGTCATTAGGTGTGATGTTTTGACTCATCAATAATAGCATCACAAATAATATAACCTTTTTCATAATTTGTTTATTTTGGTAAATTTGAACCATGAATAGTGTTTTCTATTGGTAAGATAATCCAAATTATCTTCGTTTTTAGCAGCCTCTTCTTCAAAGCTTACATCTCTATAAGCATCTACTTGTTTTTTATGAAAAAATCTAACAATAATATATTCTACCCCATACCATAGATAAAAGAAGATGTATAGCATTTCTTTCATTTGAGCGGTATGGATTAATTCGTGGTTTAAGGTAATTCTGTTAATGGGTTTTTTCTCTTTAGTAATTATAATACCAAATAAATTGATAGTGGAATAACCATTAAAAGGAAACCATTTATTATATATAATTTTCATAACTCTATGTCGTCTTTATTAATGTTTAGAATATTATTGGAAGGTAAAGAAAAAAGGTAGTCCCAAGCTAATTGTATATTTTTTTTGTTACCCACTGTCCTATCAGATAGTAGCAATATAAATTGCCTCAGTATGTTGGAATCTATGATAAATTGTTCTATTTGAGAATCGTTTAATCCTTGGATATCTTTAGTGAATGTAAGATAAGCTTTTTTAGAAGCCTCAGAAGTTTCTATAACCTTTTTAAATCTGTATTTTGCTTCATGTCTTAAATCTAAACCTTTTTTGTGCATCTCTTTCAAATTATCATCCAGTATTATATATAATACATCGGCTAATCTGAAGATAAGGTTAGTAATTAATTGCTCTCTGTCAGAAAATTCTATACTGTTTATATCTTTACTCATATCTAATTACCTTAATTCTGAACCCATATAATCCATGATATCTTCATACTCTATATCCAATTGTTCTATGATTTCTTCAGCACTTAAATCAGTTTTTATAGTTACGTTTCCAGAGGTTATAATTACCCCACCCTCATTATTACTACCCGTATAACTTGGAATATTTCTATGAAGGTTAGGTTCCCTATATTCTACCGTCTTTTCTTGGATATTAAAATGCTTTATATCTGTTAATGGCCTATCTTCATCAATATTGGTCCAATAGGAACCTACTGGTTTTTCTTTTTGGTTAGTACAATCACTAATTTGTGTTAGTATAAAGAAAAAAAGCCAAGTGCCAACTATGGCATATAAAATTTTTGTGGCTATTCTAAATACTTCTTTTATCATACCATTAATTGTATTTATATTTTCTGAAAATCATATTCAAACCTTATATGTTTTTCAAAATATTTTCCTACAGATTCTCCTTTTTTATATGTTTCTACAAAATCCATAAATACTTCAACTGGTACATCAAAGTATTTATATATGGTTCCTTTTGAAAAAGTTATATACAATTCCTGTTTCTTTGCTAAATACCCTATCCTGTTAATCCTACTAGAATTATCGATATCGATAGTCTGGAGGTCACCTTCTATTTTAATCTCGTTGCCCATACTTTTTTGATATTTAAAGGTTTAACATAATTCATACCTGAATTCTCTTCTACAGAAAAGAACAAATCCCACAAATCCCAAACTCCTGAATGAGATTTTTGAAACAAAAGGTCTGGTTCTATTAGATATAAGGTGTATTTTAAAGTGTTTAACCATTTTAAAGGGATGTTACTCAAAGCTTTAGTAATATTTAAATAATTATTACCTTGAATATCATCCCTTATATCCATATAAACCCCTTTAATCCTATTGGCATTATTCTTTACTTCATCAATAGAACTTTGATAATTTTCTAAAAGAAAACCCCATTTATCTACTGAACCTTCTCTTAAAGTTTCCTCAATAGCTTCTATATTAACTGATAAAACCATATCTAATATTTCATACATAGAGAGTGGTTTTTTGATGTAGTTAACTTTGGTTATAAATCCCAATTCTCCCATTTCTTTTTGTTTATGCAAATATATAAATAATTTTTCTTTAAATAATAATATGTTTTTCTTAAGTCTTTTCTGTACGTACTTGAGATAGGAATAAAAAAAGAAGGTATTAAAGTCTTTTTAAAAACCTCAATACCTTCTCAATCATCTATGAAAATATGTAATCTATTTCTTTTTCTTCTTCTTATCTCCAATCTTTTTATCTACCTTCTTTTCCACTTTGGATTTTTCTGTAGATTTAGATTTAACTTCCTTCTTATCTTTAACCTTATCTTTAGTTGTAGTCTCTTTAGAAACTACCTTATCCATACCCTCCATAATGAATTCTAGAGCCTTTTTGGAAGCAGTTTTAGGTTCCATATTGGATTTAAGAAGGCTCCTCATTTTGGTTCTAAACTTCTTTTTAAGTTCAGGGGACATGGGTTGACCATCTACCTCTGGATAATCATAGATGTTGGGGGCCTTAGTAACCTTTTTTACACTGGGCTTAGTTTCGGGTTTTTTTAATTTCTTGGGTTTATCAGGTTCACTACCAGTCTTATCAGCAGCCTTTTTTTCGGCTAAATTAGATAACCTAACTAACTCGGATATTTTTTTACCATGTTTTTTATCCTTAGTCCAATCCTTAGTAGGGTCAAGGTTATTGTCCTTAAGATATTTGACCAATTCTTTGTTTGCTTGAATCCCTTTTTTAATGGATTCTCTTTTGGTGTTTTTAATAGTAACCATAGTTTTTCTTTTTTTAAAGTTGATGATTATATGTTTCTATAGTTTAATTAAACTATCCTTGGCATTTACCTCTTCAATTTCTAGGATGATATATTTTTCTTGATTAATTAAACCTAAAATTTCCAAATGGTCTACTACATCCATAGTAGTTATATTAGTATACAATCTTTGCCAAATCTCATTTTTAGAATTTTTGAATGTTACCTTTAATATACTACCATTGATGATTTGATTAACTTTATTAGTTATGGATTTAATCTCTGAAACCTTCATAGCCTTTAACTTTAGATATGAGGCTTTTTTTCCAGGAGAGTTAGTTAAGGCTATTTTGTTATCTAGGTCTTCTATATATTTTAAAGTATCTTGAAATCTTATGAAATATGGTTTTATATTTCTTTTCATAAAAGTCTAGTATTATTGGTTTTTCTTTATTTTCCACCTATTGTTAATTAGTCTTCCTCTTCTAATGAAATATCTAATATATAGGTACACTCCCCATTATCTTTTTCATTTTCTAAAGTATTACATATTGCTGATAATAGAATATCTACTTCTTCCATTTTTTGTCTTAAGACAAAAAAAACCAGTATATAAATTAGATTATATACTGGCTACCATAAAAATTATCGTAAAAAACCATGAAGGATTAATCTTCCTCTTCCTCCTCTTCTTCTACAGATTCAGGAATATCATCATCGTTACCCCTACCTTTTTTACCTACTCCAGGGGTTCCAGGAACCAGAATTCCATGACCTTTCTTTACTTTAACCCTAAAACCAGGGAGAGTAGTGATAGAAGTAGATACTACATTACCATTCTTATCCAGGGCAATGTTTTGGAGAACTACCCCAAACTTCCTTACTACATTAGCATAGGTAACTACCTTACCATTGTCTAATTCAATTACATCTACTTGTTTGGAATTAGTCCTCTGACCTTCGGGAAGGTTACGGAGTCTTTCTTTACGAGCTTCTGCCTTAGCCTTACGTTCCTCAGGAGTAAGTTGTTTCTTGGCTTTCTTGTTGTCTTTAGCCTTGGTTTCTTCTTTCTTGTTTGCTTTCTTAGTTGCCATAATTTTGTGTTTTTATTGGAAAGTTTATATTCTTTCTAGTTTGAAAAGGAAAGGGGGTTACTAAGTAATACCTTCTCAAAGGCAATGGATAAAGACTTCCTCCGTATTAATATTGAGGATATAATATGATGATTTACTCTTCACTTCCCTTTCCTTACTTTTCTTAATAGTTATTTTTTACTTTTTCTTACCTTTACCAGCTTTCTTGGTTTCTTTGGCTTTAGGCAAAGTAATGCCCAATTCTTTAGCTATGGATTTACGGAATTTTTCAATATCCTCCTCTTCATAATCATCGGGGTCTGTATCCAAATCTTTGTCATCGCATACATCCTCCAATTCTTCGAAATCCATTTCAGCAAGGGCTTCCCCTGTGAGCTCTTCTTCTTCCTCCTCTTCTTCTTCCTCCTCTTCTTCTTCCTCCTCTTCTTCTTCCTCTTCTTCTTCCTCTTCTTCTTCCTCTTCTTCTTCCTCTTCTTCTTCCTCCTCTTCTTCCTTACCAAAAAGTTCATTCACTTCTTCTGCATTGAGGATAACCGAGGGGAAAAGGAATTCCATAGAACCATCATCATAGGTTATTACAGTAAACCCATTGCTAAGAGTTTTACGAGATACTTCCTTTTTCTCAACTTTCTTGTTTGCTTTCTTAGTTGCCATAATTTTGTGTTTTTTAAAGGTTGTGAAAAAATTAAAATTTGTTTTGGTTGATTATAGACTAATCAATTTCTTTTCCGTAAAAAATGGTAATTCAAGTTCTTCTGATAGTCTTCTACTTTTTTCATTACTTTTATAAATCTCTGAGGAGATTTTTTGAAATTCAAAAACATCCTCAATACCTATATTTTGAGTAGTAGTTTCTATAATTTCTCCACTATACCTATTTATAGTTTGAGATTGTATTGCGAATTCTTTATTTTTGTCCTTCCAAGAAAGATTTTCTTCTCTCCTAAAGATATTATCACTAATCATCGTTTTTTATTTCTAGGTCCAGGTAATATGGTATTCTTTATATCTACCATTGTATACCCAGGCAATCCAACATAACCTAATATCTCATATATCCAAGGGTAACCCTTATTTAACTTTTTTGAATCATAGGCACAATGTAATGGGTATATTAGTTTCTTACCTAAAATCCTTCTATTGATTACAATATAGTGAAATCCTGGTAATCTTTTAAAATCTTCTTCTAATACAAAACCTTGGAAAATGAGTTCCTTAAAAATATATTTATCCTCGGTTTCATACTTTCTATAATGGTCTTCATAATTTAGATAATGTATATATTTTTTATAATTTCTTTTTGCCCACCTAAGACATTTTTCTATAGGTTTCTTAGTTATGGATTTATATTTTAAAGCTAATCCTTTTACATTAGGATATAGGTCACTCTTCATATAAATCTTTTTTTCGTTCGGCTTTAATCTGTTGTACGTTCTGTACCCTAAGTCTCTCTTTTGGTTTAAGAGTTGGTACATATTGGTATTCATAGTGCTTATATTGTAATTCCTTTACCATTTTTTCATCTTTCTGAGGAGAAGTTCTGGCTTTGGATTTTAGTATTTCTTTTTTAAGTTCAGCTTTATAACTTTCTTTATTACGGTTATATATTATGGCTTTGGGAGCAAATACCCTATTTCTAACATGAACCCACATGCCATTTATATATAATGTTTTACCTATACTAAATTCTTTTTCTACAGCATCCTTACCTCTTATAAATTTGACATATTTGAGAGCATGAGGTCCATAGAATTGGAGGTATTTCTCTTTTGCTGCTTTTACACTATACCAACCTTGTAAGACCAGTGTAGGTTTATAATCTCTATAACACCAGGGATAATATTTATATAGATATACCTTTTTATCAAGTTTTCCTATTACCCTAGTCTTTCTATATTGTTCTTTACGTTTTTTTAATACTTCTTTGGCATAATCCCTTAAATGTTCTGGTAAAAGGTCAATAACTATATGACCCCCATATTTGGGATTCTTTTTAACTGCAGCCTTATATTCCTTTATTATCTGTGCTCTTGTTCTTGTTTTCTTTATGCCCATCTTTTTCTAAAGTTTTATAATCTATACCTTTATTCCTTAAGGATATCTTATACCACTGTTGAATAGATTTGGGATTAGCATCTGGAAATTTTTTAATAACTCTTCTAGTAATACGTTCTAATGAATACCCTTTATCTGTTAATTCAAAAGTGTAGGATTTTTTTGTTCCTTTCCATAAACCATTACTATCTTTCTCTTTTTTAGGTTTTTTCTCCTTAACCTTTGGTAAACCCTTTACTCTTTTTGGTTTTCGTTGTTTAGTTACGTTATCTTCCCCTATATATCCTAACCTTAACTGATAAGACCTCATTGGGTCATCTTTTTCATACCCCCTTTCTTCTAAAATCTTATCCATCCAGTCATCATATTTATCTATGAGGGATGTATCTGGTTTACCATCACTATTAACTATCCATGAATGTAACTTATTAAAATCTGCTGAACAAGCATCTGGGAAAGGCATACCAAGGGCTACTGCTCTCCTTTTACAATCCCTGTAAGTCATATTTTCCAAACCACCAGATAGAATCTGGTTTTTTTCTTTGCCTCCTTTTATATGGTGGTCTCGGTTTATTTTCTTCTTTGCCATAATATATATATAATTAATATTAAATTCCTTTTTGTTTACATTGCAAATATATTAATAATTCTTGAAAGTTTCTAGAAATTTTCTTTTAAATTCCAGAGGTTCATTTATTAGTATTCTTTTGTTTTCTTTCTTGAGTTATCTGATATATGGATTTTTTCTTTAAATTGTAAGCCATATCTAAGTTATTACAGGTAAAATCCATATTACTGATATATTTGTAGTTTATAGCAGTTTCAGTTAATTCTCTATACCTTTTCCAAAAATTTAATCCTGCTCTAGGATTACAGGTATTTACAAAGAAGTTTTTTACCATTAGACCCCACTCATCTGCATCAATCTGATTCTCAAAAATGTATATCTTCATCTTGGTTATAGCATCAACTGTAGCCTTGTCTTTTTTTATGGGTACTACTACATACCCCTCTGGAAAAGTAGTACTTATAAATGCTACAAAATACCTATAACCTGGTTTACCTGCTCTCCAATACATATCAACCATTGCCCGTATCTTAAAATCAGGTATCCTATGTAAATATCTGAGATAAACCTTATCTTTTTTTGTGGTTCTTCTTTTATAGGCTGAAGGAGCTTGTAATATACGAGGTAATATACGCCAATTATTCCACCTATCAAACTCCATAATTAAAGCATATAAATCTTTATCCCACTTATCCTCAGATTCTCTTAATCGTTCCATATTTTTTATAATCCGAGGGTTCCTTATAGGAACTAATAACCAAGAGGAATCCCCTGCATATACAATAGCCTCTTCTTTAGGTAACCTTTTTACAATTGAACCATAAATGTAATCTCTAAACCTACTATCTAAGGGGGCCTTTGGTCTTATTAAGGTTGGGTATAACTGAAAATAATCCGAGAAAAGTTTAAAAAATTTCTCGGACCTAGCTTTAAGTTCTAAAAGTTTATAATGAGTAATACCTAATATTTCTCCAGTCTTCCATCCAGATAAACCATTTGAAATACTTAAAAACAGACATTCCTGTTCCTGTTCAGTTAAACAATCCCAAGCTATTTCTTGATACCTTTCCATACTCTTTTCTAAGTATTATCTGATATTTTTGAAAAATCCACTTCAGTATCTGAACATAGTAGATTATCTTCATCATAATCATTATATATAGAATATAGAATATTGTCAAAGGATATTTGTATTTCTAATGAACCTCTATCTGGGTATAGAGCAACATTTACTTTTTTTGATAAAAGGTTTACTTCCAAAACCTTAGCTGGTATACCCTCAAAAGGGTACCCCCTTAATATAACATAAGAACCTACAGTTAAGTTTACAATATCATTAGAAGAATATATGGTATTTCTTTTTGATAACTTTTTGTAGTATAAATATTCTTTCTTGGATACTGTAGCAACTATAGAAAAATCATCAAAATCTTCATAGTTATCTATCCTGGCTTTTTTCTTTTTAGGAAATATGGTTTCTAATGATTTAAGCCAATTCATTATCCCAGGTATTTCTTTTTTTAACTTCAATAGAAATTGCCTATCAAAAGCCTTATCAGTTCTCATCTTTATAAAACCATAATTAAATAATAATGGTATTTCTTCAAATACATTAGTGTTACCTTTTACCTTTTTTAGAATTTTTACAGTGGGTATATAAGCCTTAATATCATTATACCCCCTACTCAACAAATCTTGGTTTATATATTTCCAATTTTTTCTATCTATTCTACATATACAATATACATAGGAGGTATCTTTCATAATCTGTATGATGTATTATTGGTTTTTTAATACTTTCTTGGCTAATTTATATATACCTTGATAGGATAGATTTTTTATATCCGAGAGCATATATACTGATAAATGTATATCCTTATTGATATTTAAAACCATATTAGGTTTTTTTAAAAGTTGTTCTTGTGTTTCAAATATGATATTTGAAATATTACTTTCTATGAGGAAAAAGGCTTCTTCTTTGGGCATATTATTATATTTCATAATCAGGATTGGTATTTTATTAGCCCTTTTGGCATCATAGGTAGCCTGTTCCCAGAATGATAATATCTTACATGATTTGTTACCTAACAGTAAGTGTTCAAATCTAATATCTTGGTATGATTTACATTCTATACTAAAAGGAAACCTTCTTGAGTGTCGTGAATCCGTACATACTAAATCACCAAAAGAATCCTTGGCTTTAGCCCAACCACCAGAACCAGGAGTCCTAGAAAAAGTATAACCAGTCCAATCCTGCCAAAACTTAGCAACAACTCTCTCAAATCTACTACCTTTATTTTTACTGTTCTTAGCCATGGTTAAATAATTTATACAATATAGTATAGTTATCAAAAAGTATAGGAGGATAGCCCATTATTTTTTCGTACCAAAAGAGTTTTAGCATTTGATATAGGTAATGACTCCTGGTGGGTTATTAAGAATAATGTCCTATTATTATATATCTTTTTAATCAGATTTATTACTACCTCAATATTATCTGAACTCAAAGATTCAAATATCTCATCCAAAAAAGCTATATTTACTCCTTTAGATTCAGTCATTACCTCATTCATAGCAAAAGCCATGGCTAAGTTTACCAATTGTTTTTGACCCCCTGATAACTCTTCATAAAAAACATCTATACCACCCATATTTATAAGGGTAACAAAATCCTTTTTGGTAGAATCTAAGTCTACTCTAAATTGAATATGAAAACCTAAGGTTTCAGAATAGGATTTTAGAGTATCATTTAGGTAAGTTAGTGATGATTCAAATAAGTAGTTCTTTATCCCATTGTTACCAAATGGGTCTTGGTATGCCCATTTATATAAATCCCTTTTTTCGGTATTGATATTTAACTCTTTGGATAACCTATTTAGTTTTTCTGTATATGTTTTTATTTTGTGTTTGTTGGATTTTAGTATATGTTCAAAATCAGGACTTTGTTTTTCCAAGGATTTAATCTGCCTATCCAGAGAACTTATCCTATGTTTAAGTTGTTCTACCTTATTTAATATACTCTTAATTTTATCCCTTTCTTGAATTACCTTGTTTAACCTTTCTGTATATTTAGATATATTATTTGTATACTTATCTATATTAACTATATCATCTTTTATGGACAAGAGGGTATTCAAAGATTCCTTGTATTTACCCTCTTGTAATAATATCACCAAATTATTTACTAATTCCTCAATAGTGATATTATTTATATTATTTTTGGAGTTAGTTAACTTAGTTTTAATCAAAGAAATCTTTGATTTAATATCTTTAATGGTATCATTATATGAATCATAGGAATTTTGATTAGCTATAAGGGCTAATTTATTTACTTCCTTAGTAGCTAGGTTTTTATCATCTTCTAAAGACTTAATTTCAGATATAAGTTTTTCTTTGAAAGAGGTTTTCTCTAATTTTACCTCTTCTACAGTAGTTTTTATTATATCCAAATTAGCCTTTACTGAATTTAATTCCTGACTTATTTTAAATACTTCTGAATCATATTCATTATATCTTTCCTGAGAAAACTTCCTAGCTTCTGTAAGGTATTTTAAATCAAAAATCTCCTCAAAAAGATTTTTCTTATCAACACCTGATTCCTGGATTAACCTTTTCATACCTTGACCAAACATTATAGAATTTATAAAAAGGTTATAGGACATCTCAATATCACGCTCTATAAGGGATTGTATTTGTAACTTACCTTTTTCTTTTACCACTTCAGCATCTATAAGGTAAATTAACCTATTACCCCCCTTAGCACCTTCTACTACATCAGTATAATTCTGACATCTTATTATCTGATATATATGTTGGTCTTTTTTAAAAAAAAGAGATACTTTAGTACCTTTATAACCCTTAGGTCTTATTTTATTCCAGGTATTAACATCTGATATACCTTTTATATTTTTACCATATATGGCCCATACTATAGCAGAAAATACATTGGTTTTCCCAAAGCCATTAGGACCTCTTAAAATTATAACCCTTTTTTCATTGAGTGATAATTCTAGATTAGGAATACTACAAAAACCTTCTATATCAATTTTTGTGAATTCAATCATTGTCTACTTCTTTTATTATACTATAAAGCAAATCTCTTTTTTTAACATCATTGATACCCTTTTCTTTTAGGTATCTCCTTACTACCCTTTTTTTGGATATATTTCTAGTGATTTTATTCACTTCAGTGGCATTATTAGATGGTGTATAATTTTGAATCACTGTGTAATAATTACCATCTTCTACTATTTCATTCTCACTACTTACATCTATAAATCTAGGGAAGTTGTCAAATGGTATAAATTTTAAGGTTAAATCTTCATATATTATCCAATAACCCAATTTACAATCCCTATCAGTCCTACGTTGTTGTAATGGAGCCCCAATCATATACACTTTTTTAGATAACCTTTGAGGTTTGTGTATATGGCCCATTAATACCAAATCAAATCTACTAAGTATATTGGTATTTAGATTCTCTACTGTATTTACTTCAGTACCATCGGTATCCTTAGCACCTGGATAATCTGTATGTAATACTAATATATTAGGTTTATCATCACTCAATTTTAATTTTTTTAAGTATGTATTTAAACCTATATTGTGGTCTATATACGGTACCCCATGAATAGTAAACCCTTTTAGTGATATAGAAGTATAATCAATACACTCCAGGAATTTATATACCTTTGACAAAGTTTTTAACCAACTTGATGATTTATTGTCAAAGGTATTAGATTTATTCATATCATGGTTACCAGATATTGCATATATCTTGAAATCACTATCTAGTTTGGAAAAGTTATCTATAGTTGTATTTAACAAATCATTTGAAATTATTTCTGGCTTATGAAATAAATCTCCACAAAATATTGCTGGGCACTTATACTTTTTACACAAACCCTTAATTAAAAAAAGAACCCTAAAATGATTTAGGGTTCTTTCATTATTTTTATTAAATTTGGTAAAATCATTTATGTGTAAGTCAGAAAAAGCTATAGCTAAGACTTTCTTCATAAATTTTCTGTAGATTTTAAGAACCTTCTAACAATAGAAACTCTATTATTGAAGTCTAATTCATCAAGAATTAATATAGGTATTTCCTTATCTTCTATAGTTATTATCCCAGCATCTGATACAGTATTGGTACAATATGACCATTTATTACGGTATCCCCATAAATCAAGTAACCCAAATATAACTTGAGATACCTCAAATTGATAATACCTATTCAATACCCTTTTATTATTATCCTCCATCTCCCAATGGTTCATAAAGTTTTTGGAAAATGGGATAAATATAATATGAGTGGTTTGTTTAGTTAATGCTTTACATAAATTACAAAAACTATCTATTTCACACTCTGGGTATCTATGAGATAATTTATTTATAATGTAGGCTGCAGAATCGATATAACTCCTATCAGATACGAATGTATCCGTAACATTAAAAGCATTCCTCCTTTTACAAAGAACCTGCATATCTTGCTCAAAGATAATTTTAGGTTCTTTATTAATCATATCCTCATGCCTTTCATTTCTAGTTTCTGGTACTAAATCAGAATAAGAACCAGATATAAAAGGTATGGTAAACATATTAGATATTTCTTTTGCTAAAGTGGTTTTACCTACTCCACTAGGTCCAGTTAAGGTTACTTTTATTTTCTCCATGGTCTTAATTTTAAAAAGGGTTTTAAAAAGCTGTCTGTCATAAAAGAACTTAAAGTGTATTTCTTAAATTCTTCTCTTAATTTACCTCTCTGAATTTTGTTTACCTTTGAATATATTATAGGTATATTTTTCAATGGGTATTTTTCTAAAGCTATTCTTATATCTATAAGAGTCTTATTCCTTTCATAAAGGTCTTTTAGTCCTTCTCTATCTATTCCCTTAAATTCTTTAGTATCATCACTAAGGAAATTTTCTATGGAACCAAATTCATTTAAAAATGACCTAGTTTTTACTGGACCCATCCCTATATATCCAGGTATATCATCAGATTTATCACCAATTAAACATAGGTAATCCACACACTCATTGGGGTTATACCCCATTACATCCATACAAGTCTTTTCCTGAATTATGGTTTCCTTGAAAGGGTTATATATCTTTATATTCTTACTGATTAACTGACAAAAGTCTTTATCTGAAGATATTATAATTACTTTACCTTTGTGTTTTAAAGCATAGTAACCTATATAATCATCGGACTCATGACCTAACCCCTTTGAATCCCATACTACAGGGATATTAAGGTATTTTAACATTTTTTTAACCGACCTAACCTGTCTATTGAATTCTTCATAATCCATAGACAGGTTATTTTTTCGGTGTATTTTATAACCTCCAAGTAAACCGTTTCTAAAATTTGATGATTTACTTTTCTTGGTATCAAAAGTCACTATAACATAAGTAGGTCTGAACCTAGTAATATATGAATTAAGTAATCTCATAAATCCATATATTAACCCGGTTTTTCTACCATCCCTAGCCTTCAACAATTCAAATTTTTGAAAAGCCCTATATGCTAGATTAGAACCATCTATCAATAATAATAACTTATCAGTACTCATTATCTTCTTCCTCCTCTTCTATATCTTGTTGAGATTCATATTCTATATCTCCATCTACTGGGAATAGGTTATTTTCTAGCTTTTTCAACTTCTTTTTAGTTGTACTGATGGTATTGATATTGGCTAATCTCAATAATTTTCTTCTTAAACCATCATCACTTTCTAATAGAGTTCTAAATTTCTCTTCTCCTCTACATAAATTGGAACCATTAAATGAATAAGTACCGGCACTATTCTTATCTATCACTGAATTTTCAAAGAATACATCTTCCAAACCAAAGTACCTATCAAAACCTACAGTATGATAATCTGGGTTGAAGTATAGAGGGGCTTTAGATATAGTAGACCTTGGAGGAGCTACTTTATTTTTTATAACTCTTATGGTTACATATCTACCTACCTTCCTCTCCTTACCCTTAGATTTTATGGTTATGGTTTTACCTCCAAAGAAAGCTAATCTTATCGAAGCATAAAATTGTAAAGCTTGTCCCCCAGGTGTAGTATTATCATCTTGACCAAAGCCCGCATTTAATTTCTTACGTAATTGGTTTATATAAATTTGGGTAACTCCTAGTTTATATAACAATTCATTACGTATCCTGAACATTTTATAAATTGCCTTAGCTCTATTCCCCATGTCAGCTTTAGAATCAATCATTTTAGAGTTTATATTCTCTGCACAATCCAAAGCTGCCATAGAATCCACCACTACTAATATAGGTTCATTATTAGTTAACTTTGACCTATAATATATAGCTAAATCAGCTATGGCATCTGATATTACTTCTACCTGGGTATCATTCAATATGGTTACATTATCAGGATTTACCCCATTTTGGATAGCCCAATCATTAGTCCAAGCTTGTTCAGCATCTACCCATATTACATGACCTCCTAATTGTTGGGTAGCATAAGCAAAATTCAAAGCACATAGAGTTTTACCTGAACTCTCCATACCCATCATTTCAATAATCCTACCCCATGGACATCCTCCACCCATTAAATGGTTTAAAGAAAAAAATGTAGAAGGTATCCATAAACCTAAATCTTCTTCTTCTGATGCTGATATCTTTAAAGAAGAACCATATCTTTTGGTTATTTCATTTATAGTGGGTACTTTAACTCCTACTTTCTTTTTCTTTGCCATGACCCTTTAAGTATTTATAGGTATAACCAGCACATTTCAAACATAAACTTACAATAGCATCTCTCTCAGATTTGGAATTATCCACCTTATCATTATTCACTATATGAACAAATAACCTAGTTAGGTCAAATACATTGAATAATCCCTTATCTTTTAGATTATCATATGGTGTTCTCTTATATTTATACCCTGATTCAAGTAAAGGTCTAATATTATATTGAAAAATTTTATTTTCCAGGGATTTTTTAAAATAATCATTATTAATTATCTCATTTATAGAAATATCTTCTTCTATCTGATTGTTATCTACCTTAATATTATCCATAATTTTCTCTGTATTAATAAGAAAACCTTAGTTATAATAACTAAGGTTTAATTCTTGATGATATGTTTATTTACCCAGATGTTTAATTAAATATCCCCATTTCTCTTTTTCTTTACTACCTTTTTCTTTTTGGGAGTTTCCTCTTCTTCCTCTTCTTCTGTTGAATTTAAGTATTTTGAAAGGAGGGTTTCTAGTTCATCATAAGGTTTTATAATATTCCTTACAACCTCTTCTAAATCCATCTCTTTTACATATTTAGGATTTAGAGGTTTCCTACCAGGACAAGCTGTTACTGTATAATTAGTATCAGTCATTCCTTTCCCAGTACGATTTATCTTTATATCATAACCCTCATCAGTATCAGTCATATCTCCCCAATCATCCTCATCAAGGTATAAGTCTATAATATCCTGGTATACAGAGCGGGGGATAAGGATGGGTTTACAAACCTTATCGGGGTCTACTTCTTTACCTTTCTCATCCTTGTATACAGTACCACCAACAATATACCTTCTACGAGGTGCTATTTTACCTGCCAATTCCTGGTCATCCTCATCATTAGAATCTTTCAATTCTTGATATTTCTCCATAAATGGACAGGGTTCATCAAAAGTAGCAGGAGAAATTATAGCTCCCATCTTTTGTCCTAAGTAGAATTGAATAATCTCCATCCCCAATTCTTTATCAGGACCTTGGTTCATTAACCTTACTCTCATAGTACCATCTTTGGGAAAGAGTAATCCACTACCACTACCTCTTTCCAAGAGTTCCTTTTTACGTTGAATCATCCTCTCTCTGGTACTCATTATTACTTTTTTACCACTACCCTCAGTGGATTTTTTGACTAATTTAGTTTTTTTCGGCTTCTTTTCCATAATATTTATTGATTTTCAATGTAAATAAGCTCATTTAATGAAAGAACAGTATATTTATAATCATTACCTAAATTTAATTCTGAATCAGTAAAATTAGGTTCAATTTCTTTACCAGCATACATACCATAAGTAACTATACTACCTACCATCAATTGGTTAATATAAGTCTTATACCCCTCAGTAATAGGTCCCAATTTTATTATTACACCTTTTTTAGGCAACTCATTAGAATCTGGGTTCGATACGTATAATCCACTTTTTGTGGTATATTCATTATCATTTGGATGGATTATCAATACCCTATTTTCAGTGGGTTCACCCAATACTGAAAGATTTAATTTTATAGCAATGTCTTTAGTGGGTAATGGGATGTTTATACCTTTAATCATTTTTTTGTAAACTTTTATTGTTGTTTTCTTAAGTTAGCTGCTAATGTTTGTAATATCCTTTCCCTGGCTTCATATGCCTTACATATACTTATTAACCTATTTGCTTTATCTGATATCTTTAAAAACTGTTTCTCTAAAGTTATATATTTATTATTAGTTAATGCTTTGTGGGATACGGTATCATTGTTTAACCTACTATCTGACTCTTTATAAAATAGCCAAGCTTTACTGTATGCAATGTCTTTCTCTTTTTCCAACCTATCCCTTTTTCTAATATATTTATCCCTGATTAAACAAAGGAAAGCATAATTAGAAGGATGGTTTTTTAATTGAGTATTTAATATATTCTCATTTATAGAAAGTTCTTCTGATATATTTATAGTATATATTTTACCTTGATATCTTATGGATATGCAATCATCTTTTATTTCACTTATCTTTTTCTCCATGACATAGAAAAGTCTTCTTTAAATATATTAGGATACTCTTTAATGGCTATATCCCGGGTCTTTTTATGTTCCTCATAATATTCATTTATATCAAAATCTTCTCTTAAAAGTTTTGAATAATCATAACCTGGTATATAGGGTAACTCTTCCGCCATATTCCTACCCACAGTAAAATCCATGGACATATCAACATCATCTATACTAAATCCAAAATACTTTTTAGTAGATGGATTACGACAAATATCCCATATACCATATATAGTATCTGGAGTTAAATACTTGGGTTCAATGAATTGATATACTGAGTCATGTACAGTATCTACTTCATCCATTGGGGGTAATTCTCCTTTTTTTACCTTTTCATAAACTATAACAGATGCAAATAAAGCCATATCTGATGCTGCAGATTGGCATGGCATGTTTGTGCTCTGTCTCAAAGCCTCTAAATATTCCCCATACTTTTCAGAGTACACTTGTGGACATCTTCTCCTCCTACCAAATAAAGATACACAATATCCATTTTTCTCCATAAATTTATGTTGCTTTTCCATGAATTTCTTAATCTTTGGAAAAGTACAAAAATAATCATCCAGAAATTCTTGACCTTCTTCTGCTGATACTACTTCTTCTGGAGTTGAAAGAGATTCTGCTAATTTAGGAGCAGACTGTTCATATACTATACCGAAGTTTATGGTTTTAGCTTGTTTCCTTCTTTTTTTCCAAAGTTTATGTTCTGGATGTTGTTCATCTTCATAGATTTTTATTATCTTATCGTAATCTTCATGATATTTTTTACAAGCGGATGCTAAGTGAATATCCTTACCAGTTCTAAACCACTCTAGCATGGTATCTTCTTTAGCCAAATGGGCTAATATTCGTAATTCTGCTTGAGAGTAGTCATAAGTTAAAAATAACTTATTTGGGGGAGTTATAAATTGAAGTTTTACATCGGGGTTAACCATAGTCTTGGGTATATTTTGACCATTGGGTTCCCTAGATGATAACCTTCCAGAAGTTGTACCATGTATTAGAAATGTTGGGTGTACACAACCATCACTTTGAATAAGGTTACCTAATCCTACTATAAAAGTGGAATTTATAGTTGATACACCCCTCAATTCCAATAAAGTATCTATAAAACTAGATTTATCATAAGCCTTTAGCTTGACCAAAACATCCTCTGAAGTACTAGGGTTGGAAGTATCCCTTTTGGTCTTCTCATCTTTGGTATAAGCTAATATTGGAAATTTGAACCCTTTGGGAGATATAAACAATAAATCAATCATCTGTTTGGTTGATTTAAAGTTTACTGGATTATCTAAGGCTTTTTCTTCTTTAGTAACATATTCCCCAACCAAAACCCGGGATATTTTTTGTTCTCTGGTTTTTATTTGCCTCTCTTTCCCAGTTTGACTACTTAATTCTTCAATTTCTTCCCTTAGTTTATTAATATACTTATCTTTTCTCTCCTTTTTAGTATATTTTTCATATTTTATTACTTGTGGAATTGAATAAAGCTTATTAGTAAAGGTTTCTATTAAGTTATTATATTTTACCTGCAAAGATTCATTCAACTCTTTATCTAGAGGTAAACCATGACATTCAGCTGATTGCAATACTTTACTTGCAGGCATTATTAGATGCCTATATAAACTATAAAAACCTTTCTCTATTAATTTAGCCTCCAAAAATATAGATAAACGTAGGGTAAAATCTACATCCATGCAACCGTATCTACATAATGGTTCTAATGGTTTTTTATCCCATGGTATATTATCGAATTTATCATACTTTTCATAATCACCAAATTCTGGCAAATATCTCCTAACCATATCTTTCAGACCATTAGGTCTTTCTTCATTTAAGAGATATTTTGCTAACATACCGTCAATTACAGTACCCCTAGCATATATACCATACTTTACAAATATCTGATTATCAAATTTCCAATTCCAACCTACCTTTACTATGTTTGGATTTTCTATTACTTTCCTACCGAAATATTGTAACCATGATAACCATAAATCATTTTTTTGTAAAAAAGAAACTGATTCATCAAAATGTTGTAATGGGATACTTACACCTGAACCAACTTGAAAGGATACTGATAATATGGTTGGTTTAAATTCATCTGTATAGATACCTTTAGCATTAGTTTCAAAGTCAACAGAAGCATACCCAGTTTTTGAGCATGCTTCTATTAATTGTTTTAATTCACTAAAGGTTCTTATTATATGATATCTGGTTACCATTATAATAATTATTTAAATTGTAGTACTCGGAACGGGAATCGAACCCGTACGAACATCGCTGTCCATGGGATTTTAAGTCCCACGTGTCTACCTATTCCACCATCCGAGCATTTTTGGTTGAGCTACCTGGAGTTGAACCAGGACTAGAGGAATCAAAATCCCCTGTACTAACCATTATACTATAGCTCAATCCTTCATTAATTAACCTCTAATATATTATGGAATGCACATTTATTTATAGATTTCCTTGTTATTATTATCAATCGTGTTTATACCATACTATTGAGGGAAGTTTTTAATTTCACCCAATCCTTTTTGTACACATGTAAAGAATCAATAGTATGGTATAAGTACCCAGGCTTAATTCCTAACCTATTTGCAACATAATCCTTTAATTGCCAAGCTAACCATACATCATTTCCAAAATGAGTTATAAAATCAGAACTCCTTTGATGATAACATAAGTTCAATTGCTTTTCTCCTCTTGGGTTCTCTCTGATTAGAAAATCATAATACATAGAACATGGTATCCTATGATAACCATCATAATAGTTAGAATCTATAGTTCCAAATATATTCAATACTGCTTTCCTAGTATCTGGGTCTTCTTCTAACAACCTAATTATAGCTTCTAATTTAGGATACTTTAATCCCTTATAATCTACTTCTGTATTAATCCTTTCGGAATATGTATAATCAAATTTAGGTACACTATATACATCACTACCTATTTCATGAGTATCTATATTGGTCAAAAAATCATTCCAAATTTCCCACCTCAATTTATAAGCCTCACCAGGGTTAATTCTCCTGGAATCAATCCTTTCTTTAAATTCAGCTATAGCCCAATCTTTACAATTTGTAAATACAAATAAGATATCTTCATCTTCCAATTTTGTTAAACAATATTGTTCACAAATAAGTTCTTTAGTAATAAAATCATCATTACCAGCTATAACTTTATTTTGATAAGTTTTTGGCTTTACTTCGGAACCCATTTCCCATAAATTACGACCAGTTTCGGATATTAACTCATACCCATTTGAATAAATCCTCATGTTTTTAAATGTTTAATGGTTTTAATAAAAAAAAGTTAGTATATTTATCTATTCTGTAATATGTAACTTACAATCTCTAACTAGTGTCTTTGGGTATTTAAATAAATCTGGTCTCAATACTTTAAGAGCTCTTTTATGTACCTTATACTTAATATCATCTGGATTACAACTCTTTAAATATTCTAACCTTTCTAATAGATACCTTTTTCTATCACTGTTAGTTACTGAACCCAATATACTCTTGATATCACGATGTACATCATACATTAATAATACAGTATCATCATTAAATACCTGGTTGAAATGGATAACTAATTTAAAATCATCTTCTCCATAAATATATTCACCTACCCTTTGAAATAATAATAAGTCACATATCAATCTTTTAGTAATTTCAGAAGCTCTCAAAAATACCACTACTGAAGGTAATACATCACCCATTCTTCTAGAAAATACCATAGATAATAAACAACTCTTACCATGACCATGTTTATTATCAAATGATAATGGTATATTATATACCTTATTATTTTTCTCTTCTTCTTTAGATACCCAGGATTTTACTTTTTGTAAATCTGGTTTATTAATATAATTACCTATTAGATTATTCCATTTGGATATGGTATAGTTAAAATGTCTTCCAAAATCAAAATTTTGAGGTAGCCTTGGATTAGCTACCTCAATTACTAAATCATATAAATACAGAGCCTTATTTTTTATAATAATATCCCAACCTTTTTCTCCTTTTATAAAAGCCTCATTTATTTTCTCCCAGGCTTCTAAGGAATCATTAAAAATCTTCTTTCTCATACCTTATTAAATACCCACCGATAAAGGAGCTTTAATTGATTCTAAGGATTGGTATCCTTCTAGTATGATATCACTTACTTCAAAATCCCATAAATTTTTGTATTTACAGGTTTCTTCTTTAAGTTTAACTATAGCCGTATTATTAAGTGGTTTCCTTTTTAGTTGCTCTTTTGCAGCCTCTATATGATTCTCATATAAATGTATGGAGTTACCCACCCATATTAATTCCCCTGGCTCATATCCAGTAAGCCTACAAATAAGATGGTTTAATAAAGCATAAGAGGATATATTAAATGGAAGCCCTAAAAATATATCACAGGAACGTTGAGTTACTATTAAGTCCAAATACTTATTATTACGTACATTACATTGGAATAGTATATGACATGGGGGTACTGCTACTTCTAGGGGAAATATTTGATTAGGGTTCCAAGCTGTTACTACATGATACCTAGAATTAGGTCTTTCGATAAGACCATCTATTAACTGTTCTAACTGATTTAAGCTATGTTCCCAATAAGTCCATTGATGCCCATATGAAAAACCTAAATCCCCATAATGGTAAAAAGAACCATCAATTAATGGTATATTAGTTTCTAATCCTGTTAATCCTGTTATACAAATATCACAGGATTCTATCATCTTAATAAACCTTTCTTTAGAATATTCTTCTTCTATACCTCGGTATTTACATAACCTTAGATAATATTTATAGGCATCATCATCCCATATGTGTACATTATTTTTTAAAAGGTAATGAATATTAATTTTACCCTTTAAAAACCAAAGTAACTCAGCTACTACTCCTTTAAAGTATACTTTTTTAGTTGTTAATATGGGGAAATTTTCAGTTAAATCAAACCTTAACATTTCACCAAATACTTCATAAGTACCTGGCATACCTTTCCTGGCAGAAGGTTTATAATAACCATGGTTAGTTACCTTATCTAATAAATTTAAATACTGCTCCATCACCTATTAATAATTAGATTTTATCCTGAACTGATTTACCTTATTTTTCTTCCAATACAAGAAATATATATCAGAATCTACTAAGCCTAAATTAAAGAATAATCCCATCATACTTAAGAAGGCCATAATTATAGCTTCTTGATATCCAGATTCATTGGTCATCATTTGAGATTGTTTCCATGGCTTATTTTTTAAGAAGTTCCTAGCTATATTCAACCAATATGTTACTTCCCATAACATATACTTATAGGAGTAATATAACTCATGACTATAATATCTACCGCAACTTAGATACCTTATATCTAATACATGCTTATGTATAAATTCATAGGAATCCTCATAATCATCAATTATATCTTGTACCAAATCTACTGTTTTCTTTAAGTTACTTTCTAAGTCTATGGGTAACTTATCATACATCATATTGGTACCAACTACTATAGCCTTCCTTAAGATATTTTGTTCTGAAAGTTGATACCAATACTCTTTTACTTCACTACCATTAGTAGTAATAGGGTGGTGTTGATATTTAATGTATTTTTCTATGAAATCATCTATGTCCTTAGGTTGGATATTAGAGTATATCAGTAACTCTAACATAAAATGAAGAGAATCAGCAATCTCTTCACCTGCATTCTGTAAATGATTTAAAGTCTGTATATAATCTACTTCATTTATCTCATTTACCCATAACTCATTTTTTTGAGTTAACTCATCTACGGCTAATAGGGATTCATAACCTTCAGCTAATTCCTCAATTACCCTACCCACAAAATCCTTTAATATTATTTGAGACTTTTTGGTATTTATATCCAATGGATACATGGGTAACCCCTCAATCTTTATATAATTATCCAAAAGTTCTTTTTGTAAACCATATAAAGTTTCTAAATATTTGGAATCAGCAATTGGTTTAGGTTCCTCTTTTATATCTCTAGAATCCATATGTTATACTTTATTTATTAGTTGAACCAAACCCATTATCTCCTCTATCCGAACCCATTTTTGAAATATATTGTTCATATATTTCAAAACCTAACTCTTCGGGTATTGAACTAAAAATTGGTATATGGATAAACTGTACTAATTTTTCTCCACAATTTATAATCTGACTATCATCACCTGAGTTATATACCCCTATATGTACTTCCCCAGTATATTGTGGGTCTATTAACTGTGCAGTTACCAACAAACCCTTTTTAGTGGCTACCCCAGATTTATTTAAGGCAACTAAAGCCGAACCTGGATGTAGTATTACCCTTATACCACTAGGTATCAATACTCTATCATGGGGAGCTACCAAAATCTCAGTAGAATTTATAATACCCGATTTAGTAGTTAATCTGTTCTTATTTTCAAAATCCTTAAGAAAGTTATAATCAAATTCTGGTACAAAAAAATCTATACCAGCATCCTCTATATGGGCTCTTTCTGGAGCCTTAACATTCCTTACTTTTGTAAATAATAAATTTGACATAATGGATATATTATTTAGTGGTACTTTTATTTGAAAATTCTTTATATAAAAGCCTAGTTTCTTGTCTGGTTAACTCAAATTTCTTTTGTAATTTATCTATTATAGATTTTTTATCCTCACCTTTACGTTTTAAAGTTCTAAACATTTTTTTAGCTGCAGTTTTATCTATTAAGATATCTAAATCTTTATAGATATTCTCTTTCTCTAACTCCTTTCTAGTTTTACCAAGAGAATTAGAAAACTTAATACAACATAATTCTGAATCTCCACATATTTTACATTCTTCGGTAGATAAATCATAATTCTTACCAAAACATGGGTCACCATTAGAACCTATCATATCTAATGTAATTGGTTTAAGTATATTAGTTTTACTTAAATCAGGTAATTCTTGTTTTTTACGAGGCATATCAACTTCAATTTATTGATAATAAATTGTATATTCTTTATTTATTATGTACATTAATCACTCTAAACTTACTTTTTTAAAGGAAGTGAGAAATGACTTAGTACCCCATACTTTTCCTCAAATTCTTTATAATCTTCTGGGTCAAAGTACCTATCGGTATAATGCCAAGCATTAGATTTCCCTTGTTTAAACATCTTCTCCTTATTGTCTGATTTTTTAACCCTTTTATTTTTCATGGCTTTCTACTTTATTAAATGACTTAGTTTTCCTATTCTTTATACCATCAACTAAAATAACCTTTAGATTCTCTCTTTGATAGTATATCTTTCTATGTTTGCTATGTCTTAATAAATAGTGACCTGGGAATACTATATCGTCAAGATAAGCTTTGTTTTTAGATGAAGATTGTCTTACTAACCTACCCAATATTTGTATAGATTTTTCATTGGAATCCATACAAGCAGTATTTTGTAGATATCTTAAATCTGGGAAATTCTTCCCTCTAGAAATTATGGTTGTGGATATAAGTATATCTATATTACCATTTCTAAAATCATTTAATATTTTTTCTCTATTAGGTGTTTTATGATGTACATAAGCTATACTAAATCCCAGTCCCAATTCATCACTCCTTTCTTTATAATATTTATAAAGGTTTTCACAATGATTTATATGCTTAGTAACAATTAATGCTGGAAGTCTACCATACTTAATATTATATTGTGTCCTAGTAAAACTAATCTTATACGCTTCAATATTATTACTAATAATACTCTCATATTCTTCTAAATATGTAGTTACTTTCTTTTTAGGTTCTATATGAGAAACAACCATCTTTACTACTACAGGGGTAGCTTTCTTATTTTTTATCTGGTCTGATAACTTTACTTGGTCTACTTTATTGCCTATAAACTGCATTATATTCATATTATGTACCATATTTTTCTTGGAATTATCCATATATATGGTACCACTTAATCCTATTCTTACCTTGGTATTATATAAGTGTTCTATTACTGATTTATAAGTTTTATTATCTATAATATCGGCTTCATCAATTAAAACTATACCAATTTTACTTAACTCATAGGCATACTTATTTAAATTCTGAGATACAGATTGAACCATAGCTACATTAAAATTACCCCAACTAGATACTTTACCTCCTCTTATGAAAGCAATATTCTCATTGGGTAGTAATGGTGGAATCTCTCTTTTAAACTGGTCAAATAAATCAGAATCGTTTAATAACAATATAGTTGGAATTTGTCTATGAAATGATTCATGGATAGCACAGAATAGTAAAGATTTACCAAAACCTACTGCGTAATCTCCTACACATATTAAAAATGGGGTACCCCCAACTTTATTATTCAATAAATTATTCAAGGCTTCAATCTGTCTTGGGTATAAATCTATAGAACCAAGAGATTTAGGTATATTTGGCTCTATACTCAATTTAGGTCTTCTATCAATTATTTTAACTTCTTCACCCCAGGATATTAAAGTTTCATATACTTTAGGTAATAATCCAATCCTAAATATACCATAATCATTTATGTACTTTATATAACCATCCCATTTATTATTACCCCTTTGATACATTTGTATATGCCAAGCATTTGGATGTTTTATCTTAAACTCATTATACAGTTTATGGACTACTTTTAATGGCCCATCAACTTCACATTGATTAGCATTCTTAATTGTTATTATCATCATATGGTAAACTAATTTTTATGGGTTCAACCAACCCTGTGGAATCAAAATCAATATTCTTTCTGTATACACAAAAATCATAAAATTCATCCCACAAATTATTCTCAACTAGAAAATCTTCAAGTAAACCTATTAATTCTTTTTTTGATAGGGTAATCATTTTTTCTACTTTTTAAAATCTTCCCAAATATCCTTAGTTACCTTCTTGGATTCAGGTGTCAAAGTTAAACCATTTTTAAATACATATTGAGACAATCTTTGGGATGCCTTATCTCCCCATAAATCAGATATATTAGGGATTCCATTACAAAAAGCTAAGGCTTCAAATTGAGATTCTATAAAAGTTTCATAATCCACACCTAATTTATCTGCCAATTCTCTAGCCTTCAGGAAATTAAAATAATCCGAAGAATTATTAATATAATTATTAGGGATACCAGTCATTTCTAATATCCTATTTACATATATATCATGTACCTCCCTAGTTTCTTGAGGATATTTATCCTTAGCTATTAAATTTTCTATGTCATACACCTTTAAAATCCAATCCACCTTTTGTAACATCCAACTAACACAAAAATTAAAATTAGCTCTTTTGGTAGAAGCTAAAAGTTTTAGACCAGTTTCAACAAAACATATATACCCCTCCCGTTTATTCAAATCATATTTATTACAAAAATCATTTATAATGGGTACCAACTCTTTTATATGAGTCCACTGTGTATCTGTTTGTTTTATTTTAAATACCCCCACATGTTTCATTTTTGTCCTAACTGAATATATTATATCAGCTAATAGGTTAGCATCTCTAGTAGAAGATTTTACCCTACTTACTACCTGGTTAGTAAGTTTCTTATTTTGATTAATTATAACAGAACGATGGTCAAAGGAATACCCCCTAGCCATCTTAAATATATCCATAATCTGTTTATCAGATATATTGATATCCAATTTATTAATTATCTCTTTAAAAGTATCTATACTTATATGTATCCCTGGTAATCTCATCTTACAATTTCAAATCTGTCTTTAATTTTAATAGTTGTGAATAGGTGAGATAATGTGAATTATATACTAATTTCATGGTTTCTTTTCTACCAATATCATTTACATCTTTACCCTCTGGTAAAAATATAACCTTTACTTTTTTGAAATTAATGAGTTTAAAAGCTAAATCTATAGCCCTATCTTTAGCATCTGGGTCAAATAGAATTATAACTCTCTCAACTGGGGATTTTATGATTTCATTAATCTGATACCTAGATATAGCTTTACCTCCAGAAGCTATCCCTCTCTCTCCTATAGTTTCAGCATTTATAGCTCCTTCACATATATAAACTGTCCTGTAAATATAAAGAGCGTCTTTATTATATATAATAAAGGATTTTCCTAACCCGGTATTAGAAACTTCTGGATTATTATATTTTGGACCATTACCTATAAATAATCTAGCATTGTAATATATAAGTTTTCCATGTTCATAAAAAGGTATAATTAAGTAGCCAAAATATTTACCTTTAGTTCCATACCCCCAACCAGCCATAGCAACTTTACTTATATCAAAACCTCTATTCTTAACATAATTTCTGGCTGATTTTGCTAATATAGAATTACCTACCAATAAAGATTTGAAACCATCTGGTAAGAATATCTCTTTTTGTTCATGTAACTCTATTTTCTCTTCTTTAAATATAAAGCCCTCATATTTAGAAGAATTTAGTATATTTATTACTTCATTATATGTGTCAACATTTTCTAAATACATAACTAATTGCATAGGGGATGGGTGATTACCACACACAAAACAATTAGTTCTATTCATGAACAAATTTATACCAAATTTACCTTCTCTACCACAATATGGGCATTTAGACTTCATCCACCCATTCCTATAATCATAAGCCTTTATCTTTAGAATGAAATATTGATGTAACTTACCTTTGAAGTTATTAGTTAATTTTGTAGCCATATGTTATATATCACCACTTTTATTCCCAGCTTTACTCTTATCAGCAACTGGGTTAGATTTACTATGCTTCTTAATTAAACTATCAACTACTTTACCTTGAGTTTCATCATACTTACTTCTGGCTTCTTTAGAAAATTCTTTCCATCTTTGCCTATCTGCATCTATGTTAAATAAACACCTACCACTTGGTCTACCATCCCTCTGAACAACTACCTCTAATCTTTGTATATTATGTTCTTCCTCTTCTTCTGTAGAATTCAAACCTAATATACATTGAGCATTCCTAACTATGGAAATAGAGGAAGCTATATCATTATCTTCATATTTAGTAGGTTTATGTCTTGCCCCCTCTCTAGTTATATGTTGGGCTGTCCATATAGCATCTAATTTTAATTCTGAACCCAAGTTATCCAATTCTATATATACATTATTTATACGGGATATATCTTCCTTATCCTTGGCTATTGAAGCCAATTTAGCTGCATAATCTATAACTAATATATTTACCTTTATACCTAATTCACTCTCTAATTTTTGTACCAAAAACTTAATGGAATTTGCATCTGATACTAAGGCTGGTAATCTTTCTACTATAAATTCTACTCCCAACCTCTTATATTTTCTCATATGTTTCTGTTCCATCTTATCAAACTCCCCAGACATTATATCCTTTTTGGTTTTATTTAGAGTAGATTGAATCATCCTCTCCATTATCTGGTTTTTACCATTTTCTGTATCTATATACAGTACATTCTTTTTCATAGCAAGATATCCCCTTGCTATATTTATTAAAGCAAAGGTTTTCTTAGCCTTTGGTTTATCCAATAATACGAATATACTACCTCTAGAATAACCATTAGCATTAGATAATTTATTTAATTGCCAATATGGAGTAGGTACTATATCTGGGTCAATTTTTCTCATTAATTGCCTTCTAACTGTACCATTAACCATCATCAATGGTTCTTCATCTTTTATGGGTTTTGAATTATGGATAATCTTAGCTACTTTATTTTGATAAGCTTCATAGAGATTAAAATCTGAAAAATCCATGGTTTCATTAAGGGACTTCATCTCTATATAAGCAGAAAACTTATAAATATTCTCTTGGATAATTGACTCATCTTTCAAGGGGAATTCATATAAGTTCTTAATAATCTTATTTAGATTAGGTATATCATCCTTGGTAATTAAATTAACATAATCCTTACCTTCTAATAAGTTTTTACAAGATTCTATCAATAATGGTTCTCCCGGTATTTTATGATATTTCTTATAAAATCTCAACAAACCTTCCATTATAAGGGCATGTTCTATAAGGGTAAAATATCCAGGTTTTATTTTTGATATAACCATTAAAGATTCTTTACTTTGTATAAAAAATCTTAATACTTCTAATTGAAACTCTATGGAAAAACTAAACTTATCCAAAGACCCTGTCTTCTTTTTCATTTCTAAGTAAAAAAATTATAATAAATTATAGTTAATAATAGAACTTCTCATATCAGAAGTTAGTTCTCATATAACACACTTCATAAACAGTATTTACATACAGAGTGAAATTATTAAATAAATTTTTCTCAAGAATAGATAATATTTATATATTTGCATAAACAAAAATTACTTTAAAAAATATTATGGTATGGCCAACAATGTTAATTATGGGTGTGAAATTCATAGGATAAAAGAATTTACACATTATGATAAAGATAGGTTTGAAAAATTTTATAAACTCTGTAAACCTTTGATTAGAAACCTTACCAAGGGTATAGATTACAGAAGATATAATGTATCACCAGACATTATTCAATCTTACTTTTGGGATAAATTTTTATATGTATATAACAAATACCAGGATGATTATGAAGATGAGAGATTAAAAGCTACCCTATTAAGTTCTCTAATGACTTATAAAAATAAACTTTTAAGAAATGCTTATTCTAAATCTTCAGAATTTAATCAAGAATTAGTTTCTCTTGAAACTTTGTTTGATAATAATAAAGAATTACTAGATGATTCAGAGGAGGTATTGAATAAAGAAAATAAATCACTAAAATTTCATGAATATATGAAAGAACACCTATCTCCAGATGAATATCTATTATTTGTAACACAGTTAGACCCACCTATATTTTTTCAAAAAAGGGTAGAAAAAGCTCATGGTAAACTATCCATTGAACATTTGATAGAATTTTTTGAATTACCTAAGGATAAAAAATCACATGACTTAATTTCACAGATGAGAAAACATATAAAGGCAGTATTAATAAATGCTAAAGATGATTTTCATTTTTAACAAAAAAGGGAGTATAGTTGGACATATATAATGTCTTCCCTATACTCCCCACATTAACCAACTCAACTATGGTTACTATGATTGGTTATTAATATTATCCATTTCTACTATAGCTTTTACCAGAGTAACTACCAACCTATCATTTACTAAATCATTTTTTAATAATCGTACATCTTCTTTGTTATCCTGAAATAACCACTCGATGTATAAAGCATAGTAATCACCCATAAGTACTGTAAAATTGGATTCTTTAAGACCTCTATACTTATAGGTGGGGAATGAAGATTTTAAATTATCTACAAGAATTTTCCCAAATACATTGGATTTGGTATTGGTATTACCCCAGGATGTAAATACTTCATAGCCCCTAGCATTACACCAATTATTACCCATACCTGCTGCATTATTGTGTAGAGTTAGTAATAATTTACTTTGGTTAGGTTCTATCTTTATATTGTTAGCTATTTGCTTCCTCTTAGATAATCCTATCTCTAATTCAGAAGTATTTGTAAATTCCACTCTGAAATCTAAATCTTCCAACTGTTTAGCTAATGAATTACATATATTTCTACTCCACATATATTCTTTATGTGTACCATCAGGGGAGGATTTACCAGCTACATCTGAACCATGGGCTGGGTCTAATATTATAACTAAATTCCTCATACTACAGATTCTTTATATAATTCAATTTTAAACCATTTATCAATATAGAGGTGGATTGGTCCATATTAGAGATAGTAAACTCTGATTTAGGTATATATACTTGTTCTAATACAAACTGTTTTATAACATCTATATCTTCTGTATTTACAACTCCAGAAAGTTGTTTTTCATTATTTATAAAATTACCTAAGAAATTAGTTAATTCTGAAAATTCATTTTTTACTACTCCATCAACCTTATCTTCGATTAAAATTTTATTTTCTATATGGTTTTCTAGCCTTATCCTTAGTATATAATATTTTATACTTTGACATAGGCTATTCATACTACGTCTAATTATAACCTGAGCTTCATTATCACCTATACTACTATCTGATACTCCTTCAAAATATTCTTGAGTTCTAGTTGCAGCAGTATGTATTGTATCTATTTTCTTAGTAAGTGTTATAATTTGATAGATGAATAATATAACTATCAAAATCATAAACACTATAAAGATGCTAAATACAATCTTTAGAGCACCATAATTAGCAGTAGCTTCAGCTAACTTAATGGATGACTCTGTAATTTGGTCTACTGCTTCATCTAACATTTTATTTTCTTGTTGGATTACCAATGGTTTTAGGAACATTATCATATCTTTATTCTACTTAATATCCAGACTTTATTTCTTCATAACTACTATAAATATCATCATATATACTAACTACCAATTCTGAAGGTCTATCTATTGGGGTCATTAAAGCTGAATTTACTCTGTACTCCTTACCTTCTACTTCTAACAAAGCAGTTAAATATAAACTACCACTACTGGGATAATCACTAAATTCATATAACCCATGTAACCTAGTTTGTCCAGCTTCTGGTCTGGTTATAGAAATACAATCACAAGTAACTGAAGGTCCTATTTCCAGTACTACTATATCACTATATGACCCATCCCAATCATGTATAAAAATGTTATATACATATTCAGTATTTAAATAAGGAGAAGTATTTTGTACTTCCAATTCAAATTGAGATAAATCAATATCTCCTGGCTCATCTGGATTATCCTCACCTTGGCCAGATATCCTAATAGTAGCTGAAGTTAAGTTTAAGGGTATTTCAGGAGGTGCACTAATCAATATAGTAGGAATATCAGGTATCAAAGTAACATCTTCATCCTCAAAAAACTTTACATGTATAGGTAAATACTTATTCAATATCTCAATAAGAGCTTTTTTAGCATCATCTAGTGTACCCATTTCCACCAATAAATCATACATTCCTTTAGGAATATAGATATTGGCTATCATATGTATACATGACCAACAATCTCCATATCTCCAACCAGCTTTTATTTCATCGTAAGTACTGTATACATTATTATAACTAGCTATAATCAAATCTATGGTACTTACATCTCCATTACCAGAAGAACTACCTACTTCCTTTAATTCAAATCTTACTCCATAGAATCTTCCTAATACTGTATAGAAATCCTCTGTACACCTTATCTTATATAATGATATGGCATATTTTAATATTCTTCTAGTATCAGCCTTAGGAAAACTCCTTGGGTCATTTAACCATTTATAAACATTTTCTTTAGAATAACTTGAATCACCTACCAATACGCCATAAGCATATGGGATATACCCAAAATATTCCCAAATATAGTTTAGAAATATACCGGGTGTTTTATCTATATCAATTATGTCTGTGAAATTATCTATCTCTGGTATAACTTCTTTATCAAAATACTCAGAACATATATCTATAAATCTCTCTAATATACCTTTCCCATTTATATCTTTATAAGTATCTTCTACCTTATATTCATATGGGAAAAGGTGAGTAAAGATATAATCTTTGAAACTTTTAAACGACTTCATGAATAGTAAGGTTTATGGTTTCTGATTTAAATATTGGGATATTATAATTCATAGGTACCAAATCCATGTTCATCTTCTGGATAAATAGGTTATACCTATCCCCTACATTGTACCTTAAACCACTAGTACTATCCCCAATAGTAATTGTAAATCCCACATTGTCATTATTTACTGTTAGATTCTGACCGAATTGACCATTGTAGGTTTTTTGACTAGTATCAGTTATCTTATAACCATTCTCTAATATAGTAATAACCATGGTTTCACTAATGGAACCCCCCACACCATTAAAGTAATTCTGAACAAAACTACTAATATTTAATTCTGGTGAAGTATTTGGATTATCTATAGGAGTTGGGTACCCTAATAAATACAATTTATTCAGATTTAAATAATCCACCATGCTTTGATTATCAATTAAAGCATATATATCAGATAGCCTAACTACTTTATTTATATCTGAAGTATTATAACTATAGGCTTCTATTAAAGCTTTCTTTACCTGGTCACTTATATCAGTTTTTGTAAATGACCTTCTACCATATATATCAGCATCAATATATATCAATGCTCTATGTGTTGATGATACAGATAGATTTGTAGTTATAATTTTTGACTTGGATACATAATCTAAAGTACTCTCTCTTAAAGCCAAAGAAGCTTCTCCACCACCATCTGGTGTAATGTATATATCAACATATTTCCCACATATATAATTTACGTAGGCTTTATCTACTCCAGGAGCCATCTTAGTTATAGCCTCAAAATCCTCCTTAGTTATAGCTACTCCCAAAGTTTTTATAGAAAGGGGTACATGGTGCTTCAACATATCAAAATCTTCGTAATCAGAACCTCCAGATGCAGGATTAGTATTTATCACTTTAATATCTGACTCTATATCCAATATGCTACTTGGTACAGTATTAAAAGAATTTTCTTCTATATTGCCCAAAGAACCATAAGTCAAATAATATACTCCCTCTACTTTACCGTTTAAATTGGGTTTCATACCAAAAGAACCATCCCCAAAAATTATATAAGGTTTTAAATTTTGGTCTAACTCCACTTTATAAGTTTTATCAATTGAAGAGGAATATGCAAAGGTGTCCACTAAAATCCAAGGTTCATTATCTATATATAAAACCATTGAACCTTCCATGTATTTTTTATCAGCTGGTAAATCGCCTAAATATATAATAGGGTTATTAGAAGTAATATTCCCTAATTGAATCCTATTGGGGTCACCTACTTTCTCTTTTTGTACTACTGGTACTTTTATAGAATAAGTACCTTTTTCCCAAAGTACTGTTTTGGATACTAACCATTGTTTACCATCAATGGAATTGAATACTGTATTTACTGGTATGGTTATATCAGTAGAAGTGGGTTTATTATTACTCTTATATAAAGTCAAATCCACTGAAGCTGGGATAGCACTCTTTATATGGTAATCTACCAATTTACTATGCTTATATAGAGAAGAATATCTCCTAGCAGTAGGGAAAAAAGTTTCCCTTGCCATATTATCAATATAGTAATGGATAACTTCTGCTATAGCAGCAAAAATAGAAATTATTAATATAAATATATTACCTTCACTAAAATCAGTTATTTCTGGTACTCTATTTCTTAATTCACTAATCAGTTTAGCCTTAATATCATTATAAGACCTTTGATATGGTGTTAACCAAGGATTATTAGTTGCCATAAGTAGTAGTGTTATTTAAAGGGTTATATTCAAAATTAAGTTCTTCCACTGATTGAGAGTTGTTTACCATATATCTTAAATATATATGTATCTTTTCGTTATCTCTGGTTGTTTGTACATCTATAGCCTTTACTCTTGGTTCCCAAGCTGATATACCATCCTTTATAAAATCCCTTACTAGGAACGATAAAGCTTGGGTGTTGGGTTCTTCTATACATTCCCAAGTTCTAGAACCAAAGTTTTCTTGTCTAAATCTTTGACCTAGTTGAAAGGTTAAGATGGCTTTTATATTCTGATTTATTAACCTTACATCCCCAGATATTACTCTCCATGAGACTTTATTTACTTGAGTACCATCTGGTAATGTTACTTTCTCTGGTTTACCATCTTCCCCCATTATAGTAGTTAATTCTATGGGAAAATATGCACCAGAACCAATTGAGTTGAGTTGTTTTAAGTTCATGGCTATATTTTTTAATGTTTTACTTTAGTATCTTCAATATTAACCATCCCATCTACCATCCAAGCTGTTACCTGAGTACCGGAACCAACAGTAGCCAAATCAGTTTGTATGGAGGTGACTAAATTTCTTAGAGAATCCACATTAACCAACCCTCCATTACTACCCCCATTTAAAATTGTATCACTAGAATTGATGGTCAATTTATCTCCACCATCAATAGTTATCGAACTACCATCAATAGTTATCGAACTACCATCAATTACTTGTATGGTTACTTTTTGATTTAATATAATGGTTAAGGAACCATCCACTTCACTTATATAAATCTTATTACCAGTTGGAGTCACTAAACCAACTGTATCATTACTTTGTAATTCTTCTGGTACCTCTCCTATTCCCCAACTATGATAAGACCATATTGGTCTCATTGGGTCACCCATTTCAAATTGTACCCAAACTATATCTCCAACTCTAGGGATTAACCACTTTACCCCTGAATTTATACTACCTGGATTATTATATGGTCTTGCCCATACTTTAACACCATCATGTATAGAAGGTATTATAATAAGTAATTTACCAATATTATCAGAATCCTGATTATCCAATACTACTCCACGATATATTGAATAAAATCTACCGATGTATTCTATACCATATTTTTGAATTAATTCACCTACTGTCATGGTATTAATTTTTCTCAAAAGTAACTGTATCTACTCTAACTATATTGGAATAATCAATTTTATCCCCTTGTTCAATATAGTCTACATTAAAGTCCTTATCTGCTTTATATATAGCATATGTACCTGGACCTTCTTCTATGGCTAAAAATGAATAACCAGGGAACTTTTCTTTATATTCCAAAAGAGTATTCTGTAATACTGGTATTCTATCATAAGCACCAGTTTTTAATGACTCTTTAGCTATACCATTAATATCTGCCATAGCCTTTTGAACCACTAAATTTGCCTTTATTACATTCTTAGATACTGGAATATCTCTTTGTATAAATTCTATATCACAAGTATATCCACTACCACTATTGAATTTATGGGTTACCTTTTTAGTATACCAAGAACCTGAATACTTAGAAGATACATTTTGTATTTGTATATTCATAGATGATTCTATACTTGGGTCCCCTACAACCAAAGCAGTAGCAGTAACCTGATTTTTAACCACTTCTTCTATATCATTACCCATAGAAACTCCAGAATTAGGTGTCACATCAGAACTTAAAACTCTGGCACCATTTATTGGTACAGTAACTGTAGCTTCCCTAACTATGGTGATGGTATCATAACAACCTATTGGTGTACCATAATCAGTTTTTAATCCAGATTGATTTCTGGATATAATTTCTATATTACCTTGCTTTTTTAAATGGTTGTAACCCCTATCCCAAGAACTTTGTCTTTCAGCATATACTTGACTTGGGTGTATATAAGCTCTACCCATACCAGCATTACTTAAAGAATTAGGTGGGTTAGGGTCATATCTAGTAGGGTCTATAGTTTCTCTTAATTTAATTTTACGTTCTATAGTAAAGTTACCCAATACATTGGTATCATGAATAGCCTTATCTAGAGTGGAATAAGTTTGTGGGTCTTTTAAAGATTCGAACCTACCCCTCAGTTGTTCCATAAAAGCATTAACTTCTTCTGAAGTTAATTGTGGGTCTGCTGATATAGCTTTTTGAGCATCTGATATACTAGAAAATTCAGGTAAACTATCATATTCTTCTTTAGCTCTTTGTATCTCTTGCCTAGATACTTCTTGCCTTTTTCTAGTATTCTCTAATACCTGTGGGTCCCAGATAGCATACTCATCATACAAAGGTCTATTAGATAACCTGGTCCTTGGGTCCCCTGCATTGGGGTCTGGATTATTGCCAAAGTCAGGGCTTGTATCTAACCATTGTCTACCTGACCAATGTATAAATCCATCTACATTATCACCATTTATATCTACTAAAGTTTGAGCGGTGGTTACATCTAAATCTTTAGTATCTGGGTCTATATCAGCTGCTTTAGATATTTCAACAGAAGACTTTACAAATTTAGATTTTACTTGAAACCTTAGTAATTCACCATTACCACCAGCATAAGTATATACTTTAGTAATAGGTCTTAATTTTTTCTGATTATGGATATTTAATGTACCATCTCTACCATCTAGACTCCATGGACCACCAGGTATATTCCTGGCTATTTGTTCTAATTGCCCACGTAAATTCTTAGAACAACCACTTATTATTATATTAGTGGCTCTATCATGCTTATGTATAATCTCTTTAAAATCATTTGGGAACCTTTCAGTTAACTCTTGATTCTCAGGGGTATATTCTAGAATTTTTATACCCACACAATCTGGGTCATTTTTATCTGGCTCTTGAAGTACCTCATAGGGGTTAAAATTACTACTCCTTAGAGCTTCTACATCTATTTTTGGAGATGACATAACAAAATTATTTTAATCTTTGCAAATCCTCACTTTTTATCACTCTTTTTGCAATAACCTTTTCAGCAACAGTAGCAGAAGGATTATAATCTACTAATTGCACACCAACTGGACTACCATTTAACAAGTTTTTTACATAATCAAAAAACCCATCTGATTGAGGGTAATAAGATGATGGAGTATTCTTCAATAAAATTGAAGAATCAGCAAAGTTTATAGTAATATGAGTACCTTCTTGTTGAAATTCTACCTCATGACCTATTATTATTACCGTTCTTACTTGACCACATTTAGGTTTTTCTGAAGGATATATCCATCCCCACTGTAATTTAATGGGCATCTGATACCTTAGTTGTGGGATTGAGATTAAATCTGGGTTATTAGTTTCTAATATAATATACCCAGTATCCTCTTTATCTTCATCATAAGAATATTCGAAATCAGTACAAAAAACTCCAATGGGTAAATTACTCAATGGGTCAATAATAGCATTACCACTACCATCAAATATGGCCAAATAGGGAGTACCCGTACCATCCTGTAATATTGGTTTACTATCTTGTTGTATTTCTGAAGCCATATATCAAGGAATTATAATTTCCATCCCTGCTTCTAATTCAGTGAATGGATTATATATAGAATTTGCATCAGCTATCTTACCCCATAAACCAGAATCACCATAGTATTTATAGGCTATGTTTTGAATTGTTTCCCCTTCTAATACTGTATGTACTCTAGTATCTGGGCCTAAAGTTATATCATATGGAATTCTTTCTAAAGTAATGTCTCCATTATCATATTTGATAACTCGAGCATTACTATATGGACTTATATTATTTGAAGCCATGATTTAAATATTATTACCAGTATCAGTTTGAAAACTGATACCTTTGGTTTTCTTTAATAATTCTTCTGGTATAATATCTAAATGAGTCCTATTACTAGAACTTACCCTTTTAAAGGTTAAACTTTGAGTAGCAAAATTAGGTAATAGTTTTAAATCAGTAACACTATAATCTGCATCCGACACCCTTTGACCATATTGGGTGTGTTTATAAGGAGATGTTTTAACAGCATTTTGAAAATGTGTTAGTGTATAAGGGGCTGACTCTAATATAAATAAATCGTTATCAAATAAACCAGAAGTACCCCAAAGAATATTTAAAGTTGGTGGTGCATATAAATAACCATTGGCTTTAGTCCAAGACTCTAATAATTTACATTTTGCAATTACCTCTTCTCGGTTATTAGGGTCACTTACATACCAAGAAATATCAAAAGATATTGTATCCTCACCCCCAGTATACATCATGAATGGGTTATTTCTACCCATCGATTTAACACTTACCCAATATGATTGTGGGTTTACTGATAATTCATTTGGTCTATTCTGTATTACAATAGATATAGGGGGGGATACATTCTTATTTATAATTATAATCTGATTATTTATTTCTTGAGAATTTGAATGGTTGATTTTTGTGTAATCAGTAGATATAATTGGGCTCTTACCAGTAGACATAGCTACCCTCCTACTAGAAGACCATTTGTTTGAAGATTCAGCTATAGATAAAGAATTTTCTCTAGCATAATGATGGTTTATAAAATCACCAGACGTTGAAATAGAATTATCCTTGGGCATCGGAGAAGTAGCCCTATTTAATAAAATCTTAGTCCTCCAAAGTTTATTTAGAGGGGAGGTAAATACCCTCCCCGACTCTAAATCCACTAATTTATTAGTTATGGACCCTATGCCTTTACCTATGATACTTGCCATGATTAGTTAATTATTTGGTAGCTAAACTAAGGTTTATATCCTCATTATCTTCAGTAATTATCTCCCTTACTCCTTTTTTACCATCTACATTTATAGTAACATGAGAAGTTGGCTTTATTTTTGGTAATTGTTCAGCCCAATACATCATAGCATTATATAACATCCTTACCTCTTGAGTAAGTGTTAAATCTTTACCATTTTTCTGTTTATCAGATTCTGATTTATATCTATCAGCTAAGGTATAGGCTGAAGTAGTATTTTCTTCTAAGGATTCAGAATTTTTCCTTAACCCACTCAAAATCATTGGTAGTATAGTAGATACCCCCATAATGGCTATTCCAATAGGACCTCCTAAAAAGCCTAATAATTTAGAACCAAAACCAAGTAATACTTTACCAAGACCATTAGCAGCAATATTTCTAACTAAACCTCTACCAGCTGTAGCTGCTATGGTACCACCCATAATACTTCTAGTTAAGGTACTAGCACTAGTATTTCTTATAGTATCACTAGCCACTTTCCTATTAACAAATCTACCAGTTTTAGCATCTATTGGTATACCAGCTTTATTATACCTTATCCCTCCAATCGGTACACCAGTAGCTTGCATTACACTAGCAGTTGTATTGGATAATATACCAGCTTTCCTTTGAGCAATAATTGCTCTCTCCATATCAAGGTATCGTTTAGCACTTAAAGTAGCTCCATTCCAACCACCTATAAGTACTGAAAACATTCCTCTACTAGTAATCTGAGAATCATTTTTCAATAATACCCATTTAGTCCTTATGATAGTTAAAGCAGAGCCTACAGTTAATAATGCAGTACCTATAGTAATTACGGATGATATCAAAGTACCTAATACTGGTGTAGCCAATATATCCCTTAACCATCCAACTACTATACCTATACCTTTAAATATGGGTGATAGAAATGGTTCTACAGCTTCTGTAAATGTAGTTCTTAGGTTTTCCAAACTAGACCTCATAATATCCAGAGAACCAGCTATGGTATTCATCCTTTTCTCAACTACACTTTCAGCAAAACCTTGAGAATCATTTACTATTTTACCTAGAAGTTCTCTATAACCATCCAGGTCTCTCATAAGAGCTACTGCTGCTCTATTACCCCTTACACCAAAGATATCCAAGAATACAGCATTTTGTTCAGTAGAGGTTAAATTAGCCGTGGCTTTTTGTAATTTTTCTAATATTATTGAAAAATCCAATAAATCACCTTTAGCATCAACAAAATCCTGTTTAGATAAACCTAATCTAGCTAAAGCTTTACCCCCTTTAAATGAAGGTTGAGATATAGACTTATTTAAATACCTAACCATATTAGATAATGCAGTACCAGCCATAGAACCTTGTATACCAGCATTACCTAAAGTACCAATCATAGCAGCTACTTGTGGTAACTCTTGTTTTAAAGTTACCATATCTGCTGCAGCATATTTAATGGATTCAGCTAAATCCATCATTGATATGTTAGAAGATAAGGCTGCTTTTGTAAGTTGGTCTCCTACAACACCTGCAGCTTCTGAAGCTTCTATTTTAAAGGTTCTCATAATATTGGTGATTAAGTCAGCAGTACCTCCTTTACCACCAAGTTCCATACCAGTAGCACCAGCCACAAAAGCAGCCCCTTTAATCATATCATCTATCTCCTTGGCAGAGTTACCTGCCATGGCTAGATATTTCATACCAGAAGCTATTTCCTTTGAGTCAAACATAGTTTGTAAACCTAATGTTTGAGCTGTATCACTTAGCTTCTTTAATTGAGCATCAGTAGCTTCAGTTATGGCTGATACAGTGGTCATGGTATCAACAAATTCTGCACCCTCAATTACAACATCCGAGAGTGTACCAGCCATACCTATTGCAAAACTACTAACTCCATTTGCAATACCTTGTAAAGCAATAGCATTAGCATTCACTGCCATTTTAGCATCATTATGTAACTTCTTTATTACACCAGATGCTTCTCTAGCTTGGTTAGAAAACCTATCTTGTAAAACTAATGCTATGCCTATTTCTAATTGTCCAGCACCTGGACTACCACTTGTATAACTTGCCATAACCTATATATTTATTTGGGGAGTTTAGATTTTAGAGCTTTATAATACTCAGAAGCCGACTCAAGTAACTTAAGTCGGCGCCTAATTGGTAAATTAGCTAGAGTAATATAATCTATATATATCTCAGCATGTTGTAGATATACAAAATCATCCTCTAAATCTCCCCCGGATAGAAAAAACCTTTTATAGCTACTACACTTATTTGTTCACTCATACCTGGTACATTGGGGTTTTCAATAGTAGTTATACCATTGAATATAGGGTCTAAGCCTAATACATTAGACCTTATCTCTATCATATCTTTTACAGAAAAAATATGAAAAGAGGTTACTTTTTCCCATTTACCATCTACCTTTACCCTAAGATTTCTAGCTACCAGATTTTGGTTCTTTGTACCTTTTTCTAATGGTAGATTAACTACATAAGATTCCCCTTGTGCAGTAAGTAAATCAAACATCAATTCTTTACCAGAACCTATTGTAAAGGTTATATCTTTGGTTATTTTTTGTTGGGGGTAGTATGGAATAGCATTAGGCTTAGCTTCCAATTCTTCATTAGTGGGCATTTTAGAATAATCAAAAAGGAATTCTTCTAAATCCTGAGAATAATTCACTATTCCCCCATTATTTTTGCCCCAATCATGCTCAAAATCTAATTCTTTCCCAATAGAAAATATCCTAGATTGCATCAATATGCAGTACCTATCCAAAGCAGGCATGAGATTATGAACTTCTTCTGGGGTAAGTCGCCCATTTGTTTTACCCATAAAATCAGTAGATACTACTATACCAGCAATAAATCTAGAAATATTCATTAATTGCTGAGCTTCCACTGGGTTAGATAATATATCATCATCTGCACCATTTTGCTCCCTTATTGTATATTTATAACCAGAGGGAGCAGTAAATTCTAATTTGTGTCCTTCTAAAATAGCGTCCATAATGTTAACCTTTTGTTGAGTTGATTTTTTAAAGTAAAAAAGGGAGAGTTCTTAATTGAGCTCTCCCTTTTGAAATAGTATAATTACAGTTTTTCGCAAGTACCTACGGAGAACTCTATCTCTTCTATAGTATTATCAGAACTCATCCTATCTAATTCCTGACCATTTACTCTAGTAGGCCAAACTTCGGTACAAGTCCAACTGTTTAGAATTGATACCCCATCTTCAGCTAATTCATTTATCAATACAGTTTCCCAATATTCTGAAGGAGTTAATCCTCCACCTAATAATAAATCTTGTACTGACATTAACCAATCCCATAACCAAGTATCGGAACCAGATGTAGTTTCCAATTTAGTAGCTGTTAAATTACCAACTGAAATCCTACCACCAGTTTTTACATCCCTGTTTATATCACCATGAGATACTTGTTCTATGGTAATCTCAGGAATAGTTACACTCTGAAATAAATAAGCATTTATAGGGTGCTTTACAAATACTATTTGCCACAGAAATCTTTTTCGTGGGTTCTTTACTTTTGCAGTAGCCATCTTTATTAATGTTTTTACGTAGTTAATTATTCATTAGATATATCAATACTACCATTTACAGAATCTATGATTATATCAATAAGAATATCCTGTAAAGGTACAATATCCTTGTACTTAAGTACAATCTTATATTTACCTGCTCTTACATCAGCTTCATTATTTACTTGAAGGTCTTGGTAAGATGTAGCATCCTGGTCTCCAAGCCATTCATAGGAAGAAATGGCATTGTTAGTTACCAAGTCATCCATAATCTCTTTACCCTCATAATAAATATTCTTCCAGGTAGACCAGGTATTAGGTTCTTCTAAATAACTTTCTAATATGGGTCTCAAATTCTTTTTAATATAAAGATTCAACCTCACTATAGAAAGAAATTTTTCTGAATCATTCTTAGGGTGAGAGGTAAACCCATGCCATAACATAGTACGTTTACCCTGAGTTCTAGTATCCTTGATTACAAACAGGTTGAAATACCACTCTGCTAAGGATTGAAGTTCTTCTATATTTGCAGGAGAACCAAGATTTTCCATCACTGGACCAAGAGCATCAGCAACTACCCCCCTATTCATACCAGAGAATGAATACCAAGGTCCAAAATTAGTTGCTGATACATCCCCTAAACCAATTACTGTACCCAATACATCGCAATTTTGTAATGAACCATTGTCATTATAATATTTTATACCACCACCAACAAATACCACTGATTTACTATACCCAATAGAAGGTATCATGGTTTTAAGTTGAGATAAAATGGTTTCTACTGTCTGGATATCACCAGAAGATGTATATTTAGGTACTTCAACGTATAATACCTCCTCAAAGACTTTAGAAACATCCTTAGCTATATTAGAGTATACCTCAATATAATCTGAAGGAAGGTGTTGGTGTACGTGTGAACATATTAACTGATAAGAATCATCATAGGCTTTTATAGCATTATAAGCTTTTATCCAGGTATCAGCATCAGAATCACCACCATTGCTACCCTCATTTATAATCATATAAACTGGATTGGTATTAATAGTAGTACTACCAACCTGGATATCACCATACCAGTTTTGGTAATCTCTTATAGTACTGATTACATCATCTATTGTTTTTATCCTATTAGCCAAACTCTCTTCTGTGGCAGAAGCTGACTTAAATACCAATTTAATATTGGGTACATTATTTACAAAATCTTGGAATACCTGAGGCTCTACAAATGGTGTGATATCCTTGTTACTAGAACCAACACTGGAGAATAACAGATTATTAGCTAATATAGATGAAGAAGCTATCTGGTCATCCTCGGTAAATCCAGTAAATTGAGTTATGTATATTTTGTTTATAGGACCACCATTATTAGTTACTCTTAAATAGAAATTTCTATTTAAATTATAACCAGTAGTATCTAATACTGGACTACCAGCTTCTTTGGTATTAATATTTAATACCATTGAAATTTTATTGGTAGTAGTTTGGGGGTCAGTTAATACTATAGTTATTGTTTGCTCTTCTCTCCCAGCACTACCACCTACAGTATATTCTTTAGCTACACCAAATTCTACACCTTCAGCACCCTCAACTCGGGACACCCTAAGTTTAGAACCAATTTCCAGAGCTTTCTTTATATTAGAGATGGTACCATCTGGTACAATTTCTTCACCATATATCCTTTGAAATTGTGAATAAGAACTGATAATTTCACTTGGGTCATTAAAATTACCCTTAGTAGTCCTAGCAACCACATGGGATATACCTAATAAAGGTACACTAGATTGAACATTGTTGTTTTTAAAGTTGAATTCAACTTTTGGAGTATTAGGCATAGTATTATGTTTTTAAAATGTGAATTAATTATTTGTTATTTTTGTACTTTTCCAGTAAATTAGTTTTAGCTACAATATAAAAAGTAGTATATATACTAAAGATGTAATCTATGGCTAATATTAATAATAAAAAACCTAGCCCTTTACTTATAAAAGCATATAGGGTTAATACAAAACATATAATCCCAATCAAAAAGATTATAAAAACTTGTTTCTTCATACCAATGTAGTTTTATTTGCTATTTACATGTATATTTTCATTATAATCAGCCAATAATAAATTAATATCCACTATGGGTACCAAATAAGATTCTTGGGCCTTTTCAAGTACTAAAGTATCTTGTATAAGAAATTCATATACTTTTTCCATTAACCCAAGTTCTAGATTCGGTATATCAAAGAAATTAACCAACTCTACAAATATATTACCAGAGAATAGGAATTTCTGTTGATTATATGGTTTTACATAACCCCTTTGAGGTATACTCCAAAACAGAATTTTATGTAAAAGCCTCAAATCATCTTGATTATTTGCTACTAAATGAACGTCTATATATTGGTCTATGGTTTCATAAGGTTCCTCGGTAACTGTAAAGCCTACACCTTCTTCCTTCTCTATTAATTGTCTAGGTAAACCAATATTCCCTGGATAAAATCCTTTAGCATTTACCACTATACGTGGAGTTAGTTTAATATCCTTAGATTGGTTATTACCAGTACCAAATATTTGAATATATTTGGTTAATTTAGATATATCTTCTTTAAATCTTTGTTGATTTTGTGTATTTATAGGTAAGTATTCATTGGGGTCTACGGTAAATCCCAATTCTTTGGCCACATTTAGTATTGAACAATATATGGACCTCTCTATAATCTCTTGAGAATCTACCATCTTACTTGATTGGCTTTTATACTGAAATCAGTTCTTAACTGTTTTCGTATATTAGTTAAAATTAATTTCCTCAGATATTCTTTACCACCTACGGCTCTTAATGAAGGAGCCCATAGAGGTCTTGGGGGTATGGTACCAGAAGACCCACCACTACCATATCCTCCAGTACCATATTCCAATATTATAGCTAACTGATTTAAAGTTATTCCTCCACTAGATAGCCTTGATTTACCAATTGGTAAACCAACTAAAGTCCTAGACTTATATTTAAATAATCCTACTGACTTGTGGTATAAACCGGTTAAGTAGTAAATTGGGTGTTCCCCATACTTATCAATGGTAGCCCTAGATAGAGGTTCCCAATATACTCCTGAACCCCTTGGAGGAATACCAGTAGCTATAGATGTTTTTACTATCCTTAATAATCTTTTAGAAAACCTATCAATTGAAATATCATAACCTTTTTGTATAGACTTGGCTACTCCAGTAACTACACTATCAACTTTAACCCAATCTCCATACAATTTTACCTCTATACCTAGATTATCTATATTGGGTATAGTTATATTTACTTTCTTAGCCATAAGTATATACTATTGACATTCATTATAATAGGGTGTTAAATATTGATATTCTAAAACAAATCCCAAATTTGTTTTTATTAACTTAATTAACCTAGCACCATCACTTTGAATTGAACTTTGTTCTTTATATCCAACCTGATACATATCAAAACTACCAGTATCAAAAACAAAACGGAAGGTATTGAATGTACCACCAGCATTCAATATGGGTTGAATAATATAAGCTATTGGGTTTGTATCTGTAAAAGTAGATGCTTTTATAGTAATATTAGTACAAACTGATGCACTATTGTTAATATGTAATATATCTCCTCCAGATATATTAAAATTACCACTAGCCATAGTTTTAAAATTGTACTTATCTTTCTTAGTACCAACTTCGGAAGTTAAATCATCAATATCATTATTGATACTGGTTAAGTCAGTTTTCTTAGCATAGCTATCTAAGTCAGTTTTCTTAGCATAGCTATCTAAGTCAGTTTTCTTAGCATAGCTATCTAAGTCAGTTTTCTTAGCATAGCTATTTAAGTCAGTTTTCTTAGCATAGCTATTTAAGTCAGTTTTCTTAGCATA
>OGUK01000140.1_pt1 | contig 69220 bp, 72 predicted proteins | sample 1553151 | NCBI WGS metagenome assembly OGUK01 (sample SAMEA2580208, study PRJEB22360) | human gut metagenome | biome: human gut; feature: human-associated habitat; material: faeces | place: Denmark | collected 2008/2010
CTGTTCAGGTTAAAGCTCAGTTCGTGACCATCTACGGCGTGGAATGGGACTGGACTTCCGGCGGCTCTACCAAGGGTACTCGCACGGACGGCGCGGTCGGGTTTGGCGACCCCAATCCGGCGGTGAACAACGGCTCCGGTTCCTCCCCCTTCGACAATCTCTATCCCTGGAATGGGATGGTGAAGGAAACTCGCTCCGGCGGCGTGATGGTCAAGGAGCCCAAGTATTGGTACAAGTGGACCAAGACGGGCAAGAAGCTGAAGCTCCAAATCGCGGACGGCCCTGTTGAGGGGTTCCATGTGGACCCGGTGAACATGGACCGGGGTGACGGCCTGGGAGAACTTGACTTCTCTTATATCGGCCGCTATCACTGCGGCAGCGATTACAAGTCCTCCACCAATGTGGCGCAGAAGGTGAACATCACCCGAAGCACGGCCCGGAGCGGTATCCACAATCTGGGCTCCTACATCTGGCAGATCGACTTCGCTCAGTTCTGGTACATCGGCATGCTGTTCCTCGTGGAGTTTGCCGATTGGAACGGTGAGCGGATCGGCAGAGGCTGTTCCGCAAGCGGTTCCAAGGAGAACAACGGCCGGACGGATGCCATGCAGTATCATACCGGCACCACGGCGGCCAACCGAAACAGCTATGGCTTTACCCAGTACCGGAACGTCGAGGGCTGGTGGGACAATGTCTATGATTGGCTGGATGGCTGTTACTATAACAATAATGGCCTGAATGTCATCAAGAATCCCAACCAGTTCAGCGACAGTGCCAATGGCGTACTCGTCGGTAAGCCGGTGGGTGGTTATCCATCTGACTTCACCATCCCGACACAAGATGGTCTGGAGTGGGCGCTGTTCCCGTGTGCGGCCGCAGGAAGTACCACAACGTATGTCCCGGATTACTGGGATTTCTACGGTGGTAGCCCGTGCCTGCGCCATGGCGGTTACTATATCCAGAGCCAGTATCACGGGCCTTTCTATATTTACTACTACAACGCGTCGTACCAGGGCGCCTACATCGGCTGTCGCCTCCAGGAACGCCCGCCGAAGGCGGCGTGACCACTCCCCTGCGGAGGAGGGGGTTTGGGGTGAGGGGCCCGCAGGCCCTTCCCCCAAGCTCCGCCTTATCAAAATTCAAAATGGAGTGAAATCACTCTGATAAACCGCTTTTCCTTTGGTAAGGGGAAAGCGCGGGGTCAACCTTGCAGCAGACGATGTCCCGGATAACTGGAATTTCAACGGTAGTAACCCGTGCCTGCACCATGGCGGTAACTATAACCAGAACCAGAATCACGGGCCTTTCTACATTAACTACAACAACGCGTCGAACCAGAACACCAACATCGGCTGTCGCATCCTTGCTGAGCCATAGGCTAACCCTCCATTTGGTAGTCAGGGTTCCTCACCCTTTCTATTACGCATCGTTGACCGCGCAGCACTTGCTGAAGATAAGCCGTCAGGACACAGCTTAGTACACTTCGGGCCAAGTCTCGCCTTGGAACCACCCGCGGCGATGGAACAGTTGTGAGGCTACAAGGAGGAAAACTATCCCTGATGAAACGAGTTAGAATTTACCAACAAATCATCTCCGATGAAAACCTGCGCCTGGCTATCCAGGAAGTCAATCGCGGTCACCGGAGAAACGGAGACCACAGTTTGAATAAGAAAGTCCTGGAAATCGAGGCGCATGTGGATGAATATGTGGTGAAACTCCGCAAGTTCATCGAGGACCTGGTGACCGGGGATGAGCACATGCACAAACCGCTGCAACGGCGGAAATGGGACCGGAACGCGGACAGCGGCAAGGGGAAATGGCGAGAGATCAACGAACCGCTGCTATGGCCGGACCAGTATGTCCACCATGCGGTGGTGCAGCCCATGATCCCGCACATCAAGCGGAGCATGGACAAGTATTGCATCGCAAGCGTACCCGGGCGGGGCAACTCCTACGGCGTGAAGGCGCTGAAGAACTGGATGAAGAACGATCCGCTGGGCACCCAATACTGCGTGGAGTGTGATATTCACCACTGCTTTGTGGAGGTAGACCCGCCCTATGTCATCAATGCACTGAAACGGCTGTTCAAAGACCGGGAAACCCTTTGGCTCTGCGACGCCCTGATGGAGTATGGCGTGCTGATCGGCGCGTTCTTCTCCTCCTGGTTCCTGCATCTGCTGCTCCAACCTCTGGACCTGATAGTCCACCAAAAGCAATATGGCGTGAGCCACTACCTGCGGCAGATGGACAACTTCACCATCTTCGGCTCCAACAAACGGAAGCTGAGAAAGCTGCTTGCCGACATCAAGGCGTGGCTGGGCGAGATCGGGATGAAGCTGAAGGACAACTGGCAGATCTTCCGGGTGGGCTTTACACCGAGGGTGGAAAAGGCCCATGAGGGATTATCAGAGAAGAAACAGCGGCACCGCCGGCCGAGACTTCCGTCGGCGCTGGGCTACCGTTTCGGGCATGGATACACGATCCTCCGAAAGCACAATTTGTTCCGACTTAAGCAAGCGCTGCACATCTATTACTACCGAAGGGATCGGAACCGGCTCATCTCATTCAAGAGAGCGTCCGGACTGATCTCAAGACTGGGGCAACTTCGCAAGTGCAACAGTCAGCGGATATTGAAGCGGTATTACCAACCGAAGACAATGTTCGACCTGAAGAAAGTCGTCCGAAGGGAATGCAGGCGACTTCAAAAATTATATCCGCCCTACAAGGCGGCGTGAAAGGAGTGGCAGTATGAAAGTACAGGGAATGGTTGATCCCGGCAGTTTCACCGTGGAACAGATCCCGGGAACCAAGCGGAGCCTTGTGCGGCTTTTCCAGAATGTGACGCCTGTCCAGACGGAGGACTTCACCGGGTATGAGTACGACGAGTACCATGTGGAGGTCGAAACCTGGGACGGCGTCGCGGCCAACGTACAGGCGAACTACGACGAGTTCCTGAAGAAAGGCATGGACAATGAGATCGACCGGAGCAACAGCGCGCTGTATCGGGCACAGGTGGACACCGACGCCATGAATGTGGACCAGGAATTTCGTCTGACCCTGCTGGAGCTGGGGCTGACGGATCTGGATATTTAAGACAAGGGAGGATCTTATCATGTTGTATCGGACTTTGAAGCGGATGATCGAGCGAGGCCAGACTGCCGGACTGGAGGAGAAGATTGATATTTTCTTCGCTGTGGGCAAGGTCACGGAGAGCGAATACCAGGAGCTGATCGGGATGCTGAATGCCGGCGGTACTACCGTCTGATTCCATCCGATTTATCCTTAGTGACAAAGGGGAAATCTAATGGATGAATTTCTGGAAGTTTTCGGAGACTTGAAAGTGGCCACAGTCATCACGGTGCTTGTGGCCATTTTCTTTATCTGGAAACTGTATAAAACGGCCCGTAAACAGCTGATCGAGAAGTACAAGAAGGAAGAAGCCAAAGAAAAGCAAGTGCAGGAGATCATCGACCAGGCGGCCAATTACCCCAAATGGCACCAGCAGAGTCTTGATATTCAGCAGAAGTTCTCTGATGCGATTGCAGCGATTGAGGCGTCCCAGAACAATAATCTGGAGCTCTTGAATCATCTCGGACGAATGCTTGCGGAAAACGAGGCCACCACCTGCCGGTATCGGATCTTGCGGTTCAATGACGAGATCCTGCACGACCAAAGGCACACCAAGGAGCACTTCGATCAAATTCTGGATGATGTGACCCGGTACGAAAAGTTCTGTAAGGATCACCCGGAATATGAGAACAACAAAGCCATTTTGGCCATCGAGAACATCAAGCGTGTCTACAAGAAATGCACGGATGAAGGCACTTTCTTGTGATGGGCAGAGATGCTGTTGTATTGTGCCCTTTGGTGAGCATTTGGCTTGGTCCATAAGCAGTCGTAAAGAGCGGAAAAAGGTGTAGGAGAGTCGATTATTACTTGACTACTCCTACACCTTGACCGTTTTGGCCTTGATATTGCTGGATTTTCAGTTTTTATTATATTTTTTGTATTTTTTTCAGAAGATTGGTCTCTCAAATATTCTGTTGGTTTTTCAGAATCCCTTTTTTCTACAGACAAGATATTTTTATCAAATTGCACCTCCAGTCCTAACAAGATGCAATTATAGTATGTGAGGGGAATATAAGTCATATTTTTATACACAACCATTGGGTATTCACATAACATCATATCGTTAGCATTATAATCATCAACATTATATTCTTCGTAATTTATAGTTACAGGAAAATCCACAATTTCTGTAACTATATTTTCTTTTGCCATTACAACAGTCGAATTTCCAACGTTTATTATTATACTAAGTGTTATAATCAAAAACATTATTTTCTTATACATTTGAAATACCCCCCCCTTTATTAGAAAAGAGCTGACTCTGGGAGAGCCAGCTCCTCCTGTTTGCCAAGTTCACTTATTCATTAATAATAAGCCCTAATGTAACAACATAAGGATTCAGACATCTTTTTAATGTCAGTGCCGGATGTGTTTGCCAGCAGGTCAAAGTTTTCCTTCGCTCCCCGCTTCTGCTCAGTGAAGAAGGTATAATACTGTGCGCGGCTCCGGTCGATTTCCATAATCCGTTTTTTCATCTGAGCCTCGCTCAGGTTCTCGTCTACTGGCCGGCGGTCTATGCAGCACTTGATTTTACTCGGCATATCTGCATAAGAGAAAATACGAATGGGCTTCTGATCTCGGAGGATAAAGTCCGCACAGCGGCCAACGATAACGCAATCACTCTTTCGCGCAAGTTCGTGAAGCAAATCATGCTGCTTCGTGTAGATGGACAAATCCGGATGGAACGTAGGATCTGGGCTCAGATAAAAACTGTGTCCAATGTGAATTGGGAAACTCACAACAGGACGTTTCTCCTCTATCTGCCGGATATATGCTTCGGACAGCGCTGTTCTTTTTGCGATTTCCGTAATAATTTCCTGATCGTAGTAAGCAATTTGCAGTTCTTCTGCGATTCTTCGTCCTATCTCCCGTCTTCCGCTGCCGAATTCACGACCCACAGTGATAATCCGCCTCATTCTGCACTCCTCTCTAGTTTTGGGGTGATTCTTCCCTAAAACATATACAATAGATGAGCTGCAAGTCCGCAGGTTATTTCATATTGTCATTTCATTTCAGAACGGAAAAGCCATAGCTGTTGGCCAGTGCGTCGATTTTCTGTCCGGCTCTGCACAGCGGGCAATCAGGCACAAGGCTTGTCATATAGCCGGGGATGTCCTCGGGGGAGAAGATGCTCATCACCGGCACCTCGTCCACCTTTGCAATCGCGCTGAATACTGCGGCGATCCCCTGCAGGCTACCGCCGTAATACTCGATGCACTCCATCGCACGGCGCGCCGTCTTGCCGGAGTTTACGGTGGAGATCAGAAGCAGCACGTTTTTACCGGAAACCATGCCTGCCAGATTGTCGCGGAAGATGAGCTGTCCGTTGGAGTCGTACTCTGGCGTGACGATATAAATGTTCCTTCCGGAGTTCACGGAAAAGCGGTCGTTTTTAGCGAGCCTCCCCGCGAGGAATGTGCCGATGACCTCGCTACCGTCCATACAGACGATCGTATCGATCTGCTTCTCATAGATGTAGTGCTGCACAAGGATGCTGGCCGCATCAGCCGCCATGCCGTACTCATGCTTCATGCGGGTGATGTCAAGGTAGTGGCTGTTGTGGGAGTGGCGGGTCGCAAAATGTCCGCGAAACACGGAGATCTCCAGATTTGGATTTTCTCTGGATTTGATACGCATGGAACTCATCATCATTCCTCCTCGCTTAATATTCATAGTGCCTGTAGGGATGATCTGGATGTGCGTGTTGGGATGTTCTCCTGCTATTTATGCCTGATGTCATTGCGCTGCGGCCAGCCTTTCTTTTACCCTCATTACAGTTACATCCAATAGCGTGCCAATGCACGGCCGCTCTCTGGAATACCCTCGACTCCCTCCGGATCCAGTTCCCAGCGTCCCTCACCAAGCAGCTGAGCGGCGACCGCCGCGAAGTGCAGCAGGGCAATGCCGGCGTCAAGACCTGCGTCCGTGCCGTCGGTATAGGGGTCGGATATCTGCACGAAGATAATCTCATGATCTCTTACCAGAAATCCGTAAGGCTGACGGTTGAGATAGCTCGGTGCAAGGGATACGGCGTAAAACGCCTGCCAGAGCATATCATCGTAGAAGCCCAGCATCTCGTCAAGCCCCTCCTTATTGCCCCAGGTATCTACGCTGACCAGTTCCCTGATTCCCTTTTTCGGTGCAAAGTACTGCCGCTCGACAGTCACATCGACCGTTGACATATTCAGAATGTTCAGCCGCAGCTTTTTCTGTGTCTTTTCCCCATAGCCGAAGGCAACGATGGCGGCGACCTCCAGCGGTGTGGTCAGCCCAAGGGCGGTTTTGATACGTGCGCTGTCAGTAAAGGTCAGCCAGCAGCTGTCGATGTCAAGCTCGGTGAGTTTGAGCACCAGTTCCTCCATCATGTAGCCCGCGTTTTCCTCCGCATGGATATGCGGGGCGCTGAGGAGCATCAGATAGTGCGGCGCGCCGATGAGGAACTGCTGGTACCCGGCCGCGCCCTCGAGTGCGCTCTGCGCGTCCGCATCAAGAATTACAAGCTCTGTTGCAAGCTCCGGAATCAGACGGCGGCAGTTTCTTTCATAGTGCGTGCGCAGCTCGGCAAGCGTTGCGTCCGACACCTCTTTGCTGCGGAAGGCCCGCACGGATCTGCGGTTTTGAATCATGGCGATGTAATTCATAAAACACTCCTTTCTCTTTCACAATGCGGTTCCAAATACTTATTTCTGTCGGACGAACTTGTCCGCCGTGGCGCGGCAGATGGGACAGATGAAGTCATCGCGTAATGTTTCGCTCTCGTGGATGTACCCGCAGACACTGCATTTGAAGCCGCCGCCGACCATTTCGCGGTACACCGTGGCGGTGGGTGGTACAGCCTTGCCCCGCGCGGCGTAGGCGTTGAGCGTCAGCACCTCGCCGCTGCCGAACACCTCTGCCTCCGTCGCCTGCCCGACATAGAGCGTGTAGCTTCCGATCTCCAGCCGGTCAATTACACGGCAGGATACCCGGGAGACCATACTGTCGGTAAGGTAGGGGTTTCCGACCTCATCGCGTCTGACCACGTATGGGGAAAACTTATCCGCGACACGGCCGGAGCGGTAGCCGAAATCGTTGATGAGCGCCGCGGGCGCATCGTGGGCGAGCAGCGTTACGCAGAAGCTGCCCGCCTGCTCGACCGCTGCGGCGGTCGCATTCTCGCGATTGACGGCAATGGTAAACTTTGCAGGGAAGCTGCTGGTCACCTGATGGAATGAATTGATGATGCAGCCGCTGTCTTTTCCGTCAGCGTGGGTACTGAGCAGGCACAGCGCGTAGTCCATCTTTTGGTAAGCTTTCTTGTCGATCATGGCGTTGTCCTCCTGTCGTATTTGGCCTTGCCGTTATTTAATAGTAGTATATCAGAACTCTGTAAAAACAACTGTTGCATTTGCAATATCGTTGTCCCCGGCGGAAGCAATATTGGCAAGGGTGCTCCCCGCGCTTTTTCCCTGCCCTTGCGTTGATACAAAAAGCCGCACAGCCCCTACGAACTCTGCCTGTTCTCAGGCAGAGCGAACGGCGCTGCACGGCTCAATGATTATTTGCGGTGAAATGGATTGCTCATTGCAGGCCGGTCACCATTCGCTGTTTTTGATCGGTCCGTTCTGAAAACAAGAGCATCTTTCTGCTCTTATATGTAAGGGCTTTCTTTCAATATGGCTGTTATTTTTTCCAGAGACTGTGGAGGTTGCAGTAGGCATAGGCCGCCTCCACCTCGTCTCCCTTGCACAGGGCGAAGCAGGCTTCCGGCTTCTCGCCGGGATGCAGCTCCTTGCGCTGGTTGCCCTGCTTCGTCTGGATGGAGATCCATTCGATGTAGTGCTCCGGCAGCATGGGATGCTCCGCCTCGCCCACCTTGACATGAACGGTGCTCCCCTCGACGGCATAGACGGGGACATGCTTTTCCACCGAAGCGTCGGTGGTGCCGGGGATCAGCTCGTGCATCTTCTCGCCGCAGCAGACCACGGGCACACCCGTGTCCTTCACCATGGCGATGAGGTTTCCGCAATGCTTACAAATAAAAACTCTCTGTTTCATGGTGATCTCCTTTCTTCGTCCGTTGGCTTTAGTCCAGCACCAGCGTGGGCGCGGCATAGGTTCTCGCTTTCAGCTCGCTGTTGAGCATATAGAGCCCCTTACTGTCCCCGCCGAAAAGCTCCATTTTGGTGATGAGGTCGGAGGCGTTCTTCTCCTCCTCGCCCTGCTCCTTGATGAACCAGTCCAGTGTCTGCATGGTGCGGAAGTCCCGAACCTCGTAGGCGGCGGCGTAGATCGCGTCGATGCTGGCCGTGACATACTTCTCATGCTCCAGCGCCTTTTTCAGCGGAGTCATGTGATCCCCGCGCTCCCACTCCGGCTTGGCCACCGCCTCGAAGGTAATCGCCTCGTTGTTGTTTTGCATATACTGATAGAACAGCAGCGCGTGGTCGCGCTCCTCCTGCGCCTGCACCTTATACCAGTTTTCAAATCCGTCCAGACCCACCTGCGCATAGTAGTTGGCGAAGTCCAGATAAAGGTACGCCGAATAGAATTCCTTGTTGATCTGCTCGTTAATGAGCTTTGCCACCGTCTGATTCATATCCTGATCCTCACTTTTATAAAAATGTTATTTTCAAAAGCTGGGAAACATTTCACAAGACCTGCATTTCATATGCGCTATTTATAGTCGGATGCCGAAGCCTGATCTCACTTTTATTGTAGTGTAGTTGTCATTTGTTGTCAATTCCGTTTTTTCAAGGCTTTTGTGTCACTTTTCACTTGTGATCCCATGAAATCTGATATAGGAAACCTTCAGCCATACAGCGTTCTCATAAAAAGCGTGATTCAGCAGGTGGGGTGTTGCTGAGCACAGCATCCTCACCGCGCCGGCTCAGCTCTTTCCGGTGGGAACATCATCCTCCAACACCTGCACCGCGCATTTCATTGCGCTGGCATAGCCAAAGTACCGGATCTGCACCTGATTGGTTCGAACCACATTGATGATTTTGTAAAAGCTGCGATGAGAGAGCGCGTTGGGTTGAATCCAGACCACATCCGCCGCCTTGATCATATCCGCGTTGGGTCTCTGCTCACGGTTGATAAAGGTGACGTTGGGAAGAAGCGGGCGGATCGCCTTGCGCCAGGAGTCATGGCCGCCGAAGGCAACGACTCTTTTTCGCGTGGAATAAGGAAATCTCAGTTCTGCAGCTTTATCCGGTTCCAGTCCTCCCATTTCAACGGCATTGGCCTGCGTAAAAACCAGCTCCCGGACGATGTATGCTAATAGCGAGGACTTTCAAGTCCTCGCTATTACAACGATGGTCAGCTCATTTGTGGCAGAATGGAATGACCCAAATATGAAATTGCATCATGGGGAGGATCTTAATAGCGCGAAATACTCTGCCCGTCCTCGGTTAGCTGTATGCTGCCATCAACAACGGCAATATCAAACAGGTGCGTCTGCGGAGGTTCCTTCTGGTCAATCCCCTGCACACGGACAACGCCGTCGTCCCCGCGGATAAAGGATAAATCATACCATTCCGTGCAGAATAGGGTATCGTATTTCAGCGTGTCTGCCCCAATCTCTGCGGCGCGGAAGGTAAAGGTGAAAAGGCCGGAGGTTCGCCCAAAACCGAGAACGCAGACCTCATCTATTCCGTCTCCATCTACGTCGAAAACGATGGAATCGTAGATCGGGTAGTCATCGAAGAGCATCTGCGGCAAAGAGGCGTTTGTGTTTTCGATTTGAATACAACCGTCTTTGAATAGGATGTGCCCCGAGGAAATCAGATCGTCACTATTATACGCCTTTTTGACGACCCACAGGCATCCATCCGTTTCGTTAAGTCGGAGTGAGTAATCATATTTCCCGCGATCCTCCAACATGTAACTTGCGCCGTTTGCATAGTCGTAGACAATGATACGGCTGTCGATCATGCCGGAGCCAAAGGTGAGCGTGGAACATAGGTCAGGAAGCCCATCACCGGTAAGATCGCAGAAATATGTGTTCCAGATGGGCATTCCGGTATAAAGCTGCGTGACTTCGCTTCCCGCCACGGCGTCCATCTTCTCCGGATACCAGCGGAACGTCACGCCCGGATATTCCGGAAGTTCGATTTCAAGGTTTCCGTCCCAGTTCATTTCCTCGGGCTTTTCAAGGTAATCGAACCACGGCTCCGTATGTGCCGAAGAAGTATCCGCTATTTGCGTGAATGTCGCCTCGCGGGTTCCAAAACAAGACAAGCCGTAACCGTCCGACATTCGGAAAACCAGTTTTCCGTTATCCGCACGGAGAGACGCGGTAAACAGAAGATATTTTTCCGATCCGGCCTCCTGTGCCATCTCCGGGGTGCAGCCATAAAATTCGGCCCATCCGGCAGTTCCCCGTACACGGTATCGAATACAAAAATCTGTGTTTGTGTCGTTTTTGACGATCGTTCCGACAACGGAGAGATCGTCCTGGACGGTGAAAGATGCATCCACAGGGAAATCCGCATCATAACCAAGCTGATAGCTCCACGCGGAGCCGGGCGCCAGCAATTCCGTAATATCGTTTGAGCCCTCCGATTTTGGATTCGTCAGAAAGCAGACCGCTGCCGCAGCACAAACAATCACAGATGCCAGAACGATCCAGAACGCGGGCTTCTTATAGTTCATTACAGATTTTACACGCTCCTTTACTCCGACCTCACCAAAAGCGAGAGGACACGCCGCAATTACACGACGGCCCACGCTGCAAGCCACAAGTGCCTGTGTATAATCAGCCCGTTGCTCATTGCCCATTTCCCTGATAACCTTTTCATCACAGGCAAGCTCAATATCCCGGCACAGCAGTACATAGCTGAGCCACATCAGCGGATTAAACCAATGGATCGTCAGCAGCAGAAAACCGAGCGGCTTCCACCAATGATCTCTGCGGCGGATATGCGTCTGCTCATGGGCAATTACATGATCCATCTCGCGGCTGTCCATATGATACGGGAGGTAGATTTTGGGTCTGATGATTCCCAGCACAAACGGGGAGCCAACCTTCTCGCTTTGATAGATGTTGCCCCGCAGGATTACCGCTTCGCAGACCTTGCGGCGCAAACGCCAGTAACTCACAGCAGAGTAGAGGAAAAGGGCTGCTATTCCGAAAAGCCAAATCCCCGCTAAAACCGGAATCCATATTTGCAGCGGATTTGCACTTGCGCCCGGTGCGGGCGTGAACGAGCCGCTGATTACTGGGTTGATAACATGATTGAGGGCAGGAACACCCGTCTGGACGGAAGGCGACTGCTCCATCATAATTGTCGGGCTAATCGTTTCTGCGCTCGGTATCAGACTCAGTACGCTTTCAATCGAAAACGGGAAAACCATCCGCATAGCGACAATGCCCCAAAGCAGAACATTTACCCATTTTGGAGCTTTTTTCAAGCAAAACCTCAATGCCAAAACCGCAACCACGGCCCAGCTTGCGGATATACTCATATTGACGATCTTCAGAAAAAGTTCGCTCATGTTGCTTCCCCCTTTCGGATGCGGTCAATCATCTGCTGCACTTCGTCAAGTTCGTCATTAGATAAATCCTGCCGTTTGGTAAAGGCAGCGATAAAAGCCGGCAGAGAGCCTTCAAACTTCTTTTCCACCAGTTCGTCGATCTCACACGCCTGCGCTTCATCCTTTGATATAAGAGCGGTCACAATGCCATCTTCATTTTTCAGTACGCCGCGTTCCCCAAGGCGTTTGATAACGGTATAAGTCGTGGTTCGCTTCCATCCCAACTGTTCCTGACATAGCTTTGTAAGCTGCGCAGCAGCGATTGGTTCATGCTCCCACATAATCAGACAGAACCGATATTCTCCCTCATGAATCTTTGGTATCTCCATATACAAGCCCTCCTTGTCTACGACAGTAGACCTCATGTTTAGTCTACACGATTAGACATTCAAAGTCAATAGAGTTCACAGAAAAGTTACACAGGCAGCCGCAGAAAAAGCGGCTGCTTTTTTCTGGACTTTGCCAAATCGCCCACATCAGACCGCAGTAGTGGTGAGCGGCGGGCAGGGCGGTTTATTTCAAACGCTTTATTTGCAGAAGTGGCCAAAAAGCGTTTTTGAGATTGTAGTAAGGGTAGAGGAAGAAAAACGCTCCGGTCGAGCCTTACTAATGGTAACGCCAATGTCACCATTGGTATGTCGTAATCCCGCTGCTGCGATGCCATAAAAACAGAAAAAAATCGCAGCAACGAACGGCGGGCGATGGCAACTCGTTCACAAAATGTTTACAAATACACACCCTGCTTTTTGCCGAGGAAATGTCCGTTGTAAAGTGAAGGGAGGTTTGGAGCAGCAGAGAGCAAGATTCTACCGAGGTGCCAGATTTCGCATTTCGCTCATTCTGTCCCATCGGAATCTTGTTGGGGAGCGCCTTCCCCAAACCCTGCTATACGCAGCCTGACGGCTGCGGCAACCTCGCCCAGCGACAGAGCTTTGCAAGCTCTATCGCCGCGCAAGGTTTTGAAAATCGCCTGAGCTGAAACCAGCTCCCGCAGCCAGCACAGAAAAGTTTTTCTCACCGGCATACTCAACAAACGGCAGATTTCTGTCCGTTGAAAAGTAGAAAGGAAAGATTTCTTGAAGCTGCACCCCCTAATTCGCAAAAAATTTGTCCGTTGTAAAGTGAACGGGCAAAGCATTGGGACAAAACCGGGTACTGATTCACTTGGTAACCTGCAACACCAGATGCCCGATAGATGTGTGTTGACTGCATTAGCTTTTTCAATGCCCATGCTGTGATTCTTGGTCTAAGGCCGGTAGAAATTGCCGCTCCGGCATGATATGATAAATTTGTAAAAAGTTTTCCCGTCCGCGCAATGAAAGACGATTTTTGTTGTCTATATAAGTGAAAGGCCTTTACACGGAAAGAAGGGAGGGCAAAATGAAAGACCACGAGATCATAGAATTGTACTGGGCGCGTAACGAGAGCGCGATTGCCGCCACCGCAGAAAAGTACGGGAACTACTGCCACACGATTGCATATAACATCCTGCGTAACAAAGAGGATGCGGAGGAATGTGCCAACGACACATACCTCCGTGCATGGAATTCGATCCCGCCGCAGCGTCCGAACCGCTTGTCGATCTACTTAGGGAAAATCACGCGCAACCTCGCTCTGAACCGTTATAAGCGGTATACTGCCGAAAAACGCGGACACGGACAAGTAGTCCTCGCGCTGTCTGAGTTGGAAGCCTGCGTTCCTTCGGAAACGACTGTGGAGCAGACCATCGAAGAAAATGAGTTGGCTGCCGCCATTGACCGCTTCCTGTATGCAAAGCCCAAGCTGAACCGTAACATTTTTGTCCGCAGATACTATCATCTCTATGCAATACGGGATATTGCGGACGCATACGGAATGAGCGAGAGCAAGGTGACGTCTTTGCTTTTCCGTATGAGAAACGAATTAAGACGATTTCTTGAAAAGGAGGGAATTATGCTATGAAAACCGAAGTTCTTCTTCGTTCGATCGGAAAGATCAATGACGAGCTTATCGCTGACGCGGAAAGCGAAGCAAATACCAAAAGAAAGCCTGGTTGGGCCAAGCTTGGAACAATGGCTGCCTGCCTTGCACTGGTTCTCTGTACTGGCATCGCCACACATGCCATCCGAAGCAATGCGACAGCAGGCACCTTCACAATGGATGTCAACCCCAGCGTGGAATATACGATTGCCAAAAGCGGGATCGTCAAGAGCATCCGCTGCTTGAACAGCGATGCGGAAAATGCGCTCAGCGATGTTGCGCTGGGAAAGCAGAGCGTCGAGACCGCTCTAACGCGCACGGTCGCCGCCTACGAGGCCTGCGGATATATGGAAAACGGCGAAGCGACTGTTCTGATCTCTTTTGATTCCCGTCTTGATGCGAACGCCGAGCTAAAGGCATCGCTCTCTGCGGAGATCCAGCAGACCCTGGAGCAGACCGATGCCGTCGGCACACTGGTTTTCCACTCCGAACTGACGGAAAATGCCGAAGCAGCAAAGATCGCCGAGGAATTCCATGTCTCCCTTGGCCGCGCCGACTGTATCCTTACCGCAGCAAACAAAACCGGGCTGCCCACGGACGAGGTTGCCTGCATGTCGTTGGACGAGCTTCTTAAATTCCAAGAGGCTTCCGGCATTGCTTCTGTCAGTGTATCGAAGTTCATCTCCTTGGAGGAAGCAAAGAAGATTGCACTAAAGGACGCCAAACTGGATGAACTGACGCAGAAGATCGTGTTCACCCGAGAGGAGCTGAGCCGCAATCAGGGCAAGCCCTGCTACCTGCTGGAGTTCTACACCGGGACAAATCAATATTTCTACCAAATCGACGCAAAGAGCGGCAGCATTATTTACGCCGGGAAATTTATCACTCTTTCCGAAGCGAAGAAAATCGCCCTGGAGGATGCCGGATGCAAGGATAAAGTCGGCTTTACCGAGGAAACCCTTGTGAGCGGCGGCATCAAAACGCCTTACTACCGGCTCGTCTTTGCCGATGCAAAAACACAGTGGACATACCGCATTGATGCGGTGCTGGGCATCGTTCTGGAGAAAAAGCAGAAAGAGACCGCCACAACGGAAATCGACACTGCAGATTTCATCTCTTTGGAAGAAGCAAAGAAGATCGCCCTGAAAGACGCGGGACTTGATGAAGCCACACAAAAGATCGTGTTCACCCGAGAGGAGCTGAACCGCAATTCTGGCAAGCCCTGCTACATCTTAGAGTTCTACACCGCGAAGAAGCAGTATTCTTACAAGGTGGACGCCAAGAACGGCAGCATCATGGAGGCTTACCACTTCATTCTTCTGGCGGACGCGAAGAAAATCGCACTGGACGATGCGGGCGTCAGCGAAAAGGTCACCTTTACCGAGGAAACACTGGTTGCCGGTGGCATCAAGTCGCCCTACTATTCCTTCGCCTTTGAAAGCGACACCGCTCGCTGGACTTACAAAATCGACGCCGTTCTGGGCAGCATCATGGATAAGACCTACGATAAGATCGTCTCCCCTGCACCCGAGTTCATCGGCTTGGAAAAAGCAAAGCAGATCGCCCTGAAGGATGCGGGGCTGGACGAAACAGCGCAGAAAATCGTATTCACCAGGGAAGAGCTGAGCCGCAATTCGGGCAAGCCTTGCTACATTCTGGAGTTCTACACGGACAAGTGTGCGTATTCCTACAAGGTCGACGCAGTATCCGGGGAAATTATCGGGAAGAAAACCGAGTGGTTTTCCCGTCAGGAGTCCGAGACTGTGCCGGACACGTCTCAAAATTCCGATTCCAAGCAGCGCAGGGGAAACTAATCAAAACATGACTCGTTCAAGCCATAGAAAATGGGGACAGGCTATAAATGCTTGTCCCCATCCAACAATCTGTACTCTTAAATCGTATTATCTCATCCTCACTCTTTTTTTACCAGATAGAATATGCTATAATGCCTTTACGACGCAACTAAATATCCACCTATTTCGCATCCTCACAGGCGGCGGAGTTGTGCGCCTTTCGGCGTGTTTCTTCGCTCGCATACGATTTTATTGAAGGGAGAAAGATTACCGTGCATGATTTTATCGGAACCATTTTTTATTTTTTTCGAAATGCAATTCCCCTCGCTTTGATCGGCTTGGCGGCAGGTGCAGTAATTCTTGTTATGCTGAACCTGAAGTGCCGTCGAGAAGGAAAATGTTTTCCGAAAGGACAAGCTGTCGCCTTTCTCCTTCTGTTGTGCTACTTGGGTGGGCTTGCTGCCATCACTTTAATGAACCGTATGGATGGTATGCGAACGGGCGTCCAGCTCCTTCCCTTTTTGGCGTTTTGGGAGGCGTGGAATAACTTTACCCTGCAAATTTGGCTAAACCCTTTGCTGAACATCGCCATGTTCCTTCCACTGGGCGTACTGCTTCCTCTTGCGGTAAAGCGTTTCCGACGGTGGTTTTGGATGCTGACCGCCGGGGTCGGCACATCTCTTGTGATCGAGCTGCTTCAGTATGTCCTTGGTCGTGGACAGGCCGATGTAGACGATCTGATATGCAATGTTTTGGGGGCTATGCTGGGGTACTGCTTTTGTATGCTGTTCGTCAGCTTGGTGAGAAAACAATGGAAAACCGCCGGAGCCTATGCTATTCTTCCCCTTCTGTCCATCGCTGCTCTGGCCGGTGTGTTCCTCACCTATCATTTCCAGCCCTACGGCAACCTTGCGGACGGTCCGATCTACAACGCGAAGACCAAGGAAATCGAATGGGTGCAGGAATGTTCTTTGTCCAATGCGCCCGGACCGTCCGGAGTGTACCGGACGGAGCCGTTCACAAGGAAGGACTGCGATGCCTTTGCATCGGAATTTGTTGGGCGACAGGGAGCGGAAATTCGATTCGGTACTCCCGATGTAGATTACTATGACAGCAGAGCTTTCTACTCTGACCACCGCACCTATGCCCTGTGGGTGTATTACAACGATCACTCTTACGAGTACACGGATTATCGCGTGGACAGCGAACTACGATACAGCGGAAAGGGCGGAGCGATCACAGAGGACGACCTTCGTGCCGCTCTGGATAAGCTGGGCGTCGAGATCCCCGATGCGGCCAGTTTTGTCGCCGCGGACGAGAGCGAGGGAAGGTACGCTTTTCGGGCAGAATGTGTAGTAGAGGACGATGTGCTTACCAATGGTGAATTGGTCTGCTGGGTGGCAGAGGGCGGTATCCTCTACAAGGTAGACAACCATCTTTCTGTCAGCACCCTTCATGGGAATGCTGCAGTTATCTCTTCCCAAGAGGCGTATGAGCGTCTTTGTGCTGGGCAGTTCTCTTGGCGTGATGTGCCCATGTTCAACTATTTGTCCCCACGGCAAGTGCGAGTCACTGACTGTAAGCTCGAATATATGACCGACAGCAAGGGATTCCACCAGCCCGTTTACTTGTTCACCCTCTCAGATGAAAATGATGCCGCACTGCGGGGCGGTACCGGTTGGACCACTTTCGTTCCAGCTTTAGCCGGATAGCAGATTCGGCGAGAGTCGTGGATCAAGTCTGCATATCCAATAAAATGTTGTCGCACAGATAAACTTGGGATCAAAGAAAAAATAAGTCGAGGGAAATTCCCTCGACTTATTTTTTCGTGCCCTGTACCGTCCGGTCTGCCCCATAGGTCACATTGTGTACCTATGAACATGAACCATTCCGGATACGGGCTTCATCTTCCACTAACAGGATCTTTTCCATGGGTCATCCCTCCTTTCGCTGTCATGATAACAAAAACTTGTGTCGAAATGATGACCCTCAGAAGTATTATAGTTCTATCTGCAGCATTCATCAAATAAAACAGCGCAGCTCCCGCGTGGAAGCTGCGCTCAGTATGACCCGTTAAGGGGTTTCCTGCTGAACAATGTATTCTTTCAGCACAAAGGGGATATAGAAGCCACCATAAGCCCGCACTTCTCACTCGTCAATGCAGACCTAAGAAGTGCGGCAGCTCCTCGTGGGTTTTCTTCCTCGGTTTCGTCATGGCGGGTCGCTCCTTTCTACTCATGGGAAAAAGAAAAGAGCAGCCGTTTCAAAATTGAAATGGCTGCTCCTGGCAGTTGGTGTCTATGCTGTGTCGTTGTCACACAGCAATTTTTATTTTGGCGTCGTATGGCTGATTATTATGGTTCTTTTTCCAAATCATTTGGATATTAGAAAACATCCAGAGTCAATTAAAGCTCCCGTCCCATATGGGGAAATCCACAAGGTACTCGGCACTGACGGCCGGTACGTAGTAGACGCCGTACAATTTAAGACCATCAGCCATTTCCACGCCGCTTTCTTTAAGCTCAATATAATAGCGGTAGTAAGGCATGAATATCTCGTTGACATTTTCTGTGCGATATACAAGTTCTTCCTTGGCGATCATTTCCTCACTTATCCCTGTGTCGTGCAAATACTCGCTGGGAACGGTTGTAATATACTCTCCATTGAGCAGCATCTCACGTGCCGCATCGCTTGTAATGATGGGATAATCGCCTATTTTGTTCGTGCTGGAAAGATTGTTTTGAAAGCTGACATTCGACAACTCTCCGCCTTCCTCCGACGGCGTTAAGCCGATTAAGCAGAAGTTGTAATTGAGTATTTTTTGTACCGGATCCGTGTCATCCTCATACACGAAGTATCTACGCAACTGTTCCCCGGTAAAGGTGTAGTCGCACCACGTATATATAACAGGCTCATCCACGTTCAGCAAGGAGGCGTATTTTTCCAGGAGTGTGCCGATTGTCGTTTTCGCCTCATTTTCCGATGTATAGTCGCTGAAAAGCACACCCTGTGTGTTGAATTCCACGACTGCGTTCCCATTTCCGGAAACAAGAATGGTATGCTCTCTGGTCTTAGCGGTTAAGCGCCACGCCTCTCCGCCACTAAGCCCTGTATTGGGCGAGAGCTGCGCAGTATCCTCCACTCTCTTGTACTCCGTGCTGATAATGTCGGCGTTCAGGCGAGCTGCTATGTCTTCGGCAACCCCAAGCAGCTCGTTTTCACTGAGATACACGGGTAGACCCGAAGCATCGGTATAGGCAAGATTTTCATATACGGGCAGTGTTTCGAGCACCATATCCTTCGTCCACGGATTTGCTGATCCGCTTTCCGAAATATCGAACAGCATCAAACCCTCAAAGCCCATATCGCCACCTTCAAACTGCGCGTTAAGCAGGGGGAGTTCGCTGCTTTCATCGGGTGGGGAGTCTGTAGGAATCAAGCGAATTCCCGCATAGACCACAAGGCATAAGCAAGCCGCCATAGCCCCCCACTTGATCCAACCGGGCCTTTTTGCTTTCTTTTTATGGTTGAGAGCTTCATCAACATATTTCGTGTCAAGCTCGCTCATGGCATCGGAAAACTTCTTTGCGTTCATACGAACACCTCTCTTTCAATCAAATATTGCTTCATCTTTTCCCGGATGCGGGTCAGCCGGACGGAGATGTTTTTCTCCGAAAGCCCCATAAACTCGGCTATATCCTTGTAGCTGTCGGCAAACCAATATCGGCGCATGAAGATAACGCGGTTTTCGAGGGTCAGCGTGTCCAAAAATTCTCCAATGATACGGGCTAATTCTCTGGATTCTATCTCGGTTTCCACCGTATTCGGGTCTGCTATGCAGGCTTCAATTTCCTCCATAGCAATCGTGTAGTGACTGCTTCGTTTTGCTGCTTCCTTTCTGTAATAAATCTTCAATGAAATGTTCCGAACGATTTTACAGATATAAGTCAGCAGCGGATTGGGGCGCGCCGGGGGAATCGCGTTCCATGCGCCCAAATAAGCATCGTTTACACATTCTTCCGCATCTTGCCTGCTCCCTACGATATGATAGGAAAGATTGTGGCAGTCTTTTCCGTATTTTGTATCCAGTTCCCGTATGCCTTGTTCTGAACGCGCGAAAAACAATTCAATGATATTTTCATCTGTTATCATCACATCGCCTCCTTTCCGGCTTCACCTATATACTACGGTTTTAGCTGCAAATACTACATCAAATCCGAAACTTTTTCAAAAAAATTATACCACACTTCGCTTGAGATTGCTCGCGGAGCTTTTGCCGCTTCACTGGCGGCTCTCCGGCGTTCCTCACTGTATGGAGCGGTCGGGCGGAAACTCAATCTGACTTTTTTTGCCGTGTGAGCAGCGTTCGACGAGAGATGGGGAATCCCATACACCTCTGCCATCCCTCGCTTCTAACAATCGAAAAGCCAACATTTTCGACACCTATTCTAACGCTAAATCCATCTCCTGCCAATCAAGAACGGGGGGGCAGTCTCTACCTCTGACCGCCAAGATTGATATTTGATTTCGCTGAATATTGCAAGATGGTTTTTCAAATGAAACTGTGAACGCTTTCCAAACAAACCGGATTTTCATAGATTTTCGGGCAAACATGGCTTGAAGTCATCCACAATACAATATCTTGGTGGTCAAAAACCGGGCAATTCAAACGGGCGGTGGTTTTCTGCTACAGGGAGATCGGATTGCACCAGGGACAGTCTGGAGATTTTCTCCGAAATTGACAAAAGCATTCTCACATGGCAAAACGGATTTTGAGCGCAAAAAAGCGGGAGACTATCTCAGTCTTCCCGCTTCTGCTTCTTCATCCCATGGTAAAGGGCTGAAACTCAATTTTGATCCGCATCCCCATTCCCGCAGCGAGGCGCTGGAGCGTCCGCAAGGACGGGTTGGCACTGCCGCTCTCCAGTTTGCTGATGTCTGCCTGTGCAATACCGGTCTTTTCGGACAGTTGCTTCTGGGTCATCCCGCTGCTCTTGCGGGCGTCGATCATAGCCTGCATGATGGAGAACTCAGGCTCCAGAGCCTCATACTCTGCCCTGACTTCCGGATCCTGCAGCTGCTCGTTCAAAAAGTCATTGAATTTACTCATGGTCTGTTCTCCTCTCTGCCGAGATAGTCGGCGCGATATCGCTTCGCCCGCTCAAGTTCAGCAGGCGGTGTCTTCTGTGTTTTCTTGATAAATCCGTTGATAAGGATCACCCGTCGGCCGACTATGAAAAAGTACAAAACGCGGGAAATATCAGAGCCTACCTTCGCCCGCAGCTCAAAGATGCCATCACCCAGCGGTTTGGAGCACGGCTCCCGGAGATCCGGGCCGTTGTCTGCCAGCAGCGAGATCGTCCGCAACATCTTAGCGCGCATCTTCTTATCCAGGCTCAATATGAAGTCCTTTGCCGGTTCTGTGCCGTCGGCCTTATCATAAAAAATCACTTCATATTCCTGCACATTCAACCCGCCTTCCAACTATGGGATTTATCCTATATTTATTGTATGGGATAAATCCTATATTGTCAAGCAGCTTTTGAAATTATTATATCCTCTGCCCGTTCATTCTATGTTGACCCAGCCCATTTGCAGCGCACCTGCCTTTCGGGACATACTAACCTACGTCTCTCCTGTCGTGTCATTCAGTACACAGAGGTAGCAATTCCCGTACAAAGCCGCTGTACCGTACTACCTTTCTGTGCAGTAAAATATAGACGGGAAGGTGGTGATCGCTTGGATGTTTTGTCGAGAATTAAAACATTGATGGAAGCACGGGGCTGGACAGCCTACCGGTTGGCAAGTGAGGCCGGTTTGACTGAGTCCACCATTCAAAATCTGTTTCGTCGGAATGGAATCCCCACCCTTCCCACGTTGGAAGCGGTCTGTTCCGCCTTTGGCATAACGCTTTCTCAGTTTTTTGCTGATGATGATATGGTTGAGTGTACGCCGGAGATCAAACGGTTGATGGAGGCTTGGACACCCTTGCCTCAGGAGCAGAAGGAGGCCTATCTGAAACTCATGGAGCTCTACCAGCATGATTAGCGACTTGCCGTGCCACCCGCATTTCCTCTGGTAAAACTGCATACCCTGTAAGACACGCCGCCCGTCTCCGCGTTGTCTGGCGGCTGATTGTTCATGACCTCTATCGGTGCATAGCATTAGAAATAATGCTATGCACCGACTTTTTTTGCGTTTTCTGGGTCATTCCGCCTACCCGCATCGGGATAGGGTGTGAAAGGGGACAAGTAACCGCCTCCGCGGGTAAGGAGGGAGGTGAAATCTTGCATCTTTCACCCTCCCAGAAAGCAAAAGTCTGCAGGCAGTTTGAACGTTTTTGTAAGGATGTGCTGGAATGTGAAAGCATCGACTACATCCGACACATAACGGCACGTGCTGAGCACGTGATTACATTTTCCGATCTTCCGGAGCCGGTATTGGAGCAGCTTCACACCACGGATACATACCCTTCCGATATGTACCTGTTCGATGTGTGCGGCTTCCATCTGCCCATCCGCGATGATCGGTTGGGACAAGCACTTTTGGAGATCGGGGTGGAAGGTTACATCCTGCTGCTCTCCTTCCTGCTGGATCTGAGCGACCGACAGATCGCCCTGCTCCTCAACAGTTCCAAATCTTCGATCCAGCGCCGCAGAACAGCATTTTTTGAGACGCTTAAATCCAAAATGAAGGAGTGATTGCCATGCCGCGCCATCGCAAAAAGCCACGGGCCCTGCTCGACTACGATACCATCGCAGCTGCCTCTACCGGCGATCCGGACGCTATGGCCGAAGTTCTCAGACACTTCGATGGCTTCATCTCCAAACTGGGCACCCGCACATTCCGTGATGCCAACAATGTCTCATTCAGCGGTGTCGACCAGGAGATGAAGGAACGGATGCAGCTGAAGCTCATCGCCAGCATCATTAAGAACTTCGATCCAATCCCCAAGTAACCAGCCCTGCCGCATTTGGGTTTGGGCGTTCTTCCCCCTTTCCGCGCCCATACCTCCCCCACCTATGCCGATACTTTGTCTATATCCGCATCGCCTGTTTGTAATGAAAACTGTACAATTTTCGTTACAAATCGTATATTTGACCGTCAAGTCGAGAAAACTAAAGGCACCCACTTGCATTTTGTAATGAAAACTATATAATATTCATTACAACGAGGAGGTGCCGCTATGGCCAATCAGACGATCTACAACTGTATATTGGAGCGCATCCGAGTCGCAGAGCCGGAGTCTGTCTTCGTGTCTACCGACTATGTGGATCTGGCTGATGTCAATACGGTGCGGCAGTGCCTGTCCCGTATGGAGCAGACAGGTGAGCTGCAGCGGATCATGCGCGGCGTCTATTACCGGCCCGTCTTCAGCCAGCTGCTGGGTGAGTATGAGGCTCCGTCGCCCCATCACGTGGCACAGGCCTTGGCCCGGAAGTTCAACTGGAGCATTGCACCCTCCGGCGCCACCGCACTGAACCTGCTGGGCCTATCTACGCAGGTCCCCGCCAAGTGGTCCTATATCTCCGACGGCCCCTACCACAAGTTCAATGTGGGCAAGTTGGAGTTAGAGTTTAAGCATCGAAGCAACCGGGAGATCTCCGGATTGTCCTATAAGAGCGCCATGGTCATACAGGCCCTGCGCGCTTTGGGCAAGGAGAATGTGGATGACACTACCATTAAAAAACTGCAGCGGCTCCTGACCGATCATGAAAAGCAGGCACTTTTACAGGAGGCGCAGCAGGCGGTAGCGTGGATCTATAACCTCATCAAAAAAATCTGCCGGGAGGACTGATATGTATAACATCGCCAAAGCATCTGAGCAGGACCGCCGTGTTCCGTTTCGTAATACCGCGCAGCAGACAGGGCTGCATGAAGCTATCATCGAAAAGGACTTCTGGGTCTGCCTGACACTGGACCACCTCTTCCATCACAGTCCCTGGAAGGCGGCCTTCACATTCAAAGGGGGCACCAGCCTCTCCAAATGCTATGGGTTGATCCAGCGTTTTTCCGAAGATATTGACCTGATCCTGGATTGGCGCGTGCTGGGCTATGGACTCCATGAGCCATGGGCGCCGCGCAGCAATACAAAGCAGGATCAGTTCAACAAGGAAGCAAATGAGCGTGCCGAGCAGTTCCTGCGCGACATCCTCCTCCCTTCCCTGCGCAGCGAGTTCGGTATCATACTGGGTATGGAAGCGGACCTCTACATAGATCCGGACGACGAGCAGACCATCTGTTTCCGGTACCCCAGTATCTTTAAGACCGAGTCCATTCTGCAGGTGATCCGTCTGGAGATCGGTGCGCTGGCAGCCTGGACGCCGTCACAGCCGCGGAGATCCGCCCCTATTCCGCCGAGTGTTATCGCGCAGCCTTCCAACAGGCCAACACCGTGGTACTGACCGCTGCGGCTGAGCGCACCTTCTGGGAGAAGGTGACGATCCTGCACCATGAGGCCAATCGCCCGGAGCATCTGCCGATGCCCAGCCGCTATTCCCGCCACTACTATGACCTGTACTGCATCGCCCACTCTGAAAGCAAAGCGGCCGCCTATGAGGACCTGGATCTGCTGGGCCGGGTCGTGGAGTTTAAGATGAAGTTCTATCCCCGTAAGTGGGCGCAGTACGAGCTGGCACGGCCAGGCACCATGAAGCTGTGTCCGCCGGCTTACCGCTATGCTGCGTTGGAGGAGGACTACGCGGTCATGCAGGGCATGATGTTCGGCGAGTGCCCCTCTTTCGCTGACCTGATGGCGTTCATCCGCGAGCTGGAAGCAGAGATCAACGCTCTATAAAGTTCCCCTATAACCAAAGCCCTGCACGGAGCCGGAATCGCCGGTGCCGTGCAGGGCTTTTTTATGTTCCTTTTCGATGTGGCTACTCTTTGGTGCAATTACAATAAAAAACTATACAAATGTGCGTAAGCTACGATATAATGTTGGTGAAAATCCCAATAACCACCAATGCACGCAGATAGGAGCGCACCTATTATGAGATTTCCTTGGCAGAAACGGAAAGTCGAGCAACCAACCGATTTTCCCCTCAAACTGAATACCGATAACCTAAACTGGTGCCGGGATGCCCGTTTGCTGCTGATCGAGGGAAATGGCACTCTAAAATGGGAGTCGCGCGGAAGAAACGAGGACTGGAGTCAACAATATGCGCTGACGTTGCGCGGAACACCCCTTATTGTCCACAATGCACCGGAATGCCCTACCTGCGCTGGGTTGCTGGCGACTGGATATGGATTGGACAAAGCCGATGCACCGGAATTGCAGCAAATCAGCGATGTCATCAATGTACCATATGTGGATCTGGACACATCCATCGCTTCCATGGCCCCGTTGCTGGGGCTTCTGTCCTCCGGTCTTTATGTAATTGCAGAAGGAGACAGTTTCCCTGCCGATGGAAATGGAAACTTTTTCTGGGATGTTCCCGACGCATTTTCCAATGTAGAGGCTACCGGACCAGCTTGGTACAATGACCCGGATTTTGAATTTACTTACAGCGAAGGCGCTCCTGTCTTTCTGTATCCTTCTCAGCCGAGAACTCGTTTGAATCAAGAGCGTGTGGATTATTACACGCAGCGCTTTGACACAACAGACACATTCCCCAGGGCGATTGCATTTTCCTGTGCTGAAGGCATTTCTGTTTTGTTGGACGGCCACCACAAGGCTTGTGCCGCCGCGCGACTTGGGCGGCAACTTCCCTGTATCACGATTTTTCCGTTTGGCGGCTACTTCTATGCACAGGCAAGGTCCAGCTCTACGCCTGTTCCGGACCGCGCGTATTTTGGTCCCTTTACCGTTTCCATATCTCAGTTACCCGCCAAGATACTCCCTGCAAAGCCTTGGCAGCAAACTATCGACACGCGCCCAGCCCCTTACTCGGGAAACCTAATCCGCGACTCAAAACTCCCCCAGGAATTCGTTGACGCAGGGCGCAATTATCCAACATGGTATGAGTTTGGCATTACGACCGTAGCGGACATTGGCAAGGTTACCGATGACGATTTATCTTTGTGGTTGGAAAACCCACTCAAGTACAGTCCTCAGCTTCGGGCCGCACTGATCTATCTTAGATGCCACTGCGATCCTCAACTGAAAGAGGTGGCTATGAAGTGTGCTGACTCGTCCGACCGCTGGAGCAAACTGCGTGAAGCGGCTTTTAACCATTTAGCTGCGCTCAAAGGCGATCCAGAGGTGGAGCAATACTTTATCGGGTATTTTGTTGATGTTGAAACCGGTTATGAATCGGATGTGTTGACCGACATAGCAAATAGTTTTTGGTCTTGATATATGGGCTTGGGAGAGAAAACATGAGAATATGGCAATTACACTTTACAAGAAATAATCATCAGCAAACGGGCCAGAGATGTCATAAAGAAAACAGTTCGTCGTTGCAACTGCATTCCCGTGCTATTCGCGGAAAGTATTCCTGTAGAGGAGCTAAATCAGAGCCAGTCATATCCACAGCTCGGACATAGGGACGAGTGAAAAAGTGCCAACAGCTGAACCAACATCCTATTGGAGAACAAAAAATGACTGAAAACTATATTGTAAGTCTTGTGGTGTGGATAATTCTATATGCCTCATTCTGGCTTACAAAGCACAATCCAGTTAGCACTGCATTTCGGAGGCGTGAATGCCACACCGGGTTTCTTGCTAAATGGCTGGAGAAAACTATTTTTCCATTTCGATGGTATGGCTCGCGCCCAACTTATGAATACGCTATCGGCTTACTGCTACTGTGCTGCATACTATTCACGGTATCGTTGCACATTTCTGTTGCCCACTTTGATTTGCCGCAGATTTATTTTGACACGGTTTACGAACACTGCAGATTTACATTCATCAGCGGCATCTGTGCAGTGTGCGGCTATTACTGCCTCATCGTCGATGTCTCTCGAATTGAAAAGGTCTTATATATTATAGCAGCGCTTTTCTTTTGGGGATTTGCATTAGTATCGTTTCTGTTTCCGTTCTTCTGTTAAAGCCGACCTGATTTGACGAAAAAAAGCCGGGCTGTTTTGTCGGATAGCCGGAGTGTTTTGGCTGCATGGCCGAGTTGTTTTGTCATTTTATCGGCTGTTTGATGTGGCAAGCCACATTTCGTCATTTATAAAGGAACAAAACATTAGATTTTTCGTCTATTATCGTGTAAGATATAATAGAACTTGTGTCTATAACGAAAAACGAGGTGGTGTAGTATATGAAAGCACAGTCCAAAACGATAGGAATGGCTATTGGCGTTGTTTTAATAATTGCTATATTTACTGGGGTGGTGTTGAGCAGCCGGGGTTAAGCTATTTCAAGTGAAATTTCGGGAAATTCGGAGGGAGGTGCCGCATTGTCTCTCGCAAACACGGAGGATACAGAAATTATAATAAATGAACTCACCTCGGAAATTCCCGAAACAGGCTTCTTTGCTTTGGGCCCCGACAACTACCATGAATACACAAAAGAAGAGCTTTTTGATTACTATGGGATTGAATTTGATATTTCAAGTGTTTTCCCCGACATGATTGAGGAGAACACCGGGTCTTATGGCATCTTCAAGTTCAGCGATGGAAGCGATATGCAGGGGCATAATTTCATATGGGCCAACCCTATCGGTAATGAGAAAGTAAGTATAGAAATAATCAAAGACGGAGCACCAAAGTCGGACAATACCCAAGTAACTAACGATAGTGCGCCATTGGCCTCTACAATTTCGGGAGAAAATGTAAATATATTCCGCTTTGACAGTGACGAGCAAAGTGGATATTATGCTGAGTTCGTCCACAAAAGTCTCGGGTTTACAGTCTATGGGTACAACTTCGATAAAGATGATTTTGTCAGGATTCTATCCTACTTAATTTCTTGTTAATGTGTTGCAAGCTGTTGGATACTACTGACTATGACAGACCTGTCGGCGGAATAGAATGGCGTGAGGGGATATCTTCTGGCAGTATCTCATACGGATTAGAGATTGTTGATATTGAAGGGCTGGAGCAACAGGGACTACAAATATGCTATCTTGCACCGCAGGAGATTGCTGGTCAAAAGAATTTTAAGACAAGGACGATCTACTGGGATTGCGGTGTTTGGAGGGTCTGCCAGTAGAAGCTAACAAAGGCCGTTAGAAAATTTACATTGAAGCAGATACCGCCGAATAACACTTTTGAAAAATACTGATAGGAGGAGAAACATGAATGCTTTTTTAAGAAAAGTGGCTACTGTATGCGTAGCCTTCTTGCTCTGTGCATCTATGGGAACCATTGCTTTCGCAAATGATCTACCCATATATAGTGAATGGGCAAAGGCGGAAGTATCTGCTGCTGAAAACGAAGGACTGCTACCGTTTGAAATGTATGATGATTGCCGGCGAGCGTTGCATAGAGACTGGGCAACAGCATTTCTTGTCAAATTCGTAGAGATAGCAACAAACGCTTCGATTGAAGGCAGCGATGTCCAAGTATTTGATGATGTACCTGTTGGGCACACTATGTTTGAAGATATCAATAAGGCATACGCAATAGGAATTACAAAGGGCACTGGAGATGGCTCAAAGTTTGAGCCATACAGGGATGTGACACGAGAGGAATACGCTACTATGCTTTACCGCACATTTGACTATATTGAACAAACAATTGGTCAAAAACTCATTCTAAGATCCCCTAAGATGGTTTCTTTTGCGGATAAAGATGATATCTCCAGTTGGGCGATTGAAGCACTGGGAATCCTGTCGAACGCTGATCTGTTTCGGGGAACGGCAGAAGGGATGCTCGATCCAAAGGGCGTAATCAGCATCGAACAGGCCATTGTTTTGTCATATCGCGGAATACTTTTAGTTCAGAATAGAGATATTTATCGATAGTAGCGGAAAAACAGTCATATATCATGGTGAGTTTACTCCGTTTTCAACAGGCCCTGTACTCCATCGCTATCAAGACTGTCTCCTTTTTAGCTTTTTCAATTACAAGAACAACACCTTTGGAATAAGTAGAATTGACTCCAAGTTCGATGTCGCTCCAGTTCTTACCTTTGAAGCCTCTGATGCGGTTATCAAAGGAATTCGTGTTGGTGCCCTCAAGAGCGTGCTATATGACGGTGTATACTCGATTTTTTCTACAATGAAATTATTCTGGGAAAGAATTGCTTTTAGCTATTCCCGACATAGAGCTGGCAGATGCGCAAATCAATGCCTTGAACAGCCTGTATGCATATGCTGCTGAAAAAAATATTGCTGTTTCTATTGCGATTATTAAGTAATCAGGAGGTAAACATTTGAACTATACAATAGAAATCTATTTGTACGACAATAAACTAATCTTTACCGGGACGAGAGATTTATATTTTGAAAAATATAAAGGAAACGGACCGGGTGTATACTCTCAGCCTATTTTGTGTTTACCAAGTAGCTGCTCTATTTCAGAAATTCAGCAAGCTCTCTTGACATGTGTTGGCGTTTTGGAACAAAACGAAAAAAAGATTCTTGACGAAAACACCTCGAATTCTGTTACACAGATGGAAAGTGTTTTGTTTCGCAACTTTAAATCCTTTGGCATTAAAGCGTCAAAAAGTAAAATTATTAAATCGTCCATCATGATAATGATTCGGATGAATGAAAAACCTTTACTTTGTAGATGTGTCCCAGAAGGGCGCGACATGGTAATTCAGAGAGAAATTTCTCTTACTACAGATGCGCAGCCTGCCGAAATCGCACAACGCATATGTGATTTGCTTGAGCTAACATGAATAGACCACCTGTTTGCTGAGTTGCAGCAGCTGCCGGGGAAATCGGTACTTTTCCGATTTCCCCGGCATTTCAGCTATTTGTAATCTGGTCTCCAAGACCGACGCGGACGGTTATGTGACGCAGTATTCCTACACCGCCCTTGATTTGGCGGAGAAAATCAATTACAATGGGGCAAAGGGGAGCGTAAGACCCGACTACTATAAGGTGGGGCATAGTGTAGATATAAAGAATTATAACCTTGAAAGTAGTAGTGGAAGAAGGAATTTGGTTAGAAATATTGTAAAACAATACGAACAACGGTTGATGCATTTGCCGGAGGGATCAAAACAGTCTGTACAGATTGATCTTAGAGGACAAAATGTCTCTGATGAAGTGCTGACTAAGCTGTATACTGAAATTACACAAAAAACAAATGGAGGAGTAAGCATTTCCTTCAAAGTGAAATAAGCGGTGTTGTAAATTATACGGGACTGTTGAAGAAGTATAGTCCTATGTAGGTTGAGGTCAGCGGCGGGGAACTCAACAACATGATTGAGTTCCCCGTTGCCCCATATATATGATTTTGGAGGAATGCGGTATGGTTGGGTTTAAGGTGAAATTTTACTGGTATCAAATTGGAAGCGGTGACTTCTTACACGCGTTCTTTTCGACCGTAGCATATAATTTGGAAAATATGAAATGGGGAAGTCGATTCCCCGTGATTATGAAAGAGCTGTATCAAGGCCACCTACCAAAAGAGCATGTAGATGCCGCGATAGGTGAACTTGCTGTCATAAGCGCAGAACTTAGAGACTTATCTCCTGTTCATGTCATATGGGATATAGAAGATTTATCCAAGCAACCACCGTGGGGAAATGATATAAGTGAAGATATCACGGACCTATCAAATTATTTTGTGACAAGCGACGGAGAAGATTTCCTCACCATTTTATTGCATGCGCTCGAAAAGGCTAAAGATGTAAATGAAGATGTAAACATCGAGTCTATGTAACTGGGCAATCTGCTGAAGCAGAGCGGTCCAACTAAGGGTGAAGAGGATACCTACCAGTACAACGACCTCAACCAGATGGTGAGCAAGCATGTGTGCGGCTATGAGCAGAAGATCACCCGCATCTATGACTACGGCTATACCTACGATAAGCGCGGCAATCTGGTGAAGGAAGAAGAGATTTGTTCGCCTACCACCACCGGACCCAAGAACATCACCGTTGCGACCTATCTCTATGACGAGACGAACCGCATGGTGCGGGGCACCAACAAGACCGGCGAGGTCAGCGCATACACCTTCAACGGCCTCGGCGTCCGCGTCGGCACGGAGCTGATCCTGAAGGACAATACCCACGGCTATACAGACTTCCACTGCCAGACGCCCAGCGTGGAGACCGGCATCGAAAAGCCGGAAGTGGTCAAGACGGATTATGTCATTGACTATACCAGACTGGACATCGACCAGCGGGTGCTGATGAAGTCCGAGCAGGACGGCTATGACTTCTTTTACACCTACGGTCTGGACAAGCTGCAGGTCATGACGATTGGCGAAGGCAGCAACTGGTGGGGTCAGAGCATCAAGAAATGCGTCAATATGGCCTATGTCCACACCGATCGCCTTGGCAGCGTGGTGAATCTCTCCGATCAGTATGGCCGTGTGACCGCACGGGCAGACTACACCGATTGGGGCGAGGTGCGCCGGTACACGGACATCACCGTGGACGGTGGTTTCCGCAGATTGCTGCCGGAGATCACCTACGCCACCCACGAGTATGATGATGTGCTGAACCAGTTCTACGCCAAGGCCAGAATGTACGACGCGGAGAATAAGCGGTTTGACGCGGTAGACCCGCTTCTGGATGCAAGCTGGTATGAAATTAAACCTTATGCCGTTCATTCTGCGCAATTAACCCAGTATTTGTATGTTACAAATAATCCCGGTTTTTATGTCGATTTGCTTGGATTGTATTTTGTATATAAAGAAGTGGATGAACAGGGGCAAACCTTTTATCGCTTTGTGAAACAGAACGGATTTGATGCAGTTCTGCAGGGAGTAACGGGAGCGTCGATTCAGCAAATCGCGGGGCAAACTGTTGCAGGATCTTCTTTGCCTAGCGATAGAGATATGCTTACAATGGAACTCAAAACACTATACGCTAATGAAATAGAGCAGTTTAAAATGAGTTTGGCAAATGCAGGGCCATATGGTGCTGCAGCTGCGCTCGTGTGGGATATTGTCGAGAAAGGAATTACGATTTTTGTTGATATTCCAAATGCAGTAAGCGTGAGTTCCAGGGACGGAACGATTGAAACCATTTTGAATAACTCGAACATTTCAAAAACAAGTTGTTCAAGCAAGTTTATCCCCGCATTAGACACGCTGGATCAATTTGTACAGGAAAATTCGTGGATGTTCACAAAATACACAAGTCTTGGAAAACGCACTGTTTATGATGTGGGGAGGGCTATTATAAGCGGAGACGAGAAAACCATAAAAAAAGCAAAACAGGCATATGCCTCTTACTTTAGTCCGGCTATTGAGGCATCTGTTCTTGCGGAAGTAAGTGGACTAAGTGCAAATTACTGGATAGACTATTTCCATCGTAACGGATGCTTCCCTGTTATGGAGTATTCAAGAACATACAAAACCGTACCATCAATAAACAACAATAGGTTTTATCCAATTGCTCCACTCCCAGAAATTAAGACAACTCGAATGCGAACAAATGAATTGGTGGATGCAATGGTGAAGAAACAATTCGGACTAATAAAAACCGTATATGTGGAATTTGATAAAGCAGTTTTGGAGCTGTTCTCTTGATAACTGCATAGTCCTGTAGCAAAAAGCACAGGCAAGGCGGTGAATATGACCACCGCCTTGCCTGTGCACGAAGATTTGGTGAAGAAGATGTCAGACAAAAGAAAAGTCATGCTGATTGCGATCATAAATATAGGCGTATCCTTTTTGTGCAAAGTGTTTTTGCTTCATTATGGTGCGCAGGGAATACCACTTATAGTTCCTGCTGTTTTGTGGATTTTTATTATAAAGAAAAGGCAATGGGCAAATGTAGCATATCTCATTTTAACGATAATAAGATCTGTACTTGGCTGCATATGCGTTGTGCTTCTATTTGCATACATTTATCGCGGATTTGATGGTGTTCCATGCGTTTTAAATATTATTCTAGCAATAAACTATATCGCATCGCTGTATGCAGTGAGAAAAATATGGATAGAATGATGCAATGCTGATGTAGAAAGCGCCCACATCATGTCGATGGCAAGGTAATGAATTAGGCATTGCTAATTTGGTGAGTGAACGATGATGAGTTTTTTTCGATATATCAAAGAGCATAGTACACTTTTTTACTGTTATCAATTGCGTATATATGTTTTGGTATAATACTGTCAACTACATATAGCTGGACATTAAAGAATGAAGCATTATATGTGTTCCCACTTAATTTTATTTCATGGCCCGTTGCTTGCTCGATTTGGAAAATCAGACGGAAACCGATTTTAATTTGGCGCGCATCTATATTGATTGTTGCAGCATCAACAGTTATTCCATTGCTGGCAGTTTTTGGGGGACAATAAAACTGGGCAGTTTGGTGAAGATAGATCTGCTCGCCTACCACCACCGGACCCAAGAATATCACCGTTGCGACCTATCTCTATGACGAGACGAACCGCATGGTGCGGGGTACCAACAAGGCCGGCGAGGTCAGTGCGTACACCTTCAACGGTCTCGGCGTGCGGGTCGGCACAGAGCTGATTTTGGAGGACAACAGCCACGGCTACACGGACTTCCACTGCCAGACGCCCAGCGTGGAGACGGGCATTGAAAAGCCGGAAGTGGTCAAGACGGATTATGTCATTGACTATACCAGACTGAACATCGACCAGCGGGTGCTGATGAAGTCCGAGCAGGACGGCTATGACTTCTTTTACACCTACGGTCTGGACAAGCTGCAGGTCATGACGATTGGCGAAGGCAGCAACTGGTGGGGTCAGAGCATCAAGAAATGCGTCAATATGGCCTATGTCCACACCGATCGCCTTGGCAGCGTGGTGAATCTCTCCGATCAGTATGGCCGTGTGACCGCACGGGCAGACTACACCGATTGGGGCGAGGTGCGCCGGTACACGGACATCACCGTGGACGGCGGCTTCCGCAGACTGCTGCCGGAGATTACCTACGCAACGCATGAGTATGACGATGTGCTGAACCAGTTCTACGCAAAGGCGAGAATGTACGATGCGGAGAACAAGCGGTTTGATGCGGTTGACCCCATCCTTGATCCGGCTGGATATGACATCAGCAGCTATGTAAGCGATCCCATGATGCTGGTGCAGTATCTGTATGTTGTAGATAACCCAATCTGTTCCACAGACCCGCTTGGACTATTAGGAGAATCCGTATCAAATTGGGTTCAAGAAAAGCTGTACGATGCGGCAGAATATCTCAGACAAAAAGTAGGTGATGTAACCAAGCACTTTACGAATCCTGTGCGCAAAAGTGACTTGGAAATGGGAATCGTTGCGTCTCTGTTGATTTCTGCGGGAGACACTTCCGCCATGATGTTGCAGGCACTTATTAACACTGGTCGATATATGACAGGACAACTGCCCAGCATGGAATACTTTAATTCCTATTTGCGGACAAAAAGCCAAATTAACCAATACTTCCTAAACAGAGTATCTTATACAGATTCTTATTATTTAGGGAAATCTATTGGTGACATTATTGGTACCGCTGTCGGATTGGGCATGACAGCCAAGGGTATCAGCGAGTTGCTTGCAGGAATTGGCGGTATCGGGTCAGGTGTTGGTGCAGTAGCATTGCCAATTTGTGTCGCAATTTCGGCAGAAGGCGTTGTTACGGCTGGCGCAGGTGTTACAGTTGCTGCAGCTGCAGCTGGTAATTTTGGTGGGGATTTTGAAAAGTTCCAGTGTGAGAAGAAAAAATACTCACGTGGAGACCCAAAGGCAAAAGCGAATTGGAATAAAGAGAGCACACGATGCACATCAAAAACTCTATACAACAAAAAAGGTGTGCGCATTGATGTGGAAAATCCAAATCCGACTGTAAGACCTGGACAAGTTCATGTCCAAACTGGGAACAAAAAGTATATCTTTGATAATGTCACAAAGAGGTTTTATGATGCAAGCAACTTTGATATTGCGCCCAAGAATATTCAGAATTTGCTAAATGACGCAGAATTCGTGAAGAAACTGAATGTAGGGTTGGAGCAGTATTTGGGGTTGCAAGGCGTACACTAAGAATTCGAGGGATCGCTGGATATCCAGCGATCCCCTTAGGAGGATTATATGAAATCTTTAGATTCAGCACAGATTTGCGAGTTGACATTTTTACTTGGGTTTGATGTGTATCTTGCAAATGATGACCTTACACTCGTTTCTATAAATGGGCAAAAAGAAAATGTCTCTATTAACATTGATAAGACAAGTACAGAAGCACTGCATAATCATCTGCATTTTGACAATTTTTTCGGTGCAAATGTTTCCGTTTCAGCGCGTTCAGAATTTATCAAAATCGTTATGGGCGGGTTGAAATTGAGACTCAAAGAGTTTTTCCCGGGCAGAGACTTTAGGCTCTATGCAGAAATAGATCACAGAGATTTGATTTTAAGATTTACGCAAGTACATCCTAATGAGGAGAATTGGGCAAACGAAAGCGACTATCAGGAGAAAATCAGAGATGGCACTTTTTATGTAATGTGAGGTGTTATTAGTAGTATTGGAATACTAACACTAACGAGGGAGACATAGCTATGCAGAAAATGCGAACAATTTTTCCAACAATTTGTATTGCGTTTTTGCTGTGTGCATGCTCAGTAGGAGAAAGAGGTGTGCGATTAGATAATAGTGGAAAAACGGAAGATTCTTGTGTTGAAGCAATTTTTGAAATTCTGAATGAATCCGACAGAGATGCTTTAGAATCCTTGTTTTCCGATAATGCGTTGTCCAAGATAGATAACTTTGATGAGCAAGCAACTATCTTGTTCGAAGTATTCGAGGGCAAAGAATGCACATGGGAACGAACAGGGTTAACTGTTTCGGATGATGCTGAGAACGGCAAGTCAATAAAAAAGGCTGTTGCATGGTACTCTGTTTCATCAGGAAATGAGGAGTTTACTTTCTTAATAATTGACTGCCTTGAGGATGATAATAGTTCGAATAATATTGGACTATATACGTTGTGGGTTGTTGATAGTGAAAACGAAGACTCGCAATTAACCGCATGGCAGGATATGGAGACCCCTGGAATTCACATAGCGATTGCGAAGTAAAACAATATGAATGGGAGGATTGCGGCCCCAATAGAAAACTAATTAGCCCATTTTCAATGACAACGGAGTTTAGACAGCTATCATTCTGAATGTAAAACGCCGCCACTGGGGATAGCGCCGGGCAATCAGAGAATCCCTGCGTGATGAAGAAGAGGGTGTGGCTCTGCCACGCCCTCTTCTCCGAAATTTGTTAAGGCAAGCAAGTCTTCTCTTCAGCCTTAGTTTATCTGTCTGCGAAGTGGGGTATCGAATACTATAATGCGACGCACTCAACGTTACTTGCCCCCAGCATAATAGGAGGAACCGTCCATGCAAAGCGTAAATGAATTATGTGAGAAAGGAAATTCACTTTCGGAAGTTGGAATGTATCAGGAAGCGTTGTCTTGTTTTAAGCATGCTCTGGAGATAACTCCTGAAACCTATGATTATGAAGATGAACGCGTCTGGATCCTTGTTGCTATCGGGGATACATTATTTCAGCTTCAACAGTATTCAAATGCTATGGAATACCTGAGACGCGCATATTTTTATGATCCGGGAAACCCGTTTATAAATTTACGCTTGGGGCAATGCGAGCTTGAGTCTGATTGTATCCTTGATGCAAAAGAACATCTGCTAAAGGCGTATATGGCGGAAGGCTCAACAATATTTGAGGGAGAAAACCTTAAATATTTGCAGGCAATAAAGAGACTCATTAGACACTGAGGAAGGTGATATCATGGCGTATGTTCAAGGCAGCTTGGGAGAAAAAATATCGAAGACTATGGATGATGCCGCTGCGCTGTTTAAGCAAGGCGACTATCAGCAGTCAATCGATATGTTTGCGCGTACGTGGGATTTGCTCCCTGACAGCAAATATTCTTATGATGAGAGCTACCTGATTGTGTGGCGCATTTTGATTGTAGCGCTCAAGGCAAACGACACTGCGGTTATGAAGCGTTGGGTCAAACACATTTTCTTGGCTGATCCAGAACGCGCGGATTGCGGAGAACGAGAGATGTGGGGAGCGCGGGTCGCTATGGCTTGCGGTGACAAAGAAAAGGCATTTCAGTATATTGATGTTGCCATGGAAAAATCTCATGGGCGATGTTTTGAAAGAAGCGATACTGCCATTAAAGAAGCATACTTGAACGCCAGATAAAATGGAGCAAAAGGGGTATCAGCGTATTGAGCTGATACCCCTTTTGGCCTTGATACGGGATCACAACGGCGACAGTACCGTTTATGTCTACGACGGCAACCTCATTGACTACTACCGTACCCTGGCTTTTGAAGAACTCGTACATATCGAGGTCGGCCTGCGCGTAAATGGGATTTCTCAAAAGCTGGGAGATAAAGACTACCACGAATAAGGACAATATCTAAAACCGTTCAGAACATACGGTGCGGCTGCCAGAAAACTGGCAGCCGCACCGTTGTTCGTATTACGAGAGGAAAGTTTTATACTGAAAACTTTTGAGAACTGTAGCACATTGTGACCTTGTTCCCGCAGAATTATTTGGCCTTTAGTTAAACAGGTCAGCAGTATCCAGCGTTTCAGATGCCTCCATCAAATCCTCACTAAAGAAATCAGAATACTTGACAGCCAGATCATCACTAATAAACTCAACATCTTTTACAGCCCGCACTCCATTAAGAGCAAAGACATAAGGGGTATTTCCTGTGATGGATCGTGTTTCAGATTCTCCGTCCGCAAACACGATACGAGCTTCCGTAAATGTAACATCAATTCGCTTGTCATTGATGAAATCGAAAATACTGTCAAAGGTATCTCCGAACACAACAGTCAAACTGTCAGTTGCGAGAACATGAACAGAAAATCCAGCAGCCAGACCTCGCTCGGCACCCTTCCAGGCACTAACCTCAAAAGAGTTATCTGTTCTGTCCACAATGAACACCTGCAATAATTGGTATTCATCTGTGTCAGGGTTCTTTGTGCCAGTTAAGAAAATGGCACTATCATTGACAGCTTCAGCAGAAAGGATTTCATATTTAGAAGTCTGACTTTCAAACCAGTTGGTTGCCTCCTGTAAAAGAGAGGCCGACCCATCGGTGGAATTCTGTGTGGGTTCCGTTGAGGCGCACCCTATAAGTCCACAAAACAATAACGCACACAAAAGAACCGCAATATATTTCTTTTTCATGGAAATTCTCCGTTCTTATTGAAATAGTGTTGACTACATAAATCGGTAGCCGCTTTCCATTATGCTGGTTTCTGCCTCCCTGCTGTATCAGCTCTTAATACAAGGCCGATACCTGGCGCTGCGCGGAACCGTTTTGAACGCAGAGCAGACCATGATACGAAAACACACTAAGGTCATTATTCTGGAAGCTGAGGGTAAGGCGCTGCGCATCCAGCTGCGAAACCGGCACATGAAGGTGGCCCAGGGAGATATAGTACGGGTCTGCTGTCGGCTTGTTGCTGGTCGGCAGACCTTTCGCATGGCAATAGGCGGTTGGGTTCAAGATTTGCTGCTGTTTGAGCCATTTAGCAATCTGCGTGGGGCCTTTGCCGGACGCGCACAGGGAGAATATCTTCTGTACGACGGCTGCGGCTTCTTCATCGACGATCCATTATCTTTTTGTCCTCCGGGCTTTTCATATACCCATAGGGCGGAATGGTCGTCAAATGCTCGCCGGACTTGCCTTTGCTCTGCCATGTAGCGCGAATCTTTTTGGAGGTATCGCGGGCATACATTTCGTTGAACACATTGCGGATCGCGGTAAACTCACTTTACTGTGCAAACTGACTCATATACAATGCTTCGTATTTTCCATGTTGTGCCATTAACTCTTCGTGGCTGCCATGCTCAAGAATATCACCATGTTCCATGTAAAGGATCATGTCAGCATCCCGAATCGTAGAAAGCCGGTGGGCAATCACAAAAGAAGTACGTCCGTGCATCAATTTTGCAAGTGCTTTTTGGATAAGCTGCTCCGTATGCGTGTCCACGTTGCTGGTGGCCTCGTCCAAGATCATGATTTCCGGGTCAGACGCCATCGCTCGGGCGATGGTCAGCAGTTGGCGTTGACCTTGTGAGATATTTTCCGCCCCTGTGGAAAGTTCAAAATCATAACCGCCTGGCAGGGTCTTGATGAAGCTGTCCACGCTGGCGGATTGTGCGGCGGCGATGATTTTTTCCTCCGGCAGATTGTCCTGCGCGTAAGCTATGTTGTCCCGGATGCTGCCTTCAAAGAGCCAGGCATCCTGGAGCACCATGCCAAAGCGATCCCGTAGCTCGTGGCGGGTCATTTCCTTGGTGTCTACCCCGTCCACTAAAATACTACCGCCGTCCACATCGTAGAACCGCATGAGCAGATTGATGAGGGTGGTTTTGCCAGCCCCGGTGGGGCCCACGATGGCCACTTTCTGACCGGACTTCACCGTGATGTTCACATCATGCATCAGCTGGTGCTCCGGGGAGTAACCGAAGGACACATGGCGAAATTCCACCGCGCCCGTGCTGACCTGAGGCATCAGTCCGGGAACAGGGTCTGGTGTCTCTTCCGAGGCATCCAGCAGAGCGAAAATGCGCCCTGCGGCAGCGGACGCTGCGCTGAAACTGCCCGCCATCCCCGCAATGCTGGTGAAGGGCTGGGAGAACTGCTTGGTATACTGGAGCATGGCTTGCACGTCGCCGATCCGCATCTCACCACGCAATACGGACAGACATCCCAGCAGGGCGCTGACAGCGTAGCCAAGGTTATTTACCAGGTCGGTGATTGGAGTGACCTTACCAGATGCAATCTCGGCACTCTGAGCGGTACGCTGGAGTTCCCCATTGATTCGATCAAACTCCTCTTTTGCTCGATCCGTGTAGTTGAACACCGACACCAGCTCCTGCCCTTGGTACACCTCCTCGATGTAGCCGTTGAGCTGTCCCAGGAGTTCCTGCTGCCGGGCGTAGTGTATGGCTCCCGTTTTCATAACGCCTAGAGAGGCCAGTAGAGACACCGGCACCATAACCACTGCGATGGCCGCCAGTATAGGACTGGTTGTGAACATCATCACCAGGATACCCACAGCGGTGACCACCTGGGTGACGATTTGGGTCAGGTTCTGGCTCAGGGCGTTGTTCACCGTGTCCACATCGTTGGTGATGGTGCTGAGGATTTCCCCCTGGGTATGAGAGTCGTAATAGTCCAGCTTCAGGTGGTGCATCTTCCGGTCAATATCACCCCGCAGAGTCTCCATAACGCAGGCGGTCAGCTTAGTCATGCTGAAGCTTTGGAGAATGGCGAAAAGCTGGGCCACAAGATAAAGGGCTATCAGCGTCACGAGCAGCCAGACGATCGTTTCCCAGTCGAAGGAGCCGCTTGCCACGCCATCGTACAGTTCCGAGGTGATGCCGCCCGTCACCGCTGGGGTCAAAACGGTAAACAGGGTACTCAGGACAGCGGCGATCATCACTAGAATCAGGCGGAGCTTGTACCGTCCCAGATAGTGGAACAGCCGTTTAAACGCATTCCAGTTCATGTTTCACTTCCTCCTCTCCCAGCTGCAATTCAGCAATCTCCCGGTAGAGCGGACATGTATGTAGCAGTTCCCGGTGCTTGCCTCTCCCCACGATCTGTCCGTCCTCCATCACCAAGATACGGTCAGCATCCAGGATAGAACCCACCCGCTGAGCCACAATGAGCATGGTGGAATCCCCCATGCTCTCCCGCAGGCGCATGCGGAGTGTTTTATCTGTTTTCACATCCAAGGCGGAAAAGCTGTCATCAAACAGGTAGATTTCTGGTTTTTTTACGACAGCCCGAGCAATAGCCATGCGTTGGCGCTGGCCGCCGGACAAATTGGTGCCGCCTTGAGCGATTTCGGCGTGGTAGCCGTCCGGCTTCTGTTCGATGAACTCGTCGGCGCAGGCGATGTAGGCCGCTTGCCGCCACTGTTCCTCACTGCTGTCCTGATCTCCAAAGCGCAGGTTGGAGGCCACGTCTCCGGAAAAGAGTACATTCTTCTGGGGGATATAGCCGATCAGATCCCGCAGCTCGTTCAATTTATATTGTTTTACATTCATATCGTCCACATAGACATGGCCTACCGTGGCGTCGTAAAGCCGCGGGATCAACTTGAGGATGCTGGACTTGCCGCAACCGGTGCGCCCGATAATGGCGGTGACCTCCCCGGCCCGGCACTCGAAGCTAACATCCTTCAACACTGGTTCGTCCGCCCCAGGATAGGTAAAGGTCACATGGTCAAAGGCCACACAGGCGCGGCCTTTGCGCAAGGCGGCACTGTATCTGCCGTCCTTGATGGAACTCTCGGTATTCAGCACTTCTGCGATGCGCTTAGCGCAGGCATAGGACACAGGAAAGAGCATAATGACCAATGCCAGCATCATGATAGCGGCAAGGATCATGCTGATATACTGGCTGTTGGCCACCAGGTCACCCACTGCCATCTCCCCGGCGGACACATACCAGGAACCCATGCCCATGACCGCTGCTGTAGTCACACCAAAGATCACCTGAATCACCGGCATCAGCAGTGCGGTCACCCGCCCAGAGAGAATGGTCATGGAGGCCAGTTCTCCATTGGCTTGGGAAAACCTTTCCATTTCTTTCCCTTGCCGATTGAAAGCCCGAATCACCCGTACCCCCTCCAGTGTTTCCAGAAAGATCTTGTTCAGTCGGTCAATCCGCTGCCGCAGGGTCACCGAGTAGCGGGAAACAAAAATCAGAATGACACCTACGCCAATGATGAGGGCGGGAATGGCCAAGCTCAGCACGGAACTGAGTTCGCCGCCGGTCAGAGAAGAGAGTACCAGCCCAGCCACCGCCATCAGCGGTGCAGTCACCCCCAGCCGCAACAGCAATGAGAGAAACATTTGGATGTTGGTCACATCGGAGGTACTGCGGGTCACTAGACTAGCGGTGCCAAACCGCTCCATTTCAGCGGCGGAAAAATCTTGCACCTGATGGAATATCTCACGCCGCAAATCAGCGGCAAATTTAGTGGACACCTTGGCGGACAGCACCGTGGCTGCCATGTTGAAAAGACAGCCCAGAATGGCCAGGGTTGCCATCACCACCGCAATGATTAGGATGGTGTTTCGGTTTTCTCCGGCCACTCCGATGTCAATCATACTGGCCAGGGCAGTAGGCAACAGCATGGCTGTCACAGCAGAGAGCAGCATCAGCGCCAAGAGGGCGGCCACATGCTTTCCGCTGAGTTTTACACGGGAAAAAATCGTACCCATAGTTTTCCTTTCTGCTCGTCGTACTCGCATTTTAGCTTGACAGGGCAAATAACAAATGATAGTATAAATGAAGCGATAGTATCATAGATGCTAGAATATCACAGAAGCAGGCGTTGTCAATAGTCCGAGCGAAAGTGGAACAAATGACAATCCTTGTTTCAATGATACGCAATTAAAGGAGACGTTTCTTATGCGAAGGACAACGGCTACAACAGACTATCTGAAAGAATGTATGGGTACAGCGTTGCTGGAACTAATGAAAGAAAAACCCATTGAAAAAATCAGTATTGAGGAGATGACTGCCAAGGCAGATGTAGGTCGCTCCACTTATTTCCGTTATTTCAAAAGTAAAGATGAAGTTCTGTCTTTCAAAATCACATGTCTGTGGAAGCGCTTTTCCGACGAACACGGTGCTACCAACTTCGCCACTGGTAGTTATGACGGCATCAGGCTGTTTTTTGAATTTTGCCTTTCCACTCGTCCTATTTGTGATCTGCTCTACTCAGCTGATCGCCAATATGTGATTCTAAACTTCTATTTACAAGAAGCGGCATCCATTGTCGCTAATGCCGATGCCAAAACGCACTACTTTATCCAATTTATTACATATGGATTGTTTGGGCTTATGAATGCGTGGGTATTACGAGGCTATAAAGAAACCCCACAGGAAATGGCACAAATAGTTTGCGATTGGGAAGCATCTTCGGAGGAGAAATAGCATAGAGGGGGGTAAACATATGGGGAAAATCATTCGACGCATTCTAACAATTATTCCAGCGGTGGCTTTACAATCGCTCTGGCTTTTGCTGTTGATGAAATGGCTGACCCCTTACGCACCGATTATTGTGTCACTGCTTTCCGTTGCAGCGTTTTTCTTGGTGGTATTTATTATTATAAAGAGAGATGAAACCGCTTATAAATTGCTTTGGCTGCTGGTTATTCTGTCACTACCTTTGGTAGGAGCGTTACTATATCTGCTCTTTGGAAATAAACGGACGGCCCGCCCTCTAAAAAGGCGCTTGCAGCAAGTTCAAAAGAGTTGCAATCCGCAGCCTCTTCCAATAAAAGAAGCGCCCTTTGACGGCGAAAAACGCATGGGGCAAACAGTGCGGTGGCTGGAAGAAAAAACGCAATATCCGATGTGTGCAGTTGAGCAGGTTCGTTACTATCCGTTGGGCGATAATATGTTCCCTGATATGCTTGCCGATTTGAAAAATGCAAGAAACTCGATTTACGTAGAATACTTCATTATTGAGCCGGGGCATATGTGGGACGCAATCGTGAACGAACTGGAAGTAAAAATGGAGCAGGGCGTTGATGTACGTGTGATATACGATGATCTTGGCAGTATTTCTTCGTTCAATTTCAGTAATGTCCGTGAACTGAAAAAGAAAGGCATTCCATGTATTCCTTTTAATCCTTTCCTTGCCTTAAAAGGAACTGCAAACTATCGCGATCATCGCAAAATGCTGATTATTGACAACGAAGTTGCTTATAGCGGAGGTATCAACTTAGCAGATCGGTATATCAATTTGGAACATCCCTATGGACACTGGAAGGACACAGGCTTTCGGATTACTGGTGAGCCAGTAAAAAATTTTACCCATATGTTCTTGACCTTTTGGAACGCATTTTCGCTGGAAAAAGAAGCAGGACAGCTTGCAATGCCCACATATCCCAAAAGGTATCCTGCGCCGCCGCACACATTTGATGGTTATGTGCTTAGTTACTACGATTCGCCCCTTAACCATGAAGCTACCAGTAATCAGCTCTTTATTGACTTGCTTTCTCAAAGCACGGATTACGCATGGTTTTTTACACCGTATCTTATGCTTGGCGATGACTTGATGGATGCAATGATTTCCGCTGCTCAACGTGGTGTAGACGTGCGGATCATTATGCCCGGCATCCCTGATAAGAAGCTGATTTTCCGTATGTCTCGGAGCTTTTATCAGGTGTTGCTGACTGGCGGCATCAAGATTTATGAGTATACTCCCGGCTTCGTTCATGCAAAGAGCTTTGTATCAGACGACAAAGTTGCGACGATAGGAACTGTCAATCTGGACTACCGCAGTCTCTTTCTCCACTTTGAAAACAATTCGTTCTTTTATCGTTCCAGTATTATTGCAGCAATAAAGGACGATTTCATCGCTACACAGGCAAAATGTAAAGAGGTAAAGCCCTATGATATGAAACATTATTCGCGCCGCTGGGTCGTAGATGGTGTCCTTCGTATTTTCGCACCGCTATGTTGAGGTTTTTATGAAGCATTTTCTTATGTGTCTGCTATATATCGCGGCGTTAGGGGTTCTCTCCTTTGTAGTGGGGCGCTTGATCCCGAAGCATTGGTTTCACGCCGATCGTTTTCCTTGGGTCTGCCACCCGGCAGAGCAAAAACTATGGAAGCGGCTTCATGTTCGGAAATGGCAGGCAAAGATCCCCGATATGAGCCGCATATTCGTTAAAATCATGCCGGAAAAGAAACTGACAAAGGAAAACTATGAGAACTTGCCGCGCATGATAGAAGAAACTTGCGTGGCAGAGTGGACACATATTCTGTTGTCTATCGCCGGTCTTGGACTGCTGAAAATATGGTCCGGTGTTGGCGGGGTATGTATAACGATTATCTACATTGTGCTGGGTAATTTGCCGTTTATTGTTGTCCAGCGCTATAATCGCCCACGCCTGCAAAAGCTGTTTGCTATGCAGCAAAGGAAAAAATAGGAGATTCAAATGCAAACACTAATTCTAAGCTGCAACACTGGCGCAGGGCATAACTCCTGTGCGCAAGCAGTTCAGGAAGCCTACCACTCTCGCGGAGAAATCTGCAATATTATAGATTCTTTGCAGTTTATTTCAGAAAAAGCATCCACGTTTATTTCTAATTGGCATACCCGAATTTACCGCCATGCTCCAAGGCTTTTTGATGCTGGGTATCAGCGTGCGGAATCTCACGAAGATATTTTTTGTGAGGGAACGCCGATCTATAAGCTACTTTCCTCCGGCGCAGAGCGGATGTATCAATACATCCGCTCTGCAGGCTACGATAATATTATCTGTACTCATGTATTCCCAGCCTTGGCGTTGACAGAAATGCGCCGACAGCACCCATGCTTACAGCTTGTAACGAGCCACATTTCTACAGACTATACCTGCGCTCCCTGCACAGCGGATTCTGCGCTGGACTGGTATTTCATTCCGTCCACTTCGCTGTTAGGTGAGTTTGAACAATGTGGACTTCAACCTCAAAAACTGATCGCCAGTGGAATCCCTGTGCGGCAGCAATTCTACCAGCGTGTGTCACAAGAAGCAGGAAAAGCCAACGCCGGAATCTCTCCTGCTCATCAGCATATTTTAATGATGTGCGGTAGCATGGGCTGCGGTCCAATGGAGGAGATTATATCGTATCTCTGCCCTTACCTCACAACAGAACAAGAACTTAGTGTTGTATGCGGCACAAATGATGATTTACGCAAAAAACTCCAAAAAAGAACAGAAAAGTATTCTCAAGTTCATGTTCTGGGAACCGTCAATAATGTGCCGCAGCTCATGCAAGCCTCAGACCTATTCCTGACAAAGCCCGGAGGTCTAAGTACATCTGAGGCAATGGCGGCAGAGTTACCAATGGTGCTTATCGATGCAGTGGCTGGCTGCGAGACACATAATCTGAATTTTTTTCTGCGTAATGGAATGGCCGTCACAGCCAATACGCCAAAAGCAATCGCAGACACCACAATAAAAACGCTAAATGCCCCAGTGCTTCTTTCTAAAATGCGCGCGGCAATGCGGTCGCAGACGGAATGTACGGCAGCCGATAAAATCTATGAATGGATATACAGTCATGCAAAGTAATCATATAAAGCCGGAAGTTAATTACCGTGAGTTCCGCATCCATAAACTTAATACACCTGAATTTTCTCACGTCAGGCTATTGCTTTACTGGCCAATTTTCGGCTTGCTGTTTTTGTTTCTTGAGCGGTTGCAACCGCAACGAAATTACTATCCCGTCTATTGTGGACTCGATGATATAATACCATTTTGTGAATGGGCGTTGATTCCGTATCTATTTTGGTTTGTCTTTCTAATCGGTACGTTGGTTTATACTTTTTTCGTCGATGTACCTGCATTTCGGCGTATGATGTATTTTGTGATAGTCACCTATACGATCACGGTTTTGATTTACCTGTTCTTTCCAACCTGCCAAAATTTGCGGCCAGAAGCATTTGTACGCAATAATCTACTTACACGCTTTATTGAATTATTCTATAGTTTCGATACCAATACAAATGTTTGCCCCTCACTTCATGTAATAGGCTCTGTTGCCGCGATGTTTGGGTTATGGGATTGCAAGGCGCTCCAAAGCGTCGGATGGAAAATCGCTGCTACATCAATCGCCGTGTGTATCAGTCTCTCCACCGTTTTTATGAAACAGCATTCTATCATGGATGTTCTCGCTGCATTGCCAGTCTGTTTCTTTGGTTGGTGGATTGCCTATAAGATACTCCCCAATAATAAAACAAACCGATTTCTTACGAGGATGTAATCATGGATAAATCCTACAAAAAACCGCTTCTACTAATCACGTTTGGGGTGATCTTATTTGCGGCATTCAACAATCTAAACTATGTTGCCAACTTTCTAAAATCGTGTATTGGCTTGCTCGCTCCGATTTTATCAGGCCTTTTGCTGGCCTTTGTTCTGAGTGTACCCGTGCGCGGACTGGCAAAGAGGCTTCGACGAAAGCTGACTAAAGCTACAGATCGGCAAATAGACATGATAAGCCTGTTACTGACGCTGATATGTGTTATTGCGATTATTGCTCTTCTGTGTGTAATTGCGATTCCACAGCTCACTGCATCTGTAAAAAGCATTGCTGCTCTTGTTCAAGAAAAATGGCCTGACTGGGTCGGCTTATTGCAAAGATACGGCATTGACACAGAGAAACTGTCGGCACATTTTGCTGCGCTCGATTGGAAATCTATTCTGCAAAGCATTTCGAGCGAAATGAACACAGTGATTTCCTCAGTTGCCAATGTTGCTGGCTCTACGGTATCTGCGATTGCTGATGTTGCAATTTCACTTGTGATCACATTCTATGTGCTAATTGGATGGCGTGAATTGAGCAGTCAAAGCAAACGGGCACTGTATGCCTACTGTAAGGAATCCGTTGCAGATAGAATTTGCCATATTTCGAAACTTGCACATGACACCTATGCGAAGTTTCTTTCTGGTCAGTGTGTCGAGGTTATGATTCTTGGAACATTGATCTTTCTTTCGCTTTCTGTTGCAGGGATTCCATATGCGGGGCTAACAGCCGTTTTAACTGCCGCCTTTGCATTCGTTCCTTATATTGGAGCATTTCTCTCCTGCGCTTTCGGCATTTTATTTACTTTATTGGCGGCTCCGAACAAGGCGCTCCTATGCTTTATCGTCTATCAGGCAACTCAGTTTGTTGAAAATCAGTTCATCTATCCTCACGTCGTGGGAAACAGTGTAGGGCTATCCCCATTCTGGACGTTGTTGGCGGTTTTGCTGGGCGGTAAACTGTTCGGTGTCCTTGGCATGATCTTCTTTATTCCGTTAATGGCTCTTGTATCTCAGCTTCTACACGAATCAATCGAACGGCGGCTGCATACCCGCAAACCGGAGCTGTCCAATGTACAAAACAACTCAGACGAGAATGATAGTCCTCATAAATAAGTCAATTTTGCAGATAAAATTAGCAACTCAGGAAAAAATGATTTGCTTGGAGAAATCGAATCAAACATGAAAAAAACCTTTCGCATAAAATGCTTCAAACTAGTTTTAGGTGTGTCATTATGCTTTTTGATATATCTACTTGTTTCTTTAATTATTCCTCCGCTGATTGGAACACATGAAAAGAGTGATACGCAGGCAGAAGTATCCATAACAACGTCTGAACGAGTTTGCTTGATTGACAATAACGAGGATGCACTTCTTTGGAGGCTGAGGCTCATTCGTTCGGCACAGGAAGAAATCATTCTCTCAACCTTTGACTTCCGCGCCGACAGCAGTGGAACAGATGTGATCGCGGCGCTTTGGGGCGCGGCAGAGCGCGGCGTACAAGTACGGCTCATTATTGACGGAATCAATGCGCAACTGCATTTAAGCGGCAGTGATGTGTTTCAGGCATTGGCAGCGCACGACAATGTGGAGGTCAAATTCTACAACCCTATTCGGCTGACGCAACTTTGGACGGTCAATTATCGCTGCCACGATAAATACTTGATTATCGACCGATCTACATATCTTATGGGTGGGCGGAACACTAGCGACTTATTCCTTGGGAGTGGGGGTACGTCACGTCAGAACATAGATCGTGATATAGTCGTATACAACGGCGGTTTCACAACAGCGTCCGCTAATACCTTGTTAGAATATTTTGATAGGATATGGTTACTTGATACCAACCGTGCATTCCACGCAGAGGCTGAGAATCACAGGGTTAAAAAAGCTACTGCCATTCTTGCAAGACGTTGGACTGAGATCAATGACGCAAAACAGTTAACAGCGATTAACTGGGAGACAGAAACGCTCCAGACAAATGAAGTCGCACTTTTAAGTGGTGATTGCACTGCGTGGAATAAGGAGCCGATGCTTCTGAATACCTTGACAACGCTGATGCAGAAGGGTGAACAAAATATTGTGTTGCAAACCCCATACATGATCTGCAACCAAGCTATGTATAATGCACTCAAAAAGGTCACCGACAATGTACAGGTACAGGTCATTACCAACGCGCCGCAGAGTGGAGCAAATCCGTGGGGCTGCGCTGATTATCTCAATCATAGGGATGATATTTTAGAAACGGGTGTTGATATATGTGAGTGGAACGGCAGCTTCTCCATGCACACTAAAACGATTCTGATTGATGATCGAATTAGCATCATCGGATCATTTAACTGGGATATGCGTAGTGCCTATCTGGATACGGAAATGATGCTGTTGATAGACTGTCCTGCACTAAATGCTATACTTCGGGATGAAGCACAGCAGATGATGTACGAGGGCAAAACCATATCACCAGACGGAGTGACAGTTACGGGAGAATTGTATATAACACCAAAAGTTTCAGCTACCAAACAAGTCCTTCAATCGCTGTTGCGTATTATTGTACGCCCGTTTCGATATGTTCTATAAAGTGCGCATTTCATGTATTCACATACGATACATGCTTCGTCAAAAAACGCCATCTCGTAATTTCACGAGATGGCGTTTTTGCATTATTCAGATATTTGCAAGAGGTCACGCCGCTTAGCGCTTCCTGTAATATGAATTATTTAAGCTACTGCATTGAATAATCAAGACATATTTCAAAAGAAAGGGGAACAGTAGAATGTAATAGGGTGATTGAAAATGTCTAAAAGAGCAAAAAAAGAAAAGCGCCCTGTTGCGAAAATCGACTTCAAGCCGTATGGTGCAGCAATCAAAGCTGGGCGCACAAAGCAGAAAGAATCCCGGAATAAGGCGGCCGACGCGCTGTTTATTTCACCGCGCTATCTTGCCAACATCGAAAATAAGGGGCAGCATCCCAGCGTACAGGTATTCTTAGAACTGATGTCCCTATTGGCGTCCGGCTGAAATAGCCTCCAAGGGCCCGGCAAGAAAAGCTAATTGCGGGGCAAAAGAAAAAGCCATTACGGAATTCTTTCAAATCCTTTATACTGAACAGTGACCAAACAACCCAGTAGAAAGGAATGATATGAAAGGAATTCAGAGTAATGGCTTCCTGCCAATTATAGCACAGGCCATTGCAGAAATGGAAGAACTCCATGGTGAGTTTGCAGGTATAAACGAAATCAATCTTGCAGAACTGGGGCGCAGGACCGGGATCTCTCGGGCAAAGCTGCGCCGGCTAAAAGCAAATGGATTTTGTGAGACTCCGCATGGCCTCATAGGACAGCCAAAGGAGCATTTGCTGGACGGATAGTCCCAATCCTCCGGCAGGGACAGCATTTGCGATAACAGCCCCTTGGCTTTCAAGGTCAGCTCCTTATTTCGCAGATGGTGGTTTGACATGACGGTGTACCCGCTGTTGCGCTCCACCCGAAATACTGCCATAGGTTATCAGCTCCTTTCGCTCACTTCGCCGTGCCGCGCCGGAGGGCGGTCAGCTTGCCCGGCTCATACGGACATTCCGCGTACACACAGAACTGGTACTTCCAATGCGGACGGTAAAAGTGACAGGTATTGCAATCCTCACAGTCGGCACAGCCGCCGTTTTCGTAGCGGTCAAAGCCGGACTTTCCCCGCATGAGCATTTCAAACGCACGGCTGCTGCCGTTCGTAAAGTACATTGTGGCTGCACCTCCTCTCAGATTTGGGCAGAAAAAAACGCCGTAGACTTTTCTCAAAATCTACGGCGTGGGCGTATGCGAAAAGGGATGCTGCCTTGCGGTAACATCCCTTTTGACGCTTGGTTATTCAATTTTTGAGCTAACCTGTTTGCCCTCTGCCCTTAAAAGCGTTGATTTTACTGGGTTTCTGCTTGTTTTCCTATGTCAACGCTCTTGAGCCCCGCCGTTTTTTCTGTGCATTTCAAAATAATATGCGTATTCCCGTTGTAAATACGCACGTTCATCTGTGTAATTGAGTATCAATACAATTTAGGAGGTTATCCCTTATGCTGTTTGCCATTGACCACGGTAACTCTGCCGTGAAGACTACCAATTTCGTATTCACATCCGGCCTTGCCGAGTACCCTGTGAAACCGCCGCTCCAGACGGATGTATTGGAATGGGGCGGGAAGTTCTGGGCTCTTTCCGGTCAGCGCATCTCCTTCATGCGCGATAAGACCCGTGATGACCGGTTCTTCATCCTCACTCTCTTTGCCATCGCCATGGAGCTGCGGAAGATGGGACAACTGCAGCCTATGCTCAGCGTGGAGCTGGCGGTCGGTCTGCCGCCCGAACACTATGGCACCCTGCGCGATAAGTTTGCCAACTACTTCAAGCGCGGCTCCATCCAGTTCGTCTTCAATGACACGCCTATCTGCCTGATGGTGCAGCAGGTATTTGTCTATCCGCAGGCCTACGCAGCCGTGGTGCCCCAGGCCGAGAAGCTGCGCGAGACACCTCGTACCTTCGTGGTGGATATTGGCGGCTATACGACTGACGTGCTGCTGCTCCGTACCACCCGACCCGATATGCAGTTCTGCCGGAGCCTGGAGCTTGGCGTCATTGATATGAACAACGCGATCATCGGCAAAGTGAGCGCCCTGCACGATATTCAGATCGAGGACGACCATATCGCTGACATCATTATGGGCCGCCCCAGCATTCTCCCGCAGGAGGTGCAGGATACCATCTTCTCTGAAACCCGTAGCTATTCCAGCCAGATCCTCGATAAGCTGCGTGAGCTGAAGGTAGATCTGCGTGCTACCCCGGCCATCTTCATTGGTGGCGGCGCCGCTCTGTTCCGCAACTTTATCGAAAGCTCTCCCATGGTGGCTCATGCGGACTTCATTCCCGATCAGCGTGCCAATGCCATCGGCTACGGTATGCTGGCCAATGCTCAGCTGAGCCGGATGCAGACCTATAACGGAGGAGGGGATGGTATTGTTCGCGGATAATAAGTACAGATACTCTCTCCAGTGGGACGCCTTCTCCGAAGAGCAGATCCGCGCCGGGCAGCTGATGGAACGACTCGGCAACCATAAAAGCAAAGTGGTTGTGCCTGCTCTGATCGAGTACATGGAGCGACACCCGGAGGTCATGCTACCGGATGGAAAAATCAACATTGTCGTACAGCAGACCCAAAGCAGAGAACAGATGGAAACCATGGTCAAGAGCATGGCTCGTGCTGCCGTGGAGGAGTTGATGGCCGGAATGAAGTTGGTGCCTGAGACTTCCGATCCTGGGCAGGCCCCGGCCCCCACGGTCAATCTGGATGACATGCTCAACAATCTGGACATTTTCAAAGGGCTTTAGTCCCTCAGAACACCCTGCACCGATGATTTGCGTCGATGCAGGGTGTTCTATCATATTTAGGATATAGGGATTACAGTCTCACCAATGCTAACGGATTCCACGTCGTCAAGACTCACGGGAATTGACCAATGGTAGGAACCATTAAGCGTTTTTCTATCCGAGGTGGGTGAGACACTGCCATCGCTCTATCCTATCTCGAGAGCCTTCGGAACAGCGATGTGCTTATGCACGTCGCTGTTCCGAGGCGTCGCGGCCCCGCTGGGCTGCGTGATCCTTGTTCGCATGTTGATTGCTCTGCTGGGAGGCCCTGTTGCAAACTTTCCAGCGCTGTGGTACGATAAATTCAATAAACTGGAATCTGTCATGCACTGAACAAATTATGTTGGCCGAAAACCTGTACCATTTTTCTAAGCAGAAACTTTGTAAGAAATTCGTAAGACTTTCGTCGATTTGTTTGTAAGGCTCCGCCGCTACAATGGAGACAGCTTCAAGGGAGGAACTCGCTATGAACGAATGCATTCTCGTGGTCGATGATGACCGTGAGATCGTAGGGGCTATCGCCATCGTGCTGGAGCGGGAGGGGTATACCGTCCGCAGGGCATACGATGGGTTGGGGGCGGTGGAGCAGGCGCTTGACCCGGCGGTACGGCTCATCCTTATCGACGTGATGATGCCGAAGCTTGACGGGCTTTCCGCCCTCATGCGCATCCGGGAAAAGCGGAACCTGCCGGTCATCGTTCTCTCTGCCAAAAGTGAGGATACCGACAAGATCCTCGGCCTCTCCATGGGGGCGGATGACTATGTGACCAAGCCCTATAATCCTCAGGAGTTGGCCGCCCGGGTACGGAGCCAGCTGCGCCGCTACACCCTGCTGGGAGATGTTCACGCGGAGAAGCGTGAGGGCGAGATTGTCAACGGACGCCTGTCCTATGACCCAGAGCGCCGTGAACTGAAGGCGGACGGCGAACTGGTAAAGCTCACTGCCACAGAGTTGAAGATTGTGGATCTGCTGATGCGAAATCCCGGACGGGTGTTTCCAGCGGAGGAAATCTATCAGCGGGTCTGGCAGTCTGACAGCTACGCCTGTGAGAATACGGTGATGGTTCACATCCGGCGCATTCGTGAGAAAATCGAGTTGAATCCCAAGGAGCCAGACTATATCAAGGTGGTGTGGGGCATTGGATACAAAATGGAACAACACAACTGAAACTGTGGAAATCGAGCCTGTAATGCCGCAGAGAAAGGGGACCGGTTTGCGCGCCGCGGCGGCTTTTCTGACGTTTTTCCTGGGCGTGAGCTTGACGCTGGGCAGTCTGTGTGGTGCCGTAGGGCGCCTGGCTATTGGAAGTGATTATGCGGAATGGTGGCAGAATGACTGGCAGGAAACACCGGTGTTCCGCAATCGTATCTCCAACGATCTGGAATCCTTTCTGGCGATAGGCGTTGGGAGAACGGTGGACTGGTATCATCCGGATTATTCTGTTGAGGATACCGTATCCGGAACAGGTATGATCTGGACCTTTGCGGAAACACCAACGGCAAGCTATGAAACATCATCCGCTGAAGCGCAGGACACGTCCCCGGATTCCGCGTACAAGCACGATCTAAACACAATTTATGCGATTCGCGCAGCCGATGGCAAAAAATACAGCAATCTGGAAGAAGTGACCGGTTACCGGATGGCGCTGGATGAATACAGCAAGCTGCCGAAGGGCTACAACTTCCTGCTGATCTATGAGGACGGCAAAGTTTCCATTTGGAAGGACGGCAAAAAGCTGTCCGTCTATGACAGCGATAACATTCTGGACGAGGACTCTCTTTGGAATGTCCCCGGCTATACCAATTTCAAGGTCGGCGAGGAAGAGGCAAAGGTTACCATAAAAATGGCTGTGCGGCAAATCCCCATTCTCTACAAGGGCAGCAACAGCTATTCGTACAACTCCCTCTACTGGATATACCGGAGCCTTCAGAACAGCCACGAGGCGTGGAGATCGCTTGCAATTTCCTTCTGCGTGGGGCTCGTGCTGCTTGCAGCATGGTTCGTGCTGAGGAGGGAGCGGCGTGCGGCAGATCAAGCCATCGCCAAAGCGACCTTCCATATTTGGACGGAGCTGCGCTTCCTTGTGGTATTCCTGTGCCTGCTCTGCCTGACGGTTCCCATGCTGGCGGCGGCTGACGGCTATAACTGGTGGTATCCGGACGATATACCTTATGCGATAATGCAGACCCTCCGCTGCTTCGGTGCGGGGTTGTTCAACCCCGGCGCAGCGCTGGGGCTATTCTGGGCGGTATGGTTCATCCGTAATGACCACCGCTATCATCCCGCCGAAACGCGCAAGAGCCTATACCGCACCGTATCCAGCGCCCTGCGGAAAAATGAATTGACCTATCCCATACAGAAGCGGATCAATCGCCGGATCGCCATTCGTAATTTGGCAACGGTTCTCGCCGTGCTGGGTTCTTTCGCTCTTTTGCACATTTATGTTAGAACCTATGACGAAATCGCACTCTTGGGTATATGCGCCGTTTGGCTGGTGCTTGGCCTGCTCTCCTCGATTTTGTGGGGACGCCGCGAACGGGCGCTCGCCCGTGATTTTGGGCTGCTGGCCGACCATGTGACTGCGATCCAGAGCGGCGAGTTGACCACACCGCTGGATCTGCCTGCGGATGCAGACCTGCGTGAGACCGCTGAACGGCTCAATAGCATCCAGTCCGGCCTAAGGGCAGCGGTGGCAGAGCAGACCCGCAGTGAGCGCATGAAGGTGGAGTTGATCTCCAATGTATCCCACGATCTGAAGACGCCGCTGACCTCCATCCTCAGCTATTCTGAACTGTTGATGCAGGAGCCGCTGGAGGGAGCGGCCTCGGATTACGCACAGATCATCCAGCAAAAGGCATTGCGGCTCAAGAGTATGGTGCAGGATGTGTTTGAGATCAGCAAAGCCGCCAGCGACCAGCTCCCCGTGAAGCCGGAGGTGCTGGACTTTGGCAAGCTCCTGCGTCAAACCCTTGCCGACATGGATGGCGAGATTCAAAAATCCGGCCTGACCTTCAAGCTTGACCTGCCGGAGCAGCCGGTTGAGATCACGGCCGACGGTACGCGCCTGTACCGGGTGTTCCAGAATCTCCTTCAGAATGCCCTCAATTACAGCTTGCCTGGGAGCCGCGTCTACCTCTCTCTGAAAACCACCGACAAGGCGGCAGTCGCCTCCATTCGCAATACCTCCCGCAATGAGCTGCCGGAAGGTGTGGACTTCACCGCCCGGTTTGTGCGGGGTGACGAGAGCCGCACGGATGGCGGCACCGGCTTGGGACTGTCTGTCGCCAAGAGCTTCACCGAGGCCTGCGGCGGCACCTTCCGAGTAGAGACCATGGCGGACCTCTTCACCGCCATCGTGAGCTTTCCCGTGTCCATGCATGAACCCAAGCGGTGAAAGATGCAAATATAAGGAGACATGGGTTAAACGACAAAAAGAGGATGGCACTGGCGGAGATGTTTGCCCTGCGACCCACACCATGACCCACGAGCAGAAAAAACGGGGCGGAAACAACGGAACGGAGCGCACCTGCGGGTGATAGAACCCTGCGGCAAAACCGCCAAAGTCCTCTGAAACCGTGCGAAAGGCATCCCTATCGAATCTTCCCTATCACGAGGTAGAGGCCCTTGCCCGTGTCCTGCTCCCGGAGATACAGGCGGTTTTTGAGAGTGAGGAGGGACAGCGGAAATACGCCGAGTGGAAAGCAAGGCACCAGGCCGAACAAGAGAACAAGACATAACAAAGGCGGGAACATCTATAACGATGCTCCCGCCCTTGCAGTTCTTACTGTAATATGCTAACATAATAATAAAGTACGGAACTTTTTCCCACTTTTTTCGTCTATATAAGTAAACGCAAAGTAAGGAGGGATATCCGTGAAAAAGTATACTGCTTTGTTTGCCGCCTTAACGCTTGTTTTAGCATTAGCGGGATGCGGTGCGGAAACACAAACACCAATGCCAGGCCAAAGCGAACAAGAGGAATTCACCCAAAACAGTACAGAGAACGTAAACGAGACAGACGGCATGACACTTCTTGACAGTGTTTTTGACACGCTTTCCGAGGGAACGGATGTGACCATCACCCTTGAACAAGAGGGCGTTCGACAAAGCTATCCGAACACGCTGGACACATATTGGGCCATGCGGATGCCCACAAGCGAGGATTTTAATTGGTGCGGGATCACAAAAGAGGATTATTCCGCAGCATCTTCTGAAGGTGAGGGTAAGCAGAATAGGCTATCCCTTTCGGGAAGCAAGGATGGGGAGCAGTGGTCCCTCACGGTGGAGGACGATTCAAATTACGCCGTCTTAACCTATGGGGATGAAGCATACTATTTTGTCGGCGCCAAGGAGTACGCCTATGATTCCGATTGGAGCGCGGCTATGGCGCTTCGCTCCTTCTACGATACGATGGAATATAAGGCACTTGGCGGAAGCTACGATACCGACCCAAAGATTGTCATCCCCGATGAAGGACAGGATTATTTGGCAGCGGCACAAGCAGGGTATCAGCAGCAGGAGGAAGTCCATCTGAAGGTATCCAAAGGCAGCAAATTTTGTTTTTCTTTCGTTAAATGTAATGTGATGCCCGCAGAAGATCAGACAGAGCATTTTAGAAAAGAGGGCTTGATCGACGAGAATACCTGGGCGATTTACGCGAGTACGATTTTCGTACCGGAAAATGAGCGTGCCTATCAGAATTCCATGGCGGGAAACACCGAAGAGTATTCCGGAAACGACGCGGATGTACCGGCAGGCGCGTTGGGGTATGGCCGTGTGGGATATGTCACGCAATCCGCGGATGGCTGGCATGTTAATATTGGCGGAACCGGCTGGTAAACAAGGAAACGGCGCAAGCGGAATAAATCCGCTTGCGTCGTTTGTCAGAGCACATTCTCAATAGAAATGATAAATCCGAACACATTACCCAGCTGGATAATGTAGTTCGGACTATCATTGTTTGGTCCGACATTTTGCTGTTGAACTTGAAGACATTGGCGGCCTCTGGGAAATCATTGCACAGAGCGTAGAAATTGATTCCAAAACATAAATGAGGAAGTATCATGGTTCGATTTTACAAAAGAATTCAAGATCAATGGTTCTATAAAGAATGCTGGCAGGACGGAGATCGGGTTATCTTCCACCATGGCGTTGTTGGAAATGAGGGCAAGGTAGACAGCGAGCCGTGTTTGGACTTCTCCGCATACTACAACAGTTTCAAGCGCAAATACGAAAAGCAAGGATATTCCGAATTTAGTCCGGACCATGCGGAAACCATTGTATTGAAATATGCCCTCAAGTCATCAGAAGAAGCTGAGTCAATTACTAAAAGCGTAATTCCTCTCCTGAATGAAAGATTAGGGTGGCTTGGTCTGGGTTATGTGGATGGATATGATGCAGATGTGAAACGGAGCATTTTTCGAAAGCCGAAATTGCAGGTGTTCTGTATTGTGATCGACGGCAATCTGGCGGCGAAGATAATCCCATCTGCGTTGGAAAATACGCCTTTTTCGATATGTGATGTATCTGTAACAAAAAAGGAGCATTGATAGCATGAAATCAATGGGAGATCTATTGAAAAGAGCAATCGGGCAAAGTGAAAAACTACCCCCGAAATACTGGACAGAGGGCTGGAATAAGTTTAGTTTTTTGATGACACCAGAACAGGTAAAAGAAGTTTTTGAAGCCTACCATCTGATCATAATAAACTCGTCTGTTCCAATCGACTACGTTGAATCCGAATTGAGCGAGTACTTGTCTGCTTATTCTGAAACGTATAAGCAACTGTGTAGTGGCGAAAAAGTAACTACATGCAGTTTAGACCTATGGCGCGGCATTACATCGAATCTGGCAAGATGCCGATATGGTGAAATACGTTTGCGAGATGGGAAACAGTATAAAAGGGCTACATTTGACGAACCTGTTGTAGCAGTTGTTCCCGGCCGTCTGGGTCTCGGCAGGTATGATGACGGGAAACTGTTTTGCTCAACCGCTTATACCATGGTAACAGAGGATTTCATGGGCATTCAGTTCCACTATCCGAAAAAGGTACAGTATGAGAAAAATGGTGTTTGCGGACCGTGGTTTTCCACCAAAGATCTGAACTCGTATCAGGATTTCGAGAATTTAAAGACAACAATCCGGGGAATGACGCGTCCCTTAACCTTAAAGTCTGGGGACGAGCAACGGCGCTTGGACATTCGCATCACCGATGAAGCAAGGGAACAAATCAGGGGATGCTATCTTTTCAGAGAGTACGGTGTAACCGTAAAATAGTAATAATCGCGCAGCAAAGCGGACGGTTTGTACCGTCCGCTTTGCTATTGTGTGGGTCAATATGGAAATCAAATTTTCAAAGTGCGTTCCACTGATCCACAACTTTTTCTCAAAATTTCATCTTTTGTTGGGCAATTCATGTTCTGCATATCGGGATAGGGAGTGAAAGACGAAAATGCGTCTTCGGGAAGGTATCATCTGTACCTTGAAAAACAGGCTTCCACTGCCTTATATCGCCGGTAGGCACGTTAAGCATATGGCCCGGAAGGGGCAGCCGTGCGTAATGACTACGCCACGACCCTATACATTTATATTATATAGGCGAGCGAGATAGCGGACAAGCAAGCTATGGCAACTTGCGGCCATAATCCATATGCCCGATGATGATACACCTTCTTCAATGCAGTCTCAGTGGAGCCATGTAGCGAGCTGCGAAGGAGCCAGAGGAGCCTGGGGGTGTTCACCCGTGGAGCAGTTTAGCCAACTGCCGCCTGCTGTACTTAGAATTACCACCTTATCTAAAATCGCTTGGCTATCTGCATATGGTGTGCTACAATGAACTTACTTGCTATTTTGGCGAAGGGAGGGTGTAGACACAATCAAACAGGTTGCCAAGCTGCAAAGGAGTTCACTATGGAAAACACGATTTGCAGCAATGATTCTCAGCGAACTTATACCGCTGAGCAAGTGGCCCGGATCCTTGGTGTGAGCGTTCGCACTGCATATTATCTCTGCGAGCGCACAACTGAATTTAAGGTAATTCGGCTGGGCAAACGCTGCCTGCGCGTCCATAAAGAGTCGTTTGACAGATGGCTCGATGGGCAGACGAGCGTTTCCTAATCGCGCCAACGAAAGGACGATCATTGCATGGCAACATATCAGGTCCGTGGATCCTCCCATAACATTATTTACCTCTATCGCACCGATGACGGTAAGAGCAAACAGCATTGGGAGACCTACGAAACCGAGCTGGAAGCTATACAGCGGAAGGCCTATATTGAACTATTGCAAAAAGAGAAGCGGTATGACGATATCCGACTGGCGGTACTGGACTATAAGCGCAGAAGAGCTATTGAAAAGACGCAGCGTGAGCTTGCTCAGGCAAATGCAGGTCTTCCAAATGTCCCAATGCCGTCAACGAAGGAAGACAACACGCATCAGACCTTCAAGCACTTTATGGAACGCTTCCTCCCCTTCTATGCACGGAAAAAGCGTTTCTCCCCAAACACATATGACAGCTACGTCAGCAACTTGAACAATCACATCTATCCCTATTTCGGCAACTGGGTAATGAGCACTATCACCGCTGAGGACATTGACCTGTTTCTGGATTACCTCAGCCAGAAGCCCTGCTCAGGAAGCAAAGGATACAAAAAGAAGCCGTCGGAAGTACCGCGGCTCTCTTCCCCAACCATTAAAAAGGTTTTCAATGTCCTCATGGTTGGCTTCCCTACTGCTAAGCAATGGCGCTATGTGACCGAGATCCCAGATGTCGCCCCACCTTCAGAGAAATATCGGAAGCGCAACTACTGGCAGCCAGAGCAGATCCATGATTTCCTCAAATTGATCGAAGATGATCCCATGCTTCACTTGGCCGTGCATATTGGTTTCGTATGCTTTTTGCGCGCCGGTGAAGTGGCCGGCATCGACACCAGCCTCATAGATCTAAAGGACAAAAGCCTTTGGATCAAGCGCATACTGCAAAGAGTTTCCGATGAGTCACTGGCAACGCTGCCGAGGGAAGAAATTATCCATGTGTTTCCTAAAAAGAAGAAAACCTCAAAGAGCAGCCTCATCCTGAAGGCTCCGAAGACAGAAGAAAGCTACCGAAAGCTCTACCTGACAACACCGCTGGTCGAGGAGATCCAACGGCGCCTGGATGAGATTGCAGATAATAAGGCTGTCTTCGGTAGTGAGTACCAGGACCAGGGATTGTTGCTCTGCTTTGCTGATGGATCACCTATTGAACCCAAATCAATCGGTGACGCCTTTAAGGATGCACAGCGACGGCTCAAGATAGAGGATATGTTGGAGTTTCAGGGGCTGCGCAAATCATGTCAGATGCACAAGGTACGCTTGTCGAATAATAACTACCAACTGGTCGCGGAGGCTGCCGGCCAGTCCCCGGAAGTTTTGATGAGCAACTACAATGAAGCGCAGGACTGCGAAAAGCGTGCTCTATCCGAAAAGGTAGAGGAAAGCTTCTATTCGCCCACAACCACTGCTCAAACAGCGGTGCATGCAAAAAAAAAATTTGAGGCCCAAGATCTTCTCGCAAAAGTACAGGAAGATCCGGACCTCTCTCAGCAGTTATTGCGCTTATTGCTATCCTCTGCAATTAGCAAACTTTGATGCAGAAAGAAAAAGTTTAGCTGACTTTTTAGCAAATTTCCGCGTTTTTGATGCTTTGTCAGAAATGCACAAAACCCCGTAACCATTGCGGTTACAGGGTTTTGTTGGAGCTGCTGGGCAGATTCGAACTGCCGACCTCATCCTTACCAACTGGCGTAGAGCCTTCCAGCCCCTGCTGCACAAGGCTTTTCGGCGGTTTTTTGTCCAAAAAGGATGAGGTCACAGCCTGTTTGCTCCATTGTTTCCATCCGCTCATTTCCCCGTGTGGGTCACGGTGTGGGTCAAACCGCTTTCAGGACGCGAACGAGGGGCGCACCTCCGACAGCGGCAAACCAAGCCGCTGCGCCCTATCCCGTTCATAGGTAACGCGGGTCACTTCTTCAATAAAGTCTTTTTCTTTCGGCGTGGCGCTCGCCCAGCGCACGCTATATTTGCGGCACAGTTGAAAGAATATCTCATAAAAACGTTCTTCCTCTGGATCCTTGCGGCAATACCACGCCGCATCAGATGCCGGTCTGATTTTATTCGTATCCATGCAAAGCACCTCCCTGTAGAAAGTCAAACAAGATAGGTAAAGAAAATTCGTTTGGCAGCTTCGTCCGCAATCAAATACCTTGGCGCAGAAGATTGAAAGGTTGGAAGTAAAACGGCCCCAAAGTCTTCCTCATAATGCTTCGCCAAGCTCGTCGTCTTCGCTTCAAGCACCACATCTCCGGTCAAGCCGCTGTCGATGGACAGCTTAATGCCATAGGCAATCAGCAGCCTTCCGATTCCTCTATATTGGGGGATTCCGCCGTCAAGTGTAGGATTTGATTCCAGCTGTGCCTCCATATAGACAATGTGCACGACCAGCGCGGTCGGAAGTATCTCATACGCCGCCAGAGCGATCAGCTCATCTCCAACTCTGGCTGCGCATTTTTCATAGCCTTCGTTAGCTAAGTATTCGCTCGCCCAAGAGGTCTGCCATAACGGTTCCCTGTCTGTCAGCGCGGCATCCTGCGGCGTCATCGGCGTGATCGTCACGGGTATTTGCTCATTTACGGCATCATAAACGAACGGTCGAAACTGCACAGCTCTCACCTCATACACAGTATACCACAGCTTCTACAAAAAATGAAGTAGCAAATTTGAAACCATCATGATCACATTTTTCGTTTCAAAAACGCACCGCTGTAACTAAAGAAGAACACCCGCGCATTCGCTTTCTGTTTACAGCAAAAAATGTCACAAATTCAGATGGCTGCATACCGTCATATTTTTCGCTGCTGTAGACAATATGAATATTCAGCGGAGATAGCCAGCATCGGCTATCTCCGCTGAGCTTCTGTATGCAGTACTTCAAGCATGGTCACCGATTTATTACGGACATTGACAAGAAATTCTGTCTTACACTTTGGACAATATAGTCAGTGTCGTATCAAAATCGTATCGCCGCGGACTTTTGTCCTCGTCTTTCCTCTGCAGATCGGGCAGCGGATAAATTCTGTTCGTGCAATCACATCTTTGCCACAAGTTTTTTATCTCTGCACTCTGCCGGTGCCGTCGCCGCCCATGAGCTTGGTCACGTCGGAAACATTCACGCGGTTGAAGTCGCCGATGACCGAGTGCTTCAGGCAGCTCGCTGCCACGGCAAACTCCAGCGCGGACTGCTTGTCCTCATAGTGGTTGAGACCGTAGAGCAGGCCGCCGGCAAAGCTGTCGCCGCCGCCGACGCGGTCCACGATGTCGCGAATCTCGTACTTCTTGGAAACGTAGAAGTCCTTGCCGTCGTTCAGACAGGCCGCCCAGCCGTTCCAATCGGCACTGTGGCTCTCGCGCAGCGTGATGGCAATCATCTTCATATCGGGATACGCCGCGAGCACTTTGTCGCCGAGCGCCTTGTACTTTGCGCGGTCCAGCTCGCCGGACTCGACGTTCACATCGTCCACGGTGATCTCAAGGGACTTCTGCACGTCTTCCTCGTTGGCGATGGCCACGTCGACATATTTTGCGATCTCGCGCATGACCTCGCTCGCCTTCTTGCCGTACTTCCAGAGGTTCTTGCGGTAGTTGAGGTCGCAGGAGACGGTGATGCCGCGCTTCTTTGCCTCCTTGACAGACGCAACGGAAAGCTCCATCGCGCTCTCGCTGATGGCGGGCGTGATGCCGGTGATGTGGAACCACTCCACGCCGTCGAACGCCTTGTCCCAGTCGATATCGCTGGGCTTGGCCAGCGCGATGGCGGAATAGGCACGGTCGTAGACGACCTTGCTCGGGCGCTGGTTCGCACCGCCCTCGAGATAGTAGATGCCCATGCGGCCCTCGCCCGTGACGATGCGCTTGGTATCCACGTCGAAGCGGCGCAGCTCCGCCTTGCAGGCGTCCGCGATGGCGTTATCGGGCAGAACGGTCAGGAACGCCGCGTCCTCACCGTAGTTGGCAAGGGAGACGGCAACGTTCGCCTCGCCACCGCCGAAGGTGGCCTCGAGCATCGGAGACTGGAAGAAGCACTCCTGGCCGGGCGCCTTCAGGCGCAGCATGATCTCACCAAAAGTCAGAAATTTCATCGTTCGTTCCTCCATTACTTCTGCAGCAGGTGAACGGCAAAGCCGCCGAATTCCTGCTTGAGATAGACCGCGACCATCTTCTCGCCCTTGTACTTGGCGGTGGACTCATCGAGCGTGAAGCCGTTCTTGGCAAGCTCCGCCGCCGCGCGGGGAATGGAATTGGTCTTGACCGCAATGTGGCCGTTCTTGCCGAGGTAGGGGCTCTTCATGACCTCCACGCCGCTGCCGGCGAAGTTGGAGCTGTTGCCCTCCTTCACGCCGAAGCCGAAGGCCGCGTCGAGCGCGCGGCACACCGCAAGGGACTCCTCCGCGTCGTCGGCGTTCACGCCGACGTGCGCGATCTCAAAGCCGAGCGCGATCCTGCGCGCCTCCTTGCAGAGGCTCGTGATCTTGTCGAAGTTGTGCGCGGCAATATCCGCCTTGGCGCACAGCCAGCTGCCGCCGACCGCATGGATAAACGGGGCGGAAATGTACTCGGCAAGGTTCTTGTCGTTCACGCCGCCGGTGGGGATGAACTTGATGCCGCCGAAGGGACCGGAGAGCGCCTTCATTGCGCTCAGGCCGCCGTAGACGTTCGCCGGGAAGAACTTCACGACCTTCAGGCCGTGGGACATCGCGGCCATGATCTCGGTCGGCGTGACGCAGCCCGGGGTGATGGCGACGTTGTTCTCCACGCACCAGCTCACGACCTCCTCGCTGTAGCCCGGGGCGACGATGAACTTTGCGCCGCAGGCGACGGCCTTCTTGCACTGCTCGAGCGTGATGACCGTACCCGCGCCCACGAGCATATCGGGGCACTCCTTCGCGACGGCCGCGATGGAGTCGGCTGCCGCCGCCGTGCGGAACGTGATCTCCATCACGTCCATGCCGCCCGCGAGCAGTGCCTTTGCAGTGGGTACCGCGTCGGCCGCGTCGTCAAGCACGACGACGGGCACGACCGCAGCGTTATATAGCCGTTTCAAACTATTCATTTCGCTTAGCCACATAAAATTCATCAGTATCTTCAGTTATTCCCCATAATAGACAAAATGAGTAATTTCTTCTATTGTCTTGTCCGCAAAACCAATGTTTTTCAGAGAGCGCCCCATTTCGCGATAGTTTTCGCCATTAAATGTCGATGCAAGTGTGATAACCGCATCCATATGCGGTGTCGGAACATTCACCTTCTCCGCAAGGCCGGAAAGAGGAACCAGCCCATAGGGAACATCCTCCGTAATATATCGATGGTGCGTAGTGCTTGGAGCCTTCGCCTCGGGCGTTCCTCCATGAACCTTACTGTGACTAAAGAAATCATACAGTGACGGCCATTCAGGGTGTCCATAGTATTTATGAACAAGTTCGTTAAGGCTTTCCTGTTTAAATCCAATTGCTTCAGAAATTGCAATCTTTTCGTTATCTATCGCCTCCATGTTCGCGCAAACACCGGGAGAAATGCCTCCCCAGTAAAAATCATAATCGCCCTTTGTCAGTTCGATGCGGCCTGCGTTTAAAATCGCGCTGATTGGATGAACGAACGCGTTAATATCCAAGAAACTCGTATAGAAAATATTAGGTACGGCAATATACTGTGGAAAGAATTTATTCAGATCACTAACAACTTTTTCCGTGCGTGATGCCGGGATGCAAGCTAAATGCATATTATCCTTGATGCCCAAAATATTCACATCATTGGGACGATATCGGCGGCAGGCAAATATATTTGAGGATGTTTCGCCCACCGTAACATCCTCTTTGTTCCCGCTTTCCCTGAGTACGTTAAGGAACTCCACTGCGCCGAACACCGATCCTGGATTGAGCACCACTGTCTGCCCACTTTTCAGGTATGGTGCCGCCAGCTTTGCGATGATGCGATGGCAAAACGCCGGCGTTACGACAAGGATGTACTCCACGCCATTTACCGCTTCTTCAATATTTGTCGTACATTTCGCCACCGCGCCAAAACCGGTATCACAGCCTCTCATCTCAAAGCCGCCCAGTTCGATTACATCCTTAAGGTTGTCCGCCAGTTCGGGAACTTCATACAGACACACCTCATGCCCCCGTTTGCCCAGATATGCCGCATAGGTACAACCGCCATTACCAGCACCAATAATCGTAATTTTTCCCATTTTTAACTACTCCATTTCTTGTTCTATTGCTGTTTTGACCCCCTGCTTTATGGTCAAAATAATTCCCGTAAGAATCATGCAGCAACCTATCAATTTATAAATTTGGAAATTGAAAAGGCTATTATTTCCCTTCTATAACAAAACGGATGATTTCATCCAGACTCTTATCTGCGAGTCCCAGCTTCTCTAAGGATCTACCCAACTTGTAATAATCCTCCCCGTTAAACGTAGAACACAGGGTAATGAGACCGTCAATGTGTGGTGTGGGTACACCCACTTTTTTTGCCAGCTCCGAAATTGGCACCAATCCGTAGGGCAGGTCCTCTGTCAGGTAGCGGTGGCGCGTAGACGGAGGAGAAATAGACTCCGGCAAACCACCATGAATCGTGCTGTTCTTATAGAACTCATGCAACGTCGGCCATTCCCAGTGTCCGTAATAGCCATGGATCAGGTCATTGATGCTCTCCTGCTCAAAGCCAATGGCCTTTGCCAACGCCTGACGTTCCCGGTCAATAGCCTCGATATTGTTGCACACACCCACAGAGGCCATGCTTCCCCAGTAGAAATCGAAACGCTTCTCGTCCAATTCCACGCGCGAGGCACAGAAAATCATGGCAACGGGATGGGTAAAGGCATTGATGTCCAAAAAGCTAGTGTAAATAATATTAGGAACCGCGATGTACTGGGGGAAAAACGCGTTTAGTTCCCGAACCACCCGCTCAGTCCGGTCAGCGGGAATACAGGCCAGATGCATATTGTCTTTGATGCCAAGGATGTTGACGTCATTGGGGCGGTAACGGCGGCAGGCAAAGATATTAGACGAGGTTTCCCCTACAGTGATGTCTTCATGATTGCCTTTTTCGCGCAACACGTTCAAAAACTCGATGGCGCCAAACACAGAACCCGGATTCAGAACCACGGTCTGCCCGGCTTTTAGATAGGGCGCAGCTAATTCCGCAATAATCCGGTGTGCAAACGCAGGTGTGACTACCAGAATATAATCCACTCCAGTAACCGCTTCCTGAATGTCCGTAGTGCATTTGGCCACAGGACCAAAACCGGTATCGCAGCCTCTCATCTCAAAGCCGCCCAGTTCAATTACATCCTTCAAGTTGTCCGCCAATTCCGGCACCTCATAAAGGCATACCTCGTGTCCCCGCTTGCCCAAATAGGCCGCATAGGTGCATCCACCGTTTCCCGCTCCAATAATTGTAATTTTTCCCATTGCTTGTTTCTCCTTTCAAATTTTATAATGGTGAGACGATTCGCCATTTTACGATATATTTTTTCGAATACTCCAGCGTGTAAAGATGCTTATTCTTACTCCCCTAATCTAAAATATCTTTAAAATATGGACGCATAAACATTGCCGTATAATATGGGCGTTCTGTTTCTCTTTCGTATCCTTTTTCATAGATTTCTTTCTGATAAAACGAATGATAGAGCGCAAGTTTATCTCGGTCGAGTTCAACACCGATTCCAGGGGCCGTCGGAATCTCTAAATATGGCACCGTTTTCATTTTAAGCGGGCCGCCAATAATAACATCATCGATCATCTTGCCATACTCCCCCCACGAAGATGCCAACGTAAAGTTTGGGCAAGACGCCATAACGTGTAAACTGCCAGCTAATGATATACCTAATTGAAAGAACGAATGATGTACACACGGAATTCCGGCTGCTTCTGCCATCCCGGCGCTAATTCTTACACCGGTATATCCCGCATCAAATCGGCCGTCAAGTTTTACACAATCTACGCAATTCTCCCGTAATACATTGATCAACTCATACATTGTCCAGTTGACCTCATGCCCAAGAATTGGTACAGCAGTTCGGTGCTTTACATCGCTTAAACTCTTAAGATTGTAACGAATTGTTGGCTGCTCGATCCACCCCATGCCATAGGGCTCCATACGGTTAATCGTATTAACCGCTACACCAACTGGCCACGCCTGATTTGCATCTCCGCAAATAACAATACCAGGATCAGAAGCGCCTCTCCGCATTGCGGCAACCGCTGCAACATCATCATCCGGATCCATGCCAAGCTTTGTATAGATTGTTCGGAACCCTGCTTCTGATAATCTTCTGGCTTCTCGTTCCATCCCATCAAGATCCTGCCGCTCAATAATTCCTATCAATTCAATCTTATCGCGAAAAGATCCTCCCCAGAGTTGATATAACGGCACACCGGCTTTCCTTGCAGCGATGTCCCACAATGCCAACTCAATCCCCGAAAAGGCCCAACTAGCCGCATGATGATGTAGATGGTTTGCATTGTAGACAACATAAAGGCGCTTCATGAGCACATTGATGTCTTTCGCGTCTCTACCTAGAAGCAGAGGCTTTGTGCTGTTCACAATTGCGGTCGAAAGGTCTACCCCTAATACAGCCGGGGTCTCTCCTATCCCAACGATTCCTTCATCTGTGTGCACTTCAACAATCACCGCAATAACAGCGTTTGGTCCCTTTCGCATTCTTGAAGTTGTTTCCGCTTTTTCAAGCGGAACTGCAACGGGCGTAGCAACAATATCTGTAATTTTCATCTTTTTGGTTCCCTTTCGTCACTATTTGTATCGCATTGCTGCTATACGGCTCTTTTTATCTGATTCTGCTCTCCGTACACTCCTTATCTGTCGCTTTTAAGGGCCTTGATTTTCATATAAGCATCGTGATATTTTTTCAGTTTCGCCCTGTCCAAGGACACGCCAACTCCGGCTTCCTGTGGTACTGCATAGTATGGTCCTTGTCTTTTTAGTTTCCCTCCGACGATAATGTCATCCTTCAGGTTTTCATATGTAAACGCTTCGTTTGCAAGCGTGCAGTTTGCTGTTGCTGCAATCATTTGAAGATCCATTGCAAATGCAATCCCGACCCCTGACGCAGCATGATAAATACACTGTATCCCTGCCGCCTCCGCCGTGCCAGCACTGATCCGCACATCGTTATAGCCCGTATGGAACCTTCCATCAAGATACAAATAATCCGCCGCATCTTTTTTTACTACATTCAGTACATCATACATCAACTGTGCACATTCATGTCCAGCCACTGGGACGCTGACAGACTCCCTCACCATCTTCAGTGCATCCAAGTTATATCGGATAACTGGTTGATCCACTAACTCTATTCCGTACTTCTCTAAGCGGTTAATCACGGAGATTGCTTCTCCGGGTGCCCAAAGTTGATGTGCGCCAACGCGAATCTTAACATGTACATCCTGTAGTCCATCGCGCACGGCAGCAACAGCAGCAACATCGTCTGTCATTTCGCCGCTTGCTTTTAGATAAATTGTTCGATATCCATCTTGCTCCAGCTTCGACGCTCTCTGTTTCATAGCGGGCAAACTCTGCCATTTAACTTCCCCGGCAAACTCAATTTGCTGGCGATATGCTCCCCCCCAAACGTCACACAGCGGCTTCCCCACTCGTTTCCCGAGGATATCCCAAAGAGCACTCTCCACTCCGCGAATCAGCCTGTCAGCGGCTTGCAGATGCAGCTTATGCAGTTCCAAATCTGCACTCAAATCTCTGATTCTTTTGCTGATATCACAGGCATCTTTGCCAATCAGATTGTTGCGAATAACAGTGTGCATCGGAACGCAGATATTCTCTTCTTCCAAAAGAAGTGGGCTCTCTCCAATGCCAACAAGTCCGCAATCTGTGCTAATTTCTATAATTAAGGCACAGACAATATCACTTTTCTCTTCCTTAAGTCCTTCGGCGGGAATTGCCACTGGTGTGATTTGAACATCTTCAATTATCATTTTCTGCCCCTTTCTTGTATACACATTCAATCGTTATTCCGGCCAAAAACGCGGCCGTTTTCCATCTTCCTGCTTTTGATCATTAATGATGATAAAACTTTTTTTGAAGAAATGCAATACAAAATCGCTAAAAAACTTTTATTCAGCTTGTCAAAGTTTTCTTGGATGGTTTGTGCATGTCGCTCTTTCTTCCGATTTCTCTAACTTTTTTCTATTTTTGTATTTACTTTTCTTCTTGCTTGATTTATACTTTCATTCAGCCGAAACATTTGTAAGAAAAAACTTTTTGTCAGTTTATTTCGAATTCGAAACTATCAAGCAAGAAGTTTTTCTTTGCCTGTATCGGCTTGTTCTTGCGGATTTCCAGAGCGAAAGATAAAAAATACAAAAAGGAGAAAGAATTATGCAATTTTCCGGAAACTCAGCGCTATTCCTCGGGTCATTTATCGCATATATCGCTCTAATGATCCTGATTGGCTGGTTTGCAAGCCGCAAGGTATCAAAAGGTGGCACTGCATTTCTTACGGGAGGCGGCCA